>Ga0209402_10000072_pt1 | contig 116848 bp, 121 predicted proteins | sample ArcticOcean_MG_C_3_FD_187437 | JGI IMG/M metagenome (GOLD analysis project Ga0209402, IMG submission 187437) | Marine microbial communities from western Arctic Ocean - ArcticOcean_MG_CB8_126 (SPAdes) (version 2) | ecosystem: Environmental > Aquatic > Marine > Oceanic | place: Arctic Ocean...
ACCGTCACACCTTATCTGACTGACTACACCTTCACTTGGGACATGCCCGAAGAGTTCGACAACGCTGGTACTGTCATCCCTGCCATCGGCAACTTGGAAGTCACTCACACGGCGGTCCCAACTACCGCTTTCGGCAGCTACTATCCCTATGGGCAAGGCATTAGCATCACGCACGATTCAACCCTCTCGACCTCGTTTGGCAGTCAAATAACAGGGATCGCACCGAATCAGATCGTAGCTATCACGTACAATGACAGCCAGCCGATAGCTCTACTGATGGCCCACATCAAGACCGTTCTCGAAGCACTGCCATTAGCTAATGGCAGCACCGTTACGGTGACACTTGGCGGGGTCGATGCCAATGCAGTACAGAGTGACCCCACCGCTAATGTAATGACTCAACTTGGAAGCCAAAGGCTCCTGTTTGATACGCCCACGTCTTTGAACTTGAACACTCCGGCCCCTGCTTCTTGGGGCTACACGGCGGCGTACAACGAATGGCAGGTTGCATGGACCATTGGTGTCTCGGGGGAAGCTAACAACCCGAACCAAGACCAATCGCACGAACTGGTGCTCTCACGGATGAGCGTACATACCCCCGAGGCACCCCCGCCTTTTTACAGCATCAGTTTTGAGTACGATTCCACGGCAGCCGCCGGTTCCGTGAATCCCGTGCAGAACGACATAAATGACCCCACGGCAGGTGTAGTTTGGAAGTACGGGGTCAATGTCTCGATGATGGACCTAATGTATGCCATTGACGTTTCTGCTTCTTGGGGAGGTAGTGATACCCCGTCCAGATTCTCGACATTGGACGGGAACACTCGGGACGAAGTTCCCGGTGGAGTGGCCGGAGACTTTACACTCGTCGCATATGACTCAGAGGGCAACGTCGCCAAGGCTCTGTTCCTACCAGCAATCCAGACATGGGATAGCACTGACACGGTGGTCCCAACCCCTGCGACATGGGACACAGTATAACCATGCTTGGAGCACTTGATGAAGCAGTTGATATTTGAGCTTTTTTGGATGGCCGGTGCCCCGATAGTCCCACTATACGGCACACCTTGTAGAGCACGGAGAGTCGAGTCTCATGGCAACAGATAAGGAACTGCTTGAAAAGTTGCGTAAGGCCCTCGAAGAAAAGGGCCATACGACAGCTTTGCGTGAACCGTGGCAAGAACACCTTGACCGGCATACCTCTGTGTCTTCAACGGCGTCTTTGCAGGCGTCCGAGATCTTCTCGGACTTCGCTGGATCGTGGGCTGCTTCCTATCAAGTAGACCCCACCGCCACAGATCTGGACAAGATCTCCAACGAGCGGCTGCCCCCTTCTCCTGCGAAGATGACCTCCAAGCTCGGTCTCCCGGGCTACCCCGAAGTCAACTTCATCCCGTACAGCCACAACACGAATCGTTTTGGCGTCAAGGGGCCATCTCTTTTAGGCCATCCGATCTCTTTCGAGGTCATCGGGCCAACCGCCAAGTCTCCCAACGTGGACTGGCAGTGGTTTCTTCAAGAAGGCTCCAGTGAAGACCGCCTCTATTTGGATCTTGGGGCGAACCTCCAAGATCCAAATGGAAGCAGTGTTCTGGCTCCTTCGATCACCAGCCTGCAAGACGGTTATGGGGATCTCTACGGTGACAACAGTCAGGCCGGGATCTATGTCATCATCACCCAGACGGGTGAGAACTCCAAGACGGACACCCAAGTAACGGGTGTTGGTGACGGCTACATCGCTCTGGAGGGCGTTGCAGGCCCGGGTGGGGGTCTCCGAGAGGCGATTCGTGCCAAGACCGGAGCCTCGAAGTATGAAATCTTCCGAGTTGTCTCCTGGTCAAACGACTACCTGCAACTCGATCCGGGTAAGCGGATTCGAGACCACTTTGACATCTCGGCCAGCACAGACCCGATCATCCGGTCGATCATGTTGGTTCGACCAAAGGCCACTCGAATGGTCTCCATCCCCGGTACAGGGGATGCGAAGGGACAAGAACGTGCCCTCGTTGTGGTTCCTCCCGAGCGGTCCCTCAACTCCGATCTGAAGCCTCCTTATGAGTACGACAACGCTGCTCCTGGCTCATGGCGAACCGAGGGGTTCTACGGAGCTTGGCCCGGTCTGGGTAATGGCGACTCAAATCTTTACGCTCAAGGGTCGTCTCTTCCGGTCCCTCGGATCGTGGGCCGGTCCCGGGCTTTGCTCCCATCTACTTTGGAAGTCCCTGGCGTACCCCCCAATCTTCTCGTACTCAAGGCCGCCACTTACTCGGGGGTTGAAGATGCGAGGGATGAGCTAAAGGCCGGGGATGTCATCCATCTCCATGAGGTCTATTCTGACGAACTTGCGGAGGTAGCTCCGAAACTGACCGCCTCACCACATGGTTGGTGGGAAGTAACCAGTGTTCCTGCCCGTGGGGGGACAGACCAGTTTATCCAGCTTCGAGGGATCGAGGAAGTAAACCCACGCACGGGTAAGGCTCACTTCGGTCCGTGGGCAATCGACGGGTCAGGCCAAGATCTCTCACAACCGGTCCCGCAGGTTTGGGTCAAGTTCACGATCCACAAGCCCATCAAAGACTTGTGGAGCAACACAGGTACGGGGTATCAGTTTGATCTGGACGCTCTGAAGAGCGCCCGCTTGACCAACTTGATTGACCCTTCTTGGGTCCGTGAGTCTGGTAAGGCCATTGAGATTGGGCACGAAACGGTCTGGGCCAAGGCCGACAAGGCCATCTTCGATACCACGTCTTCACAGCAGGGTCTTTCTGGAACGAACGCAAACCCAGGCAGCTTGCTGGACCTCGGTTTCCGAATGGTCCTCTTCCCCGCTATGGCGTCGGGGGATCATCTGGTCCCAGACTTCGCCAACCCGATTGATAGCCTGGAGGTTCGTTTAGATGAGGATGCTGCTGACGAACGGCAGTATCTCACTATCGACTATTCAGCAGGCATCGTGGTCCTCTCTCACTCCCCCAAGCTGGGGTGTGAGCTTGATCCTCATGGGTTGATTGGGCAGATCACCGACTTGAACCCTCGGGGTGAGCTTGTTCTCTTTGCTTCCTGTGTTCCGTACTCGATGGAGATGGGACAGCTTGGATCAAGCATCCGAGTCACTTCGGGAGCGATGGAGCCCGACTGGTGCCTCCCCGATTCGACCCAAGCCGATGTCTATGGTGCCCGTCACCGTGTAGATATCAAGACGGATGTTGATGGGGCACCACAGATCGTAGGCAGTCAGGTCTTGGGTCAATCCCTCGTCTTGGCGCTGGCTGTTCCAGCCACACCGATGGAGTTCAAGAAGTCCCTGGCGGCTTTCCCGGTCGCTGGTCACATCGAGATTCTTCAGTCGAGCGAGGCCCCGGCGTTTACCACAACGTCATCGACCACGGACACTATCCGACTCTCGACGTTCTCCTATAACGGAGTGGACGTATACACAGACTCGGACGGCCCGTGGGTTCGGTTGCGAAATGTCTATGGCGGTGCGGACGCTGGCAATAGCGTAACGGTCAATCACGACGGGGAGTTCCTCGTCGTATTCCGCAAGGACTTCTACCCAGAGACCGTGATCGACTCCACGGGAGACTCTGACTTCTCCTATCAGTTGGACACGACACACGGTTCTGCCAAGCGTACAAAGACCCTCCGGTTTGCTCACGCCAACCTGTTCGAGAACCTCGACGGAACCATCACGGTTTACCCAACAGCCGTTGACGGACCAGCAGAGGAACTGCGGGCCTTCTTCCCACTTGGGGGGCCAGACGACACTGCTCGATTCCATTTGGTCCCCGAGACGCAGATGTGGACCGCAGACAGCGGCCCGTGTCGGGATGATGGGGAGCATGAGGTCGGTATTGAGATCAAGCGGGGACGCTTCTTCTCGTCCATGCGAGTGGATGTTCGCCAAGACCACATGCGGTACTGGCGGTTCACCAACCTCGTATCGAAGCTGGAGCTTCAAGCACCACAAGGACTTGAGACGCCACCAGATACTTTCGTAGCCCACATCAACACCGGGCAGGATGCAACTCAACCCCTGCCTCCGCACTACATGGACTGGATGCCCCAATCTGAAGGGGCTCTCTGCGCCGTCATTGAGGGTTCAGTCATCTTCTCCAGAGGACTGGCCGAGCTTGGTAGTTCAGCGGTCTCGGCATCAACGGAAAGCGCCCGATTCGTTCTCAATGCCCGTATGTATATGGGACTCGACAGTCAGTTCTTTGCTGGCCGCCCGTCTTTCCGTGATGAGTATGCACAACGAGACACCTTCCCGTCCCGTGGGTTGGAATCCCAGATCGCAGGTATTCTTGCAGAGGCCGAAGAAGGCCCCGCCAACCCGATCAACTGGTTCGCCCACACTGCCGAGGTGTGGAACAACGACCTCAATGCTGATCGGTGGGAAGTCCGAGCCAAAGAGCTACGTGAAGACGTAAACAACCACTACGGACGGCAGCGTCATGGTGGGATGGGCAAGATTGCTTCGTTCTACACGGACGCTCTTGAGTCCCCGAACTACAAAGAAGACACACGATTGGCCTTTACGGAACGTCAAGTTTCGACGCTCCCGACCAAGCCGTATCTGTTGTCTGATCCCATCCCCCAGGACGGGATGGCGTTCCCAGAGGGCTATCGGTACATCCTAACGGTCAAGTCGGCTGACCCGAAGAACGGCAACGCCTCCAAGTGGATCACTGCCCAGGTCATTAGTACCGATGAGATGCCGGTCACAACTGATCCAAATGTTGTTGCCCACTACCTCAACAATGCGATTTACGATGGCACCGTTTCCAACAACATCGATGCAGAGTTGGACAACGCAGGGTTCTTCAAGACCCTTGGGGCGGGTGCTTCTTATGCAGCCGGTAACAGTCTTCTCGGGACGAGTACATTAGTATCCAACCTGACCCGTAACCCCATGCTTACCCGGGATGAACGCCAGTTTTTGTGGTGCGGCCCCGGTGATCCACGACACCCCGAACACGTTATCGGAGGCTCCAACGATACTGGTAAGGTTGCCCTGCTTTGCGGTGGCTGGGGTTCTGCTTCTGCTGAAAGTTCTGCTGGCAGCCATCGAGACTTTACTAATGTCGTTGTTGAGTTCACCCATACAGCAGACTTTGGAGACGCCGGGTGCTCTGGTTGTGAAGATCTGGCCGAGTTCCTTGGCGGAGACTTCGCTCTCGACCGGCCTACATGCGGGTTGTTCTTCGGAGGGCACGCATGGGAGACCTTCCAAGTCGGTGCCCAAGCCTACGGGACAGACCTTCCGATAGAGGGCTCGCAGCTATTCGTTGGCAGTCAGGTTTACACACTCACCGCCGATGACAACGTAGTACATCCCGACAAACCCTTCGTTGGCACCAATGTCCGTATTGCTTCGGGTGGTTTCGACACACTGAAGAACTTGGTTCGAGCAATCAGTACACACTCTGGGGACAGGGTGTGGATGTTCCTCCCTCCCGAGTACCTTCAGGACCAAACATCACAAGCCATTATTGAGAACGCTCCCGGTCACATTATTCGTCAAGAAGAAGATGTCACCCAACTCCGGTGGGTGGGTGGTCGTCAAAACGACCCGGCCAACCCGTGGTTGACGTTTTCGCAACCGGGCGGCGCTTCAGATCTACATGCCACTGTTTGGTGGTATCGCCCAGCCCCCGCAGTGAACACGGATGTCAATCCGTGGGAGTTTGGCAGTGGCTTGGACGGTAACAAAACCGAGGCCCGACTTTCGGATGCCCTCGGGTTCCTTCAGCGTGGAACCCCCCCGTTGGGTTCAATGGCCGGTTCCTTTCCCATTAGGGGCACCTATGGCGACACAGAGGCACTGGTCCTCGGGATGCCGAAGGGAGATAGCCCCTATTACAGTGGCCCCCAGGCAGGAACAGGGCTCCCGAAGATTCACGGCAAACATGCCATCCCGGGCTACCTGGGACGGTGGGCGTGGGACATTGAGAACACCATTGATCCTATTGATGTCACAGACCCCACTACCGCAGGCATCGGTCAGATCCTTGCCACTTACGGTGTAGGGGCTCATTCAGAGAACCATTTTTCCAGCCAGTTGGCGAACCGTACCAGTTTGGAAATGGCGGGCGTGGCCCCCGATGGGTTTATCAACACGACGCCCCATCCCCACCATCTCCAAGTTGGGGATGAAGTCACTATCTCGGGCTCATCCCTCCAGCTTCCTTGGCTCGGTGAGCACAAAGCTCTGAATGGTCGCCATCGGGTGATCGCACTCTCCACCGACCAAGATGGGAACACAGACCCGTTCAAGTTCCAGATTGATCTGGGGGACGGCACCGGCTCTGTAATCCAAGACCCAATCGACAACTTCTATGAGTTCCACGGTCTCGGGGAAGTCTCTGTTGGTAAGACCTTCCAAACAACGGATACCCGTTGTGGGTTCGGCGAACAGCAAACTGGCTACGAGTCCTTCCTTGTCTACGCAGTGGAACTGGATCGTCACGACACCGCAGCCCTTCTGAAGAAGAAAACAGTACGGGACTTCATCGGAGTCGGGGACATTATCACTGGCCGCTCATTGAGCATCGCCGGGGATGAGACCTATCCGTTCGTTCCTGTTGAGGGGCAGCGTAACGATCCTTCGTTCCACGGCCTTGTCTTTGATCCTCTCGCTCCGTTGTCTCTGAAGACCGGGGCTGTGGATGAACAAGGCGCTCCGGTAACCGTAGACAAGATCGGTAGCTCGGCCTTTACGTTCCTTGTCCATCGGACGATGAACACGGACCGGGCAGCATGGCCGAGTTCGGAGCAAGCCCAACTTGCATCGGCGCTCCCCAGTCACCTCCGAATGTCGGAAGTGCAGCCGTATGACTTCGGGTTCAGCACCCCAGACCGGGCGTTCCCGGTTGGTGAATCCTTCAGCATTTCGATCATCGCTAATGCGAACGCCATCACGTCTTCGGGGACTTTCAAGAGCCTGTATTCCGCTTTGTACGGGATACATGGAAAGGGATACACAGGTACTTCGGCCACCCCCGGTCTCGATGGCGGCTCTGTTACGTCATGGCCTGGAGAGTCTTCGATTCCCAACGCCATCTTCATGGCTGGCGGTCGGATCAACCTTCTGTCCAACCTCAACCCAACGGCCCCCGCAGGGTTGGTGTTCTCATCACCGACGCCCGGGGTCTCCGACGTAAACGCAGAAGAGCGTTATGCCACGACCTACATTGAACACGGGGTCTTTGTCTCTACGTTCAATGCCCATCATCCTTCTCCGCACTCGTCCTACAAGCTGCCTACTATTGGTGTTGGCGCTCCCCTCGATTCTGCTGGGCTCCATTCAGCGTTCTCCACTCTTCGGGGCAACACGGAAGCCCAGTTCAAGGGGGGATCTTCAATCGGTGGGGTGGGTGGTCTTCGGATCTCCGGTGACGCCACCATATGGCTGAAGAATGTTCGGGGGATGGGCGGTAAGAACGCTTACGTCCGACGCTCTCCCACTATCTATTACACAAAGTCCCCCTCGGGTGCTCCTGCCCTCGGCAACACCACTACCGGTCCCATCACGTCCTTCGGTCGTGATGGTGTCTCGGGGCACACCCCCAGTGGGTTCTCTGCTTCCAAGCGGACAACTGTAAATAGTGATGGAGCAACGCTCCATCTCCAAGAAGCGACGATTGAGATCGGCCTTACCAGGGCTGATCTTGCTTCATTCCGATACGCCACAGGCAACCCCGAGTTCCCTGCGTTGCGAGACGATGTTCACGAACCCTTACAGGACCAAGACAGCGACGGTTATTGGGATGACCAAGGCGAGGGCGAGCGTATGCTCCACTACGCCAACGCCGTCGATTCCGTAGACCTCCCTGTTCCAGCCCGGTTCTTGACTGGCAGCTATCTCACGCTATCCCCCACCCAACCCCCTGGTTGGGATGAGGCAGGAAGTCCGAATACCCGGTCAAGCAGCAAGGTGCTTACGGATCTTCGACTTGACGAACAAGGTAACCCCACCCTCACCAACCCCAATGACGGGTCTTGGAGGATTACGGGCGTACCGATGATCACGGCGAGCTTCCGTACCTCTGGAAGTATCGACGGGTACGGTGCCTCGGTTTATCAGACTTTCCCCGCAGGGGATGGGATGAGCAGTGGTCCCGTTGTGGACACTACCTCTCCTGACGAGATCGTCCAGGGCACTGGTTTCCAGGGCATGTCTGCCTCGGCCTCCGAGTCTTCCATTGTGGCGGTTCTCCAAGTTCGGGTGGAGCGGTATTCCCTCATCTCGTCTAATCCCGCATTGGACGAGGGCAGCCTTTTCCATCACCAGTTCGTCCCAGAAAATGCAAACCCAGGCGAGTTCCGTGACGGGGAAGGCATCGCACTGGACTCTGTGTTGTCCCACACTTGGTCTATCTCCGCCGACCCGGGAGGGGACTCCCCCATCCTCGTTGCAGAGGTAATCGATCCAGGCGGTTCACCCACGGGTGCCCCGGCCTCTTTGCATGGCCTGACCTTCAACCCGAAGGTGTTGGCTTCTGGAGCCAACACGGTTCCTATGCGCTTGGTCCCGGTGTTCTCCCGCACCCCGCAGACTGATTCGATAGCAGGAATGGATACCCGTCTAATGGGCATCCATTCTAATCAAACGCATCGTGGCGAAACTCGCAGCTTTGCGATGTTCACGGTCAAGGGTGTTGGCCGGTCTCCGGTTATCTGGGATACCGCACAAGAAACCTATTTGCGTGCGACGATCTTCTCTTCCCAGAGGGCAGACCGTCTGGATGATCTGATCAGTAGTCAGACGACCCAGGGTGTCTTCGAGAGAGACCAGACTGGTCGAGTGAGCTTCGTTGGACACCCAGCCCGATTGGGCTTGGGCGTAGTCCTTGATGGAGGGCTCGGCCTTGTTTCAGCCCGAGCGTTCCGAGCGCAACCCAGGTCTCCAGTAACAGACACGGTTGGTTCGTTGACGGTATTCGGCCATAACGCCGCCTACCCGATGCTGAATCTGCTGAAGCCCCGGCAACACGTTGGAGTGGAGCTACCCTCTACCTTCAACACAGTTGAGTTCTACGAAGACACTGTAATCGTTGGGCCTCTTGGATCGTTGATCTTTGATGATGGTCGAGCGGTTCACGGCTTACCGGCGATGGACATCGCCGGTCGATATGCTTCGGCGTCATTCAAGTCGTCTCCACACCGTTTGGGTATTGGTGTCACCAAGGGGTACGCCGCTGCGGGCGCTCCTGGCGACAACTGGAGCATTGGAGACCTAATCACTCGGAGCGATACGCTGTTCCCGTTCACGGTAGCAGGTATCAAGTTCCATTCCCCAGGCGGGCTCGTTTACGAGCGTGCCTATCGCAGTATTGATGCGAGGACCGGTCCCAAGTCGATGTTCCTTGGGAAGAAAGCCCAGGCGGGTATCCGTGGGCTGGAGATTCCGTGGACTGGAGAATGTCTCTTGTTGCCGAAGGGGCCGCCGACGATTCACGGTAAAGGCCATGCCAACTGGCGCTGGACAAATGACAGCAGTGGTTGGGACTACTTTGACTTTGGAGAGGCGAACCGGGCCACGGGGCACACCCCCTTGGATACACCTCTTTACGAGTTCCACGGAGGCTATGGGCGAGGACATCTCGAACCCCACTTCCCCGTGCTTCCCGGGCCTATCTTCGACACGATGACCACATCGGGGGTCCAGACCAACCTTATCTCCCCAGACTCTTCCGCTGGGGTGTCACAGCACCGTGGACACCCAGGCAACGTCTACATGGGCTATCGCCACAGTTTGAGTCGAGATGATGGCGACATCTTCAAGACTTGGAATCACTGGAATAGCAGCGCAGAATCTTTCACCAAGGTTGCTCGCCAACAGATGCGGGTTCTGGATGGGATGGTTTTGGAGGACGTGACTAACGGCACATTCTTCACTATCGGCGACATTGGCCGGATGGATGAGATGGTCAAGGGCACGATTGAGCTTGTGACCGACTTTGGGAGCGCCAACGTCGATTCGTGGGATAGTAAGACCATCATCATTGTCGTTCAAGATTGGGATGACTACGTTGAAGAAGAAGATGGAGACGATGGTTCTGGGGACGATCTAATCACGTTCGTCATCTACTTCGTGGATGTCATCTCTGACCCAGAGACTCAAGTTCAGATCTCTGACGCAACGGACCCGGCAGAGAAGGCCAAAGAAACCGTCGATAACCTGCTTCAGTTTATGGCATCTAATGACTGGTTCCGTGCTAACAACGTCGGTTGTGTCTTGGATCAAACTGGTTGGGACGAGAAGACGGTCCTCCGCTTCAGTGGTCCGGTTTCAGCAAGGCATGAGGCTACTTTCATTACCGGTAGCAGCGTTAGCCCAGTATCGGGGCAGGCTCCTTTCTCTCTCGTACCAAACAGCTTTAGTAACTACCGTTGGCACAGGGGAACTGGTAAGCCGGGGGAGACTTTAGAGCTTGGTCAGTGGGGCGGCGAGCGTACTGTGAAGCGGTCTTCCACAGGCGGTTCAGTAACAGCAGGTGGCGGCCAGCCCGGTACTACGGTGTTCCATTTCCTCCAGAACGCCCCCGAACAGGGCATTAGTGGTGGGAGCAACATTATTGCTCCCGGGGAGAAGATCACCTTTGGTGTGTCTCCTGGGCCACCCGATTATCAACAGAACTCCACAAGGATTGGAGCATACTCCTACGCATCGCAGCTTGAGATTGATGTTAGTGACTCCACCCTGACGGGTGTCACCATCGCTTTCAGCACCACCGACCCGAGCGTGGACCCCACACTTTGGGCGAGCGGCGCAGGGCACTGGCAAAGTAATGAGTTCAACCCTGGAACTTCTGGGGCCAAGGTACTCGTTGAGATCATCGGGGATGGGGACTCTTCTGGGGCCGCTGCGACTCCACAGCCGTTGTGGTACTACGGGGTCACGTCCAGCGGGGACATCCTCGCAGGCGGGTCCGTCACCGTAACTGGGGGAACCTCGGCCAATGAGGTGGCTCTGTCGGTCCACCCGGGCAGCGGGTATCCTTTCCTCGACGTTGACGGGGCCGGTATTGTAAACGTCGGTATCGTCACTACTTATTCGATCCCCAGTAGCTACACCACCGACTACAACCTCCTTTATGAGTCGGTGGCTAAGACAGGGTTCCTCAACGTAATGGCACTTACCGCTGTTGCAGACACGCCTGGACCCTTCCAGTTCCAGATCGTCAACGGGGACAATAAAGCGACCTTCATCAACTTGGTCCAGGCGTGGAATAACGCCCCCTGGCACGAAGTATTTGACTTCGCCAACTGCCCAGGATTGAACTACGCCCCCATCGCCCGTCTTATCGGGCAAATCGAGCGGTATTCTGAAACCAGCAGCCAGACTTATTCTGGGCAGATTCCTGCTTATCCTTGGATCTGGGCTGTCGAGTTTATGACACGAGAGATCGGCCCCGATACATCCAATGGGGCCTTCTTTATGAAGAAGTCCAGTGGGGTTGATGGTAACGGTGATCCGATTTGGGACTACCTGATGACTTTGGGTGAGGGAAGTTCCACCGAAGTCTTTATCAATGGGGGTATGGGACTCGACATCTCCAAAATAGAGGCAGCGGCAGAGGTCTATGGCGGTACCGACCCTAACGGTGATGTAATCCCCGTTAGACCGTGGGACGCAGGCCCCTTCTGGGAGGGGTGGGAGATTGATGGCCTCATTATCGAACTGATCCCCTTCGTCAATGGTTACACCCCCGAGTTGATCTTCGATCTCAATGGGCACTATGACCCGACCAAAGACCTCTTTAGTACGCAGGAAGCCGGTTACGGCGACCGGGTTGACGGTGGGATGGTCCGGCGTAATCTGGCAGGACACCTGTATCGGGTCGTTCCAAACGTAGAGTTCGTGCCTGTGCTTGGTAAGCGTGGCGTGGACGGCGGCCTACTTCCCCCGTTGGCTAACCCCCATGATCCACAAAGCGTAATCCCCAGCGCAGATGCCGTCTTCTATTCTGCTGGCTACAACTTCCGTGGAGCTTCTTCACACGGGGTCGGGGACATTGGACGATCTCTCTACATCTGCGGGACACACAACTATGTCTACACTGGTTGGTGGACCATCATCGACGTGGTGGAAAACTACCCCCTTTCAGTATTTGATGACTTCACTCTTGGCCGCCCCGAGAATGGTGACCATTCTCTCCGTACCGTAGCGGTTCTTCGTAAATCGAATCGAGGGAACGGAACACGAAACCCGGCAGATAATGGGTTGAACCAAGGGGATGGGGCGCTGCCGTTGCAGTATCGACCACCCCGAGTCCGTATGGGGATGAATCACCAAACCAATGGCTTCCCGCAGGGCGATAAGAGGGGAGCGACCCATTACGGCTTTTTCTCCCAGGGGTCCGTAACAGGAAAGCGGCCCGAATATAGCGACTTGTGGTTGACAGTCACTTTGTCCAAGGGAGGCCCAACCGAAGCGTTACATCGACAACAGTGGCGTGTCCTCACAGACGATATGTGGGACGGGATCGTCTACGACATCGACTCTGATGGAGTCATCTTCCCCCTCGCCGCGAACCCAAGTCTCCAGGTAACGGATGCTGTTAGCTTGGCGACGTACTGCAATCAAGACGTTCGTACCAACGGAAAGGCTGTCAAGTTCCCTGCCGGTCACACCCTAAGCAAGCCCTGGATCAGATGGCAGACCGACCACAATGTCTCTTCCGTGTACGGAACAGCCGTGGTTGTCAGCTACAACACGAACGAACTGAAAACCTCTCCCCACGCCTCTGAATGGTTGTGCGGGCCGGGTGGTCGGTTGCAGATCAACTTCTTCTCCAACGCCTCTGTGGGATTTCAAGGCGGCGATCCGAGCGCAGGTGCCCAATACACTATGGGTGTTGGGTTCTTGTCCTTCACGGGCCACAACAGCGAGCTTGACGCCACAACGGGAGACCGAAACAATCACCTCTGGGCTCATCCTGTAAAGCTGTACGGGAGCCAACCCAGTGACGGCATCCTTGAAGTTGACGCTGGTATGCACGTCAACTCCGCAGCAGGCGGGTTGCGATGGGTGTTCTCGGCCCCTCTCGTTGAAGAAAACATTGGATCGTATCTGCATCTTACGAAGCCGTCCGTGTATCGCTTCTCGAAGAAGCTGGCTTCGCAGAAGAATGCCGATGTCTCTTACGAAGAGGACTTCCATTGGACCAGTGGATATCCCCGAGAGGGCGATACTTACTGGAACTCTACGGACATCTTCCGAGTCAACCGCTGCCCGAACACCATGAACATGATGGTGGGTGGTGACTGTGAGACTTACTCACCGGAGATCATCCGAGTGTACCCCTCTGCCGAAACGGAAATCGTTGACGAAGGGGCTACGGATAGCGGTCAAGGCCGGATGATCATGTACTCGCCGCTTGGCGTGTGGGGTAACTGGCCGGATAGTGCGACAGGATCGTTGCCCGCATCTGGTTCTGTCAATGAGCCTGTGATCTACGCTCTTCAGCCCATCGCCCGGGAACGCATCGTCTCTATCAAGGCGTCTGCTGGCAGTTCCAATGTGGTTCGGGGTGCGGGTTATGATCCGATCCAGGGGTCAATGAACGACTCGGGGTTGACCAACGACCGATTGGGTCGAGGCCCCCTCTCCGGTGTTCACGTTCAAGAGCATATGGTCGGCGATGTGAGCAGTTCGCATGTCAGCCCCACTGGGATCATCATGTCCTCCCCGTGGTTGCTGTTATCTCGGGCAGATGCTCAACGAGCAGTGCCGCAAGCTGACGGCCCTTATTCGATAGCAGAGGCGGCGGAGGATCTTGGGCAAGCTGGGAACAACATTGGATCGAACTTCTTTGGGGACACAGCCAACTGGCTGCTGAACAGCCACGATCCAATCTGGGTGGACCCCGAGCACGGTGAATGGACTGGTGATCCACAAATCTCCAATGAAGCCCAAGATTCTTACTTCGGACTCGGACAGGTTCCTTCTTACTTCTACTCTCTCTATGCGTGGGCACCTGCGGGGCAGTGGTGGGAGACTTTGATTCCCAACCTCTCCGAGACGCAGGGTCAGTACAACGCAAGCTGTACGCCGCCGACTATGCGCTTTGATCTAACAGAGGCTTACACCCAGGCCATGCAACCCGGTGGCGGAACCAACTCGCCTTACCCGAACCACGCCCCAAAGGGCGCTCGCCTAAACCGAATCTGGGTCAACTTCGGCGTGTGGGGTAACGAACCCCAAGGTCGGCATACACAGCTTGGTCTTCCCGGGTACAAACAGAGTGATAACACGACAGCGCCCAACGAGGTTCTTAGCGAATACCACATGGCGTTCAACTTGGTCTGTGAGCTTCCTGGTTCACAGGCTCGACTGAAGCCCCGTGACCACACCTATGTCCAACTCAAGTGGGACACCTCCGCTCAAGGGGTCTATTACAATGACACTTATTGGTACGGGACTACGATTACGATCCGACACTCCGATACGATGGGCAACATACAGTCCCTCGTTTTTGAAGCTGTGGAGCAGGCTGACCTTACGGCACTGGACGGTGGGGGAGACCCACTGTACGAAACGTCCGACCATAACCTTGGTAGTATTGGCCCATCACAGACACTTGGGAAGTATGTGGTCCCCCTTGACGCACCGGGTGTTGTCCCAAGCGTAAATCATGTGATCGCTGCTCGGAGGCTGGCGGCTGAAATCAACCGGGTGTCCACAATCGCCAGCGATCCCAACCACAACGACTATGACCCAAACCTCTCATCGTTCAACCTGACGGCTTACGCCGTGGGTACCCGGGTTCGGATTGAGGCCAATGTCCCGGGAGACTCTGGGTTCGAGATTCGGTCCCATCATTCTTACTACTATATCGTTGGGATGACGACGAGCCTCTACCAGCCGCCTCGTATGGTTCTGGAAGCTGGAAGCGTAGTTGACAACACGCCTACGGCGTTCCGCACTTTCCGAGGGGGCGCACCCACAGAGCTTCATACTGGAACGTGCAGCTTCCCCTTTGGGGACCGAGCACCCAACGCTTTGGCAACCTACAACGCTTCCCAGCTACACCATACGGACCAAGGCTCTCGGGCTCCCGGTGGCACGGTGGTCATTCCCCTGTACTGCAACCGTGAGGCAGGAGACCTAATGCCTAACGTCATGGAGCGGTATGTAGACGTTGGCCCGTATTCCGAGATTGGCTACGGCCAGTTGACTCCCGATTGGGCGTTGGGCAGCTATGAGTTTGGTTTCGGGGCGGGTGAATCTGAATGGCCGTGGAAGAGGACCACGATGCCAATCGAGAAAGCGGTGCTCCAGGGGGGGATGCTGACAGTGATCAAGATGCTCCCTTGGTATCTTGGCGGGCATATGTGGAACCTCTCGCTGAATGACGCCAGCTTTTCCATGTATATGGGGAACGCCCATACGCCGGTTGTGTGGGGTGGTATCGACTTCGACACTGCCAACTCCAACCCAGGTGGGTTCCAAGGTGAGCAAACCGAACGAGGACAGTTCACGGCTCCATTCCTCAAGCCGGAATACAGCATCGCTTTGGCGTCTTTGTTCCCACGCTTGTCCCGAGTCGGTGGTGGTGTCCGAGACACCTTCACGTCAGGATTGGTAGCAAATGGTGACATTTTCCGCCGCTCTGCTAATGGCACCACAGGGAACGGGCCAGCTTCTTTGAGTGCTGCTGCCATGACAGGGATTGTTGTGGCTCACAACGCCACCAGTCCTCGCCCACCGCTCCGTACCGATGGCGGCCTTATGTTCGGCGCAGAGACATCACCCTCCTATCCCAATGACCAGGATGAGTCTTATGGGTATACATCCAGCGGGCAAAGCGGTACGAGTAAGTTCTCTGCAAGGTCACCGGGAACTTGTCCTCATGCGTTTACGATTGCTCTTACTCCGGTCGGGGATCGCTTTGATCCACCAAGAGGCGAAGATGGGCATCGAGTCTCTGTGTCACCTCATGGGATTCATGCGGCCAAAGATCCGGTTTCCGGTGATCTCGTACCCCGGCCCTACTCATGGGATGGGGACCAGCGGCTTCCGTTCCACGGTAGGACTTTGCAGCCCTACACCGACCGACCCTTCAAGGTGGGCAACTGGTTGGATGAGGTACTGAAGGAATACGGGATCGCCACTCCTTCTGGGTCTATGTTGCCGCCCGGTGCCCGAATCTTCCTTGAAGTGGCGACAGGTCCAGGCCCCGGTGTTGTAAACGCCATCGACAAACAATACTGGATGGAAGGCCAAGATGAGTGGGCACGAGTCTCAAGTGGGTGTTGGGTCGGTAGTGTGAAATGTGCCTTTGATGTCGAAACGGCTGATGGCACAGCTTACACAAGAGATGTGAATGTTCTCGGCGATGAGGAGGATCGGTAGCCAATGCGTGTACTTGTTGATCTAACGAGTCATGTGACGGCCCTAACGGGCTCGTTGCCCGACCCCGATCCTGTAACTGGAGTCCCCGGCACCCAACTTGGTGTGTCCGGTATTACTCAAGTTGAAAAGGATGCGGATCTCTATGTCCCCGTTCCTGTGAACGGGAAGTACATCGTTCCTATCCCCGAAGGACTATCGGTCCATGTGGATAAGGACTCTAAAGTGCTTCCTATTGATGGGAAGGATATCTCCAGCAAGGCGTATGCGGAGCTTCTGGCTCGATATCCGATGTATGGGCATATCTACTTCAACCCCTTGCTGACCGTCTCGAACCTTATGGAGATTGATCCGGTCAAGGAGTTTCGGGACAACTCGGTGAAGCCTCCAAGATGGTTCTCCGGTCGCTATCAGACTGGTAGGGCCGTGGAAAATCACCCCCAGAATGGGAACGCTCCCAACTCAACGGCGGTGCTTCCGATCAATGCAACGGTTGATCCGGCACGCCCTGGGATGCTCATTACTGAAGAAATCGACCTCACCCCCTATACCGGGGAAGCGGGGACGGACGAGTTCATGGCTTATTGGAGGATTTACGTCTTCGATACGAGCCATGACATTTCGGGAGGGTTGTTCGGACAGCACGCAGGGGTCAACGAACCCGCTATTCGTTCAATCATCGAGATAGATCAAGAACCTGAAGGGTTCACAACGTATTTGACGATTGACGATGGAGTGAACTGGTTTGAAGTTGGAAGGTTGGAACCCATCTCGTTTTGTTGCAAGGTTACCAAGGTACGCCTCGCTTTCCGAAACGACTCCCCAACCAAAATCCATGTGGCTTCATTTGCCTTTATGTTTTGATATGAGTGGCGGGAAACATGGCTGAAGATTTCGGAAATGGCGCAAGTCGCACACTCTCTGCACTAATGAGGCAGTTTTCTGCCGTTGTATGGCAGAAGGGTAAGCCGCCGCTGGATTCGGAACTCAACTTGATGAGTCAAGTTGAGGCCGAACGACTGCGGCAAACTGTCAAATCTGTGATGCACAGTGGATGGTTGATTGATCCGACGAGGACCAAGATTGACTTCAGTTGCTCTAAAGACTGGAGCAACTACTTCGTCTTCGGTAAGCAGAAGTCAGGAGAAAAGGAACCTCTCCTGTTTGCTAACGTCAATGGATGGGTCATTCCCGTTGCTGGCACTTTCACCGAGACTGAAGAAGAGAAGACAAACCGCATCCGTCTGAACCCGCCACCCGCAACAGACAGCCGGGTGGATTTGGTGTTCTTGGAGGCTTGGCAGACCCTTGTCGCCCCCAACCCGAGCGAGGCCAACAAGCCCGCCGTGGATAAGGTCTGGAAGTACGGCAACGTCGAGTACGGCGGGTCGAATATCGAAGACGATCTGGAAGACCCGACTATTGGGTTCGAGACCTCCGAAAGATGTCAGATTCAATACCGCATCCGTGTCTATGGATCGGGTGCAGGTCTTGGTGCTGGTGTAGCTCTCGATAAGTATCCAGACGGTCTGGGAGACCTCAACATTCTTGGTCAAGGTACACAGGACGCTCCTGTGGCTGGTTCCTCCTTCGCTAATGTGCGGGAGAAGTTGGATGACCCATCGCTTTGGCGTGCCGGTGACGGCGACCCAAACAATGCCTTGGGGACAATCGACGGCTACGTCTATGCTATCCCCCTCTGTGCAATCTTCCGGCGTAACACTAATACCTTTGTGGCTGTGACTTCGGCAGGGAACCCAAACCAGAACGGTGCCCTTGATCGAAACCCATCTACGGGACAGCTTGCGGACCCCCGAGAAGGGGCCAAGGCTCTTGCAGTTCCGACTTTGTTGGACAACCTGCTGGCCGATTCCTTGGGGACAGTACAAGTAACTGGTCTCATTGGATCTGGGTTTGATGACACGTTGCATCTCCCCGAGGGTCTTTTCCTTCAGGTTGAAGATGAGATCATCGGGATTTCAGAAGTAGACGTTACTACGACCCCCCCGACCATTACGTTAGAAGACCGTGGCCGTTACGGAACCCACGCCACGACGCATTTAGCGGGCTCACCGATTCAGTTCTTCAGTGTCCGACCTGATGGGTTGTTCGCTGATGAGGTTCATCCAACTGATATCTTGGATCTCCGACGAGCCGTGACTCCCGGCGAGTGGGATTACCACCGTCTTCTTGAACACAACATCGCCGCCCTGGCGAAGAATGACCTGCACTCCACCCATAAGAGGTCGGCTGCGGGAGATACCGAGGGTCCAGTCGTTGCCGAAGTCAGCTACATGCTGGCGGACGGGTCCACAGATGTTCCAAACCATACAGAGGGCTTGGACGGTCCAGACGGCACCCGAATCATCTTCTCCGATGCTTGCAGTGTGCAACAGCAGGTGACGTTGCTTCTCGATAATGATGCCACGCTCACCCAAGGTGCAGTCAATGATGAGTTCGACTCCAATGTTGGTTGGGATGTAGCACCAGACTTCAAGCCGAGCGGCTGGGTCAATAACGAGGGCAGCACCGGCTCTTGGACCAACGGATCAGTCATCTTCCTCCATATTGGGGGCGAAGACGGTAGCGGAGGCGCACGGGCGTCATTCCGTTCTGGGTCCGACAAGAAGGTGCGGTTCGTCACTCCCAAGGAACATTGGAAGACGGGCTACCCTACGGTAAACCCTCTGAACGGCAACCAATACCCCGTCACAGTGCAGTTCTTGGGGGCACCGGCTCACCAGCCGATGGCTCTCTATGAGCAAGACGTGGACGCCCACGCACTCAAGAAGCACCCGGGTCCGATGTACCCCTATCGACGGCTCAACTTCGAGTCCCCTTTCATCGTGTTGGGTGGTCTGCTTGATTCATCTTTACGCATGACTGGTCTGGCCGTTGCGACCAAGTACACCGCTATTGCACAGGCGGAGGGCTTCTGTGAGATCCAAGTTGATGTGAACTTCGACACCGAAGGGGTGTACCACACTACGGAACACGGACAGTTCGAGAACGACCCCTCCACGGTTTCTGCCCCACTCTTGCGGGGTAGCCGAACGCTATACGGCATGTTGACAGACGAGGGGAGAGACCGCACAGGCAAGTCTTCCGAAGTCTATGTAGTGCTTTATGGGGACAATGCGTCAGGGGGTCGAGTCAACAATGGCTGCTTCCGAGTCATTGGGGCCGGGACAGCCGGATACACGGAGCACTCTGCTGATGATGCCTACTCTATTGTAGTGGCCCCTCTTGATCCAGAGTTCACTACGTTCGACACCACCACGGGCGGTGTTGTCACTGCCGAGTTCCGTTCCCAGTACACCAATGCCGAAGACGGTAATGGACTGACAACCGGAGACCCTGCTCTTTGTATCGTATTGACCGACCTTGGCGGGTTGGCCGACCATCCTTGGAACAAGGCTCTTCTTGACGATACTGTTGGGGACTTTGATTATTCGTTCCCAATCGACGCAGCAAGTGGTCTGGTGAAGATCGACGCCAAGCTCGTTCTATCGACTACGCTGCTTTATCACCCGGGACGTGGAGCTATGGCTCGCTTGCCGGATAGCCTCACCCGGTTCTCGCTAACAAACGCTGATAGCACCTACCTACGACAGTCTCCTGGGGCGCTTGACACCACTTTCTCTGCGGCGTCTGGAACCCCAGGGAGCGAAACCTTCTTCGATCCAGTTCATGTCCAGCTTTGGAATCGTTTGCCGTCTTTGGGTTGGGATGCTCCCGTTGCTCCTGGCTACGGTGGCCGCATTGTTGCGAACACAGAGCAGGATCGAGACAACGAGTTGTTCATCGACCGTGGCAGTAAGACGGTAGTCTTCCGTCCGTACCGTTACCGTCAAATGACGTTGAACGGTATTACGGTTGGTCTGAACACTACTGTTGATCCCTGTGGTGGGGCAGTGGTTGAAGTGGGGCTGGACGGTAACTACCTCTACCCAGACACTACTCCCAAGGACGCCCACGAACTGTTCACAGGTAGCCTCGCTACTGGCAAGAGAATGGGGTTCCCCATTCCCACAGAGGCCATGCCTCGGTTTGGTCGCCAGGACATCCCTTACTTCCAAGACATCACAGGGAATGGGTCGGGGACTTTCCTTGCGGGCATCAACCATATGTTCTGCGATTCGACCACGTTGAACAACGAGGTCTTCAAGATCATCGGTGGAGAGGACAACGAATCGAGTGGCTCCCAGGTCAAGCCGATATTCTTCCGAACCGGCACCCCCCAGGATTATGGGCACGGCGGCACAGTCATCGGAATAGTGGACAACAAGCCCTACTACGAAGCTCGCAAGGTCTCTGATATCGATGAGTCCACCGAGAAGGGTACGGTTGTTCGCACCAAGTTCCGAACGGTTGTCTCCAGTGATTTTGGTCCCGGTCTTGACGGTATCCAACTGCCGCCGTATCTCGGAGTGGCCCGGTTGTACGGGGTCTACGACTACGATGATTACCAGTCGAAGGGTGGCCGCAGCTTTGAGTCAGATCGTGTGACTCTTGAGAATGACCCGGCTACGAATCTTCTACGCACGGATGCTACCGAGCAAACCTTGTTCATCATGCGGGATGGCGCACTCGATCTCACAGGCGAGACCGGGGACCATACCTATGTGATCCCCTCCAACGTCATCGATGTGACGCTCTCTCCGAAGCACAAGCTCAACGACTCGACCTCCCAAAAGGAGACTTTCAGGGACTTCGAGTACGTGGTTGAGATGACAGTGTTCGGGTTCTCCAAGGAATGGATCAACGGGAACAACTACGTGCTGGCTCGCCGTCACGATGCCCAAGGCAACTTGGTTTCCGATGGGGACAACGAAGAGTTGGAAGACCTCTCGATGGTCTTCCCCTGTGCTGCTTCACTGAACAGCGCAGTGTATTCACTCTACAACCGCACGGTCTACCAGGGTGACCCCTACATGACCCGTGCTGGTGCGGTCCGAACGGTCTCCGACTATGAGCATCGCTACGGACAAGTCTCTGTTGCAAATGCCTACGAGCTTGTTCACCCGATCCAGCAGTTCAACGACCAGGGTGAGGCGCAGGTCCAGCTTCCGAACCCTCGGATGTTTGAAGTCTTGGCCTCTATGGACTTCTACACCACGCTTGGGACAGGTAAGATCGGCGGCCACCTCTATCCAGGCACGTTGTTGGATGTTGGCTACACGGAAGACACCCTGAGTTCTTCTCGAAGAATCCCTGGATCATCCGACGACTCGGCATGGCGAGTTCTGACCCGTGCCTTCACCGAAGGCCAGAAGACCAACAGCAACCGAGCAGAGGCAGAGATTCGGTTCCTTCCCGGCTCTGTTAGTGCGATGGACGGGGCAACGATCACGATCACCGATCTGGACGGCCTCTCCTTTGACTTTACAGCGAGGGCTGCCCTTACTGATGAGGTTGTACTTGGAGAAGACGAGTTCCGTATCGTTACAGGATATCGTCCCCTCGTTTGGACCCAACAGTTGGACTTCCCCGCCCTGCTCCCCGGCGAAAGCACCTCTTTCACTATTGGTGCAGACGGTAGCGGAGAGAACTACGAGACCCACATTCTGAATAACGCAGGACTTCGGTTCGGGAATACCGTAGACATCAATGCGATGACGGGGGCTGATTACCCAGAGAACTTGATAGTCCAGGCGCTCGTTACGAACGATAACGTCCTCAAGGTTACCGCTACCAACTCGGCGGCGATGGCTGTTCGACATCCTTCAGTCAAGGCCCAGCACGCATGGGACGGCACGGATGGGGTGGCCTCTACAGGAAGCGCCCCGGTCACAATCTTGGCGCACACTGCCCACACCAGCACTGCAATCACAGTAGCCGGGGCGGGTCTCAATGATGTGGTTCTGGTCAACATTCACGGGATAGACAGTGATAACGATGACGAATGGGACGGCCCCGTCTCTGGGATCATCGCTGACGGCTATGTCTCTCAAGCGGGTGAGGTGAAGATACGTCTCACGAACACCACGGATGCAGATATCGCATTAGAAGATTCTGCTGTGACTTACGAGATTCGGGTCTTCTTCGCAGACGTGGAAGCCACAACGACTGATCCAGTCGCCCAGAACTTTGTCATTCGGGCTCTCGATACGCATCGGGACGTTGAACTCACAGCCAACCGCTTTGCCATAGCTGTCAATCGACGCACTGGAATGGGGAACGCTATTCAAGCGATGGCCGCTCATGCTGACATGGTTCGGTTGATTGGTGTTCCCACAGGTGCCGAAGGCAACGGCTTGAAGGTAACGACCACCAGGGACAACTCGGGTGCCAACGTGGACGCCGCAAAGACGGTAGCGAGACTGTTTCAGATCGTTGTACCGCACTCCAACAACCTGCCCATTGATTCGTTCCTGGGGGCGGTGTTTACATCAGCCTATTTCCGAGGTGGTGCAGACATCCCTATGAACGCCGGGGACGGCACCAGTCAGATGGGTCTGACTGGAATGACGGACCGGTTCCCCTTGGGGATCTTGCTGCAAGACAGTGATTTCGTGTGCGAGAATCCGCTGAACGACCAAGCTACGGCGATGAAGACCAGTCCTTCGGGGTTACGTCCGATTCAGACCATGCTTCCTTTGTCGGAACGTGGTGAAGAACACGACCGATTCATGGGTGAGCCGGGTGAGATGGTCAGCATGTCAGACGGCTCTATCTTGGTTTACACGCCGTTCCATGATGCCAACCGTCCGACAGGCACCCACAACTACCGTGTCTATCGTGGTGGCGGGGCCGTGATGGCGATGTCAGGCAAGAACCCAGGTGGCCCGGTGGATTGGGTCAGTGAGTCTCTGATCGCCCCCCTGAAGCCCGTTCTGAAGGCCGGAGCACTGTGTTGCAAGGCTATGTTGGTTCGGAACTTCGTGGAAGCCGCTTTTGCCGACCCAATGGAGGTCTCGGCGGGTGACGAGATCCAGATGATTATGATCACTCATGGCGTCCTTGGATCGGGGAACACCCAGAACAACGGCGTGATGATTGCTGGCACAATCAGTCCCACTGGTTATGGTGAAGGCTATGCTGCCGCAGACCGGTATCGTATCGACGGTAAGCCCATGATGGGCTCTGCCCACTCCAGGGCACATCGTCCGTTCGATGCTGTTGAGCCAGTGCCGCTCATTACTGATAACGATCCTATCGAGTAGGAAGAATATGCCTTTCGTAAGCAGAGCCGAAATCGACCAGAAGGTGCTTGTTGCATCAATGGACACGTATAGGCAACGACTACGGCAAGCACTCCTTGATCCTGCCCTCACTGGTGACCAGCGGCAGAACATCAAAGAACGGCTCACTAATCTTGGACAGCCCAAGGTTTACCGTGAAGATACACCACCACCACCCGGCGCTATCGAACTACCAGTAGATAACGAAATCTGATTCGTTCGGTAGAGTACCCCGGCTAATACGACGATACTGTAAGGAGATCGACTATGTTGAAGCATTATCTGGTAGCTACCGTTGCTGCTTTTCTTTTGATCACAGCCGTTCCGGCATCTGCCGAAACCCCAACTAATACCGGCAATACTGCTGTTGCCACCACCACTGCCACCACCGGCAATACTGCCGAAACGGTGACAACTGCGGGCACCAACACTGCCAAGACGGTGACGACAGAAGCAACGGGCACAGCAGGCACAGTGGCTACTGGTGAAGAAGCCAAGCCTGACGCCACGTTTGAGGCTACGGGAGAGGGCCTGGAAGGTCAGCTTTCCGATGAGCAGATGACTCAGGCCGTTGACGCCATGATCCAAGCAGTGGGAGATGAAGCAGGACCATTCGCGTTCCTGGCTCTTCTCTGCATGTTCATAGGGACACTCCTGAAGAACATGGTGCTGCCCCGAGTGAACATGGACAAGAAGTGGACCCCAGTCGCTACGATGGGTGTGTCTTGTCTTGCTGCTGTTGGCTATTGCATGTGGGCGGGTGTTCCGGTGCTGGAAGCCTTACCGACCGTGGCTCTCGCTGTGGCAACCGCCGTTGGCGGCTACGAGATGGTCGTGAAGCACGTCATGGCGCTCGTCAAGTCAGACAAAGAGGCTGAAGCCTAATACAACTCGACCCCGCTCTCTGCCCCCAGGGTAGCAGCGAAAAAAGCCCCTTACCGGTTCGCCGGTAAGGGGCTTTTTAGTTCTAACTGTCGTCTTGTTTTCGCTGATAAGACTTGCGGTGGAAGACCGCTTGGGATGCGTGTTCACGGTGCGGCTGGTGATTCCGGTCTTCTGGGATTTCCAGGGTGTACCGCATCTTCCGCTTACCCCCAACCGCTGCAAGGAGCGTTCGTAACGCATCTGCGTGGGAACCCCCTCGACCGATGACTTTGCCTACGTCTCTGGGATCTACTGTGAGTTCGAGAATACAGGTGCGTGACCCAACGACTTCCAGACACGATACTTGGTCTGGATAATCTACGATCTCTCGGATTACCACTTCAACTAACTGCGGCACATCCATGACGGTCTCTCCGTTACATTTTGATTATGATACAGCAAATCCAAGGATTGGAAATGCTGTTGGAGGCGGGGGGTATGGAACTTTGATTAGAGCCAAGGCCGCTCTCTCCAGATACGACGGTAACTTCTCATTTGGTGGCGGGCGTACCTGCGGGCACCTTCACCGCTGCCATTATAGATCCTAAAGGCTTCTTGAGTATCGCCTCGGCTGCGTTTGTTGCACCGCCAGAGGATATAAGCCGCCGCACGTAGGTTGGTGAGGGGTTTCCACAGATCTTCCTTGGAGGAAATGCCAAGCTCCTTCTTGAGTGTTTCAAGCCACACTCGGGGGTAGATCTGGGTTAGCCCAATCTCCCCGACTTTACCAAAAGCCTTCTGTGAGCACTTCGATTCTCGGTACACAGTCAAAGCAAGAGCTTTCGGGTTGATGTCATATTCCCCGGCAGCTTGAAGAATCAAGCTGTCGAAGTTTTCGGGTGGTTGGATCTTGCAGTGTTCCGAGAAGCGTTCCTCGACTATTTCCCCGGCAACCTCCAGACAATCGTCTGCTTCATCACCTCCGCAGCACATTGTCGTGACGCAACAATCGGGGCACTTGGCACAGTTGTCGAGGATGTACCTCTCATGCCATGAGAGGTCTTCCCAAGAAGGATCACTTATGTCCTGCGTGGAGACCTCGGTAGCCTCGACCGACACTTCACTTGGGAAGTAGTATTCCGGTTCCTCAACTCCGAGACTGATCGTGTACTCGCCAACATTGGAGAGTCCAGCGGTCCCACCACCGGGTTGGTGATAAGCGTTGTTGGTGTCACCCGCATCAGCGTTACCGGCACACGCATACAATAGGAACGAGAGGCATAGCGATATAGTTCTCATCAGACTTCTCCGTGCAGCTTCCTTCAGACCCCAACCATACTCACTGGAGTTCAGAAGTTACCTACCACCTGCTATTGAAGGAAAACCTGGGAAGCCCTTATGCGAGCCCCTCTTTACGAAGAGCCGCACGAAAATCTGCATCGGAGCGGGCTTCTTGACGGGTGCGGAGTCCGTAGTCACGGGGGCGAGCCCGTTGTGAACCTTGGGAGTTCCATCGCTGACCTTTACGGAATCGACCCGCTTGCTGATCGCAAGCACAGGTGACCAGATCACGGGGCGAAACCCCCGGCACCCAATCACGGTTGAAAGCACCATCCTCCCCGACTCGACGGACGTGGATAGCCAGATGTTTACGCCACTCACGAAGAGTACGCTCTCGTTCCAATGCTGCACGACGCATGGCGTCTTCTCCTATCATTTCCAGAACGGCGAACCGTTCAAGGGCTTGGGGGTCGATGCCCACGGGCGGCACCTTGATTTTTGACGGAAGCAGCCCACCTGCTCCCTAAACCATGCACATACGTTGGTGTTCTCCTACGTGTTGAGGTTCGAGGTTATCTCCGCCTCTCACAACGTCTACCCCCGGTATCCGAAAGGTAACAATAAATCATAAAACCCAATGATTTCAAGGACTTACGAAAGTTTGTTACCTTTCGATCCGTCAGGGTAGACGTTGTGAGAGCGATGGCATGGACGAAGCTGGGTGTAAGCCCCGCAGGGAACGTAAGTCGGGATGCCCGAAGTGCCGTCACCTCTCTTACACAGCCCCGGTTACTTTTCGGTACCCGGGGGTAGACGAAATGAGGGTAGTCCGATTCGGTCGGAAACAGGGTCCAGAGCGAAGCCACCACCGAGAGGTCTGGGGCCGAGTGTTGACGGACAGGGAGAGAGTAGGCCGCTCCCAACTACCATCATTTTCCTCGTTACCTTTCGAGAGGCGAGGGTAGACGAGGCAGGACACACAGCGAGAGGAAACAGAACATGGGTTCATCAGACCACATCAAAGTTGCGGACCTTCACGGGATGCCCGTGCCAGACTTTTTCACCACCTGCTATTCGCTGACGGCGAGTCACTGCTGCGTGTGTGCAACCCCTCTCCGAGATGCCTTGAGCGTCCAGCTAATGATCGGCCCTACCTGCCGTAAGCGGTACGGCTACCTCGATCTCCCCGAGAACCCCAACATGCCCGTGGCGTTGGGTCTGGTCGCTGCGTTGGAGCAGCAGGACAACATCAAGCCGATGGTGGTCCGCTACCTGCTCGCCAACCGGGACGACCCCCGAATGATGTGCAACATCTTGACGGCGTTCGCCAGCGTCCACTACTCCGACAAGACGTTGGTCTTGGCGGCTTCCCCCATCATCCGTGCGCTCGGTTACCCAAAGCTCGCTGAAAAGCTGGAGTGGGACCGCAGCGTGGTCCAGATCCGCAAGGATTGGGCAGCGAAGCGCATCGAAGTCTACACCCCCTACAACCGCCAGTTCGTTGTGGACCTCCACAAGCTGACTGGACAGTCTGCCGAGAAGGTCTACAACGAGCGCAAGGACCGCAGCGGCAACGTCCGTCAGGGCAAGTTCAAGTGCTGGTCTATACCGGAGCGATTCGAGGCCGATCTCATGGCCCTGATTCGGGGCTACTACGAGGGCGAGGCCATTTATGACGGTGAGGGCGTGAGCGTCATCCCCGGCCCCACAGATGCCGAGAAGGCTGTCGCCGTGAAGGTGAAGGTCTCCCTGGCTTCCCAGGTTCGCATCGAGCCTGGAAGTACCTCCCGTGCCCGAGTGGCCGTGTTCAGCCCGCCCCCGTGGGAAGACGAGGCGTGCAAGGCGTTCGTGGACGGTGTTCGGAACATCCGTGGTCGCTCGTTCGACCGTGACCGCAAGTGCTGGACGGTTCCTGCCGCTGCCTTGCAGCGAGTCGAAGACTTGAAGGCCCAACATTTCGGAGCCGAGTAAGCCAGTTACTTTCTCGGAGTAAGCCAGTTACTTTCCAACCCCCGAGGGTAAACGTCGCAGAGGAAGGAATAGCACTATGTCATACTACACCATCCAAGCAGCAGCAGAGGCCGCAAGACTGGGTATCCCCTGGAAGGTCCGTCTGGAATACACGGGCTACAACGACAAAAACGCCAGCGGCAACAGCTACAAGTTCTGGGAGGCCAACGGCGTTCCAGGCTCTACGGCTGTCACCATTCGCTACGGGCGCATCGGCTCGGCAGGGCGACCGCTCCAGAAGGATTGGAGCTACTTCGTTGAGAAGTTTCCCGAGAAGCAGGCCAAGGGGTACGACTATGATTCCCGTACCCAAAGTGCCGTGGATCAGCCCGAGGCTACGCCCGTCACGACTCTGGCAGACGGCACGATCTCCGAGATTGAGGTCAGCCAAGTGGTCGCATCGACCTTCGGCGCAGGCCCCTACGGTCAGATCCGCAGCGTTCTCCGCTCGGTGATGAGCGGTACGGAGTGCTGGTCGGCCTATGACGAACACGGCACCCTCATCATGCAGTTGCCCGAGGCTGGCGTGGAAACCATCAAGGAAGCGGTACTGGCAGTATGAGCAAGCAAGTTACCAGCCTCGCAGCCAAGCTCACCCAGGCACGGGACGCCTACTACAACGGCAAGCCCATCATGTCTGACCTTGAGTTTGACGTGATGGAAGACAAGCTGCGTAAGCTCGATCCAGGCCACGCCTTTTTCTCCAAGGTCGGCGCTGCTCCTGTGAGCGGTTGGTCCAAGGTCACGCACAAGATCCCCATGACCAGCTTGAACAAGGCCCAAGACGCCGACGATATGCGAACGTGGGGTAACGGTCGCACTGGCTACATCGCTGCCGGGGAGTTCATCTGGATTGAAAAGCTGGACGGGATCTCGATCTCACTCCGCTACGACAAGGGCATCCTGACCCAAGCTGTGACCCGTGGTGATGGCTCTGTGGGCGAAGACATTACCCGCAACGTCAAGCTAATGAAGGGTCTCCCGAGTCAACTCGCTGTTGATCCATCATGGTCAGGCTACGTTCGTGGCGAGATTGTCTGCCTCCGGTCTGACTTCGATGCTCACTTTCCCGGTGAGTCCAACCCTCGCAACACGGCTTCCGGTACTGCCAAGCGTCAGTCCGATCCACGTCCATGCGCTCACCTGACGGTGATGCCGTTCCAGTGCCTTCCAGACACGGGAATGTACGCCACCAAGAAGGGTGAGCTTACTGCCCTGCAATCCTTGGGGTTCACCCATACCCCTCAATGGTGGACAAGGGACTCCCTCACAGCCATCTTCGACACTTACAACGAGTATGTGGCTACGAGGCGGGACAATCTGGACTACGAGATCGATGGGCTGGTGGTCAGCCTCAACGACAACCAGAAGTGGGAAGATGCCGGGGAGAAAAACCATCGCCCCGCAGGATCAATCGCCTTCAAGTTTCCCCATGAGTCAGCCACAACCCGGCTCCAAGATATCATCTGGCAGGTCGGCAACTCCGGTCGTGTGACCCCCGTGGCCGAGTTTGATTCGGTGCCACTGGCAGGGGCCAACGTCCGTCGAGCGAGCCTCCACAACATCAGCAACATCGGACGCATCGCAAGCGAGGCAGGACACACGGCACTGCGGAAGGGTGATCTGATCATGGTCAGCCGCCGCAACGACGTGATTCCATACGTCGAAGCCCTCGTCACGCCCAAGACAAGCGGTGCTTTGTTGTCTGTACCTCCCACCGACTGCCCGTGCTGCGGCACGGCGTTGCAGATGGACGGTGAGTATCTGGTCTGCAACGGCACGATGTGTTCGGCCCAGGTGTCGGGCAGCATCAAGCGTTGGGTCAAGAAGGTCGGCATCCTCGATTGGGGGACCAGCGTGATTGACGTTCTGGTGGACTCTGAACTCATCAAAGATCCAGCAGACCTCTACAAGCTCGACGAAACCACTCTCTCGGCTGTCCAACTTTCGGGTCGGCGGGTCGGCTCTGGTGCCAAGACCATGCTCGCCAACCTCCACGCCAAGACCGATCTCCCCGTGAACGTGGTGGTCGGCTCGCTCGGCATCGACCTCATGGGTCGGTCAATGGTCAAGAAGCTGGTTGACGCTGGCTACGACACCCTGGACGCTCTGGCGACCGCTACGGTCCAAGAGTTTGCTTCGGTGCCCGGTATGGGTCAGACGAAGGCAGAAGCCTTCCATAGTGGCTTCCACTTCCGCTCTGGTCTCATCAGCAAGCTGGTGATGAACGGTATCACCATCAAGGCTCCCTCTACTGGCTTCCTCAAGGGCATGACAGTCTGCATGACAGGCTTCCGTGACGCTGCGATGCACGATGCGATTGAAGCCGCAGGCGGGACCATAAAGTCGAGCGTTGTTCGTGACCTCGATTACTTGGTCGCCAAAGACCCAAGCTCTACAAGCGGTAAGGCCAAGAAGGCCCGTGATCAACTCACACACATCGTCAGCATCGAAGATATGCAAAGCCTCTTGAGCTAATGGCTCGCAGGTTCGCCCGCTTTGATCTTGGCGGGACGACCGTATTCTTCATGGGCAAAGTTTCACCCCAAAGTTTGCCCCTCAAACATTGAAAAACGCACTACTTCCAAGCATTTACGCTGGGTCTCTCAAATCGAAGTTATTGACGGAGCCCCTCGAACGTGATAGGGTGGTGTATGGGGTTAGGTTAGCTAACTCCCCGAAGAACCTGGGTTTTTCGGTCTTGAGCTTGATTCCGGTTCGGTCGGGGTCGTAACTATGCAAACATTGAGGAAACAATGGGAAACAAACACGTCGAAGTCGATCTGAAAGGATTGGCGAAACTGCTCGAACGAAAGGGTCTGCACTGGCTGGCTCTTGAACTGCTCCAGAACGCTCTGGACACAAAGACCACCGTTATCGATCTCACGATGACGGCGATCCCCAACCGCCCGATGGTGGAGTTGGTGATCACGGATGAAGATCCAGATGGGTTCCTCGACCTGTCTCACGCCTACACGCTCTTCGCCGAGTCTACGAAGAAGGACGACCCCGAGCTTCGTGGTCGGTTCAACTTCGGAGAGAAGTTGGTCCTCGCATATGCACTTGCGTATGGGGGAGAGGTGGAGATCTCCACGACCAAGGGAACGATCCTGTTCGATGATAGTGGACGGCACTCCAAGCGCCTCAAGCGTTCCGAAGGTAGCCAAGTCCGAGTCATCGCCAAGCTGACCCGAAGCCAGATGGCCGAGGTCGAGGCAGCGATCCTCTCGATCATCCCTCCCGCCGCCGTCGTGGTCACGTACAACGGGAAGCCACTCCAGACCCGTGTCCCGGTTCGGACCTTCACTGCGACCTTGCCTACGGTGAAGTCAGACAACGAGGGCATCCTACGTCCCACGAAGCGGAAGACCGAGGTCGAGGTCTACGAAGTCGTGGGCGATGAGAAGCCCACGATCTACGAGATGGGCTTGCCCGTCGTGGAACTGCTGGGTGACGACAAGTACCACGTCAACGTGAAGCAGAAGATCCCTCTCAACATGGATCGGGACAACGTGACCCCGGGGTACTTGAAGAATGTGCGTGTCGAAGTGATGAACGCCACCCATGATCTACTCGACAAAGAAGAGGCCGCATCAACCTGGGCTACGGAAGCTCTCGGTGACGACCGGATTGGGCAAGCCGCTGTCTCGTCAATCTTGGACCAACGCTTTGGAGAGAAGCGGGTTATCGCTGACCCCTCCGACCCCGAGGCTACCAAGGAAGCTGCCCGTGATGGCTGGACAGTCATCCCTGGAGGCACCTTTGGCGGGAAGCAGTGGGGCAACATCAAGCAGAACACCAGCCGAGGCGGAACCCGCCCTGCTGGTCGTGTGACTGGCACGTCCTTTGGGACATTCAGTGCTGCCCGAAACCCTGTTCTGGACCCAAGCAAGTACACCGATGGGATGAAGGAGTTGATCCCGTACATCATTCAAGTGGGCTTCCTGCTTACGGGTGGGGACATCGACGTGATCATCACGGATGATCGGGCTTGGGGTCATTCGGCCAACTACGAGGGCAGCGTGCTGACCCTCAACCTTGTTCGGAACGGACACAGCTTTTTCAACGACAAGACCCCCGCAGGGTTCGTCCGAGTCAACTCGCTGTTGATCCATGAGTTCGCAACCCACGTCACCCGGGACCGACTCTCCAGCCAGTACCATTCGACCCTCGCTACCTATGGAGCCAAGCTCGCCGTGGCGGTAGCCACCATCGGCGCAGACCTTACGGACGCTTGGAACCTGGGCACGGGTTCCACTGCGGTCGATTGGGACGCCCCTATTTAGAGTCAGGGGCGGTCAAGGGGCAGTGGACAGGGTAAGGTGTTCTCCCATCACGGAGTTTACCGTGCCCTCCGCTGGCCTCGACCTTTTCCTCAAGTCCCCTCACTTCAAGCTCCGTATCACCGAAGCCGACAGCTACGCCCAGGAGGTTGGAAGAAACCCGTGGGCGGTTCGTGTCGCCTGGGTCTCTTTGACTGAAGGTCCGTTGGTGGCTCGCCGCTACCTCAAGAAGCGACGGGCTTACCAAGACACAGCCCCGTACCAGATGTACTGCCGCCTCATCGATGAAGGGATCTTCTCGGAAGACCCTCAAGGGGTCTACTATGAGTCTGCTCCAAAGTGGGAAGACGACGCTGGCACGATGGCATGGTTCAACACCATCATTCTGATTGCAGAAGGCATGGAGGTGCCACAAGACTTCCCTCGGCGGTAGCCTATCTATCGACCACTGTTTGTGGAACTGTGGAGGTAAGTCTGTGCAAAGGATCAAGCTCATACGATACGGCACTCTGACCGTCACCCCCGATACCAGGGATGTCCTTGAAGCTCTTGGCAACAAGGCCACAGAGGTAGGGTGGCGAGTTGGGTTTGATCCGAGCCCGTGGGCAGAGGATGACGGAGCGCCCCGGTATCTTTCCCTCTCCCCCGCAGGCAGAGGCTTCAAGATCGAAGCCCTGCATGACCAGATCACAGCGCCCACAGCCTGTCTGGCGGCTCTCTGGAGCATGACCGTCCCACTCGGGTTGACTCCGTGGAACCGCTATCCGGTCCCCGGTCACAAGGACCACCAGTTCCACAACTTCGGGCCGTGGAAGCCTCTTATGGACCGCCTCTTGGCAGAAGGTCGTGGACACCTCGCATGGCCGTCCGTCTGTTGTGCTGCCCAAGTAGATGCCGGGATATGGAAAGGCGACAAGACCGTGGAACGCTTTGTTCAAGCGCAGCTACATCGGATTGGGTACAACGTCGGACCAGTCGATGGGATCATCGGTCCCCGTACAGCACAGGCTATCGAGACGATGGGCTTGTCTGGCATCCCTCTCAAACAGATTGCCGAAACTCTGGTTGACCGGGAGCCCCCCACCCCTTCCAAGCGGGATTCTTCTACCGGGCACATCGTTGTCCCGGGTCGTTCACTTTCCGTAGCGAGCTTCGGGGATGTACGGACGGTACAGACCAACAACGGAGTCAGCTTGGATGTTCGTGGGCGGGGTCGAGTTGTTGTAGATATCGGGGGGAGTCGATGATTGACCACCTATCATCCCTCTGGTCCAGACTCACGGGCAAGCCCCCCAAGATCCCTGAACCTGTGGATACTCCCAGCGCCGAGAAGATCCTCAAGAAAGTTGGGACCGAGATGCACAAGAAGCTGCACTCGACCTACGCTTCCTTGGCTCTGGCGTACATCGTAGAGGAATGTCAGAAGAAGGACTTTGAGACACCCCAGATTGCTTACTTGCTGTGGGTTCTCTACAAGTCGCAGAAGACATGGCCCACCGTAGATCGACACCAAAAGCGGTGTTTGGTTTTCTTCCTCAATCTCATCGTGAGGGCAGGGAAACTTCCCAACTACAAAACCGTGATAGAACCCCAAGATGGGGAGACCGAACTTCAGATCAATGAGATCATCAAGACACTGGCGAAACGCTCAATAGACCTAAAGCAGATAGTTTTCAGTGGGTTAGTAGATATCTTGAAGAAGTACCAGAAGGAGTGGACGAGCCTTCATTCAGAGACCGCCTCCAAAGATATGCTCGGATATTTCTCGTACTCTTTCGGGGATCAGGCGAAGAATCGTTGGACCTTGTGGGGTGGTGAACCCGGGGATACTCTGCGACAGTATGCTCTCTTGAACTATTGACGGGGGTAGATTCTCTTCGTGGCCGGGTAGATGCGGTAAGGAGGGAACTATGGACGACGACAATCTGGAGGCCGTACATAAAAGGCTGAAAGGACTGCGGGAACGCACGGACCTTTCCCTCCGATCCACGTCCCATTTGAAGGACACCTTCACGGGGTTCGACGGTCAAGAGCACCCTCTGAAACTCCGGTACTATCAAATCCAAGGGTTGCTCCACCTTGTCGCTATGAAGCGGTTTCTGTTGGGGGACGACACCGGACTCGGGAAGACGCTCCAAGCCATCGCCGCCCTCTGTTATCTGTGGGAGAAGAACCCCAACCAGAAGGCCATCGTTCTGACCAACAAGTCTGCTGTTGAACAGTGGGCCGGTGAGTTTGATAAGTTCACCACGGGCGTCAAGGCCATCATCTGCAAGGGCACCCCGGCCCAGCGCAAGAAAGCCTACGATCTATTCGAGGCAACACTCGGTCCGACCGTCTTGATCATGGGCTATCGGTCAGCGGTTAGAGACATAGGGCTTCTCCAAAGCTGGACAGACTTCATCTTCATTACAGATGAGGCAACCGCCTACAAGACCCCCACCACACAGATTCATCAGGTCGTTCGGCACCTCTCCCAGAACGCTGCTCGGACGTGGGCTCTCACGGCCACACTCATCAAGAACCACTTGATCGAGGGGTGGGGTATCTATCGGGTGGTGGTGCCTGGGTTGTTTGAGAGCACCAAAAACAAGTTCATGGTCAACTACTGCATCATTCGGATGCAGAAGATCCCACGCAGCAACCGACAGATTCCGGTAATCGTGGGCTACCGAAAAACCGATATTGAACGCTTCAAGACCCGCATCGATGCGTATTTCCTTGGACGCCCGAAGTTCACCGTAGCCAGCGATCTACCTGTACTCACACGCAAGGTGATCAAGGTGGACATGACCAGGGCTCAAAACCTCAAGTATCAAGAAGCCCTATCGGGGCTGTTGGAGGTTGGGACTGGTCCTGACGCAGACCTCAAGGAGACCACCAAGCTCACGCAGATCATCTACTGCCAACAGATTGCTAATCACCTGGGGTTGATCGGCTGCGAAGGGGAGTCTTCCAAGCTCGATGCGCTCATCGAGCTTGTCAAAGAAGGGGACTTTGCCGATGAAAAGGTCATCGTGTTTTCTCGGTTTAGGAAGATGATCGACATCATCTGCCCTGCTCTGGAGAAGGCAGGTATCGGGTACGCTCGTATCACGGGTAGCGAGACCGAGACCCAACGCAAAGTGGGGCAAGACGCCTTCCAGACCCAGGATTCGGACACTCGGGTTATGTGCATTACGACAGCCGGGACCGAGGCGGTCAACCTGCAAGCCGCCAAAGCTGTTGTCTTCTTCGACTCCCCTTGGAGTGGTGGAGACTACATCCAAAGCGTTGGACGGATGATCCGTATCGGCTCCATCCATGATCGTTGCTATGCCATACACCTCATCGCCAATGGCTCTGTGGATGAGCGGGTGATGGAGGTCTTGCACAGGAAGATGAAGCTGATTGAAGCTGTTATTGGCAAACGCATCCAAGGTGAGGATGATGACGATGTTGAGATTATGGCCGACAACGACATCTCCGATATCTTCGATCTGCTTCAAGCAGACGCACGGGGGTCTTGATGGGGGAAACACATCCTTACCCGGGGGGTGACGGGAAACCAGACTGCTCAACTTGTGGCGGAAGGGGTGCAATCTCAATCGAGGGGGCTATCCCTCCTGCGGTACGGCGGTGTCAATGCGTCTTGGTGCGGGACGTACTGGCGAACGTAGAGCAGGGCTGGAAGGGGTTGTCCAAAGCCAGGGTCATAGAAGACAGCGATCTCAAGGGGCTGACTGAACGGAATCTGTTGATCACGGGAGCGGACCGGGTGTTTAGACGCCACCTTCGTCACGTTGCTGTCCGTATGGGACCAGAGTGGAACTTCAAGGTTGTCTCCGATGCAGACCTCATCACGTCTTGGCTGGCTTCCGTAGCCCTCAAGGGTGGTGAGTTATTCGATCCAGATGCCGCTACCGTTTCGACTCGGTACATCACGTTGGTTGATCTAATCGATCCACCTCAACTCCTGGTTATCCGGCTCGGGGTGAAGAAAGCCCGCAACGTAGCGATGTCTGAAGTGTTGTTGGAGACGCTTACCCACCGACACCACAACAACAAGCCCACTTGGATTACAGACCAGCCGGATGATCCTCTCGGGGAGATGCACCGATGTTGGTCCACGGAACTTACTTTGTATATGCAGGAATGGGACCACGTTATTCTGCGACAAGGCTTCGAGAATCTCGCTGCGAAGTCTCTCGCTGCGAAGTCTACTATCCACGCCCCTGCCAAGAAGAAGCCTGCGCCTCGTTCCCAGAGTACCAAGTCTAACCTGGGCTCTTTGATGGATAACGAGGACCGTGCAGACAAGAAGTTCAAGAAGAAGGGTGGGAAACGATGAACATCCTCCTGCGTTCTTGTCTAAAGGCCGACAAAGCCGATAACGAAGCCTTGCTGTTCCGCAACTATTTGATGTTCTCTGACTCGGGTCTCGGGTTCGATGTTCCCGAAGATAACGTGGTCTGGTCGTACATTGAAGAGTTCAGTCGTAACTACAACCACACCCCCGACTTGGTAACGGTCCGAAACCACTTCCAGCACATCGGAGAAGAAGGTGTCGTAGATCGTCTCGAAGTGATTGCGGCGTACACCCCTATTTTTCGAGGGGATTTCGAGTCTCGTCTCAATGAGAAGGCCACGGAACGCAAGATCCGAACAGTCATAGAGGTACTCAAAGAGGCCAACTCTATCAATCAGATCGGAGTCGAAGTCCAAGAGGGTAGAGATAAGAAGCTGTTGCGTGGTCCGGTAGCCGCTGTGCGGTACATCTTGGACCGCAGCCATGAGATCGTCTCCCCCACGCTCGGCGCACGGTTATCTGGTGAAGTTACGGGAGACGCCGAGGACTTCCTGGCTGAATATGACCGGGTGAAGTCAGACCCCTTGGCAGGCATCGGTCAGATGTCTGGTATCCAGCAGATGGATCATGCCTTTCAGGGGGCGAAGCGTCAGGAGCTTTGGACCCATGCTGCTTTTACGGGAGGTCTCAAGTCTACTCTGATGCTCAACTGGGCCTACACACAAGCGGTTTACTACGGGCATAGCTCTTACATCTGTTCGTTGGAGATGCCTTACAAGCAAGACCGCCGCATCCTTTACTCGATGCACTCGCTCCATGAGAAGTTCAACCCGATTCGGGTGGACCTGGGTCTCCAATCAGACCTCAAAGTACCCCGTGGGCTTCTGTATCAGAAGATCCGTGACGGTGTTCTCGACGATGCCGAAGAGAAGTTCCTCAAGGAGTTCGTGGTTCCCGACTTTAGTGGGGGAGGCACCATCCCTTGGAAGCACGATCCAGATGGGGGTTACGGGAAGATCCACGTCGAGGTTTCCGATCCCGACAAGTCCGACTTCACCGTGGCGGATCTACGGTCTAAAGCGGAGATGACCTACAACAAGTCCCCCTTCTCCTTGATGTTCGTAGACCATGCCGGGTTGATGGCACCTCGCAAGTGGGTGTCCAGCACGACGGAACGACTCAATGAGGTCATTCGGGATCTCAAACGGATGGCGTTGAGCTTCAACCGAGGCCAAGGGATGGCTGTTATCTCCTTGTTCCAGATCAACCGGGAAGGGTTCAAGGCCGCAGAGAAGAATGGCGGGAAGTACAACCTCACGCATCTCTCTTACGCCAATGAAGCAGAGCGAAGCTCGGACATTGTAACGACCACCTTCGTCAACGATGAGCTTCGCAAGCGGAACCGGGTTCTCTTCCAGTGTCTCAAGTCCCGTGACGACGCACCGTTCGAGCCGTTCGCTTCACGGGTAGAGTGGTCATGCAGAAGGTTGTTGACGAGCTACGGAGACAACATCGAACAGATTGTTGGAAAGCAGGACACGGGTAAGGGTAAATCGGCCACCTCTTCGCCTTACGAAGAGACAGGTAACTTGATTGATCTGGAGATGGAATCGTGATCGTTACGGTAGCCCGCAAACCTCTCACCGGGACTGTGACTGCTTCGGTATTGAAGTACGGGACAGGAGCGTTGAATATCAACGCAACACGTATCGCCGCAAACGAGACCATCTTGACCCACACGCAAGGTCGAGAAGCTGCCAACGCCGACCTCAAGGTGTACGGGAAGTATGCCGGGGGCTTCAAGACCCACCAAGCGCCTGGGCAGGAGCTTGGCCGATGGCCCGCCAACCTAATCCTCCAACATCTTGAAGGGTGTCGCTGCAAGGGTACTAAAGAGGTCAAAGGGGTTACGGGGGGGCCATCCTCTGGTGCCAACGCTTTCGGGCAGGATGCTGGGTGGAACGCTCACCAAAACCGTCCATCGGGCATTTCCCGCTACAACGATGAAGACGGCAAAGAAACCGTAGCCAACTGGATCTGTGCCGGGGGATGCCCCGTGGCTGCGCTTGATGAGCAGAGCGGCACCCTCAAGAGTGGTGCGATGAACAGCATCGCCAAGGGCGACCAATACAACACCTACGGGAAGATGTATGAGCGCAGGGTGACGAGCCCAGCGAGCGAAGGTGGTGCGTCTCGATTCTTCAAGCAGATCGTGACCCTCGAAGACTTGATCGAGTATCTCTACACGATGATCACCCCGGTTCACGTTGAAGGGGAGTCAATCGTCGTGATGGGCTTGAACGATTACGACTGGACGCAGCACGATGATGAGTCCCTGCATGGGTTCATCGGTCGGGGGACACCGACTTCGGAGCAGTGCCGGGAGATCATGCGGTTCCTCAAGCCTGGGGCGCACGTCATGTTGATGAGTCCCGAGGACCAACCGACCGGCCACGTCGGAGCGTGTCAGTTGGAGGATGACGGTTTCGAGATCCGTGATGCCATTCATGTTCTCCAAGGGCCTGCCCCTTTTGCCTATGTCGCCAAGCCTTCCCGTGCGGAACGTGGGGCTGGCAACAACCACCCAACCGTAAAGCCCGTAGGTATCATGGAGTTCTTACTCCGAGATGTACCCAAGGATCATCCGGTGCTCGATCCATTTCTGGGGTCAGGTACGACGCTGCTGGCCTGCTTGAACACCAAGCACGATGGAATCGGTATCGAACGAGAGGAAGAGTACCTCCAGATTGCCGACCGTCGAGTAAGGGATTGGGACCGGCAGAACGTCGGGTGGGTCACAACAGAGATTGTATCCGAGGCGGCAGAGGAAGATGTCCCAGAGAGCGTGGGACTGGGTAGTTTGTTTGGGTTCGACGAGGCACCATGATTCAACTGTTACATGACGACTGCGTTGAACGCATGAAAGCTATGAAGGAGGCAAGCGTAGGGAGCATCATCTGTGATCCTCCCTACGGATAAATGGCCTTGAGTTCATGGGCAAAGCCTGGGACAAGATCAATGAGCATCACTCCCCAAGTCCCAACAGCACATACCCAAAGAATCGGAACCTAAAGGGCGTCCGTTACCATGAGTCTGACGGCGGTCGGATGCAGGAATGGCATCTTCAATGGCTTCGTGAAGCGCATCGAGTTCTGCAACCCGGGGGAGCTATCAAAGCCTTCGGTGGCACAAGGACGTTTCACCGTCTTGCTGCTGCGATGGAAGCCGCTGGCTTCGTGGACATACGAATCGAAGTGTGGACCCACGGAAGCGGATTCCCGAAGTCTCTCAACATCGGAAAAGCCATTGACCGAAGCGGCGGCGCACAGACCATTCAGTCGCACCAACTCAAAGGGACCACTTTTGCACAAACCCTTCGGTCCTACCGAAAAGCAGCAGGGGTGTCGAAGACCGAAATGGCATCTTGGTTCCCATACTCGGAAGTGACGAAGAACTGGGAACGGGTTGATGACGGACAGTTCCGAGTGCCCTCCGAAAGCGATTTTCAAGTGTTGAAGGACAGGCTGGGGCTGCCCGATTCTTTGTGTGAGGGTCTGTGGGCAGATGACCAACGGCAGCTTGTGTCTGATGAGGGGACCGACCGGAGAGGTGATGGCACGGTGATTGGCCTCGCCCACACCGGGAAGGTGTGGGCACCAGTCACCGAAGAGGCACAACTCTGGGAAGGATGGGGCACAGCGAACAAGCCTGCCTGGGAACCTGTCGTCGTAGGGAGGAAGGAAAATCCCGGTATCTCTTCGATGGATTATGCTGAATAGCAGTCGAGGAACCGGGGTGCCCTATGAAGATGTTTTACCTAAATCGTGTCGAGGATGAGTCAGGTAAGTCCGGTACAGGCCGGGTTGCCCAAGGCTTTGTCTTCGATAACGGGAAAGTAGCTCTGACGTGGCTTTCGGACCATCCTTCCGTCACCGTCTATGACACTCTGGGCGAAGTTCGGGCTCTCCACGGGCACGAAGGCAAGACTGAAGTCATCATGGAACCTGACTGGAAGCGTGCGTTCCAAGAGTTGAAGTCGGCCCTTATGGACTTCGACCTCATGGAGACGCTGACTGACCGACTTCCAAAAGCAGGCGAAGCCGTGTCGTTGGTAGACAAGAACACCAAATGATCGTGTCCCCAGACCACTACCTCATCACCGAGAGTGGTGAATATGTCTGGTCTCCCGAGAGGATAAAGGCGGCCTGGAAGTCGGCTTCCACAGCACTGCTCCGCCTGACCAATGATCCAAAGTGGGCGAAAGTCGTGCTCATGGTTGGGATTCCAGCTTCGGGGAAGAGCACTTGGCTGAAGAAGAACCAGGAGTCGGATGCCATCTACTTCGACGCCACGTTCACCAAGAGCAGCGAGAGAGCCCCCATCATACAGATCGCCAAGGAAGCCGGGATGGTAGTTGAGGCGGCAGTAATGACTACGCCTATCGCTGTCTGCAAGGACCGAAACGCCTGTCGGCCCTCTGGTCGTCGTGTCCCCGATGACGTGGTTGAACTGATGGCTGCTCAACTGTTGGGCGATCCCCCCAAGAAGTCCGAGGGCATCGACCGGGTGTATTCAGCCCGGTAACGAACCTATGGAACCTTTGATTAGTAATCGAAGGAGTCAAGATGAGAACCATCACAGCGGCGGAACGGACACGCCTTATTCGATATGCAGCCAAGCTCCCCAAGGGCAACCCGAAGCGCCGTGCCGCTCTGCGATTGCTCCAAAAGGAGTCTGCCTCCGACGTTTCGTTACAGCAAGCGGTCCGAGAGTGGGTGGAGCAGATTGCGAAGTTGGTCCCCTACATAGATCAACGCACTGGAGAATGGATTGGTGCATCTTTCACAGTCAATGGCTCTTTCGACGATGGGGTAGTTGAGACCACCGTTACGTTGAAGTTCACATGGGTCGGGCATGGTGTAGGTTGGCAAGTGTTCACCCAGCAGGGTGGGTATGGAAAACCCGAGCGGATCGACCGAGGTTTCCCCAAGCCGGGGGTTCGCCAAAAGGCGATTGCTCAAAAGATCGCCGATGTCTTGCACAAGGCGTCAAAGAGTTAGCTTGCAGGCTTCCACTTGGCGTTCTTGACCCAAGGGTGGCCGGTCCCTCTCCCACGGTGCCAATGAGAGTCCTCTTTGGACCACTTCAGACGGCCCTCTCCCCGCTTCCCCTTCTTGAGTGCATACTCGGCCTTCATCGCAGCCGAACGTCCCGTGTAGGGGCCGTAGACGGCTCGGGGAACCCACGGTCTGAACTTCTGTGTGTACTTGGCCCCGCCTTTGATCTCGCCATTGTGTTGGCGGATACGTCGAGCCAAGCTGGTCGTGCATCCCACGTAGAAGAATCCAGGGAGCTTATCGCCGGTTTTGCCGACCCGCCCCTGCTCGCTTTGGATCACGTACACCCAATAGGTGCTGTTGTCCTTCTTGCTCTTTGTGCGTCTACCCTTCCGAGTAGGACGACGGGGCTCCCCGTGTCTTTTGCGTGGGGCTGATCCGCTACGACGTTTCTTTCGAGCCATCCTGCGGTTCCCTGCCTTTTAGTCGGGGTGACTTCTGCTGCGGTCTATCTGATGCCATACCTACTCCATCTAATAGACAAATAAGAAAGGCCAGCCAGGAACGAGTCCCAACTGGCCTTTCAAGGAGCTTTGGTTGTGGGGTTAGTTCACGGTTGCTGAAGAAACCCCGATCTCGGTCAGATACGTGACACCCTTGGTCGAGGCGCTCAACAGGATTGTCCGGTTGTCCACCTCCACCAGCGTAATGCGGTGTCCTGACCCCAACTTGAGGTTCTCGATCACTCGCATACGAACGCCGTTGGTCACGTTCACAGCAGGTGCTACCGATTGTGCCGCAGCGGGCTTCATCTTTGGACCCTTGGGCGCACGCTTCACCACCTTTCGGGTTTGGGCCTTCTTGATACGAACCGCCGAGGTCGGAGCCTCTTTGGTTTGGGTCAAGGCGGCGATCTTTGCTGTCACCATGTTGACGACACCGATTGACTCAATCGCCAAGATGGCGTCCAAGATTTCGGGGTCGGTGCCGTACTCCGTAAAGGCGGTCTTCGCTCGGACTTTCCATTGTTTGCCCGTGTTCCACTTGACCGGACCCTTGGGGGTCTCAACCGTTACAATGCTGGTTTTGGATGTTGCCATGCAGTATCTCCTTGGTCGAATCCAATCGAATATGTCCATTAGGACAGGCGTGCCACAGGATGCAGCACTTGGGTTGTTGGGGGGAGGCTTTAGCTCCAAGACCTCCCGAAGTTCGGGGTCAATATGCTCACCCCTAAAGCTAATGTCAACCAACGAACTGAAGATTAGACTAATCGAAACTGTCGGGCAGCGCCCATTCATCGCATTGATCCCCGACTTTCTCCCGTCCTTGCTTTATGAGATTGATTGCCAGACCACCCCGGTGCTTCTGCTGAAAATGCTCATCAAAGACATCTTGGAGCAGATTCATCAGGGCTTCTTCTGGGCCGAGATCTCCACCTGAATCTTCGTAGACGTATTCGACCGGGGTGTCTTCTTCATGCTCGGAAGGCACAATAACCACCCACCCGTTGCGTGTCCGACGAATGATGCAGTGGTAGTTCGGAACCTGTGGAGAAGTCATAGCGATTCCTATCTGGCCCAAATCTTCAGGGTTTCTTCCAGCGTTTTAGCGATACAGATTGGATTCATTGTGTCCCCGTTCAGTAACGGTATCTTGATAGGCTTGATAGGCTACTCACCAAGAGAGAAAACCCCGGTCGAAGCGCACCCCACCATGTACGAATGGGGTCGCTCCAACCGGGGTTTTAGTCCCTGGAGGGGTTTAGGCGGTGATGCCGAAGACCTCTTCGATGGTGGCGGTGCGAACACCGACCTCATCATCCTTGGCAGCGAGAGCGGCAGTACCACCCACCCGCAGGATGAAGTCCTCGCCCTTGCGGAGACGGTAGCTCTTGTAGCGACCGACAGGCAGCTTGCCCCGAAGCACTCGGGTTGCGAGTGCCTTGCCGCCCGACTTGGATGCCGGGAGGGAACCGTTGGCGGCTTCCTCGACAACCTTGTGGGCGATGCGAAGACCGGAGAGGTTGATGTCCCCGTCCTTGGGAGCCTTTTTGTCTCCCGTGCAATCGGAGCAGTGACACTCGATGCCCTGGTCAGCTACGCAGCGGTACACTCGACCGTTACGGACGTTCTCGCCATCCACAACCAGAGCTTCCCAAACGTGGTCGCTGGTGGACTCGCTGGTGCCGTTGAGGGTCCGGTTGAATGAATCCCGCAGGCCGTCGATGGCCTCGGTCACGTCAGCGACCGTCACGGTACGCTCGATGGCCTTTGCGCCACGCCCGTCCCAACAGGGCGTGTTGGCGAGTTCAGTGGCGATGGCCTTGATGCTCAAGGCGTTGAGCGCATCCAGCGAACGCTGAACGAGTGCCGGGTAATCGAACCCGGTGATGATGAGGTCGTGGACCACATGATCGCCGTATCGTTCCTTACGTCCGCCACGCTTCTCGCCGGGGGCGAGGCGTTGGGAGCCTTGGAGTTGGGTCACGATGCCAGTAAAGGTAGCGCCCTTGCGAGCACCCGCCAGATTGGCAGCGATGGTGGTGTTGTCTGTGTTGGCGTTGCAGTTTGCCATGTCGTTAGCTCCGTTCCGTGGCCCTGTGGGCTCGGGGTAAGTGGGGTTGCCCCCGTTCTGTATTGTCTACCCCGGTAGCTCGAAAAGTAACCGGGTTTGTTGAAAAAGTTTCCGTTTGTTTGGTACACAAGCCCCCTATATGCGGGCCTCACACAATGCTTACCCCTAACTTTCGGAAAGTAACAGGAAACTTTCGGAAACTTTCTCGTTACCTTTTGATCCCCCAGGGTAAGCATTGTGAAGGCGGGAGGGAACACCAACCGGCTCTGACGGTGACTGTAAGCTCGGTCCACCGAGGGGATGCACCCGGCTCACACCCGGCTCTGCCCCAGCGGTCCAGCCCATGCAGCACACGCCAACTAAAAGAGTGTTCCCGACCCCGTTACTTTTCGAGGGGCGAAGGTAGACGAGACAGGGCAGCGAAACACGAAGGGGATACGACATGGCACAGCAACTCAACGACCTCAAAGGCTCCGACGTAAACGCTGGTGTGGAGAACACGGGCGGCGGTGGTTTCGGCCTCACAGGGGCGGGCATCGACTTTTACCGGCTCCTGATGATCCGTCAAGCCCTCCAGGTTCAGATGCGGGGGATGCGACTCTCCAACAAAGTGCCGCAGGGAACGACCCTGGCTCGTAAGCTCTTGGGCTTCCGTGGCAACAAGGAGTCACTGCTTCGGCAGGTGGACGAACTCATCGCCCGTATCCAGGCTGAACGGGACGCTGCCGCCCAATAGGTCGGTTACTTTCCTGCCCATCAGGGTAGACGGTGTAGGAGGAAGGCATCATGTTCATCGGCCCCAAACTGACCAAGAAGGAACGTGCCGAGTTGGCGAAACGGACAGCAAGTCCCGAGGTTCAAGACCTGCTCGCTGGTCTGCTCGACAGGAACCCACACATCACGCTGATTGACCGTAAAGGACGGGAAATCAAACGACCCCGTAAGGCGAAAAAGTAATGGTTCCCGACCTGACCACTGAATACTTCTGGCACTGCGCCACAGCCGAGGGTTGGTCAACGACCGTCCAAGGCTCCAAGGGTGCCGAGTACACGGTGTCATGGAACAAGTGGGGTCACAAAAACCAGCACAACGTCCAGTACGACTACTCCTGCGACTGCAAGGGGTACAAGTTCAGCAAGGGTCAGGACTGCTCACACATCAAGCGGGTGAAGGCGAGCGGCGACCACTGCAAGTGGATGGAGTTTTCGGACGGTGGTGATGCCGTCGTCACGAACGGCGACCACCGATGCCCCGAGTGCGGGGATGCGGTTCACTCAATGGGGTGGGGAGTATGAACAAAACCCGTGACGAGGCCGAGGACCAGATGCGAGCGCAACTGCTGGCCGAGGGTTGGGTCTACATTCCGACTCAAGGGCAGACTGTGGAAGAGAAGCGCCAGGAAGCCCTGGATTGCATCCTACTCGACAGCCAGCCCTTCACCGAGCGCCGAGAACGACTGATTCCCGCAGAGGGCACGCCAGCCCGTGCCATGTGGGACGAACTGATGGAGACACCATGATCCACTTCCTCAAATCAATGGCCTCAATGCAGGCCAGCATCGGCAAGCCCGAGGGTTTCAACTACTTCGGGACCGAGGACTACGTGTTCGACCGTGGGGTAGACCAGACGCTCTCCGTGCCATTGACCGAGGATGAACGCCTCTCCCTGTTCCGCAGCATCGACTGCTCTGGACACCGCTTCATGCAGAAGCAGTGCTTCCACAACGCTCAACTGCTGGCTCTGGACAACCCCGATCTGCAATACGTCGAAGGCTACGCCCAAGGCAACGCCATCATGCCGGTCCACCATGCGTGGCTCACCCTCAACGGAAAGCTGATTGATCTGACGTGGCGCACTGACAAGCCCAACCACCAGGGCCGATTGAGCAATCGCATCCTGGGTGTCATTCCCGAGGGGTGGCAGTACCGGGGCATCACGTTCAGTGCTGACGAGATCCGAGAGCGGATCGTGAACTCCGGTGAGACCCGTGCTTTCATCGGTGACTACACCCGCAGCTTTCCCCTGTTTCGCCAGGAGCGGGTAGGGTGGGAACCAATCCCTTTCAAGACCCCCGTTGAACTGCGAGACAACGCATGAGCAAGCGCAAACCGATTCCCGAAGAGAAGCCCATCTACGGTGTGAACCACGGAGCAGATCCGGCAACCTCTTTGCTTCGGGTGAAAAAAGCCGATGGCACTATGACCGACACTGTGTTCGCAGGGCTTGATCCTGGCGAAGTGGACGACCAAGCCAAACGGGCCATGAAGAAAGCCCTGGAGGACACCACGGATCTTCTGGAAGTCACGGTGGTCCTGGCTGCGTACTGGAAAACACAGACTGATCAAACCGTTCATTGAAACGGGGCGGTTACTTTTCGACCGTTGAGGGTAGACGGGCCAACAAGGAGATCCCATGCAGATTCACATGAATACATTTGTCGGTCGCCAGACACCGGAAAGCCGCTTCTCTCACTTCGAGGGTGAAGAGGGAGCCTTGATCGATTTGGTCGTATCCAACTTCGACACGGCCCGTGAAGGCTACCGGGAAGGCGTCTTGGAAGTCGATGTGAACCCGGTCGGGTTTCGCTCTGGCGTGGCGATGCTGGCCGATGGGGATACCTTGACCGGGGCTTTTGAGGCTCGACGTAACGGTGAAGACCCCCGCAAGGTGGTCGTGGTCAACGGTCGAGAGAAGCTCCCGGCCAAGAGCGTTACGGTCATCCTCTATGCCTCAACCGTGCTGGCCGAGGATACCAGCAACGAGCTTGAAGCCGTTGAGGGCAACTACGAGGTTGTCTCGATCAACGCCAATCCGTTCGATGGTGACGAGCCAATCGATCCGATGGTTCTAATGCACAATCACTTCGGTTCCACAGGTGGAACCGATACTAATCTGTCCGACGAGGACTTCGTTGCGCTGCTGCGTACCGGATTCGAGTTTTGGAAAGACAAAGCCATGTGTGGCTAATGGAGGTCCAATGAAAGGATCAATCGCCAGAGAGGGTCGGCGCAAACTTGCCGAAGCTCTCGCAGAGGAACGTGCAAAGCGCACACCTCAACAACAACTCGCACGCCTGGACGAAATGTTCGGTAAGGGCAAAGGCGCAACCAAAGAGCGAGCGAAGCTCGCCAAGCTCACTGGAAAGGTCCAGAAGGAAAAGTAGATGGCGGTACTTGGCCCAGACGGGCGATTCGCTGATGGAACCTCTCCCTACGAGGGAGAGACGGATGAAGAGATCCGTGAATCCATAAAGCAAGGCCGCTTCAAGGGCGGTGCCAAGGCCGTCCGTGTCAGCGGTGGTTACTTCACCGGGTCCAAGAAGGGGGACGACACCCTCCGAGACTTCCTGGGGGGCATCGGTGCTCTCGGAGGCATGGCAAAAGAGGAATACGAAGCCAAGCAAAAGGCCAAGAGCAAGTGAACGAGCTACTCGATCTCTATGCGGACCTTACAGAAGAAGCCCGCAACGGTAGGTCTGCCGAGCAGTTCGCTTCAACGGTTTACCGTATGCTGGCCCTCTCGAACCAGGGCCATGAAATCTCTGTGGACCCCGGGGATGGCACGTTCGTTCTCGATGGCGTCTCCCGCACGGACGAAGAGATTGAGGCCAGTAGCGTCGTCGTTTACATTGAAGAAGAGTACGGCTACCGCTATTGGGTCTGGCACACCGGGTTCTCTGCCACAGAGCTTGCCGAGTGGTGGCAAAAGCTCGATTCTGTGATGCGTTACTTCTACCACACCACGGACACTCTTCCCGGCTTGGTTCTGGAGAGCGTGAACTGCCCGGTCGAAGACCTACGTGCGGTGTATAAGGACGACAAGGAAGCCAACATCGAAGCCTACATCGGTAGCTTGGCCCGCCCGACGTTCCATGAGGCGAACCAAGGTAAAGTCCCAACTTGGTTCTGTCACATGCACTGCGACGATGACAGCCTCCTTGTTGATGCCGAAGGCAATCGCATCACTCATGCTGGTCACGTAACTGATGAAATGGGCGATGACGATCCAGTCATACAAGCGAACAATGTCATCTCGGAACAAGCCAGTGCCGAGTACATGGCGAAGCTCGCTGAAGAACACGCCGAGTCACAGTGATGGCTGGGGCGGGTGGACTCGAACCACCATCTCCCGGGTAACAACCGGGCAGGTTGCCAGTTGACCCTACACCCCAGCATCATCTTGTAAGAGTTCTTCAATAAAGGAAGACAAGGTGCTTTGATCCTGGGCTCCGTGAAGCTCGGACACGATCTCTCCGTCTTTGATGCCAAGGATGTAGGGGATGCTACGAATATCGTAGTCGTCGGCTACTTCGGGCGCTTCTTCTATGTCTACCCCGACGAAGAGCACCCGGCCAGCGTAGGCTTTCTCCAAGCCTTCCAGAGTAGCCTTTACTGGACGGCAAGGACCACACCATTTGGCCCAGAAGTCCACCACGACAGGCCATGCCGCATCGAGCACTACCTCGTCGAAGTCTTTATCTGTCACTGCAATCATAGACCTCTCCCACCTGTGTGAGACCATAGAGAGATCTTTGATGGTGTTGGTATTCCGTTGATTGCTCCGTTGAGGTAACGGATTTCACCCAAGTTGGGATCAGCCTTATGTCTAAACTCCCAAGACAGGGGGTTCTTATTTGGCACTACGCATGGAATCTGGTCATTTTGGACCACTGACAGGGTACTGATATTTGTCAGCAGGAGGATGCCGTGCCGAGGATCATTACACCATTCATGCCCTATCATGGCTGGATTGAAGTCGTGGCCGGTTGCATGTACTCGGGTAAGTCTGAAGAACTTATCCGACGACTTCGACGTGCTGCGATTGCCAAGCAGAATGTCATGGCTTTCAAGCCTAAAGTAGACGATAGATACCACCCGACCAACATCGCAACTCACCTTGGAGTGACCATTACGGCTCGGGCAGTCGAATCTCCCGATGAGATCTACGACAAGGCCAAGGAAGCCGACGTTGTTGGGATCGACGAGGCCCAGTTCTTCGATCCCAGCCTTGTTGAAGTGGTCGATCTAATGGCTACGCTGGGCAAGAGGATCGTTATCGCAGGGTTAGACCTGGACTTTAGGGGGGTGCCTTTTGGATCAATGCCCCATCTTCTCGCTTTGGCTGATGATGTAATCAAGCTCAATGCCGTATGCGTGACTTGTGGTGGACCGGCAACTCACACGTTCCGAACCACCCCCAACCAGCAGTTGGTGGCTGTTGGATCAATAAACAGCTACGAAGCCCGTTGCCGTGTTCATTGGCTGGAGGGCTTCAAGTCGGAGGGGATCGGGGATGCCAATCTATGAATATCAATGCGAAAAGTGCAGCGAACGCCTGGAAGTGATGCAGCGCATATCAGAGGCCCCTCTCCAGAAGCACCTCAAGAAGCACTATAAAGACAAAAAAGCCTGTGGGGGGAAGCTGAAGAAACTCATCTCACAGACCTCCTTTTCCCTCAAAGGAGGTGGCTGGGCAGCCGATGGCTATACGGGTGGGTCAAGTGATTGATACCCCAAACTGGCAACCGTCGTCGATTATCAGTCAATAGGGTTACTGTATATGTAGATAGACAGCCGACTGAAGCGGCTGAGATGCGATACAGATTCAGCCCATATTGATTGGGAAAGTTCATGGTCTCTAAAAAGCCATCGTCGTGTTGATTCTATCGTAGCACCCCCCGTTTTGATTCTGGGCACGCCAACCCCCTTTGACGATGTGAGTCGTGATCTCCCGTATTTCGGGGTCTCGATTCAGAGATCTCACGTCATGGGAGTGGTGGATGCACGAAATCAACAACGACGAGATTTGGTTCCGATATGGGGATGAGATCGCTACTGTCCCACTCGGAAGAGAGGGTTTAGGTCAGTTACTCTCACATCACGGGTTCGCCCGTCCTTCGAGGCATGGCCTCGATAAGATCATCGCCAGGGTACGACAAGAAGGCGGCCCAGACACCGCCCCCCCGGCAGAAGACTTCAAGCCGACGCCGAAAGGCACACAAGACTACATTAGCAACCTTGCCGCAGGGGAAGACCCCTCTCCCGTTCCAGATACCCTGGAGGGAGAGGATGAGGGTTCCGATGGCATTGAGCTAACACCCCTCAATGTAGAGCAGCATTTCTACTTCTACGAGGAAGACACCGACGATTACCGAACCTTCATCCCACAGGCAAAGGGGTGGGTGCGTACATCAGGAGAAGTTCACCGTCTGGTCATCCAATGGTACTCCAACTGGGACGGCCAACCTGTCAGCTTGAATGGCATTAGCCGACGCACAGGGCTTCCCCGTGGTTGGGTCATCGGGTATCTCAAATCCCACGGTATCACGCACGATAGCGCCCCCTTCTCCGCTGAAGAGGTCGCCCTGCGAGGCGTTGAGGATCTGGCCCAGGATGCCCTGGCATTGAAGTTTGGGGCGCTCGCCACCCGTACTGAAGAACTTTCCGCCAAGGAGACCACTGGAGCAGCACGTAAATGGTGGGACTTTGAGGCGTCCGTGTTGTCCAAGATTCAAGGGTGGATCACCGACAACGACGTTGAATACACCGTTCCAAAGCTCCGGCTGAACCGTGCCGAACGTCCCTACACCCTGGTTACGTCAGCCACAGACTTCCATTGGGGGATGCGCTCGTTTAGCGAGGAATCCGGCTACCACTACGACAGGAAAGAAGCGAAGAACCGTCTACGCCAATCCACAGAAGATCTGTTGAACAGAGCGCCGGGGCAGATGGAGAAGATCATTGTAGCCGTAGGCTCCGACTGGTTCCACGTAGACGGCCCTGGACCACTACCAACCACTACAAGAGGAACCCCACAATCAGTGGACGGGACTCCTTTTGAGATCATGCTGACCGGAGCAGAACTGTGCCGAGAGCATATCGATATGCTCTCGCAGGTGGCTCCGGTCACTGTCGTCTTGATGTCGGGCAATCACGACCGACACAACTCCTACGCCTTGCTGCTCTATCTGATGGCTCTTTATGAGTCTTCAGACCGAGTGGAGATCGTCAGGAACTTTAGAGCAAGGGTGTACCAGAAGATTGGAAACACCTTGGCGTGCTTTACACACGGAGACGGGGCAAAGGTGAAAGACCTTGGCCCCATTATGTCAAAGGAAGCACGGATTGATTGGGGAGATACGACTCATCACGTTGCGTTTGGGGGGCACTTACACCACCAGCGCATACAAGAGGTCGGCGGGATTCGACATTATTTATTGCCTTCGTTGGCGGAACCGGATGCGTGGCACTCAGCCCACGGGTACGTGACCAGCCAGCCGGGTCTGATGGGAGTGATGGTTGATCTGACAGACGGACCAACCGGAACACTTTTTTGCCCCGTCAGGGAAGGAGGAACATGAAGTGTCGTGTTACCGCAGAAGCAGTAGAAGAAGCAGTAGAAGTAGACTCCCGTTTGTAGCCTTGTTGGTGCTGGTCCTTGTAGGGAGCAGTTGTCGCTCCATACGGCACAGCCCTGCCTTGCCCAGAGACTCGTTTCTGTTTGTCATGCACAAGGTTCTATTCCGAACCTGCGTTGGAGATGAGTGCGAGACGGTCGGGGATGCCCGGGTCTATGGATCGGGCTTTGTTGTTCATTCCAAGAACGGCGTTTCTTACGGGTTCACCGCAGCCCATGTTTGTGCCAAACCCAGGTTCAAGACCCCGGGGGATCACGTACAGGAAGACGGAACCGTCGTCGTACATAGCGTCAAAAACAGTATCAAGGTCGCCCTCTACGGCGGGGGCGTTCATCAAGCAGAAGTCATTGAACTTCACGAAGACGTGGACATCTGTGTCCTTCGTATTCCTGGGATTACTCTCCCAAGTGTGCGGTTTGCAAAGAGCAAGCCTTCACCGGGGGACAAGGTGTGGTCGTTATCTGCCCCCTTGGCGACTTTTGAGCCTCACATGATCCCCCAGACAGATGGCTACGCTTCGGGAGATGTGCGGGAACTCCGGTCGCCCCTACCGGGTGGCGAAAGTGTTGTGTTCCAAGCCTTCACCATTCCCGCAGCGAGCGGAGTGTCTGGTGCCCCGATCTTCAATGAGAGTGCCGAAGTGATTGGCATGTCCATCATCGCCTTGACCCAGTTTGAGAACTTCGCACTATCCCCACCATTCGAGAGCTTGAAAGCCGTTTATGACAGCGTTGTGGCTAAAGCGAAACACGGAGATTGACATGAAAATGCAATCAATACCCAAAGAGATCCAGATTGGGGCTCACACAATCACGATTGAACGTCGAGCAGGCTTGATCAATCACAGTTCAGCTTACGGGTTGTTCGATGCGACCTCGCTGGAGATCCAGATTGACGAGTCTCTTTCTGACACTTTGGCGTGGGAAACCTTTTGGCACGAAGTCATGGAGGCATTGAACTTCTTTTCGGAGGCGGGTCTTGAGCACAAGTCGATCCAAGTCATGGCCCTCCTTCTTCATCAAGTAGCAGGCTCCGTGTTCATCCCAGAAAACACCAAAGGGCCACCGGGCAGGAAGAAAAAGTGATGACATGAGAAAGAGCGGGCTGATTCTGATTCTGTTGATTGCAGCATGTAGTGACCAAGGTGTAGGCGTAGAAGACGCCGGACAACCTGTACTTATCCTTCCTGATGCAACCGGGGATGTTCTTGTCCTTGACGTGGACGTGGGAGACACCGGCCCACACACAGGCCCCGAATACGACTACCAGCAGAAATGCTGGCGTACCCAACTCTGGTTTTGCCCCGAATCCTTCCATGCTGACAACATGGCGCTCTATCGAATCGAAGTCGTCATAGATATCTGTGATGCCAGCGGAGAGCCCTGCACCCCAGAAGTGCCTCCAATCGAGACTTGCGTTTGGAACGTCATCTCCCAAGGGCAGTGTACCGAAGTCTTTGAGTGCAACCCCGACCCCAACATCAATCCCTTCTTGGGAATGGTGGATTGCGAGGTCGAGCAAGACAGCGGCCCGATGAACGGTCAGGCCCCTCTCTGGTGTAACAAAGGGCAACTTTACACAGGCCCCTGCGAGCCCTGCACCGAAGAGATCTGTGATGGCCTGGACAACGATTGCGATGGGGACACCGACGAAGGCCAATACCCCTGTGAGTCCGAGTGCGGTCCTGGAATGGGAGCCTGCATGGAGGGGGAGATCCTGCTTTGTGATGCCCCCCTGTCTCAAGACGAGGCGTGCAACGACTTCGATGATGATTGCGACGGCGAGATTGACGAAGACCTGATCGAAGGGTGCAATACTCTGTGCGAAGACGGGCACAAGGTTTGCTTTACTGGACAATGGGGACCGTGTTCCGCCCAACAACCTTTTGAAGAAGCCTGCAACGGCTTGGACGACGACTGTGATGGTCTGGTTGATGAGGATCTGAACTGTGCCTGCCCACCCGAGTTGGTGGGTGTGCTCATGCCTTGTATGGAAGAGCCTTTGATTTGTGGTCAAGGGTGGAAGACATGCGAGTGCCAGGACGAGGCTTGCACCGAAACGAGCATGACCGAGTGCCATGCTTTCTGCTTCTACATCCCCACGCCGGGAGAGGTCTGTGACGATCTGCTCGGTGTTCCTATGGATGAGGTCTGCAACGGCTTCGATGATGATTGCGATGATCTAATCGATGAGGGCTTGGTGGCAGATTGCTACACAGGTCCAGCGGGTTCGCTCGACGTTGGCATCTGCCAGGGCGGGCAGATGCTCTGTGAGCAGGGTCAGTGGGGTGGTTATCTCTCTCCCAATCTCCCCTTCATCCCAGACTTCTGCTCTGGCGAGACCCTGCCCCTGCCCGAAGATCTTTGCAGCGACCAAGACGAGAACTGCGACGGCCTCATGGAGAAGGTGATGGAGGATACAGACATCCTCTTCATTGTGGACGGATCTGGGTCGATGAACCCCCGCATCATGGCTGTGGTCACAGCCTTGTCGTTGTTCTCCCAGCATTATGAGGACCAGCAAGTAATCCAATGGGGTCTCGTAATGGGACCAAGCGAAGCGGGCCTTGGGGGTGAGCATCTTTACCTCGCCCAGAACCTCACTGATTTCGACCAGTTCTTTGCCGTACTGATGGGGGTGGACCAATCCGACCTCACGGGCGGGAGCGAGATGCTTCTCGACGCTTTGTACCTGTCCTTACACAATCTCCCAGGCGTAGACATTGATGCACTGCAAGTGCCCATACCTATGATGACGTGGCAAGGCGTTGGTGAGTCCATTCCTCCGAAGAATGTGTTTGAGATCAACTGGCGAGACGACACCAACCACGTTGTCATCTTGTTTTCAGATGAGATCGCCCAGACCTTCCTGGAGCCCGGTGTCACAAGCCAGATGATCCAAGACGTGGCCGCCGAGGCGGACGATCTTGCGATCTATCCATTCAGCCTCCCGGGGCACCAGTCCGACAGCCTTCAGGGATCGGGTTGGGGACCATTAGCGATTGGTGGGAGTTGGTGGCCGTTGAGTAGCAACGCCCCGCAGATGTTCAGCGCATTGATGCAGATATTAGATGAAACCGCTTGTGGGGAAGGCCCCCAAGAGCAGCAGCAAGAGCAACAAGGACCATAAGTAGAGGTAGAGATGAGTTCAGTAGGAGCAGTAGGCGGTGCAGCCGCAGCAGGCGGTGCAGCCGCAGCAGCAGGCGGCGGTGCAGCAGTAGGTGCAGCAGGTGCAGTAGGAGCAGATGCAGGAACAGCGTCAGGGAGTGTCTCTGTTGGGGACTCCAAAGGTGTTGCAAAGGCTGTTGATTCGGACGGGGCCGACCCCACTCAAGCATCCCAACCATCCCAGGTTCAACCAGGGCAGATTGGGATGAGCAGTCAAGACTTCATGCAGCTTCGACAGTCTTGCGTCCAACCGGCGCAGGAAGCTCCAGCGGTGGATCTGAACAAGATGCTGGAGTGGCTAATGGCAATCAAAATGCTTGAAGCGATGAATGGGGCGAAATGACTACGCTTCAATCATTGATTCGAGACCTAATCATCGCCTGCCTGGGGGCCAACTTCGTGCTCCTTGGGCTTGGGGCGATGTTTGGGGATCAGTCAATGGTTCTTATAGCGGGGTTGTCTTTGGCGGCCTGTGGGATCGGTCTGACTCTACGGGAAGCTAACGAAGGAGATTCTATAAGGGACGGTGAAGCCAGTGATTCCAAATCGAAAACCCAAGAGGACTAAAGATGTGGATCACAAGGCACTCACAGAAGTGCAGATACGGGATTGGATGGATCGAGCAGCAGTACGGGAGATCAACATATTCGATGATCACAACCAAATCATCAAAGTTCTTTGCCGAGCCTTGCTTGAGGCCCGGGGAGAAGACCCCTTCATGCCCCGTGACAAAAAGAGAGGGCAGCACAGAAAGTGAGTAGAAACCATGAAAGCCGACGCAGAAGCAGCGTTGGGAATCGAGTGAGGATTCCCAATGAGCAGCAACAGAAAAAACCAGAGAGCAGTAGACGTTTACCGCAGGATGAAGGACACCCAGCGACTCATTGAAGATGAGCTTCGTAGCAGAGGGATTGAACCGGACACCGCACGGGCAAATAACTACCGGACACCCACGACCCTTGAAAATGTCGGGGATGCCAACATTGTGGACATTAGTTGGGACGCCCGTGCAGAGCATCTCCCGACCGCCCCTATCCAAGTCAACTATTACAACCCCCCACCAGAGAAGAAACCCGCCTCCGGCGGAGACTACGCAGTGGTCTGCTTCCTTTCGGCGTTCCTTGGAATCGGGGGGTTCTTCGCCTTCTACGGCATCGTGTCCCTTATGGCACGCATGTTTAGGGGGTGGTAGATGTGGAAGACCCTCCGACACGTTGGTTATGGAGTCTGCTTTTGTCTCCTTCCCATCACGTCCTGTATCAGTGAGAACACTCTACATTCAGTCACATGCTGGCAGCCTTGCTATACCGGTGATCCACTAACCGAAGGGGTTGGGGAGTGTAGGGCCGGGGAGCCCCTCTGTGAAAACGACATCTACATCGAATGTGGGGGGGAGATCCTACCCACTGATGAATACTGCGACGGCTTGGATAACGACTGTAATGGTAAAACAGACGATTACGTGTTGGATACAGGGATCAGCGCAAGCTGCGAATCCGATGTGGGGGAGTGCTCTGCCGGAACGCTTCAATGCGTAAAGGGTGCAGTTTCCTGTGGGGATTGGGTAGGACCGGAAGAAGAAACCTGCGACAACCTCGACAATGACTGTAACGGTCTGGTCGATGATGAGATCATCCTCGACTATTGCTACGAGGGAGAGGACGAAGACCTTTGGTATGGCATCTGCCATGCCGGGATTGAAGTCTGTGACGCAGGAGCAGTTGTTTGTATCAACCAGCAGCTTCCCGAAGTGGAAGTCTGTGATGAGCTTGATAACGACTGTGACGGCTTTGTAGACGAGGATCTCTCCGAGGGTGAAGAGGTGGACATTGTGTTCATCTTGGATCGTTCCGGTTCAATGGGGTCTTACTTTGGCGATGTAGCTTCGGCCTCCCAGATGTTCGCTACGGCGTTCTCTGGTGTTCCCGAGTTCCGCTTCGCACTCGTAGGGTTGCCTGGGACTGGCACGACTGATCCAGAAGTCCTTTTAGACTTCACAGATGCAGCGACCTTCTGGGCTGCTTTGGACACGATGAGCACCATCGGTGCAGGGCAAGAACCAAGCTACGATGCTTGTTACTTGGGAGCAACGGCAGGCTTGGGACTCTCTTGGAGGTCCGGTTCCCGTCAGTACCAAGTGCTGTTCACCGATGAGCAGGGTCAGAGTTACGACTCGCCCACAGTCACAGAGCAGATGGTTGCCGATGAGATGGTTGCCGCAGGGCAAGTGTTCTACGGCTTCGTCAAGTCCACGTTCGACAGCTACTTCGATGACATCGCAAGCGCCACAGGTGGTCGGTTGTTCAATCTGGGTGACGCTGACGACATGGAAGAAGATCTCTCCGAGATGTTCTCCGAAGAGTGTTGGTGATGCGTAACTCCTTTTCTTGTCTCCGTGCCTTGGAGTAATCGTGCTTCAATGGGCTGACAGGTTGGAAGACGCTCTCGCTTATGCGTTCTCCCACCTATTGATGCTGTTGATGTATCTCAATCTGGGTGATGCCTTATTGACCCTAATCTGGGTCAGGTTGGGCGTGGCTGAAGAGCTAAACCCCTTGATGGATCATTTGTTGGCAGCCGGAGGCTGGAGCTTCGTTATCTACAAGACCTTTCTGGTGAGTCTTTGTAGTTGGGCGTTGTGGCGGCATCGGGACCGGAAGACCGTGCGGTACTGTTTGCTGGGCTGTGTAGGCGTTTACGCCTACGTTGCGTCGATACACCTGCGGATTATTCAAGTGCTCTGTTGTAGTTGAAGGGGGGTCAGTGGGGTTGTCATTCGGGTAGTTGTTTTGCGGAGACCTCTTATGAGCCGACCGAAAACACCATCACGTCCCCAGCCCAAGTTGCAGCAGGCGATGGACACCCTCGTCCGATTGGCCTCGGACGGGATGCTGGAAGAGGCCCACTTCCAAGAGTTCCGAGACCGCTTCCAAACGGTCTCATTCTTCCACACCCGAAAACGCTTCGCTGAAGAGGTATCAGAGCCCCTCTTCACGGTGGAGTGGATGGACTCTATGGCCCGTCTTCTCAAGGGCTATCGGGTCGTGGAGATCCTTTCGTACCGTGGGGTCTTGATCCAGCCGATGAACCAGCGAGGTATCGAGTGGGTGGGGGCCGACGAGCACCCCAAGCTGTCTGACGTTGGGGGAGGTCAACAGACGCTTCCCCCAACCCAACCTCTGATTAGACCCGCTGATCCCCGACAAGCCATTGAAACGCTCAACCCTGATGTCGTGGTGATGCCCCGATTGAGAAAAGAGAACGACGATAGTGAGGTTTTGGGCCTCATGGCCGAACACAAGCTACCTCTCGTACTTCTTCGGGATAGCGGTTTGGAATGGGGCCGGGATCTCTGGACAGAGACCAAACAAGAGCCCTTTCATGTGAAGGGGGCTCTTCCACATCAACTTACGGTGGCCCTCTCTCAACAACGACCCGGTTTTTACTATCTTTATGAGGTTAGGCAGTGTTTTCCTTGGTTCCGAGATGTGCCTAACTGGCATGACGGGGACGTTAGGACATGGTTCGCCTTGCCTGCTGGGGCAGGGTTGGTAGTAGAGGGGCAGGTTGTTGCTGGGCCTCCTATGGAGAATCGATGAGTGAACAAGAATCAAAGTACATTTGCTATGACTCCATGACACAGATCGGAACTATCGTTGAAGGCTTGTTGATCGTCCCACCAACCGAGGACACCCGCCCCGATGCGACGTTGCTGCCTTTCCCAGAGGTGTAGATATGGGTCGAGGTCGGCGGCGAGCGGATCGAATCCGCCAAGAGATCCCAATCATTCAAGTCCTATACGACCTGGGCTACCGGGTTCGCTTGGACGGTGGAGATCGAGAGCAGCAGTTCCCTTGCGATCTGCACGGGGACGGGTCTGACAACAAACCGAGTGCTCGGGCCTACCCCGACACCAACTCTTGGTATTGCTTCGCTTGTTCCAAGCCCCGTGACGCCATTACCACCCTTCGTGACAGGATGGATCTGGGGTTCTCTGAAGCCTGCACGTCCCTGGAGAAGAAATACGGTCTCCCATCGTTGCCTTGGTCTGACGAAGACGGGGACGAGGACGCACAGAAGTACGAAACAATCTCATCGAACCTGCGGACCATTACATTTGAGCAAGCCTGCTCTCGTATCCATGCACTCTTGGAGGCCCAACGGACAGACAGAGAAATCCCTTTGTTGGATCTCCTGGGGTTCTGGGAGGTCCATGACATGATCGTGTGGCGGGTCGAGCAGGAGCAGTGGGACTCTTCCGAGGGGATCTCCAGTATGATGAAACTGAAGGGTACGGTCTTGGAACAGATCAAGCGGCGGGTGAAAGATGAAGGGGCTACGGAAGCTAAAGATCAGCAGTAGAGAATGGGATGACCTCTTTCTTCTTCGGGCTACACCCAAAAAGGGTGACCCGTGGGGTGTGCTGGCCCCCTTGAAGGGGACTCCGTGGGAACCTTTGATCCCGATCATCACAGGTGGGGCTTTCTCTCACGCTCTGAACGGTCATGTAATGCCCCTGGTGAATGAGCTTGGCCCACCCCCACATGCACTGTGGCGGAGGCTGCCAGACGAGTGGGCGTGGTGCGCCTTGAAGACCAACTTCACCTGCTTACTGGCACGGTCAATATGTCGCCCTTGTTCCGACTTACCAGAGTGTTATGAGGCCCCTGGTTTCGATAACCCCCTCCACAGCAACCTTGCCGGTTACATAGCAAGAGCGTGGAAAGAGGGTCAATACGTGGTGGTGGTGGTTGGAGACGAGTTCAGTCTGTGAGGGGGTCAGACTGATGGGGTGAAGGGTAGGTTATCTGAAGCCGAGGCTTCCTATTAGAGCGAAGGAGATACTTGTGGATGCGACCGATTTTCTCACCGGGGAGAAAGATAGATCCGTAGGGCCGAAGCCTTGGATGGCGGAGAAAACCCTCTCCCTTGTGACTAAATGGGGGTCAATCGGCAAGCCAGACGGCCCTGACTTGCCCGAAGCCTGGGAAGGCTCAACTGATACTATCACCCAAGCGGCATCCGCTGAATGGGAGATGCTGGAACAAGTCGTGGATGCTTGCATCGAGAGCGGCCACTATGCCCTCGATTTGGAGACTACCGGACTTGATACCCGTGTCTTCAACGGGGAAACCAGAGATAAGATCGTAGGTGTCTGTCTCTCTCCAGATGGGGAACGGGGGTACTACATTCCTGTTCGCCACAAGGAGGGTGTCGAACATAACGTCCCAATGTCGAAGGTACGGGCGGCGATGTTGCGGCTTGTGTCGTCCGATGCCGTGGCGATCTTCCACAACGCCAAGTTCGACCAAGAGTTCCTTCAGTTCAATGGTGGTGTGCCGTGGGGAGAGTGGGACTCCCCAAAGACCTGGGAGGACACTATCATCCTGGCGTATCTTCGAGACTCCCGAGCGAGGGTGAAAGGTCTGAAGTTCCTTTCTGGGAAGGAGTTGGGCATGGAGATGATCGAGATCCATGAGCTTTACGGCCATGAGAAGACCAAGCGAGGTTTCAACTATGATTTCTCTGCTCTTGATCCATCTGCTCCCGAGGTCACTTGGTATGCCGCAGCCGACGCCATCTGCACCTACAAGCTGTGGGAGATATTGCATCCTCAAGTCGTCGCCCCAAAGGACCAAGGGCGCAATCAGAAAGGGATCTATGCGATTGAACGGGCGTGTCTAACCGCTACCCGGTGGATGGAACGCTGTCGTGTCCACACAGACCAAGAGAAGGTTCGCTCTCTCATCGGGCTTGGACAACGAGAACTGGTTGATTCCCTAAAGGAAGTCTACGAGGCAGCGAACAAAGCCTTGGGCCGGGACATCACCCCAACCTACTTTTACCTCGCTCTCCAAGAGATCCAGAAGAACAACCCCACCCTGGAGATCGGAGACGACAGTATTCCTCTCATGCAACTGTTGGAAGAGTCTCGAAAGAGGGCTTCCAACCCATTGATTGTTGCCAAGTATGAGGGATTGGGGGACAAAGCCGACCGCTTACCCCTCACCGATAAGAAGGGACGGACGTGGCCCGCCGAATACGATGTAATGTCCGCCAAGCAGTTGGGAGTGCTGTTGGATGAGGTAGGCGTGCCGGGGTTGGTACGCACCGAGAAGTCCAAACAGGTCAAGACCAGTAAGGACGCTCTCGACAAAGCCTTGGATAAGGGAGGCAACAAGTTCCCTTGGCTCACCAAGATCAAGCGATTCCGTGAGGTTCAGAAGGCTCTCTCCACCTATCTAATCCCACTGTGGGAGGATGCTGACCCCACCGATGACACCGTTCGTATCAACTTCAACGGCTTCAAGGTGGATACGGGTCGGTTCTCGGCACCGTCGAGTCGGAACCCCGGTCTCGATGGTGGAACCCGGTTCCCGATGCACGGGACACCTTCGACGTATGACCCCACACGCCCCCAATGTCTGTCTCGTATCCGAGAGTGTGTCACGCCCCGCTCTGGCCGGTTCCTCGTTGCTATCGATTACGCTGGTGAAGAACTCCGAATAGCGACCAACATCTCTGGGGAGCCGAGGTGGCTGACCGAGTTCTTCCGCTGCTCTGGTTGCGATATGCAGTTTGAGACCGGAGACGGGACGGATACCCCAGACCCGCCCCCTCCCTTCTGTCCTCGCTGCGGGTCCGACAAGATTGGTGACTTGCACACCATGACCGGGATTGCTGTTTATGGTGAAGCCGCCCCAGACCGTCCTGACTGGAAGGCTCTTCGAGGTAACGCCAAAGCTACCAACTTTGCTTTGAGCTACGGAGGTGGTGGGTCTGCCGTTCAACGATCCGTAGGCGTGGACAAGAACGAGGGTTGGAGAATCAAGCGGTCCTTTGACCAAAACTACCAAGGTCTGGTGTCGTGGTGGGGTCGTCAACATGCCTTTGCTCGAAAGCATGGCTTCGTAAAAACAGCCTTTGGTCGAGTGTACCCGTTGCCTGACATCTACCATGAAGACGGAGGGTTTCGGTCTAAAGCTGAACGGAACGCTGTGAACGGTCCTATCCAGGGAGCCGGGGCAGACATCATCAAGATTGCGATGGCCCTTATCTACAAGCACGTCAAGAAGAAGCAGTGGTTCGACAAGATCGACCTTATCGCCTGTATGCACGATGAGCTTGTGTTTGAGATTGATGCCTCCATTATCGAGGAAGCCATCGCAGACATTGAGCAGATTATGACCCGTAACCCTGTGATCTTGAGCAAACGGTGGGCAGTGCCTTTGACGACTGACGTTGAAGTTGGCCGAGATTGGACGGTTCCTTGGAACCTGACGAAGATGCTCCACGGCAAGAAAGAGTGGGAGCCTTCCTTGGCCCCTCATTTTCAAGGGGGTGTTGATCCAAAAGCCCCGGATGATCCAAAAGCCGTGAAACCCGACACGCAGCTTCCGCAAAATCCTCCAGGTCAGAATATCGATAATGCAGGAAACACATCTTCCGCCGATTATGGGCAAGAAGGTCTGCAAGGTTCAGAAGATTCAACGCATCTTTCTATGGAAAGGACACGAAGCGTGTCCCACCAAGAGTCAGAAGCCACCTCCGCTGGGGGATCAAAACCGGATTCAGTACCGGAAGGGCCAACCGAAGAATCTCTGCCAGAGATCCCCTTTCAGGCTGAACCCACGATCCGAGTAGCAAATGAGGTCTACACCTACCGAGTCACCAAGCTCTCATTGGACACGATGCTGACGCTTGCCGAGGTGATTGTGAAAAGCCGTCACCGAGGAACGACCAAGTTGATTTTAGTTGATTCCAATGGCGACCCACTCGATTGGCACTCCGAGACGGTATTCATAAATGAGACGGTATTCCACGTCCTCGCAAAAGAATACGGGTTGGGGCTATGACGAAAGCAGCACAAAACTTCATCGACCAGTACACCCGAAAGCTCTTGATTGATTGGGCACACCATCAAATCACAAGCTCTTTGGACGACACGATTCCACCACCTCCCGATTTGGAGGTTTGCGGCGCTCACCAATGCGCCTATGGCTACGCTCCTTATGTGGAACATGCCATCTCCAAGGGCTGGCTTTCCAAAGACGGGAAGCGTCTTTTGGCAAAAGGTCTTGCAGTGGCTACTTCCGCTTTGAAGCGAGGTAGTGGATGAGTGAAAAGAAGGATCTTCTGGGGTACTGCAACGAACACGGGGTGCCACCCCGCCAGTTCATGCAGACGTTCTGCTACCGCTGCCGGAACCATGAGTGTTCCAATGCGTCGTGGGGAGGGTCTATCTGGCAGTCACGGATGAGGATTCAACAAGACAAGCTCTTGGACAATCCGCATTTTGCTCACCCAGACAATCCGCAGTTCGACCATATCCGAGAGAGGGACTTCCCTTCTCTGCTTGAAAAAGCCATCCAACTGGAGATTGCTGACAAGCGGGGAGACTGGGAGATTCCCGAGGTAGCTATCACTGACAACAAGGTCATTAGAGCCAAAGGTGCTACCACGGATGCTGTTGACGAGGCAGTAAAAGCACTCGCCAAAGCTCAAGGGAAGATAGGGCCGAGTCTGCCCGACCGTCAACAAGCCGAGAAGGATGAGTTTCTGGAGCAGACTGTGGAGATGATGGGAGAGGATCTTCCAACCCCACCTGGGTTCCGCCCAGAATCCGAGGGTGCCGAAGTTGATGATCCAGATGTCGTGAAAACACCCGAAGAAACAAGACCCCCGTCGCCGGTTCGCTCTCTCAAGTTTTCCAACACGGCTATTCCCGACGAAGGTTTTGTGGTTGGAGGGGGAGAGACCCCTAAAAGGGAGCCGGAATCTGACCCGTGGGCTGTCCCAGAGAACCCGGGTCCGGTTGTAGACGTGGGAGCCAAAGTTCGCATGGGCCTGGAGGGCATGAAAGATGACAACAAAGATAAATAGTGCTCTGAAATCAATGCTCGATGGCCTGGGGAAGATGTCCCCAGAGATTCTGGAGATCTTGGACCGTGCAAAAGCGGGGACAATCACCGAAGAAGCTGCGATGGAAGAGATGCTGGCGTTCATGTTTGCCAATCCCGAACTGGCAAAAGACTTCGAGGCGCTGGCTAATACGGTCACAGCACCCTTGAGGGATGCCCCCATAGCGACCATAGAGCCGCAGTGGTTTGACAAGATCGAGGAAGCCTTCACAGGCGGGGTTCCTATCTGGGAAGACCGCTCTGCTGAAGGGAAGCTCGCACGCTTCAACCCCTTGTATGAGGCGGCTGTTACTGAACGGTTGCAGTTTGACGGGGACATCCCTGAACTCCGAACTGGCCCCCTCCCCGAAGGGGCCGATCCTGCGGTGCCTATTGACACCCAGGCACGTAATCCGACAGCGATTGGCTTGATGTTGGAACAAGCAAGCACCGAGGTGGCTGAAGAGATCCAGGCTCTTTTGCCCGAACACCTCCAACAGACAGAACAGTTCCTTGAGGCCAAGAGCAAGTGTCTGGACCTGACCGAGCAGCACGTTGCCCTACCACCTGTTCCGCAACCCAAAGGGTACGAACCGGGAGAGCTTCCAGCTTTGCGCTCTGTGGACGAACCCAGTGGCTCCCAGTTGGCAAAAATCTCCCAAGAACGCCGCCAAGAACTTGTGTGGAAGGCATTGACCACCACACAGGGGAGAAGGTCTATCCTTCCCATGCTCAAAGCAGTGGTTGAAGAGAAGCTACTGGAGGCAGGTCAACCTATGGTAGCCACAGACGAACGGGTGTTCAAAGGGGATGTTGTAGCTCACCATGAATGGTCGATGGATATCAGCGGCCCCAAGGCAGGGCAGCCAGATTTCTCTTTCGTGGACGTGGCGATTCAAGCCTTTTCTACCTCTTTGCTTCAACAGTTGGGAGAACCCGATTGGGGGCATATGGAACTTGTCCTCGACATCATCCCAATCAACACTGTGAATGTTCGCAGGGTAGGGTGGGGTGCAAGAGTAAAAACAGCACCCGAGAGTGATGAATGAGCCGCAACTCCCCGGTTAGTTTGATTACCGAGTTGAGCAACGCAGTCCAATATGCCATGACCCATAATCAATGGGTCATCTTGGTCTGCCCGAAGAACTCGAAGGCACTCAATATGTGCAAGGAGATCTTGATTGGGATCGTCCCGAAAGACGTGCCTCATTCGGGACGCACCTTCTTGCTCGGGGGTGGGGCTACAATCTCTCTGGCGGTGTCGAGCGATGACGTGTTTGCACCCCCAGGGGAGTACGATGTGCTGTTCGTAGCCTGGGAGGAAGTCACCGAAAATGAGGTCTTCCTTCACATGGAACGCTGGCGTAAAGACGCTCGAAAGGTTCTAAACTCTTCTTGGGGGTATCGGTGAACGACAGGGTGAACACAATCAAGTGGTGGTTCGGTAACATTCTTCATAACTGTATCGCCCATCCATTGATGCCGTTCTTGCCAGAACGCTGGGGAAATGCTTTCCATGATTGGACTATCACTCGATTCTGGTCCCCCAACGAGCCCCATGAAGAGACCAAATAGACCTGTTTGGACTTTCGTGGTCCGTGGTGGATCTCTTTTTGCCCTTCAGATGCCCAACCATCCGATTCTGGACCACGACGGAGACCAGACGATCTGGAAGGGGTACGTGACTTCAGATGAGTCTGACTCAATCGTACAAGCGGTCGAGGAAGCCGGTGCCTCTGTCATTCGGTACATCGAACAGGAAAGCACCGACCAGCATTACGAGCGGCAAGTGATGATGGGAAAGTACCGTGACCAAACGGTCTTCCAAACTGTCCGGTGCCCCGCCTGCTTCTGGTTTGATCCAATGCTCCCCAGTCAGTGTGGTCTTGACGACTGGGAACCCGTGGTCATCAAAGCAGCTTTGACGAATCCCACGGCACCTTCAGATCGAGAGAAGTGCCCTCTCAATAAGTAAGCTGTCGTTATCTGATTTATAGCCCTCGTCAGGTAGACATGGGAGAGGTGAGCTATGCGAGCGATCACAAGTCTTGAAGAGCTATCAAAAGCGAGCCTTGCCGAGCGCAAAGAGGCTCACGCTGCTGCGGCTCAATCCAAGATTCTTCAGCGGGTAGGCAAGCAAGCCTGGGCCAAGCTCTGTGATGAGTTCGGTGAGCCCGAGATCGCCGTCAAGGTAGGTGCTGTGGTTGCGACCCTCAAAGCAGGGGCCGACCAAAAGTTCGGCACCGAAGACGATGAGGTCGTAATCTCCAAGCCTGCCACCCTTCCTTATGCGAAGATGCTCAAGTCCCAACTGATGGAAATGTGTGAAGCCCGTAGCCTCCCCGTGGTGGGGAACGCTTCGGCATTGATTGAAAGGTTGGAGAAATCCGACCGTGACTAACCTTTAGGTTTATTGAAACACCGAGGGAGAGAAGATAATGAATGTCCTACTGACCAAAATGGTGCGTTTGGCGCACACAACACCGAGCCCTAAAGTTCGCCATAGCATCCTTGCGGAGTTGCGTGAGCTTGGGGTTCTTCCCAAGCTGGCAGTTTCCGACAAGGAAGCCATCGCCCAATCGACCCAGGACTTCTACGACTGGGTTTTCTCGTCCCGACAGGGTTCGCCTCTGTCCCCGGGCGAGGTCGTCAAGATCGCCAAGTCGGTAGGCGTGCCAGAGCTTCCCCCGATGGTCCGTCGCAAAGGCGACCGTTACTCATCGGGCGACCAAGTGGCACTCGTTACCCTCCGTGGTAACTCCCGATTCAACGCCAGTGATCCAAAGTGGTCAGGTGAAGAGGGTGGCCCTGGTGGTCCCGTGATTCAGTTGGAGCCTTTCTTCGGTCAGACCGGACAGGTCGTCAAGACCGATTCCAAGGGCTGCACCGTGAAGTGGGGAAGTCAGATGGCTTACCTTCCTTGGGGCCAGAAGTCTCGGGGTATCCCCCTCTACAAGCACATGCCCAAGTTCAACTTCGTGAACAAGGGACCGCAGCTTGAGATGATCTATATTCGAGGGCAGAAGGGTCTGTCCGAAGAGCAGAAGGTTGTTGCGACCAACTATGTCGGTCGTGCCAAGGGCAGTGAGCCCCGTGCCGAAATGCTCCAGTATTACACCGGGTACGGCCATGCTCTTCGGCAGGGCAAGAACGGATACTATTTGCAGATGACGCCGCAGCAGCGATACAACGTAGACCCGATGCAAGTAGACCCGCAGACGAACGGCCCGAATGGAGAAATCCTGGTCAAAGGCGTGCAGTGGCGGAGTTTCAACCCCGCCTCTGGCGAGTGCCTCTACATTGGACGGCTCGGCTCTCGACCAAGTGGTTGGGAAAAGCAGTTTGCGGCAATCAAAGCACAGGCGCTTCAACAGCCCTAACCGCTAACGTCAGCCGCCGTGTAGGCATAGGTTTCGCTACCTGCTGACCAGGGGGTCGGGATAGTTTGATGTAACGTCAAACTATCCCGCCCCCCGCTTTATTCAGATGCAGGTTCGTAGCCCTTGGGGTCAGTTGGCTTGTTGGCCTTCTTGACCGGAGCCTTGACCATCGTCTTCTTCTGGGCGGCTTTCACCACTTTCTTTGCTCGCCGCTTCCGCTTCTCTCGGCCTTTGCCCATTAGTTGTGCCGTCCTCGTAATGCAGTGTTGTTGCGCTCGTTGCCAATGCGCTCGGCGCACACGTTGTAAAGCTCCCTTGGGTTGTAATCCAAGCGAGGGTTCTCGTCACGGATCTGGTTCTGACAGTCCATGATATCGCTGATGAAGCGGTCGTTGGGTTGCACGTAGAGATAATACCAACCTACGGAGCACCCAACAAAGAGCGTAAGGGCAGTGAGGGGTCCGATGATTCGGTCCCAGGCTATGCCACGTTGACGGAGCTTGTATTGCATCTTCCACACCCACCGCTTCAACGGGGTCGCCCGAATGAGCTTGTGATAAACATACCGAGTGTCCCTGACATCTTGCATCGCCGTGTGGGCGTTCTCGGCTGACATCCCGAAAAACTCTCGGATGGTGTCGAGCTTGCGGTTTTTGATGCCGCAGGGGGTCAGGTGTTCATGCGCCAGCGTCACCGTGTCAACGACATGGTGCGAGAGGCGGGGCTCGATGCCAGCCTCTTTGAGCATGGCTTCGATGAAGCGAATGTCGAACTTCGGGTTATGCCCGATGATGGTGCCGCTGCGTAGCTTCTCGGCCACGATGGGGGCGACCTCATCGAGATCTGGTGCATCGTCCCAGGCTTCGGGGTTGGCAGCGTAGCCGTTGATCTCCAACGCCTTGGGGTGCGCTTCCTCGATGCGACGGGGCTTGACCTTCGTGGACCATTCCTCGATCTCCCCCGAGGGGGTCTCGGTGAGGATGGCGATCTCGATCACCTCATGGGTGCCCGCTTTGAGGCCAGTCGTTTCGGTGTCAATGATAAGCAGATTCATACTTCCCTCCCTTCACAATGCTTACCCCCGACAATCGGAAAGTAACCGCCTTTACTTGCTACTTGAGACTACCCCCAGGATATCTCAAAGCTGTTTTCCTGGGCGTAGACCGCCAACTCATTCAGGGCTTCCAGGCGGCGAAGGGTCTGGGCGTCGGTGTTGCCGCCCTCGATGACACCGCAGCCACGGCGCTCGATGGTCGAGATACCATCACGCTCGACCACGGCAGTACCGAGGTGACCACCGGGAAGCTCATAGCCGTCCCGAAGGGCGCTGCTACGGTCGCTATTGCGAGCCACGAAGAGACGCTGACGCATCGTAGCGGCATCACAGGAACCACAGAGGTACTCCGCATCCATGCCAAGCAGTTGAAGGACTGCACGGGCGTTGGTGTTGGCGAAGTTGGGGTCGGGAGACTCCGACTCCATGCGAGTGCCGTCGCAGAAAGGGGTACAACAACCACCAAGCTCGTTCTCACGGGCTTCCTCGCCGACCTCATCACGCTCCTGCACACAGTACGGGCAGGACACTTTGTTTTGAGGGGCATCGGGGCACCAGAAACTCACGCTCATCGGTCTCTCCTTGATATGACGTAGCTGTTAGATCGAACGCAGCTACTTCGCCCTGCGGGACAGTCTCCTGGGAGCACTTCCCGCCCTCACAACGCCTACCTTGACGGATCGAAAGGTAACGAGAAAAGTTTACGCAGTAAGAAAGTATCATTCCCCGTTACTTTCCGTCAGCCGGGGGTAGACGTTGTGTAAGACGAGAGAACACAGACTGAAAGAGAGGACGTGATGGACGAGGACGAGTGGGCACGGAGAGTCTGTTTGGGCACCGAGGGTGCAGAGGTCGCCACTTGGGGCGGCATGGACGAGGACGAGGCCGACGAGGGCTTTGACTTCGGAGAGGCCGATACCTGCACGGGGTTCCTGGGCGACGTAGACGATATGTAGCCCCACGTTTTTCAGTTACTTTTTGACCCGTGAGGGTAGGCAGTACATGAGCAAGGACGCACACAAACGACACATCGAGGGCTTTCGAGGCCAGGGGCATGTCTGCTCCTGCTGCCGGGAGGCCACCAAGAAGGTTGCGACCCGCCTTGCTCGACACCGCCTCAAGGCTGCTGACCGCAAGGCTTTCGCCAATCTGGAGACCACATGAGATTCACGAAGACCCCAGGTGCCACGATGCTACAAAGCGTCGAAGACGAGTGCATGGGGCTCGTCACGGATCAGCGTATGGTCCCTGATGACGTAACGCTCCCGCCAGAACTTGGTGGAGGCATCGTGCGTGTGCTGGAAGGCTTTACGGCCCCGTGCCCCGTGTGTCAGACCTCTGCTTGGCACTTGTCCTTGGAAGATTCACTTGGCGTAGCCGAGTGTGCTTGCCAGGGCTTTCTCTGGTATCGACGGAGAGAGGCTGGATAAAAGATCAAGACACCCGGTTACTTTCCAAAGTCGCAGGGTAAGCATTGTGGAACGAGAGGCTGCAACCCAGTTGTTGTCTCTACTGCTCTCTGAAAATCAGGTTTTGCAACTCTTGGTGCTTGCACCAAGATAAGCGAATGACCCTTGCTGTCGGGTCACAAAACCTTCGTACCCTTGCCGGGTCGTTGGCTCCTACGGGAGATAGTCAGAACCCTGTCCGAGAAGGGGGTGTTCACGCACCCTGCCGCTTGGCTGTGAAGGGGGATGAGTTATGGGGCGTGGAAACCCCGAGAATCATCCAGTGACCGGAGGCATGAGCCGACATTCCACTGTCGGAATACTGCCGAAGGTATCCTCGGACTTGCTGGTTCATCGGGGAAACGGTTGGAGGGCAATAACCAAAACGAAAGTCTTGGGCAGGGGTCGTACCCCAGAATCGGACTGCTGAATGCAGAAGCCTCTCTTGTCGCTGGAGCAATCTGGTGGCAGTCCCGAAAGGGGGTAGCTGGCGATTTTCCCAAGAGATCAAAAGTTATCGTGTCGAGGGCTGGGGAAGGTACACCCTACGTCCTGAAGCACAGAATGTAGGCAGCAGTAATACGTGCTGTTCCGTGGTAGGAGACTGCCGAGAACAGGGAGGAACGCCGTGAACCGCTTTACTGGCGGGTGTTCACACTCCTAACCCGAGAGGGGACAGGGCCAAAAGCCTTGGAGGTCACGGTTGGAGACAGGCGCATGTGTGCTTGTTTGTCTCTTTTGGGCGGGTCATCCCTAAAGGGTGGCCCGCCCTCTTTTTTGCCTGCGACTAAACTTCCCCCCATATTCGGCAGTCCGAAGAAAGCCGGTGAGTATCCAGCCTATTGAATCCGTATATATAATAGGACGATGGTACACCGATAGACTTATTTCGGATGTGTTCGATGGTACTCCACCCTGACAGGAGGCCCAGCATCATGTGTCCTTACGCCCAAGTACCAATCACTCTTATCATTGAAGAGGAACGCCGTAAGCAACGGGAACGCCAAGAGCGTCCGTCTCTTCAACTACCGATCCCTTCAAGAGCACCCTGCTACGGAGAACCTCCCCAGGAAGAACCCGAAGAGCCTCGACGGGGGGTGATCATCATCGATCTCTCTATCTAATATCAGAGAGGTGCCAAAAGCTGTCCGTTAGTGTCAGATTTAGGGGACACTAACTGTCAGGAGATTTTTCGGATCATCGCTGACGCTCACGACGCTTCGATCCAAAAATAAACTGTCATAAGTTTCTTCTGACATGCTCTACATCAAGATGGGGTGCCCGTATCGGAACAACTGGTGGGGGAAAGACCCAACCCTTGTTCGTGACCTCGGTTACCGTGATGTAGTAGTTCGACTCTGCCCCTGGATACTCCGCATTGACGATAATGCGTCTCACCCGTTCCGCATCAGAACGATGTAGGTATCCGTACTGGATACTCCGCTCTCCTGCGAACAAGCAGTAACTATCACCAAGGCGTTTACCCTGGTGTTGTTCTGCCACGTCATCGGCCCACTGATCCAAGGTCGGGTTTCGGTCCCCGACATAACCAACCATGAAGTGATACATTGTTCTCTGGTTAGGTCACGTTTTTGCCATTGTTCAACCGGCTGAACACTTCTCGGCAAGTGAAGGTTGTCCACTCACCGTTCTCAACCATACCCGTATCGATCTGTAACTTACGCAAAGCTGCGTCTGACATACGACCCCAATCGCCATCCACGCCATCGCCGTTCGGTCCAGACGTACCGAGCGAGTAGCCAAGATCCACCAGGGCTTGCTGGCGAGCCTTCTGGAAGTGGAAGGGAGTCCAGATGTCTTCGATGCTGTCGTCTTCATACACAGCACGCAGGTATTCGGCGAAGGGGAACCCCATCACGTCCTGCTTGTAGCCAGGGCATAGATCGTGGTGCCCATGCCAATGCTCTGGGAGGATGTGTGGGTGCGTCTCGATGACGTGTTGGCCGAGCTTGACGAGCATTGTCATCTGCTCATCGGGCCAAGGCTGAATCATCATACGCTGTCTGCCGTTGGTGGCATCCACAGGAATCCAATCCTTTGGATCAGAGCCATCAAACCCAACTTGAAGGTTCTTTCGAGCGTAGCCGATGTCTACGATCTCAATGCCGAGGGTCGTTCGGGCACCACTCCAACTGCTGTTTTTACGCTTTCCACCCAGGTAGTCGAGGGTCTGTCCCGCCCCGGCGTGCCAGGAACGGTTCTTCATCGTCACGTATTGATCGATGCCTTCCTCGAACGACCGACCTACCGCCCAATGGCAGCTTGCGGCACCCTTTCGTAGAGCGTTGGCCCCACCCAGGATCTTGGTACAGAGAGCCAAGTCCTTGGTTGCGGTCCAATGCAACGTGACGCCTGCGGGCTTCTTATCCGTAACGGAAGTCCAACCTCGGCTCACCGCTTGTCCCTTCGCTAAAGGGATTAGATGATCTTCCCAGTCCAGTTCCCATTCCTTTATCTCAATCGGCTTTGAGGGAATGGTAGGGGGGTCTTCCTCAACGCCGGGTCCAGGCATTTGCCAATAGGTGTCCGATGCCTTCTGTTGAGGGGTATCGTTGATAGCATCTTCGACCGCTTTGCGTGCTTCCGCAGGCAGGAAGAGCTTGAGCAACCACATGATGAGCTTCTGAAACATACTGGTCTCCTTCATTTGACCAAACTACCAGGACTCTACCCATGATTTGCCTATAAGCGGCCCATGCCGAGCGAGAGACGCTCTGATACTTCAATGTGACCAAGGAGACTTCATGTCATTCAAGACCCTTTGTGCAACGATCCTTTCAGTTTTCTTCCTGGCCTTCGCTGCCGGATGTAGTGGTGACAAAGCCGATGATACGGGCGACACCGCATCGGTCGAGGACACCGCTGAAGCGGGTGACACCAGTGACACCAGCGATTCGGGTGACACGGGTGACACCAGCGAGCCTGGGGATGCCCCCGACTCTGGCGAATAGCTCCGAGCTTCTGCTCACGATGCTAACTCTGGAAGCCACCCCCATCTACGGGGTGGCTTCTTTCGTTAGTGCTTCAATAACTCTGCTTTGGGTGAGGACTGCCCACTCCCCTTGAAGGATGACGATATGAGCCTACGAGCCCAAACGATTCGACTTGCTTATGAAAACCCCGATCTTCGAGCGACCTTGCTCCCACTCTTGAAGAGAAAGGCGGGTCTGGAAGTAATGATGGCCGAGCTTCTTGCGGAGTCCAAAGTACCGAAGACTCCCAAAGGTATGCCTTCTGGAAAAGAGCTTGAGAAGGCTCTGGGTGATTTCGCAGAACACGTAGATAAGAAGGATGGGGGCAAGGAAGAGAAGAAGGCACGTCGGCTGGCGTTCCTCCGTCGTCTCGCTATGGAGCATCCCAGCGAAAAGGCGATGAAGGAGTACCTCAAAGAGCATCCTGGGGCCGATGCGAAGAAGCACACCGTTTCCGAAAGCGGTGGCGGTGCTGGTGCTGGTCCCGACTACACAGATGCAAAGGCCGTGGCGGCTCACGCAGAGAAACTTACGGCAGACGCATCAAAGAAGTTCGAGGCAGGGACAGCTACGGCTCAAGACATCTTCGATATGTCGGTCTTCGCTGCAATCTCCCAGTTCGAGCAGATGAGCAAGATGGAGAAGGAGAAGGCTTCGGGCACCTATCGCCAACGGCTCGTCAACTTCACCCAGCAGGTTGGTCTCAATACTTTCGCAGAGATCGCAGAAGTGCTGGACTCCGTGAAGGGTATGGGCATGGAAGAACTGGAGAAGAGCGGGATGGACCTGGAGGGGATGGGGGTCATCTCTCAAGCCATGTCGGTCATGGTTGCTCACTACGGCACAGACGAGTTGCAGGTTCCTTCTGGATACTCCGTAGAGTCACCCGGTTCTCGCATGAAGGGTGGCAAACCCGCCGAGAAGAAAGAAGAGAAGTCCGAGAAGAAGGAAAAGAAAGAGAAGCCGAAGGCCAAGCCCTCTGGGAAGGCCAAGGGCCAAGCGGCTGGCGACATCCTCGCTACTCTCATCGGCCATGAGAAGTTCGATGACATCGACGAGGCTGACGTGAAAGCTCTCGTTGAGAGCGGCCAATCAATCGATGACTGGCTTGGAGATATTGCGAAGGGGATCATCGAAAAGAACCCCCATATGGAGAAAAAGGTAGCGGACAACTTTGGAGAGATACGGGAGGCTATGGGCCTTCCCAAGACTCCCGAGAAAGAAGAGAAGTCCGAGAAGAAGCAGAAGGGCGGTCCCAAGAAGGAGAAGTCCAAGGCTGAACTCATCAAGGACTACAAGGAAGCCATCCAGAAGTCGGATATGGCCCCCGAGGACAAGAAGAAGGCTCTGGAACAGGCCAAGAAGCCGAACTTCGATCCAGAAGCCGCACTCGGCGCTATGGGCGATGACGACGAAGAGGGGGGCAAGCAGGCTTCCCTGCGTGGCCGAGCCATCAAGCTCGCCCACCGACATCCCGAGCTACGGGCTGATCTACTGCGGTTGCTGACAGCCGCCGACATCGACGTGGGGAGTCCCCGCCATCTGGACGCTCTTCAGAATGGAATCAAGGATGTCAAAAGCCAGATCAAGCGGCAAGACCAGATGGTCAAAGTCCTGTCGGACATCGCCTCCCCCTTGGGGCCGAAGGCTGTCGAGATCTATGTCAGGAAGGAAAAGGCGCACTTGGATGGCAGGAAGCAACTTCTGAAGGCTCTTGAAGCGGAGTTGAAGGACGCCAAGTCCAAGAAGAAGGCTGACTTCGATCCAGAGAACGTCGGTGCCGAATCAGATGGTCCTCTCAAGAGCGAGAGCGATGAAGCCGCCTACATGGAGCCTAACTTCTCTGCCCAGATCTTCCGTGAGCTATCCGACCGCCAAGAGGCTGGTCAGCTTTCGGACGGTAAAGGCATCACCGAACAACGTGACCCACAGCCGGGTCGCAAGGGCATTACCGCTATGAACCTCCGCACTGCCGCAATCAAGCTGGCTTATGAGAATCCCGAGCTTCGAGCCAAGATCCTCCCACTGCTGAAGACTCTTGATAAGTCTGCGGGGCGCAACCCTTTTCCCGATCTGAAACGATACTTTCGTGGAGCAGTTCAAGCGGCCTTCCCCGGTCCTTATGACCCCAAGGCCCGGGATGTTATTGGGGGCAAGGACACCCTTTCCTATTGGACCTCCATGTTTGGGGACTCGCCTGCCGGGTGGTCCAAGTACACAGACATCGCCATCATCGCAGGTGATGACGGTGAATCCCTCGATATGGTTTACAGGCAAAACGCCAGCCGCCCCGACGCTAAAGAGGGTTGGTACTGGGGTGCCGGAGCGCCTGGGATTGGGCCGTGGCTTGATAGCCGAGGCAAACGGCTTGCTTCGTTCGCCAAGCTCGCCCATGAGCCTTACTTGAAGCGTGAAGGTCTTACCAAGTCCAAGGTTGGTGCTGGTGAGGCACATATGTTCTACCTCATCGACGCAGAGAAGAATAACTCCAAGTTCTACGAGGTCTTGGTGGTCGAGAACCCCCAAGGCTCTGGCTACTACGATGTCATGCGACGTTGGGGTGCCCTGACGGACCGTGGTGCTGGTGGTCGTGTTGACGGCGAGAAGTACGATACGGACCCCCGATTCTCTGGGCTGTCCTACCGTGAAGCCATCAAGAACGCTGCTGGTCACGCCAAGAAGCGGCTCGGCAAGAAGCCTCCGTACATCAGTGCCTATGGGCCGAAGCACATCAACCCGACCACAGGTAAGAAGCTCCCGATGGGGCAGTACCCAATCGGTCTGGTCCGTGGTAACGCTGGTTTCGGTTGGGGAAGCCAAGCGGTGACTTCGTGCCTCCCTGGTCTACGACAACTCCAAGAATCGATCCAACGTGCCATCTCCGAGGCAGTGGACCGAGACACAGTTGATCTAATCAACGCTCTTCAAGAAGCAAATAGTGTCGTCGGCCATCAGATTGCACGGGCTGACAGCACAATGGCCGGGAAGATCCAGAAGCTCATCCGTGGCCCGATGATGCGAGCCAAGGGTGCTCCCCGATTCCTGCCTGACGCAGACGGGACCAAGATCACCAAGGAGCTTCGTACTCTGGATCGTTATCTCACGAAGCAAATGGCCTACTGTGGGTGATGCCCAATGGAACGATCATGCCTCACACATTCCTCAAGCGATTAGCGATCCGACATGCGGAGAAGACTTCGTGCCTTGCGCTTGCCGGTGAGTTTGGTGGGGACGTTTGCCTGGGAAAGAACCGGGATCGTAACTATGTCCCACCGCTTTCAGTCAACCACCTTGAGGTAGACGGCACCGAGGTCTGTATTCTTCTTGATCACTTCACCCAATGGGTCGAAGGGATGAACGAGCATGGGGTTGGATTCGTAAACTCAACCCTCGACGGACGTGCTGACGAGAGCGAAAAGGACAGGATCGAGGAAGACAGGCACATCCCTGTCGGACCACGACTACTACGAGCACTCGCTCTAAAGACTCCCCGAGAGATGGCCGAGCAGATTGGCAACGTCATTGAGTTGGAGGGTCAATCGTTCGTAGGCAACGCCGAGGAAATCTATTGGATTGAGAAGTCCCCCTGGACTCCCGCACAGATCATTCGACTCGATCCCAAAAACTACGAAGTCCGGTCTAACAATGGCGTGATCGATCCCAATGCCGGGTACACGGATGGCCGCCCGGGTGCTGGATCAGTCGCCCGGGGTGAGTTGGCCTGGACGGCGCTCCGAGAAGTGGATGACCCCCTGGAGATCATGCCAGCGTTAGCGCACCGCCCCCACGGTCAGTACAGCGACTACAACGCCTTTAGGGACGCCCCAACGGCGAAGACGTTGCGAACCCAGTCCCAGATGGTCTGCAACCTGACCCAGAAGGAGATTCTTCTCTACCTCTGTCCCGGCAAGATTGATTGGCATGGGGTGAGAAACCAACTCGGGCGTGAACCCAAGATCAAGGTGCGTGTCTTCGAGTACGACGAGACAGACCCGATCAACCCTTCGTCGAGCCTCGTTTCAGACAACTACCTCAAGGGGAAGACCTCCAAGGGTTTGACAGCTTCCGATGATGACATCGTTGAAGCCCTCATGGCCCATAGATTTATCTCCCGATATTCCAAGGCGTAGGGATGATGAAGGAGCCGAGCCATGAGCTTTTGGCGGTCCGCATCGCTACCCGACACGGGGAGCGACGTGTTGCCCGAGAGATCAAAGCTAAAGATTCTTCAGTCCAGATCAAAAAGTACGTTCGTTTTTCTGATCTGTTGTCGAAGACAACCAAACATATCCTCCACATGGTCAAAGGTGGGCAGGACTACCTTGGGACAGTTGTGACGGGTTCATCCTTGAGCCTCGACATCAAACGTCGTGGTTCGTCTTCTGAAGTAGCCCGAGCCTTCAAGCTGGAGATTGCAAACACCCTAAAGGACGTTGGGCACAGGGACGGCATGTACGAGCCTGTCATGGAGGCAGACAAGCCAGATAACAAGGCCCAGCAAGCCGTAGAGGGGCTACTGCACCCGATATGGGGGATTGGACCCGATTGGGAAGACACCGCAGAGGTCGAAGAAGACTTGGAGCAGCAAGACTTCCACAAGCTCTTGGAGAAGCAGCTTCGGAGTTGGAAGGGGTCGAGCAACGGATTGCTCGTCACCAATCACGGCTACTGGCCTACGTTTCATGCGATGGTTCGTGAGGCCGTGAAACGTAAGTACGGGGGAAGGGTCCGAGCTTACAGAGGGATTCGTGGGAAACAAGCCTTGGGTATCTTGGAAGGTGCCCCCGTAAAGGTCCGCAGGGTCAGTTCGTGGGCCATTGATAAAGAAGCTGCTATGGCATACCGAAGTGGGGTCTCCACCACCGTGGGGTCTGACTACTGGGTTGTCGTTGAAGCCATGTTCAAGCCGAAGGACATCGCTTTGGCTCCGGTGATCCTGCCTGACTACCAAGATCCAAACATTCTTATGGAGTTAGGTCAGGACGTACAACACTCTGGGGATGAGGTCATAGTAATGTCCTCTGGAAAGATCAACGCCAAGATAGTCTCCAAGAGCCGCAAGAAACGAGCATGGGACAAGGCAGCCAAGGCGTTCAATCTGAACGTCGGTGATCCAGTCCTCTACGGCAAGTACAAGAACAAACGAGGCGTCATCGTTGGCTTCGGAGAAGACGAGAAGAAGAACCCGCTCGTCTACGTTGATCCAGTCCCCAAGGGGCTGAAGCACACCAAGGCCATCCAGCTATTCCGTCTCTGGTACGACAGCAGCAAAGACGAGGAAGCCGAAGCAGCCGAGCAGGCCAAGACTTTCTCGTCTCAAAGAGTTGCTGGCCGTTATGCAGCATGGAAGCTCGGGCCTAATCAACCGCTTGGCGAGTGGGATGGCACCAAGGTCAAGTACAGAACCCAGATGGGCTCTAACAAAGCGGGTGTGGTCGTCTATTACAGTCAGAAGAAGATCGGGAAAATCTGGGCGATGACGGAATACTCCACCGAGATTGCCAAAGGGAAGCTGCACTGTCAGTCCGATGTGGACAAGTTGACTGCGAAGCACCCCCAAGTGGTGACCCCCAACGGAGCCTACCTTGGGAAAGACGAAAACGGTGACCCCATCCGAGTAGATATCCCCCGTGTTTGGGCTGCGGTTGGGTCTGTTGTGATGGATGAGTACCACGGCCAACGTATCGGTCTGAATATGTACCAAGCAATAATGCTTGAGATCTTCAAGAAGATCGGTCCGTTCATTTTCATTTCAGATGGCTGTGGATCAACCGGATCGACCTCGGCTCAAGCCAAGAGGGTCTGGGAATCCCTCTCCAGATCGATGCCCTCCAGCGGTATTTGCCTTGCTGTGTTGAAGCCCCCCAGATTACGGGTGGATAAGACTTCACACATCGCCCCTAAAGACATACATGAGGAAGCCGATTCGGTGGGGGTGACATGGGATAATGACCCCGGCTTCATGGCGTGGACCAAGAAGCTGACGGGGAAGGAGCACCTCGACGACATGAACCAGCAACAGCTATCCACAGTGATGAAGGCTCTGGGTCGGCGTTCGGCATCCAACTACAAGCAAGCCGAAGTAAATCAACTGAAAAAAGACAGGAAGGCCCAGGAGAAGCACGTCAAGGCCGCTGCCAGAGCGTTCAAGGCTCTGCTCAAAGAGGTCGAGCCTCTCGCCCAAGCTGCCAAGGCCGAGTTCCCGGGTCGGGATAAGCAAAGTCGCCAACGGCGTGGCCGTTCGATGATGAAGAAGATCAAGACCGATGCAAGAGTGGCCGCCTATCTGGATCAATGGGTCGGTACAACCAACCACCAAAGAGAGACATACAGTTGGCGCAACGCAGTGCTCTACCAGATTCGTGATGTGTCCGTGGGCGGCGGGTCAGTACGTGACGCTCTCATCGAGGTGGGCAAACAAGCGTTCAAGGGATTCCAGGCGATGGCGATGGCCGAAAGCCAGGGCGCTGTTCGAGAGGCTCTGCCGGAAGAGATCCGTGCCTACCTGCCGAAGAACATTGTGGTCGAGGTAGATGATACGGGCCTCATTACTCGCATGGCCGACCGCTTCGAGAACCAACGGAACACGTTGGAACAGAAGATCAAGGTCTCGCATGATCTGGTTCGGCGCTACAACGTCATCGCCAAGTCCGTGAAGGCCGACCTTCGTAGCTCGAATGAGATCACCAAGCTCGCAGCGATCATCACGTCTATCGTCATGGAGACCGGCATCCGACCCGGCAAGGAGGGGAACGGTGTGGTCAAGACCATCGATGGAAACGATGTCCACATCGAGACGTTTGGTGCCGTGACGTTGGGGCCAGAGCATGTCCGATTCGTTCGGGACAACTTTGTTGACCTGGAGTTCCCCGGCAAGAAGAACACGACCAATCTTGCGTCTGTGACCAATGGTGAAGTGATTGGGATCTTGAAGGAGTACGTGAACACCGCCATCAAGGGTAAATCCAAGTACATCTTCGTCACGTCCAAGGGAGTCCGGTTCGAGGTCAAGCACCTTCAGAAATACTTTAGATCCGAGGTCTTGTCTGGCATCGCTCCGACTGACTTCCGTAAGCTCAAGGCCACACAGACTGTGTTGGATAACCTTCGAGCCGAGCAGACAGAGCTATACGCCCGTATCCGTCAGTACGTTGACGACAAGGCAGATGACCTCAAATCGAAAGTCACGGCAGAGATCGTTGAGACTCTCCAACGGGCCTACGAAAACGCACAGCAGGCCCTCTCCCATAAGAACGTGTCGGAGACCATTGAGTCTTACGTCAACCCAGAGATCATCTTCCGCTTCTTGAGTCAGGGTCGGCTTGAAGACACCTTGAAGAAATCAATCCTCCAGGGTCAGTTGGCGTTGGAGTTCAACCCGCAGATCTTCATCGACCGAGCGACCGGCAAATCGGCTGCGTCTGCCTTGGTTGGGAGAGAAGCCTTTGAGATCATGGCGAAGACTCTCCAAGACCTGCTTGATGAGCTTGAAGAGACGATGAAGGAAGAGGGACAGGCTACGCCGAGGTAGTACCCTTCGTTGAGTGCCCAACGTACAGCACACTACTTTGGGTGTTATCCTCGATCTCCCCGTCTATTGAAATAGCAAGTTCTTCACCGTTGGATGCCCAATCTATATCCCACTCATTAGCCATAAGATGCTCGTACAGATTTCCAGCCCCCGGCTTTTCCAACGTGGGTCGGATGTACTTTACTATCGCCTCTTTCAACTCAGGGATCGTCAGATAGATCGTCTTGAGATTTGTTGTTCTCATCGTTGATCCTGTTCGATAGGCTATCGAACAGGATCTCCTGTTCGATAGCAGCTATTATGGCCGCATGTATGACATTCTGGAATCTGGAATGGCTCCAGCGTTTCAGTCCTTGAGACTTCTTGAACCATTCCTTGAACTCATCATCCACATCAAAGACAAGGTTCCACGACCCGTCTTCGTTTTGGATTTCTTCCACTAACTCAAACTTTCCCAACATCTTCCTTTGCATCCCAATGCCAAAAGTTGTCTTCGTCGGGGGTGAACACCCCGTTCTCATAGAACCACTTGTTCGGGCCGTCCCGTTGCACGTCTTCGTGGGCGTGTTCCAACTCTTTCATTGAGTGGATGTGGGCCTTACAGAACGAAGACCAGTTGCCCTCTTCGTTTTGGAACAGTTCGACCAGTTCGTATTCATCGTCTTCGGAGTCAGTCTCATCTTTGAGGACGAGGATCAACCCGTATTTCCAAGTGAACAATGTGATCCTCCCGTGGGATGGGGTTTTAGGATTCTTTGTCAGATTCGATAGGGTAAACCCTTTATGCCCGCCCCAATCCTCACAAATCTCTGTATCTTCCCACTCAAGCTCGTCACCGATCTCCCAACCGAGTTGTTCCAGTAGTTTGTCTGGTAATCGGATACAGAGTTCCCCCACACCCCTATCAGGGTCGGTGGCATCCAGGTGTTCAACCTTTACGGTCCACGCCTGTATCCCATCATTAGGAACTTTATCTTCCGGTTTCTTCATTGTGTAAAGGTTGTGGTCAAGGGGTTGGGCATCCGTAGAAGCAGTCTCGTTCAGGGATTGGCACGTCTGGCGGGTGTCCGGTTAGAATCCAGAACGTCACAAGGAACATTAGCACGAAGGCTATTAGGAAAGATAAGAGGATCTTCATTGGGCTACCTCAATCCGTAACGCCTCGCCCGGGACTTTACGCCCTGAACTTCCTGCTCCATCCCTTGGAGTACCCTAAAGAGCCGTTCCTTCGATTCGGGTGACAGCTTCTCCAGCAACTCCACAACCAGGGGGCCGTTCTGACCTCGTTGCCGGAAGATGACAGCTTGTAGGTGGCGGTCGATCATCGGTTCAGGCTCCAGTTGCCATAAGAGCCGCTGCCACCGCCCGTCCCGTAGGAGCCGTGCGCTTCTCTGGGGTTGTCACAAGCCGCATCCTCGGTGTCGTTCAGCACCGTGAGGCTCGGGAAGTATTCAGCGAGAAAGGCATCGATCTCGGCCATCGCCTCTTCCTTGGTCGCTTCCATCCCGCTGGTGGAGTGGCCTTGACCACCGGGGCAGCTTTTGTAGCCCCAACCATCGGAGCCGTCCGTGTTGCCGAAGCCGCCCAACCAAGAGGACACGATTGCGACCTCTTTTCCCAGACCGTTGACTCGGACGAATCTCGGGGGATGGCTGCTGTCAGGTGCCCACGGGAGGACCACCTTGTTCAAGACTTGCTGGGCTTCACGGATGGAATCAGGGTCTTGGGTGTCGAATGATGCAACGTGTTTCATGCGATGGTCTCCGTCGTTCTGTTCAATGCGTCTACCTTTGACAATCGGAAAGTAACACCGGGTTCAACTCGGCAAGCTGTTGACGAGCATCGATGGAGGCACGGCGCTGTCGCATCGTATCACCACCCAGCGCACGGGCACCACGGGCACCACAGCACTTGCAGGCTCGGCAGTGAACCGAAGCGAGACGACCGATACGACCGGGCGTCACCAAGCTACCGTCCCAGCCCCACATACTACGTGCGACCCAGGTGGCTTGCGTCTTGGCTTTACGGTCTGCCCAACGGGTATGTGCGAGTCCTCGACCCATGTTGCCTTCCTCCTACACCGTCTACCCCCGACAATCGGAAAGTAACTGAAAAAGTGTGCGGGCTTTTCACCCCGCTTGGAACCACTGTCAGTGTCGTGAGTCCGTTGCGCCACGCCTTGTTGGGCTGTCTGATTACACCGTCTACCCTGACGGATCGAAAGGTAACAAACTTTCGTAAGTGCTCGGAATCATTGGTCTTTTTCGATTGCTTGAGATTCCTTGTTACCTTTCGTCTACCGGGGGTAGACGTTGTGAGAGGCGGGGGTTTGGAGCGAATCGCCCACTCCGTTTCTCAACTCTCTCGTTACTTTCCAGGCGACGGGGATAGACGGAACAGGAAGGGAACCATGACTGCATATGACCACTACAAAACCGCTTCGCTGTCACGCATCGTGGCGATTGCGGACCCGGCAAGGTCGGGTCGCTCGAAGTTTCGCAAGGTCGCAGACCTGACATGGGACGCTTCCACAACGACCTTCAAGGGACGTTGCGTGGGCCAGAGGGGAACGAGCGTGTGGGAACCCCGAATCGTACTCAACCCCACGAACCGCACTTACGGGTGTACCTGCCCCGACCACAAAAAGCAGGGTGGTTGCGGACCTTGCAAGCACATCATCAGCTTGGCGAAGGCGGCACTCGAAACTTTGTAGTTACTTTCCAGCGCATGAAGGTATGCGCTGTGAACGGAGGGAATCGAACATGACATTTCACGTTGGACAGACAATCAGTTTCGGACGCAGGAACGGCGAACAGAGCCGTGGCGAAGTCCTCAAGATCAACGCCAAGTCGGTCAAGGTCAAGCTGCTGGAAGGGCGTGGCGTCTACAAGGCTCATCCGGTTGGAGGCATTTGGCGGGTCCATCCGTCACTCTGCTCCACGGTCGCAGAGAACGACAACGCTGCTGTGGCCGCTCCCCCGACTGTGGGTGGCATCGTCCAGCGGGGCGAGACGAAGATCCTGGGAGACATCGCTGGTATCTACGCCGCCATGTCTCCCGAGAACCTGCACTGTGACGGAGAGATCTCCCACTCTGCTGCGATGCGGAAGTACCGCAGATTGCAACGAGAGCTTCAATCGCTCTTTACCGAGATTGGCCGGGTAGTCACCGAAGGTGAGAGCTACTCCCTCGAAAAAGAGGTCTGGTAAGCCGCAACAAAAGATCCGTTACCTTTGGAGATCCCAAGGTAGACATTCCGACCCCCTAACCCCGAGTGGCACCAAGCCACCAAGGAGAGTGCCGTGGAAAATACCCTCACCCAAACCCTTACCGTGGATGGCCCCGATGGTCCCATGACCGTCACCGTGCCCGTCACCGTGTGTGAGCCGAGCAACGGCACTGGTGCCGAGCTTACCTCTGGCGAGACGGCGTTCATCCGTGACGCCGAGCGTGGCAGCTTCATCGGGGAGACCCCCCGGTGTGCAGCGTCCTGGGAGGATCAAGCCGAGAAGGCTTTGGGCCTCGACCGTCAATCGGGTGAGCCCCGTGGCGACCTCTGGCTTGGAGGTGCCGAGTGAGGCGGGTGTTACTCACCAGTTCCCGCAAGGAACCCTCGCCCTTTGAGCGAGCCTCCCTCTTCGGATGGATGCTCGCTGTGGGCATCGGCATCGACCGTCAACGGCGATGGCGCTGCGAGGGTCAAAGGCTTCCGCAGACGACTTCGATGAGGTACGACTCCGAGTTGGGTCGGTGGGTGCTAACAACCCACATCATGCCCAAGATTCCGATGGAGATAGTCACCGAGTATTATGGCAATCTCCAGGCAGATGCCTAAAGGGGGGATGCCGGGGATTCCCGTCACCAGCTACTTTCACGCTATCCGTGCAGAGGCATGATGGCGGTGTGGGACGGTACAGTGGGGGGCGGGAGGTACTGGAATGTGGCGCACCTTGTTCGGAGTCTTTATGAAGAATGATGGTCATCCATTGACCGAAGCCTTGCCCGACTACGTGATCTCGATGCAGGAGGTCCGAGAGGCTTGGAAGAAAGGGCAGCCGGAAACCGAGCCTCCCGAGCAAAACAATCAAAACTTCCAAGTGCCCAAAGAAACGGATCTGAAAGATTCCGGTGGAAGCACAAACGACGAATGAGCCTTGGGATCAAGGATTCCGGCCATATCCAAAAGTTAGAAAAGTTGCAAAAGGGGGGAGAGAATGTTTCCGCAAGGGGTATATGAACCACAGGGAGGTTTGGTCCTCTTTGAGCGTTGCTCCACTGGAGATAAAACATGAGTCAAACTTACGATCCGATTGAAGTCCCCAAAGAGTGGGCTGGTGATCTCTTGCGTGGTGGTCACTGCCCCACGACGGCCAAGGATTGCTGGACGCTTTTGGAAGAGGCTCTCAAGAGCTTGCAGTTCGCCGTTGCCTTGTCCAACGAACACTTGGACACCAGCACCATGACCGATTTGGTGGTGGAGAAGATGGCCCAGATGAAGAGCGCAGACCCAGAGGGGATCATCTACGTCTCGGAAGACGGGGAGATACTCTTCGGGTCGGAAGATGCACAACCGAGCAAGCCCCGAGGGATCAAGACCCGCAGGAAGCGAGCCTACCGTTCCGCTCTGCCTTCCCTTGGTGTGATGCGCCAGGAAGCCGCAAAGTTGGGTCTCGACATCACCAAGATGGGTCGAAAGCGTCGGCAGATCTGGGCGGCGATCCAAGCTGCAAAGGACGGCACGGCTGTCTCTGAACCAGAAGACGCCCCGGCCACCGAGACCGCAGATGAGAAACCGAAGCGTGCGCCTCGTCGCAAGATGATCAAGACGGCACCAGCGATTGCGGTCAACCCGAATCCAGGGATCTTCCCGCCCGAACAAGAGGTTGGAGATCTATTCGATGATGCAGGGGCAAGGAAGGCCATGCTGGAAGCATCCTCCCAACACGCCCTGTCGCAGAAGGCGGCAGAGTTGAACATTGAGGATATCTTGAGTGAGGATTCTGAATAACGTCTGGGTACAGATCACCGTCGTCTTCCTTTCAGCCATATTGGCTGCGTGGCTCGCTACCTACTTTGATTTAGGTTCCAAGAACAGACCGATACTGACCCCACCGGAGAGCTTGTACGCCCCCCGTAATCGGTAGCTGTGCTATCGAACCTTCTTTGTGAACAAGGAGGTAGGGCTATGGCTTCAAACTGGTGGCTTTACCCTAATGGGCTCAATGCCCTTGGGGGCCTGGATACATGGGACGCTGAAGAGTTTGTTTGGGTCAAAGACTCCAACAATCCCGCCATCCTTGACCGTGAAACCATTATCACGCTCTTACGGATGATCCCTGCGGCACGGCTGGGCTTCAACCTGCTGTACCCCACGATGACAGAGGATGAAAAAGAGCGGCTTGATGCGATATCCGAGACGGCCAAGTTCATGGTCCGTAGCCCCAAAGAAATCGAAGATGACTTTCAGAGCAAGTGGAACAAGGCCGGGATCTATACAACCGGGCCACGGGGAGGCGGAAACTAATGGCCGCCCGAAGAAAACCCAAATCCCTTCCACATTATGAACTCAAGAGTGCTCTCCAATCCAAGAAGTTCATCGCCTATCTGGTCGCCGACATCGGCTGGAAGATCCTCCTGGCTATGCTTATCTACTTACAGAGAGACGGACTGGAATCCTTCGCCCTAATGCTGTCCATTGTGGTCGTTGCTGGTTTTGTGCAGGTAGGGTTCATTCTGGGGCAGGCCAGCTTGGATCGTTTTGTTCGGGTGGCAGAAATCGCTTCCAGATCGGTAAAGATAGAGGATGAGTAGCCAAATGATATCACTGGCTATACGGGAGGACAGATAATGCGTTGGACATCCTTGATCCTATTGATGACGCTGTTGGGCTGCGGACACACAAAGATTGTCCGTGAGGCTCGACCGTATGCCCAAGAAATGATGTTCATGCAGGCGACCGGTCTCCGGCTTGCCGAGCACACCGTCAGCTTCATTCAAGTTTCTTGTGTATGCGATGCAGGCGATTGGGTGGGAGAGAACGCCGATTTGTGCAGCCAAGCTGCAAAAGACGCTTTGACCGCCAAGGACCGACTCCCGAAGCACACTGCCTGGGCGTTCTACAACGCAGGCATTACTGAAGAAGAACCCTCCAGGGAGATCACCCCGGTTCCCTCTTCAATCGTTTTATGTCCCCCCGAAGTAGACGCCAGTGAGATGGAAGAAGGAGAGGGCCAATGAAAGACCTTATGGACACATTGATCCCACTGGTTGGTGAAGTCACTGCAAAGCTGGTCTCTGACGAGATGGGGAAGCTCGCCAAGGGCGCTGAAGATCCACTCAACAAGGCCATCCTGACAATGATGACCACTGCTATGAAGGAAGAGGGAGCCGAAGGTATCACGTCAGTTATTCGTGCTGTGACAGCCCTCGCTGATGATGGGGACCAAGCAGACATCACTGCGATCATAGAAACCAGTGGACTGGAAGCGGCGAGTGATATCCTTTTCTTACTCCAGCACGGAGAAGCGGACCGGAAATCAGCCGTCAACGATGCACTAACCAAGATCGGAAAGTCTCTTGGGGTAGTCACTTCGGCGCTTGTTTCAGGGCTACTTCTCAAATAGAGGCACGCCTTGACTGTTGCGCTGAATATGGAAGTCCACAAGTACATCCCGTCTCGCCTGTACGGATTCGTAAAGGGCGAGGACGGGAGAGAAGTGTTCTTTCACCTTGGCGTGTTCAAGCCCGGGGCCTTCCCTACCGACCCACCCCCACCTCCTATATTGGGGGAACCCGTACTCGTTGAGGTGGGCACTCAAGACTCACCCGACAACAGGCCGGGAAAAGCCCCCAGAGCACTATCGGTTGTACGAGTCCAAGAACCTGTCCAGTTCGTTGGGATCGTTGAGACATTCGACACACACCGAGGCTACGGTTTCATTGTGGGTGAGGATGGTATTTCTTACCATCTCCACAATAGCGAGGTTCTCGATGGTCGGACCCCGTTAGCAGGGGACCGGGTACGGTTCTATGCAGGCACTCGTCAGGGCCGTCCCCGTGCGTGCCACGTCAATGTGAGGGGTGAGAAATGACAAAGAAGCCGAAGACCAGCGCCACGCAGAAGAAGACCGCTCAACGAGCGATCCAAGAACTCACCGAGAACTCGGAGACCAACCCATTCGGGGGCAAGAACAAGAAAGGCTTGTACGTTCCGATGTCCGAGGTAGAGCAGGAAGCCATCTCACGGTTGGTCGAGGCCGACGATCTGGAAGTCCATATCGTCCAATGGGGCGTGCTTCATAAGCCCATGATCCAGTTCGGAGACAAGCGGGTCTCGATTGGCATCGAGATGCACTTCACGGCTCCCGTTGTCCCAATGGCTGTCTATTACTTCGACTTGGAGCTACGGACTCGTTCGGGCTTGGTCTTGTTCGGGGAAAGGCACAGCACCATATATAGCAAAGAACCCATCAAGGTTGGGGCTGGGACAGTGCTTCACATGGTCTGGGACATCGCTATCTCTCGTATGGACCCGACTCTGGTCAAGATGCTTGTCCCCGGTGCCACCGGCCTGACCTCCAGGCTCACGGACAAGGACACAGGAGAAGCGAGCCTGACAGGCAACATGAAGCTCAACGACACCCAGAAGGGGCTTGTGAACAAGCTGTACCTGGGCGAGCAGAGGTTGAGGGAGTCGGACGCTGCCAGGGTGAAGAAAGCCTCGGATGACGCCACCCACAGTTGATAGCCCTTCTATACCTCTGCTCTGGTAGACACCTTCCGCAGCATGGGAGAGGATTAGATGGCTGGTAAACGACAAACGACAATCAACCGCTTCACGGACCTGTGTGCCTTTTGGGTCGGCTACACCGATTTCTTCGATTGGGTGCTGGAACTGGATGACGAGGGCCAACTCAAGATCAAAGCCTTCTCTCCGGCAGAACAAAAGGCGATCCACAAGCATGTTGGGACCGCACAGAAGATCCTAAAGCTCGTTGGAAACCAGCTTGACGAGGGCATGGAGCTTTACGTCGGACCCCTGTTGGAACAACGGGGCATCACCATCAACAAGGGCCGGTACACTCGGGCTATGAAGCCCGGTCCTCCGAAGGACACGGCTCTAACCAAGGCATCCTTCCTTGAGTACCTCTTCGGGAAGCTGGGGGCCAAACAACAGATCCTCAACGAAATGTTCGGCGGCAAGGCGCTAAAGCCCGCCCGTGCGATTGCGAATCTGGTCAAAGACGAGTCCCCGACATCGAGGATCAACAAGCTCGCTGCATTGGCTCCGGTCTCTGGTTGGACTCTTGGTAAGAAGTGGCTCGCCAAGGCAGCCGAGATCTGTGGCGTTCCTATCTCCGATGTCGAGAGCGCCGTCATCGATGCCCAGTCAGCGCAGGATCTTGGGTCAGCCCTCAAGGAGCTTCAAGGTCGTTTGGACACACTTGATCCAACGGACGCTGAAGCTGTAGCTCTGGAGCAGACCAAACAAGAACTCATCTCTCGTATCGACAAGCTCGACGGCGACTCCCAACTCCCAGATGGGACGGTCAAGGGCCAAGCCGCTGCCGCTGCCGTAGCTGGTCCACGCAACTACCGGACCAAGATTGGTGCGGAACGAACGCTCTCCCCAGACCAAGAAGATGCGATGTTGGTCCGTGGGCGGTCCGTCATCGCCGCAGGAGCAGGCTCCGGTAAGACTCGGGTGCTCGCTGCCAAGGTGGTCTACCACATGCGAGAGCTTGGGCTACGTCCCGGTCAGATCGTTGCTACGTCCTTCTCCAAGAAGTCTGCTGAAGAACTCAAATCACGGATTCGGAAGTTCGGTGGAGACATCGACAAGGGTGACGATGGGATGGGTACGACCCACTCCATCTCCCTCGGACTCTTGCGAGAGTACGCTCCCGCAATCGGGAAGAAGAAGATTCTGGACAGCGCCACTCCCATCATCAAGATGGCCCGTGAACAGGTGCAGATGCGGGGACAGGCCCGATCTGGTGCGCCGGAACCCGAAGGCATGTTCGACGGTCTCTACGGGTCGGCGGGCATCTATGAGCAAGCTGACGAAGCTCCCATTGAAGGGGACGACAAGCAAGTTCAGTTCATCAACACCTTGAAAGCCATCCTCGATATGGTCGATTGGGCAGAGCGCCAGTATGGGGCATCCAACTGGATGCGAAGCCGTCGCAAGCTGCTTGAACCGATGATCAGCGGCAACATCAGCCTCGATGAACTCGACGCCGGTACGAAGCGGAAGATCCAAGAGTGGATGGACAAAGGAGCAACGGCCAAGAAGCTCCAACGTGACCCAGAGAAATACCTGACCAAGTTGGGAGCACAGAAGACCGCCGCTTACGGCCCGAAGACCCAGATCAACTACTACAAAGACCCTGCGAACCAGTGGTGGAACATGGGCATGGAAGTCGTTGACTCCAATGGCCGTGCCATTGGAGCAAAGCGATTCGGTACGGCAATCAGCAAGTATCGGGCAGACTTGATCACCCCAAGCCAAGCCTGGGCGCAAGACAAGAACGTATTTGCAGCCGTCTACTGTGCCTACGAGTGGATTCGGAAGAACGATGCCGCTTATGCCAACACCATCGACTTCGATGACATGCTGGCCGAGTGCTGCAAGATGCTTGTCGCCAACCCAAAGACCCTCAAAACACTTCAGCAGAAGTTCAAGTGCATCTTGGTTGACGAAGCACAGGACTTGAACAAGGCACAGCACCTTCTGTTCGGGATGCTGGCTGGATACATTGATCCAAAAACCCAGGAACCCTACGGCGATGGCCGTATGACGGCTGACACCTACTGTTTCATCGGGGACGACAAGCAGGCCATCTACGAGTTCCGTGGGGCAGACCCCGAGCGGTTCATCGAGAAGTCCGATCTGGTCGAAGGCGGGGAAGGGTTCGAGACCAAGATCTTGAAGACCAACTACCGGTCTGGGGAAGCTATCGTTGACGCTGCTAATCGCCTCATCGCTCACAACACCAAGCAGATCCCAATGGTCTGTGAGGCCAACCCACCACGGGGCCAGGGTGTCATCAGCAACGTGATCGTTGGGGACCACATGGAAGGTGCAAACCTCACCGCCAACGAGATCGAAGACACCATGAAAGTGGGGGGCCACACCTATGACGACTTCGGAGTAGCCGTGCGTACCAACGCAGAGGCGCTGGCCTTCGGTGTCGAGTTGATCAAGCGTGGTATTCCGTTCCGTTCCAAGATGAACTTCTTTACGGACCACACCACCAAAGCCCTTGTCGCTTGGTTGCAGCTTGCCGAAGCCGAGATGTCCGATACCAAGGTCATCAATGCAGCGGTCTTGGCGTGTCACCGGACCCCGAAGTTTGGGCTGGACAGGACATTCAACAGTGGACTGGAAAGACTGGCGAAGGGGCAGAACTACCTCCAATACCTCATCAGCAGCAAAGGGGACTTGCGATACGAGGAAGGCCCCTACACGGGTCGTGCTGCGTGGAAGAACAAGAAGAACGTCCTACCCTACGTTGAGGTGCTGGAGTCCGTCTTCGCCCTCTCTGGGACGCCCCAAGAGGTTCTTCAAGACATCCTTCAGATCAAGGGCATCTCCTTCCAACGTGGGAAGGCTGGCAAGTCCATCATCGAGGCCCTAATCGACAACGTAAAGGGGTCTCCAGATGCGATGGACCTCTTGTCCGAGGAAACCGAGTCAGGTGACATCAGCGAGGAAGCTATCCGAGGGTTGGCACTGGCTCCGATCCAACCGTTGCTCTCCTTGTTGGGTGAGAAGGACAGCATGAAGGAGTCGATGGAGTACATCCGAAAGCTCCAGAAGGCCAACGAGAAGAAGAGCAAGAAGGATGATCCAGGGGCCGCTGATTACGATGAGCCCGCAGTGGTCATCGATACCTGTCATGGTTGGAAGGGCTTGGAGACCAAGCATCTCTACGTTCCCATGCCCGAGGGTGTATTCCCGCACGTCAACTCTTCATCGGAAGAGGAACTCGCTTCGGAACGCCGCCTTGCCTACGTGGCATTGACCCGAGGCGCGGACAGCGTGACTGTGCTCAATCCAATGGAGTCCCACATCGGACGGCCTGCGGGTGTCTCCCGGTTCGTGGAAGAAGCCTGCATCAAGCCTGCCGGTAGTAACGATGAGACTTCAGAAGCCCTGGAACACGCAAAGACGGCATCCCTTTCGTCTGACCTGGGCTATGGCCCCGGGTTCTTGGAGTCCATTCACAACGGAGCCGGGGACGAGCCGGAAGGGTTAGCCAACGGCTACGCATTGGAAGCGCAGTGGGGTGAGGCATGAACGCCAGGGAAGCCGCAGGCACCTACGTTCAACTCTCCCGTGAAGAGTTCCAAGACTGGCTCGATTCCAAGGGCTACCGGGGGAAGTGGAAGATCAAGCCGGGTACGTCAGGCGTCTATTTGGTGCCCTTGAGTGACACCGTTTGGCTCTACATAAACTCGACTACCGGGAAGCAAGAACAGGTCATGGGCCGGGGCCGTGCTGCGATGAGCATGATGCTCGTCAGCAGGACCACCGACAAGGTGATCCTTGGCGCACAGAAGCTCATGGGCCAAAAGCACTTCAAGCGAACCCTCAACTGGAGGGCGACCTGGGGCAAAGGCTTGGATCGAGCCAAGGCCACCTACACGAAGTCCCAGTCGTTCTACGATGCGGTCGCCGAGATTGCCGACCGGGACAAATACAAGATCGATATGCTCCACTTGATTGAGAGCGTCGTTGGATGGGATCAAGACTCGTTTCTGCTCGACATGCACAGCAAGGTCAAGCGGGGAGGGATCATAACCAAGGGACAGACCGAGACGATTCGGGGAAGGGAGAGCGGGGCACCGATGACGCCCGCACCCGGGCCATCCGTCTCGACCCTCAATGAGATTGAACGACTGCGAGAGCTATATGCCGCAGCACGAAGGTCGGATGATGATTGGACAATGACCTTTTCACAATCTCTCGGTGAGCAGCTAAAGCGGGGCCGTCCCCTATCACCCAAGCAAGAGAAAGTGCTGAAGGACAAGTACAGGCGTTACAGAATCCAGTGATACGAGCAGCATTTTACTCATTCTCCATCGGTTTCATTCTCACATTCTCCATCGGCTTCGGCTGCATCAAGACCGTAGAGCCCCCGGTAATCCGAACCTACAACCTCCCAATGCTGGAGGAAGACAGGTTCTTGGATATCGGAGGGGTCTGTGACACTACTGCCGATTGCAAGGTCGGGGAGTGGTGCAACAAGGGCAAGTGTGAGCAGCAGTGCAAGGACCAAGCATGTGCCGCTTCTGAACGGTAGTCGGCTTATAGTTTCCTTTGAGAGAGATCTCGGAGGTACATGATGGCGACACGATCCACCACATCTGAATATCAGCCCGCTCCCCCACACAACCGCCAACAGCGGGGTGGTGGCCGGAAGGCTGGCAAGCAGACCCAGAACGTCAAAGTCCAACGACAGGTAACGGGGGCGAACCGATCTAATGTATCTGGCGCACCCCTTCGTCAACTGGATGCGACGGCCAACTGGGTGCAGCATGACCGGGAAGGGCAGTCGGTCGGGGTATCTGCGGCCCGTAACGTAACTGTTCATCCAAGCATCAACGTCACCTCCGAATAGAGTGCAGACCACTATTCCCTCTATGCAAGGCTCAAGATAGAGCCCGAAGACCGGAAGTAAGGTCTATTGATAGGAGTGCTACTCAAATGAAGCCGTCCACACAGCGAATCGCATACAGACATCTCTTGAAGTCCACCAAGACCGCAGGCCCGGGGCTGCCCCAAGAGGGTGATATTCTCCGAGCGAAGCCCCGAAGGATGCCCAACTTTGAGAAGTGGTTGAGCCAAGCAACTGATAGAGACAAAGCCTTCCCTGGCACCGGCCCAGATCTAAAGCGGATCTATGGGCATATTGCGTTTGCGATCCAAGAATACTACGAGATGGGGCAGTCGAGTAACCCAAAAGGTCTGGTCAGTGATGTGGAAGCAACCCTTTACGACATAGACCAGATGGTTGACGTGAACGGGGACGACATCATGCCCTCGTTTCCAAGATCAAAGGTTATGAAGGAACTCTGGGACTGGCACAACGCAGCTTATCGGAACGTCTTGCCCGAAAACGATCTGCGACTTCAGAAGAAAGCCGCAGGCGGCAAGGCCCGTGCGGAGATCCATATCCGGCGAGGCAACTTATTCTTTTTCCTGTCTTCCCATATCGAGAAGGCGAAGCCTCCGATCAACGAGTACATCCAATATCATTCCGTCGATCAGGACTACAAAGCCCTAATGAAGATGGTGGGTAAGGCGAAAAAGGCTCTTGCAGGCATGAAGCGGGTGGACCTTGGGAAGCTCCTCGATGTTGGGCCAATCGGTCCAACCGTTCAGACAAGCCCGAACGAAGTGTTTACATGGTTGGATCTCGGGGACGCTGCCGTGCTGAACCCCGGCAACGATGGCGAAGTCGGTCAACGAACCGAACTGATCGGTCTCGATGCCGCTATCCCAGACATCATCAAGGCTCTTGAAGGTATCGGCATCCCGGTACAGGTCAAATAGGAGTCTTTCATGGCTGTTCCTTCCCATATCCGAGTTGCATACCGCTACCTCACTGCACGTAGCCCCGGCTTGAACAAACGAGTCTTGGGCCAACTCATTGAGATGGAAGCAGAGTCGCTTTCGGGCGAAGGCTTGACCATTTACGACATTCCACGGGATGTGCTGACCGAAGCCTCCCAGTACAGCGGGGCCGTATGGAAGGCACTCAGCAGTTGGGCGAAGGCGGTCCCCGAGACATTCGACGGTCCAAACTGGGATATGGGAATCAGTCCCAGAGAGATTGCCGATACCTTGATGGAAGAAGAAGCGGCCTACCTGTATTTCATGGAGGCTGAAGGGCACGGGGTTGGTACTTGGGATGGCCGATGGGACCGTCTTGTAACGTCAGACAAACACCTCAAAGCTCTTTCTAAAGACGTTGCAAAACGTACTTCTCGACAACAGGGCAAACTGAAAGACGCTATCTTCAATGCTGCCAATGAGTTGGTTGAGTCGCACAAGACAGCCTCCAAGCAAGCCTCCGCTTACGACGAGATGATGGGGCGGTTCGACAAGGGCGAGTCAGGCATCCTCTTTACGTCCAAGAACAAGCAGCTTGAGGTCTTCCCCAAGAACGGAAAGAACTTCAACCTCGCCGAAGCCCAGAAGCATGTCGGGGGTTACGTCCAACTCGTTTACGCACGGGTCATGGGTAAGAAGGCTCTGATCCTCATGGACGAAGAGGGTCAACTGAAGGGACAGACGCTCAATCGAGGTGCCTCCCAGTTGGCAAATATGCCGCTGGTCGGTGATGTCCTTTTCTGCCGATCCAAGATGTTCAAGTGATTAGATGAGAGATAGGCGCAGTTAGCAGACGCAGGAGCGTGAGATGCCTCTATGGAAGCATCCAACAACAGTAGGTGAGACTTATTGGCGGCACATGAAGTACGCCCTTGGGTTGAGTTACTTCTTCTTCAGGGCTTCACTACAAGCCTTCGTCCACGCCTTCCTTCCTGATCTCAAGCAAAACGAACGCTACGATCTAATGGGTACTGCCGAGTACACAATGTATGAGGCCCTGCGAAGACCCGGGGAAAAGGGATGACTATGCACAAGGCACTTGCTCTGTGGGCGGCTGGCATCCTCTTGGTTGCGTTCTCCGTTGCAGCCCAACCCGCTGACAACCCGCAGACCTGTGAGTGGACCGAAGCCCTCTCCGGTCGGTTCTACGTGGAACCCCGAGCGGCATGGATCGACGCTGGCCTTATCTCTGTCGTCATTGACCAAGCCCACTGGCGGCTTGAGATCGAGAGCAAGCTGGAGAACGGCAAACCTGTCAGTGCCATCTGCGATACACGACCAAACAAACGACCCGAAGGGGCGGGCACTTGCTTGAACGACCGGGTGGGGCCGACAAACGTCCTGGGTAGCACCCGCAAGCTGGTCTTGGATGAGTTCGTGAAGGCCAACCTTTTACCGGCCAAGCGGTCTTCCAATGCTATGCCAAAAGAACTCTACGACGAAGGGGCTTGGAGGCAAATGGTAGGCCAAGCCTTGCAACGCCGCTTCGAGGGAACCCAAGAGTTCTGCCAAGTACGGCTCGTTATCCGTACAAAGCGGTTCGAGCTTGCCCTGCAAGGTGATCTAAAGTGGTGGGACGAGCAGGTCATCGTCTTCCCTGACGGCGGTGGAGAGTGCTGTCGATGAGAAGATGGGCTGTCCCGATGGCGTTTGTAACGTCTGTCTGGGCTGTGGTTATGGTCCACGCATTAGTCTGCCCCTCAAGTGAGGCAACCGGCATGACGAATCTCCAATACATCGGCATCGGCATCGGCGTATTTATTGCGGGTGCCAGCTTCGGACTCTTTCTTCGGTGGGTGGTTCCGGCAACCCAAAAATACTTGAAGACCTTTAGCGAGGCTATGCGCCAAGCAGCCGGGGGTAAGTAATCCAATCTAATCCCGTTAGCCGTTCTATGGTTTCCGTTTAGTAGAAGCTAATAGTACGGGATGGGAGAAAATGGACCGAGCGGTTAGAGTCATCTACGGACCGACCGGTGGCCGCTTCCCTTTCATGTCAGGTGTAATCGACGCTGTTGAGTCATTCTTATCAGATAACGACATAAGCATTTACGACAGGATTGGGGTTTCGGGCGGGTCGCTGACGGCAGCAATCAAAGCCAGTGGAACGCCGTTCCCTGAATGGATGGCTTCCGCATCCTCTCTACGACACGAAGTCGAGATCGGCGGCAGCAAGAGTCGCTTACTGAAGAATCTTTGGTGGTTCGCCAGTTCCGGTGGCCTCCTAAACTCCAAGGTCGTTCTAAAACGCATGTTTCATCAGGTCGCCCCCCGACCTCCACAAGACGCCCCTTGCTATGCGGTCTCTTGGTGTTCCTCTGCTCGTAAGGGCGTTGCGTTCTCCTTGGGAGAGGACTTGGACATAGCGACGTGTCTATTAGCCTCATGTGCTCTTCCTTTTGCCTTCTCCCCCGTCAGGGTTCTGAACAAACGGCTCCCGTTGCGGGTGCAGCAGCTTCTTGGTGTTACCCACAAGCCCAACCTGCACTCGACCTTCAAGGACGGCGGCTTGGCTTCTGACTGGGTTGGAGATCTTGTACTGGGGACGCCGTTGGATCTTCCGACAGTCGTTGTATCCATCGAAGGCGACCCACCAAAATCGGGGAACCCCCTGACACGCCTCGCCCTGACAGTCATCAAGAGCAAGACTCTGGACGGCATTGAAAATGCCTCCCGCTCCCGCCCAGTTCATCTCATCGACATCTCTTGCCCCGCTCCCGTGAACGAGTTTGCAGCCCGCTTCGATATTACGAAAGAAGAAGGGCTGTGGCTCTACGGGATGGGACTTACCGAAGGACAGAAAGCCATCGTCAGAATGGGTCGAGACATTCTTGCCAGCTTCCCCCGCCTCGCTGATCCAGACCTCACAGATTCCGACAACATGATGAGTTCTCCTATACAGGCTTCCTTGTAGGAACAGCCTTGTAGGAACAGCCTTGTAGGAAGGGTCATCCAGGGAAAAGAAGGGTCATCCAGGGGAATCTATGAGCAAATCGATTCAGCAGATACGTCAAGAGTTGGAAGCGTTCGCCCACGAAGAGTTCGGGGTTCAAATCGTGGCGAAAGAAGACTCCAAGTTCATGTGGTTCCTCAACTTCTTCGTGAGGCCATTCAACCCCGACTTTATGACGAGGTACATCACAACCATCAGAACGACGGTCTACGGCACACGGACTTGGATGAAGGACGACGCTGCTGTCGTGCGTGTCCTCGCCCATGAGCTTGTTCACGTATACGACTGGTATCAACTCAAGATCCTGTTCCCCATCCTGTATCTCTTCCCGCAAATCTTGGTGCTGGGGATGCTCGGGGCGTTCGGAGCCTTTTGGTCCACCACTTGGCTGTGGTGTCTTGCGTTCGGAGTGTTCCTGGCTCCGTTGCCTGCCCCCTTTAGGGCCTGGGCAGAGTTTCGAGGCTACGCCATGACGATGGCGGTCGAGGTTTGGATGGATGGGAGACGGCTGGATCAGGTTAGCCCTGACAACCCACCTAAATGGATTGCCCAGAACTTCGTAGGACCAGACTACTACTTCATGTGGCCGTTCCCCAAGAACACCGCCAACCGGTTGACTGGCTGGCTCTGGATCATCAAGTCAGGGCAGTACCCAGATTACGTCTCTATCGCCAATCGCATCGAAGAGATCGTCTCCCAAGAGGCTACCTAACTGGTGGCCTTGGCTTCTTCAGCCTGCTTTTTCATCTTACGCATAAGGTCCAAGTATCTCTGTCTCGCTGCATTGGGCTTGGCTTTCTTTATGTCAGCCATGACCCGTACTTTAGGGTGAGATTTACTGGTCTTGCTCTTGCGGCAGCGACAACCCATTAGCCACCCGTGCTCGCTCGGATTCGAGCGAAGTGCTCTGTCTGTTGCTTGGACAACAAGGCAGTTTGTAGGTGGTCCAGGTTCAAAGCCATGAGGGATTTGAGGAAGCTGCATGAAGCAGCGTCTTTGGGTGTACTGATACGATGGAGGTCCAACCCTTGTTCGGTCTTGTTTATGACCAACTCAAAGGACGTGGCCGCCACCCCCGGTCCTATCACATAGCCGATGAAGAGGAACTGATTGGGTTCCTCCAGGGCAGTGATTTCCTCGACGGTGATCCGATAGGGGATTGTCACGTCGAAGGTAAACACCGAATCCGCTTGTTTGATGATGGCCGCCAAAGACGGGCGAAGGTCAGGTCTTTCATACGATAGCTTTATCAGCTTCTCTTTCAGCGTCATGTCTACTCCTGCTCTCTCACATAGAAGAAAATATCGAAGGGATATTTTCCCACACCCTTGTTGGACCCGATCCTTGGTGGAGGCCCATGATCTGTCTGGGAAGAGTTCAATGATGGGTCAATCGTCACTTCTTATATAGAGAGGCGCTATCGCCAACAATGAGGATGGAACATGGAGTTACAGTTACCCACCAGCATGGAGTTGCCAGTTGTTGCGATGCGGGATGACGTAGTTCTTCCCGTAATGCCGACGACATTGAGTATAGGCCGGGAGAAGTCCGTTCTTGCGCTGAATGATGCGGGTGGCAAACCCCAGCAATATCTCGCTCTTTTCATGCAGAAAGATGCAAAGGTGGAAGACCCTGGTGCGTTGGACCTTCATCAAGTAGGGACACTGGTCCGTATCCTGAAGGTGCTCCATCACAAGGACAAGTACCACGTCGTAGTTGAAGGCGTTGCCCGCATCGTGGCCGTGAAATGGACCCAAACAGAACCCTATCTGAAGGTGTCCGCAACGGTCCACGACGAGCCCAGAGACGCTCTGATAAGGGATGCCTACCACGACAAGACGAGTCTAATCCGCAAATCGGCATACAGGTTGTTCCGGTTGAGCCAGCATATGCCGACCGATCTGCTCAGTCTCTTGAACACGATTGTTGATCCAGCGACGATTGCAGACTTGGTGGCGGCCATCTCGCCCTTCGATCCTTCGGACCGCCAAGCGGTCTTGGAAGCCTTTGAGATCTCTGCCCGGTTGGATCTCGTCGCTGAACTCTTGGAGAGACATACATCTTTGGTAGAGGTCAATCAGAAGATCGAGAGCAAGACCCAAGAGGACATCGCCCGTAGCCAGAAGGAATACTACCTCCGAGAGAAGATCCGCACGATCCGCTCGGAACTGGGTGAGGAAGACGAGGGGGAAGATCCCGATGACGTTGAGACCCTCAAGGAACGGATGTTGTTAGCCGAGATGCCCCCAGAAGTTGAGAAGTCAGCCCTTCGTGAGCTTCGTCGCCTCAAGAAAATGACCCCCCAATCGAGTGAATACTCGGTCACCAGGACATATATTGACTGGCTCTTGGATCTTCCGTGGTCCAAGCACAGCGAAGACACTCTTGATCTGGATCAGGCGCAGAGAATCCTGGAAGAAGACCACTACGGAATGGATAAGGCCAAGGATCGAATCTTGGAATATCTGGCCGTCTGCAAGCTCAAGAAAGACATGAAGAGCCCGATCCTCTGTTTGGTCGGACCCCCCGGTGTCGGCAAGACCTCGCTGGCGAAGAGCGTGGCCCGTGCCTTGAATCGTGAACTGGTCAGAGTGTCCCTTGGAGGTATCCGAGATGAAGCGGAGATACGGGGACACCGTAGGACGTACATTGGGGCGATGCCCGGTCAGATCATCAAGGGCTATAAGAAGGCGGGGACCAACAACCCGGTGATGATTCTTGATGAGATCGACAAGCTCTCATCGGACCACAGGGGAGACCCTGCGGGAGCGTTGCTGGAAGTGTTGGACCCAGAACAAAACAGCACGTTCAGAGACAACTACTTGGATCTGCCCTTTGACCTGTCCAAGACCATGTTCATCACAACTGCGAACAGCCTCTCCACTATCCGCACACCCTTGTTGGACCGCTTGGAGGTGCTGCATCTGTCGGGCTACACGATGCTGGAGAAGGTTCAGATCGCCAGGAACTACATCATCAAGGAACAGCTTGAGGCGCACGGTCTCATTCCAGACCACGTTTCAATCTCGGATGATGCCCTCATGCGTCTCATCGAGTCCTATACCCGAGAGGCCGGTGTCCGTAGCTTGAAGCGAGAGATTGGGGCTGTCTTCCGCCGTATCGCCAAAGAGGTCGCCCTCCTTCCCGAGAACACCGACTACCCGAAGCGAGAGATCACTCCAGAGTTGGTGGACGAGATCCGAGGGCCAATCAAGTTCACCAATGACGTTGCCGAGCGAACGAGCATACCGGGAGTTGTTACTGGCATGGCTTGGACCTCTGTGGGTGGAGACATCCTCTTCATCGAAGCCACGATGATGCCAGGGACCGGGAAGCTGAAGCTGTCGGGGAACCTTGGCGACGTGATGAAGGAGTCCATTGGGGTTGCCGAGAGCTACGTGAGGGCTATCGCCAAAGACCTGGGCATCCCCAAGACCGTGTTCCAAGAGAACGACATCCACATCCACATCCCCGCAGGAGCAACGCCCAAGGATGGCCCTTCAGCGGGCGTGACTATGCTCACAGCCATCGTGTCTCTGTTGACTGGGATTCCGGTTCACAATGAGCTTGCGATGACCGGAGAGGCGTCCCTGCGTGGGGCGGTTCTTCAAGTTGGTGGCATCAAAGAGAAGGTGATGGCAGCGCATCGTGCAGGCATACGCATGGTGATCCTCCCAGAGAAGAACGAGAAGGACTGGCCCGAGCTACCCGAGGATGTCCGCAACGACATGGTGGTCCACTACTGTTCCCGAATGGTAGACGTACTGAACACGGCTCTCGACAAGGACAAGCTGGAAGCGTTCAAGGCCAAGAGCGGCGAGTCAAAAGACTAATCAGACACGGTGTCCTTCATTGACTGGATCACTGCCCGAATCACTTTTAGGGGTGCGGTGGGGAAAGCGAGCTTCGCCTCCTTTCTGGTTGGGATTGGTTGGTTGGTGTCCTTTTTCCCTTGGAACCAAACCTCGATTTCACTACGCAGCTTCCGTTGAGTCCACACTTGTCTCATTCTCTCTTTTGTTAGTTAGCGTCATCATCAAGATCACCGAGAATCTGGTCCTCGATGTCTCCGTAAACACAAAGACCCATCCACTCGGCTATTTCTTCTTCGGTCCACAGTGACTCAACCACAGGCTCCCCCTCTTCGTTGAGCAGGGCCAGAAAGTAACAGGGGCCAGATAGGGTCAAGGGGTCGGCTTGGAGATGCTCTCGATACACAGTGCCATCTTCCATCTCGTAAGACGCAAGTTCCCAATCCCCACCCCATGCGGTGAGATAAGTTCCACCACCAATAGGGTCAATACAGGCGGCTTCTTGGATGATCCATCCTGCACGTTGGCTTAGGCCGACGAATGTATCTAACTGCATAGCATCCAAAGAGACGCTTTCATAGAGAGGCTATCGGTCATTGATTGGATTCAAGGACAACAGCCGATCCCTCTTTAGTGATAGCGTCCGCATGTGGAAACTCTTGGGCTACCCTTTCCAGGGAGTCCGAAACGACATAGAGGATGTCTCCATCACCTACGGAGACGTACTCAAAACGTCCGTCATGTGTAGTGGAGCAGGTCTCTCCGACAGGGTTTGTTGAAGGGATGACTACTTTCCAACACGTCATCATTGAAGTCTCCACGGTAAGGTTCAATAGTTCCTCTTGATAGTCTTACCCACCGAAGACTAAAACCTGCCCTCATTGGAGCGTTCATGCCCGAGTACAAGCCAACCTGCCCCAAGTGCAAACACAGCATTTGGCTCGATGAATACTATCATCAGCAGTTTCAAGTCGGCTGTTCGATGTGTGGCTTCCGGCTCGTAGGCGAAAAAGCCATCCGTCTGTTCATCAACAACCAGAAGACGGTGTGGGACCAGCAGCAGGTGGAGAAGCTAAAGGCGGCAGAAGAAGCTGCTAAAGAGGAAGCCCGAAAGCAACGAGAGATCAAGAGAGAAACCAAGAAGGTCGCCAAGGCACGGATCATCAAGAAGGCCCCACTAACGCCTACGTCTGCTCAACAGCGGCGCGGTGCTACAACTCCAACAGTTTGCGCCCATTGTGGCGAGTACCTGTTCCGCCGCAAGAAAGATGTAGCGGCAGGTCACTCGTTCTGCACGGCGGACCACCAACGGGTTTGGAAGAAGACCCGAAAGGCAGCGTAATGAGTGATTGTCGGACCCCAGAAGGGGTAGCAGTACAGTGTGTGGACACCATCATCAATCAAGCACGGATCTTGGTCCAGATGCTTCGATCAGAGTGGGGGGATGAAGAGGTCAGCGAAGCTCTAATGGACATGGTGCAAGACGAAGACGTGCGTGTCTTGCTGCTCTATGCCGCTCAAAGGGTAGACGCAGCGGACCAGAAGGCAGACGCAGCGGACCAGAAGGCAGACGCAGCGGAAGCCGTCAGTTCCCCTCTGACTACATAGCGATTAGCTCGATGATGAGCTTGCCGAAGAACTGATGACCAGAGTTCCAAGCGGTAGTTGTTTGGATCTTCAGGTTTACCTCGCCGCCTACGATACTTGCCGTTTGAGCGTCAGTGATCTGCTGACCCCCGGCGAGAACCCTGGTCCCCTGTGCGTTGATGCTCGCACCGGTCATATCGTTGACGAACAGGTATTCACGCACCATCGAGTTCGGTGTGGGGTTGTTGTTGTCCTTGATATGAAGGGTCATTCGACCCCCCACGTAAGAATCCGTGGGATACGTGAAGACTACAATGTCTTCAACGGCCAGACTCACCGCTTGCGTGTGTCCAAAGGAGTTGGAGACGGAGAAGGTTCCCGCTACCCCATCTTCTTGGAGATCTGGCTCGTTGCGGCCAAGCTCTACATCGAAGTCTTGAGTGAGGTCGAACAGATCGGAGGCGGTCTTCCACATATCCGAGAAGCGAAGCTCACTGCCCTCCGCTGGCTCAATCAGATTGGTGGCAACCGACCACGTTTTGCCGGGGACGATATGACCGGCCTCGCTCTCGCCTATTCGTCGGGTGATTGCTTCCCATTCACTTATGGTCACTTGTGCCAAATCAACTATGTTGAGCACAAGGGCAATCGCAGCCGATGTAATGAGGGCAGTTCGATCATTCGCCTGGGTGGAAACAGTTGCACTTTGATAGGCGGCAACATCGACCACACCTCCCGAGATGGGCAAGGATGGGGTCAGGGCAGCATCCGTCTCCATGATGAAGTCATGTAGGAGATTCTGCATCCCGATAGGCTGCTGACCCTTACGCTTGCGGAACTTCATCTTCCCGCCCTCGATATCGACCTTGTGGTTGTCGCCAACCCAAAGCGAGTTGTCAGACAGGAACAGGTGGCGGATCTTGTATTCGGCTGACCCGAAATCATAGGCGGCGTTCGTGTCAGGGAGAATGTGCCCCTTCATCGTGGCAGAGTTGAAGGTAATGGCCCGCCCGTCCCCGTCGATGAGGTCTTGAAGTTCGGCAATCAGTTGCTTGAGTTGCGCTGTGTTGCTGTGACTCATTTGTTAGCTCCAACAGCCAGATGGCGTAAGGCGACACGTCGCTTCATTCGATCTTCGTTCAAGATCTTGCCCGCCTTCACTGCGTAGTATGCGTCCTGCCTGCTGACACCTTCACTGATGAGGTGCTTCATGGCGTCACGTTCGTTGTGGTACTGAAGAACCTGGGCGGCTCGATCCATGAGCTTCTCGTCTACTGCTGCGATTCGCAGGCTCGCTTTGATGGACCGCTCGCCTTTAGACGTTAGGAACCAGATCTCAAAAGCGGGGGTCTCACGGACGGAAGCAACCTCTTTATCGACGAGCTTTTGCCGCATTAGGTCCAAGAGGATCTTCTCGATCTCCCGAGAGCCCATACGGCTATCAAAATACTTGCGGATGTCTGCTTCGATGGAGCCAATAGTGCCGCCGTCATGGAGCACTTTCAGCACCATGTCCTGCTTCTCTTCTTTGCTTTGCCCCGCTGTTCGCCCACCCCGAGATTGCAACTTTCGCAGCTTCTTGGAGAGAGGCTCTAACTCCGAAAGAGCATCCCACAGCACGCTCTGGGTCATACTCAAAGTAGGTGCCGCCCACTTGATGTCTTTGATCTGCTCAATGGCCCAGTCTACGTCTTCCAGATACCCCGACCTAAAGATGGGATCATCCATAAACCCTCTCGGCTTTGCCAGCCGACCAAGGAGTACCGCCAATGGCTTGTAAGCCTTTCTGGTCATGTCAACGGCGTTGGCGACCTCATGTAGATCGTCGCTAAAACTCGATAGAGATCTTTGTCCTGCTCTCTTGCCACGCTTTCGCTTCTGCCGGTTGCCGGTGTCGTCCATCCACTCATCGTTGAGCTTCTTCGTGAGGCCGCACCGCTTCACTGCGTCCAAGGACTCATCCATGCCGTTGCTTTTGAGTACCCGAAGCAGTTGGCCCAAAAGCTCTGGACCGTTCTCTTTGTTGAACGCTGTTCGACTCACGATTGCACCTCGACTTTCCAACCCCGACTCTTTAGATCGTCAATGAGGTCGTGGACTGTGGTGTTCAACTCGACGTAGGTAGAGCTTTCAAAGCCCAGCTTGCCACCATCGACAGTTATTGTGGTTGAGTAGGGGTCGCCCAGTTTTCTGCCGGTCGTCGGACCCGTTGGCTCGTACCCCTTGAGAGCGGCGATGAGGTCTTTCCCAAAACGACTCAAATACAGCTTACGGTGGCCCCCTGACAGGACATCCTTTCCAGAAGCCACCTCAAATATGAGGAACACAGGAAGGTCTGACAGGCTTGGGCTACCGAGGTTTGCACCATTGATCGTCACCCGTTGGCTCTTCCAAAGCCCTGCGGTGACGTAGCGGCTGGAGACCCTCGCTGCGTCTGGCCTTTTCTGTGTTTTAGGCTGGGTCATGTTTGCTCCTACCAACGGTTGTCCTACCAACGGTCGGCTTATAGAAGGACTACCTCTTGAAGATACGGGCGAGGGCTTCCTTGTGTTCTTTGGCAAGCTGGTTCAACGCCCGAAAGCCTACCGCTTCGCAGAAGTGCTCTTCGGCGTTCGTGGAAGCATAGCTGGAGGGGAAGGGTGCGAGCTTGGAGTGCCTGCGAAGCATGTCCTTGTACCAAGACACTTTGGCCCTCCGCCCCTCTGGTATCCCTGGAATGTCGATGCCGATGACATCGGCAGGACGATCTGGTGGACGGTTGTTCTTCAAGTCGTACCGGATGCTCGCTTGCCCCGGCTTGGTGGTGACGTACTTGCGCTTCCCAATCTGCCACTTGACTCCGAAGGGCACAGGGTCGCCAACTTTGACGGGCCACCACTCGGAGATGTCGGCTCGCTTGTTGGACATCTCAAGATGGCGCAGTCCCCACTCCTTCTTGGCTGCGGGATCAGCGAACTTCTGCCAGTAGCGATGAGATAGTTCGTGGATCAAGCTGTGAACGGGGTCTTCTTTCATCCGCTTGTCTGTTCGGAGATAAACCCGATCCTCTGAAGAGTTGTACCAAGCCAGGGTACGGGCACCCCGTAACGATCCAACCAAGTAGATGTCCCCATAGAGAGCTTTACGGAAGCCAGGGATCTTGGACCCCGGGCCTACCTTGGAGGCTTTGTTGATGATGTCCTTGAAGGAGTCCAGCCGCTTACCCTCGACTCCTTCTGTGTTGTGTACGGTGAACTTCCCAACCTTGAAGGTCTGGTCAGTGTCGGCACCCTCACCGGTTAGCTTACGCCACGTCTTCCCGTCCTCAACGATCTCCCGCCCGTAACGTAGACTCTTTTCGTGGCGTTGGGACCAAGTGAAGATCTGCCGGGGGAACCGCTTGGCGGTCATAAAGATGCGAGCGAATGACGTGAACTTCCTCGCTTCCGCTTTGGGAACCTCATGCTGGTGCATGGCGATGTCAGCGAGCGTGAGGCCAGCGTTCATCATCTCAACCCAAGGGTTGTTCACCACCCGTTTGATTAGGTTGGTCGTAGATCTGGTGAACTTCATCTCGTAGAGGCCGTCAATGGGCAGACCGGCCCTTTCGGTCATCCGATGGACCTCGTTTATGGCCCGGTCAAAGCTATCTAAAGCGTTGTCATATTCATCCTGCGCCTCAAAGAGAGTGGTCTCGGTGGCGGTCCTGCTCTTGAACTCTTGCCGGAGCGCATAGAGGTCCACTTCGACGGGTGTCATGTATCGGTCGGCAACTCGGGTAGCACTGGCGGTGTGGATTCTGACACTGGAAATGTCAGATTTGATACCTGGAGCTATAGAGGCGCGGTGCTTTTGGATCATCCCGACCTTCGAGACGCCATCATCTGCGATGTCCCCGTAGACGTATTCATCAATGATTTCAGCAGCATAAGACTGGACGGTCCTCCAAGCCTTCTCGTCGGTGTGGTACTGGAAGCCTCCCTGGTGGAAGAAATCATGCCCATGATCCACCAGATCTTCTGCCATACCGAGCGGCACATCCTTGAGTTCCCAGAGAACGAAGGTGTCCCGACCGTAGAGATTCCAATGGTCCAACTGACGCCCCATGAGCGTGTCGTCCGTACACCCGTAGAGTTCGTCTCCGTCAGGCCCGTACACGCAGGCGATCATGTCTATGGTCGCAATATCGGCCACCCGTTATCTCCCGCAGACGTGGTGTTGTTTGGCTGTGTAAACGTCAGCCACGAACGAAGCAGCCCGAAGGTCGAAGCTCTCGGTGATGTAGATCTTGCGGATCTGCCGTAGCTCTTGAGCGATACCCCTCTCGGGTTCCCCGTCAAGCCAACGCTGTTGGAGGTGACGGCAAAACGACGGGAGGCCCAGCAAGTCTTCGTGTTCACCCTCGGCATCCAAGGACACAGCCTCTTCAACCAAGGCTTCGATGGTCAGGAAGTGCTTGGAGATGCAATCGGAGCAACGCTTCTCTGGGTGGTTGAGGTGGTCTTCCAGCAGAACGATCTGCTTACAGACTTCCCGCATGTTGTAGAGCGGGGACATTAGAGGGAGAGCAGCGGTCTTCATGGGGGGTCTCCGAGCGGCTTTCATGCCGAATAGATCGGTGTTGAGGCTGGCCCTTGAGGATGCGATTCGTTGGGCGGCCCTTACGCTGACAGAGCCAGACTTCTGACGGTGGATGATCTGTCCCCGTACCTTTGGGCCGTCATAAAACCACTCGCCTGGGTTGTAGGCTTCATAAACATCGGCAGTAGAGACCTTCGCTTTCAACACGACCGTCTCTTCTTCCTCTACTGCGGCGATATGTTCTGCGTGCCCAAGGGCAAACTTCTTCGTTCTGGTCACGTAATCCATTGGCTGGAAATGAGTGACCTCTGCAAGCACGCCCCGGTAGACCGTAACCTTGGAGAGCGGCCACGTACCTAACTCTGCAAGGCTCTTTCCCTTCTGTCGGGCGGCAGAACGCTTTGAACTGTGGTCCTTCAAGATCTGGCTGCGGAGAAGCTCTTTGAGCTTACGCCCCTTGTTGACCAAGGACGGATCAGCGAGCAAAGCATGGCGACCGTACTCTGTGAGCCAACCACCGAGTTGACCGAGCCCCTTCTTGTCCAACTGGAGGGCCACCATCATCTCACCAAAGAACTTCTTGTCCTTGTATACGTTGCCAGGATTCTTCAGCCCACCAAGGAAGACGGTCGCCTCGTCCTGGGACAAGCCAATGGAGATCTCACGGAAGCGCAATCTCTCTTTAGGCTTGAGGAAGGATATTGTGCCGCCAACAGCGAGACCAACGTCCATGAGGTCGAACATATAGACGAAGCCCTTTTCACGGGCATGGTTGACCATGAACGATCCAAAGGTCTTCGGATGCTCCTGCATCATCTCCTTGAGGACATCGAGAACACCCAGGTCAGCCATGACATCGAGTGCCTTCTTGTACTGGGGGTTGTCCAAGATGACAGTCTTCAGGACGGTCTCTGTCTTGGAGGGGATACGTTTGAGTCCCTTGGCCTGACGCCTCGCAGCGGCAGCCGTATCCTTGGGGAGCTTGAAGCCATACTTGAAGGCGAACTTGATCGTTCGGATGATACGGGTCGGGTCTTCCTTGAAAGTCTCATCGGGCTCCCTCGGACAACGCATCTCCCGGTTCTCAAGGTCTTTGAGCCCACACCCGGTCAGATCGATGATCTCTGCTTTGTCTGGACCGTTAGCCAAGTCCGTCAGCCGCCACATCAGAGTATTGAACGTAAACTCCCTACGGGTGGCATCATCTTCAAGAGTAGTAGGTTCGACACGGATGGGTTTGTGCCCGACGTAATCTCCCGTCGTAGGGTCTACCTCGTATTCTTCCTTGCGAGCATTGACGATCTCAATGACCTCGCCTTCCATCTCGTAGCCATCGAGTTCCCACTGACCCTCGATGAAGATCTTGGATACCATCAAGTTGTCAGTGACAACCTTGGTCCGAGTAGGCACAGCACGACTAATCCCGTCAGCAACCCATTCAGCGTCCTTCCCACGCATAGAGAGGGAGTCCACCACCATGTCGATGTCCTTGATAGGCTCATCAAGTACGAAGTTGCGAACCGCCCCACCTACTACATAGACGTGACGAGCTACACCGAGCTTCTTGGTGACTTTAGAGAGCCACTTCATCAACACCAGAGATTCAGCGTCCGTCGAAGCAACCCTGGTTTCCTCGTTTATCACTCGAACAACCTCCAAAGCATTTGGGTTGTATGTCTGGTTACCCACAGTGCTCTGCCAACCCTCCATCCAGAACCCGGCAGCACCCTTGTCGATAGCTTCCTGCCCCCAACGGTTGACGGCATCAATGAGGGATTCCCCACGGTGCATCATACGAGCCGTTCTCTTCAGATACTTGAAGCCCGGTTTCACACGAACCTCAAGTAAGGCACCACTTGGATGATATATCTGGGCATCCCCAGGTTTGTCTGTGGTCGAGATACTGGACAAGTCATGTACGAAGGTAGACTTATCCTGTTTACCACGGGGTAGCTGAAGCCCTTTACGAAGGATGTACGGCACCCTGTCCCAAGACGTTGCGTGGTACTGGACACGGGGCATCCTTCCGACCTTCAAGTAACGGTCAGCAACCTTATGGGGAGAGCCTTCGTTCATCTGTTCCTCAATCCATACGCCATTCGAGCATCTACCAACGACTACCCATAGCCAACCTACCGTTACCCCCTCCGTGCTTCGGAGAGTCATCGTTTGCGGAAGTACCCATCGTAAAGGTACCTCCGCAAACGATACAGTCAGCCCCCCTATCCCTCACTACATTCTCAATGAGCAAAAAACTTGCCCAAGTACCTTTCCTTCGATAGTGAGGGGAACCCCCCTGACCCTTCTCGACCCACCTGCTCATTCCCCCCCTCCTTCCCACCTAACATTCCCCCCCTCACCTCAACTTATGAACAACATCCCCTCCCTCAATGCCCCGTTTTATCTTCCTGCCTCTCCCCCACCCCTCAAAATGTTCGACATTAGTTTCAGGGATGTGACCCCGGCACTAAAGGGCTATGGACCCTCCATGCAGAGAGCACGGGAAAATCCTTTCAGTCGGTGCTTGCGCGTATGGAATGACCTATGGTTATATCCTCACCACGTTCAATGGGGGGGAACTATTGGTAAACAGGGGGATTACAAGCCGCTATCCAGGGGATCAGAATCGGTGGCTTTCTTACTGCCTTATTGCCCAGAGAGTGCCTACCCTCGGAACTTCGGAAGGTTTTACCCTCCAAGCCCTCGGTAGAATCAAACTCACACGGAGAATGTTTCGGGAAAGTTTCAATGATTTCCTCGGCGGACCCTGGATTCTGTCACTGAATCAGCCATCATGGAAACTTTCACCAAACTTCGGACCCAACTTCGCAAAACTTGAAACTTGAAAGGAGGCCAGAACAAAAATGAAATCAGTCGCAGCAGCAGAACCATCCGTAGCCGTAGCAGAGTCAGTAATGATGATGTCCGGTATGGGCCATGAGCCCAACTTTTATTCACGTTACGAGCACGGGTGCCGTCCCGTATGGATCGCCGAGTCAAAGGGAACCAAGACCTACAAGGTCAAGTTCGAGGAACAGGTCGTCGAGTATCCCTCGACCCGCCAACTCCTTATGGCCCTGGACCCTCGGGGTAAGGACAACCACCTCACGTTTGACCGCTACTTCAGGACGGGGCGTTTCCAACCCAAAGAGAAGTACGGTCTCCTTGACCTGCTCGCTCCGGTTGAGAACCCCATCATCCTTCCGACCGATCTGACGCTTGACCAGAAGATCTCTCGCCCTCGGGTGAAGAAATCTTCCAAAGAGATCTCGGTCGCTCCGGCGGTCGCTCCGGCAATCGCTCCATCCCAGATCATCGATGTCTCCACAGCAGAGCTTGGGATCGACTTGGCTAAACGGGGACACGAAGTAGCCAAACTCATGTACGCAGGCTTCGCTCGCCGCATCTTGAGGGCAGGCTACGATCCAGAAGACGTGCTCCAGGATGTCTACCGGGGCATCCTGGCACGCAACATCGGCATCTGCCCCTTCGATGTTCGTAAGTCATCCTTCGGTCATTACGTCCACATGGTCATCGGCTGTGTGCTTTCCAACTTTCATCGGCGAGAGCAACGACGCATGGACCGAGAGAAGGTCGGTGTGATGAGCTACACCGACGATGGCTGGAGGAATGTCGATGTCGCAGAAGCTAATATCGGCGATACCAAGATGGCTGCTCCTCGGTTCGCTGCGGAGATGGATCATGCACAGAACTCACTGCTGGACTTCCTCGAACCCGAGAACCCCAAAGCCCGGGAGTTCATCCTCGCTCGCCAAGTCCTGCCGCTGGTCCAACTCGGGATGTCCCGTAAAGAAATCGCTGCCGAGATTGGCGTCAGCCGCTCCACGGTCTCCAAGGTCTTGGCCTTCATCAAGACGGGTGCCCGTGAGTGGGGCCTTGTCGAAGGAATCTTTCGGGGGGCCTCGGTATGAACGAACCTGTCTACGACATGCTGTTGAGCAGGGGCATCCAGGCGGAGGTGCAGTTCCCTGCTGATACTGCCATCGAGATTGCCAAGGCGATTCGAGGCAAGGGCTTCCGAGCGGATACGATGGGTGGCCGCATCGGTGTGACGAAGACCATCCCTGTACCCTTCAGCGAGAGGATAGAGCTACGGCACGCCGTAGGGTCGATGGTCGTTGATCACGACGGCATCGTGTTCTCGGGGTTCTATACAAAGAAGTCTGAAGTGATCGACAAGGTGCTCAACGCAGTGATCACCACCTTGCGTCAGAGATGCCACACCCACGCTTGACCCCCCTGTATATGGATACCAAGTCACGACCCGGCTGCTGATGATGATGGCCTGGGCCGGAGACCGTTTTGAGATCAAAGTGCTCTGAACGACTGGTTTGATCTCAAAACCGCCCCCGGACCAACTGCCCAATATCGGACAAACTTTCTCAACTTTCTTCGATATGCCCGTAATGACTGGGGTTTCGAGCGATGTCCCTGGCTCCTGGTCCGCCGTCCCGAGACATCCGATGATCCAAGCAAAACGGACCCATGTCCGCCCCAGAATATCCTGTCGTTCTGTATAGGTTGGGCCAAAGAGAAAACCCCCGAGAGCCGGTTGGCTTCGGGGGTCTATATCTCGAACCGTATATTCCTACGGTTGAGTTATGCGGTCTACGATATGGCTACCCATTCATGCGGATTCAACCCGCTCATCCCAAAACAGTTCACACTCATCGTCTGGGTCGAGTGGTGCCTCAATCCATGACTGCCGCTGGCCCGCTTCAGCCGTGTAGCGATAGCAGTGGGCACGCATTGGGCATGTTCTTTTGTCGGTCGTTTCACCGACGCATTTTGCAATATCAGTCATAGCGTAGCCTCGGGGCGGTGCCGATAGAGCACAACTGCTGTCCCAAAAGTAATCACTTACCGCCGATTGTTGACCAAATGGTCCCGGTTGAGTCCACGGTCAAACACCCTTATTTAGACAAGGCGTAGCCTTCTCGGCCATCCTCTCACGCAGTATCTTTTGAGCTTCAAGATACAGGTCACGGTGCTCAACAAGGCGGTCCAACTCCAGCCTTGCTCCCCTACTCGGTCTGCTCGGCCTGCTTCGTGGTGATCATGTGCTTGTAGTACCTGACGTTCCACGCTGTACCTGGAGCCGTAGCCTTGTCGTACCAGTTCATCAGGGTTCCTACGTTCATGCCCATCATGTCGGCAGCGATGAAGCGGGTGCCGCCATTTCGTTCGATTGCAGAGAGGACACCGATGGCGGCCTCTCGCTCGCACTGCTCATAGGATATCCGCTTGGCTACACCCTGGAAGCGGCGGGCTTTGGTGTGCATGTGGATGCAAGCATCCAGAACCTCCTGTGGGGTCATCTCCCTCTCGTCGTGATTGTTATTCTCTAACATTGTCATATCAATCTGGACCTCGAATGTGGTTGTGGTTGTGGTTGATTTGCGATGACTACACTTTCCAATCGGGATCGTAGTCAGCGACGGTACGTGTGACCGCTGTAATGATGTCGTCCTTTTCCTCCTTGGATAGAACCAGGGGGGTCAGGTCATCCTCTCGGACGGCTGACAGGAACTCAATGATGTGCTGGCCGTTCACGATGTCATAATCGGTGGGGATGTGAATCTCCCAAACCGAGACAATGGTGGGGTCGCTTGCTTCACCGTCATCCCGGGACTTCCAACACTTGATGACAGTACGACCATCGGTCGTCTCGTTTCTCTCTACTCGCATTTCGTTTGCTCCTTCGCATGTGTGGGTCTCCTTGGTGACGTTCTGCCACTCGGGTTGGGGGTTCACACCGTCTACCCTCGATCCACAAAGAGTAACGATCTTTCTTCACCTGACTTCAGGTGAGGTAAGTTTGTCCCCTCTGATTCTGGTTGCTTCAGGTACAGATCACAATGATCCTGATGTCACGAGTCAGAGTGAATGATCCAAAAACTACTGTCTCTGAGGGATCTCTCAGAGATGCCCAAAAAGGGGCCGAAAAAGCGCAGCGATTACAGGTACTTACAAAGGTGTCTTTTTAGCTCTAAAAGAGCTTTTAGTTTGGGGTGTAGATCAACCTGCAATAAGGCTCTTCGAGGGTGGCCGAACGGTGGCCGAACGGTGGCCGAACGGTGGCCGAACGAGTACGCAGAAGTACGGAAGTAAGTACGCAGAAGTACGCAAGACAAAGAGAAGCCCCCGACCGGGAAGGGAATCTCGGTCGGGGGCTTCAGGGGTTGACGGGGGTTCGCCGTTGAAGGCGGAAGGGTTGGCGTTACCCCGTCCGACGCATCTTGCGTCCTCGCTTGCCTGCTGAACGGGCATCCAGCAGATTGTTCATCTTGGCGACCAGTTGCTTGGGAAGCTCGGAGGCTTCGCCGTACACATAGTCGGGGAATAGGTCTGTGACGTAGCAGGCTCCGCTTCCGATGCCCACGCCGATGACGTGGATGCCTGCTTCCTTGGCAAGCCGGATCTGGCGGCGAATGACCGGCTCATGTCCACCATCGGGGCAGCCGTCAGTGATGACGAACAGCACTCGGTAAGCCTCTCGGCGGGTGTTGAGAGCGTCCAGAGCGAACTGGATGCCATCGGCCATCGGGGTTGAACCCTCGGCGATGGTGTTGGCGAACCGCCACTTGACTGACTGGAACCGCTCGTCGAAGCCCTTGAACACGTCGTTCCGAACACCGTGGTAGCGATGGTACTCCTTGCCATAGCCGTCTCGGGGTCCACGGTAGCTATCGTAGTCACCGTAGTTGCCGTTTCGGAATCCGCTCACCTGCGTCTTGACTCCCAAGGAATCCAGAGGCTCGGTGATCGCCATCAGCATACGGGTGGCGTCCTTGAGCAGCCCGCCCATCGAGCTTGACTCATCAAGGACAACCGCAGCCGCCATGCTCGTATCGAACTGGTCGTCTCGGTCGTAGTATGCACGGTCGGGGGTCTCGCCACTTCGGAGAGCACAGTAGCTATCTACCAGCATACGCTCGGAGAGGTCACGCCCTTGCCGCACACCATGAACCGTGTGGGTCATCTCCATCGCCTTGACGATGTTACGGAGACGGGCTCGCAGGTATGAAGCCTCGTCCTTGACGCTTGTCAGGACTCGCTTGGCCTTGCGGTCGTCTTCGCCCTGACCCTTGTAGGTCGGGGAGATAAACTCAACGCTGTCGAGGTTACGGTCGTAAGGCTTGTAGCGGCGTTCGCCGTCCTCCACCGAACCCTCTCGGATCTCTTCCTTCTCGACCTCGGCATCGAACTCCTGGCCCAACGCATCGTTGTTGTCGAGCATCCCGTCAGTGCCGTCCTTGCCGTCCTTCAGTGCTTCCTGCACGAAATCTTGGTACTCGGTACGGTCGGGGTTGTCACCCACATCACAGTGGCCGCCACCCTGGTTGGAATCGTTCTCTTGGGTCGGGTCAAATCCGCCCTCGGTCTTATCATCGATCTTGGCATCGTGGTCCTTGGCAGACTCGTCCTTGGCTGGACCTTCGTCTTCACCGGGCTCACCGTCTTCGTCGGAGTCGGAATCCTTGTCGGAATCCTTGTCGGAATCCTCGCCCTCGGCGTCCTCGCCCTCGGCGTCCTTGTCGGAATCCTCATCGGACTCGTCACCCTCGGAGCTACCCTCGGACTCGTCACCCTCTTCGTCGGTGTCCTCACCCTTGGAGCCTTCGCCCTCGGTATCATCGTCGGACTCGTCATCGGACTCGTCGGAACCCTCTCCCTTGCCGGAACCCTCTTGGGGCTCAAGGTCGGAATCGATGTTGTCGCCTTCGCCCTGACCATCGCCTTCAACGATCTCGACTTCCTCTTGGTGTCCACAGACCGTACAGGTCAGCAGAGCGTGGCTCTCGTCCTTGTTCCCGTAGTATCCAGCCTTGGCACGGATACGGAGCTTATCAGCGGAGGCACCGCAAGACGGGCATACGGTCTTACCCTTGCCTTCACCCTTGCCTTCACCCTCGCCTTCACCCTCGCCTTCACCCTCGCCTTCACCCTCGCCTTCTCCATCGGAGATCTCGGCGAGCAGGATCAGTACGTCCATCGCCAGCCCGATGCAGCCCATGTCGTCTGCACGGTCCAGAGCGATGGCTTGACGCAGGTACGGGGACAGGGGACCGTCGAGAACCAATGCGGTAGCCTCGGGGCTTTCCTCGCCATACTTGGAGAGCGCAGCTTCCTGCTTTGTAGTCTTGTAGCCAAGCCCAACGTCACGGAAGACGGAGCAGACAGTCGTCATGGCGTTGCTCGTCGGCATCCCGTGGGCTCGGGCGTTCTCTCGCCCATCGGCCTCAAGGTCGAGGATGAAGTCTTGGAGATCGGCCATCTTGTTGCGGGTTCCTGGGAACTCGGCGCAGCCAAGACGCTCGATACGGATGTCTTCGATCAGGTTCGACCACTCCATGAGCAGCTTGTAAAACTTGCTCCAGTCGTCCACCTGTGCCCATCGGGGCAGGATGATGGAGACGCACTCATCGACGCTCAACTCACGTCGAGCGGAGTAGAGCGTGTGCCATGCTTCGTGGTAGCCACCACCCACCAGAGCCATCGCCGTCCGGTCGGATAGCTTGTCGGGGGTCGATGCGATCACAATCGCCGGGGCGGGAACATGCTCGCCATTGGCGGCATAGACCCAACGCTCAACGTCAGTATGGGTTGGGATGCACTCGGGGTTTTTGTGAGCCCACTCGCACATGAGGGACAGCACCTTGCGTCCGGTCCAACGGTCCTTGTTGTAAAACCGATGTCCCTTGTCCACAACGGGTCGCCGGATGCCTACTGGCAGTACGGCATTGACCGTCTGTTCGTGCGTAGCTTTGATTGCGTTACGCTGCTGGATGTTTAGTTGACGTGTCATTGGTTTCCCTTCCTATGAACCTTCGATGTGCCCTTCACTCTGTCTACCCTGATGGATCGAAAAGTAACCGGATAAACTTGGAGACCTACCACGAACCAAAACCGACTTTCCCGAGCTTGGGAATGACCTCTGACTTACAACCAACCTAATGGATGCAGGGTCTCTCGACTGTGCCGCCCTACTGTCAGGTGACAGCTTTGGTCCGTGCGGCGGATACTCCAAGTTTTCAAGGAACCTTTCGTCCTCCTGTAATGCCTACCTCCGGGGATCGAAAAGTAACAAGGAGTTCGGAGCTACGTCGATTGAGCCGAAGCGCAGCATCCTCCGTCCTTCACAACGCCTACCTTGACGGATCGAAAGGTAACAAAGTTTCTGGAAGTTTCACTTACGCGTGCGCGTGTATATAAGGATGCTGTACGCACGGGGGGTTTCTTCATCCCGGCCCCCACAAACTTTCATGCGAAAGTTTGTTACTTTCAGATACCCGGGGGTAGACGTTGTGAGAGCAGGGGGAACACAGTCGAGTAGGTTGTGATTTTCAGTTACTTTCCTGCCCGTCAGGGTAGACATTGTGGACGGGGCAGACGCCCCTTGAATGGAGACACGAAGCACCCAAAAAAGAGTCACCGATAGGCGGTTACTTTTTGATGCCCCAGGGTAGACAGGGTGTAAAGACAATCTGAATCTCAACACCCCATACCGGGGCAGAAGGTCAGGAGAGGATCAACATGGCGACACGAACCACCAAAACCAAAGGCAAGAGCAAGGCTGACCCGAACAAGGTCACCTGCGCTGTCTGCGGCTACGAGGATTACTACCTCGCAGACCATCTGTTGGAGGCCCACGGGCTCTCCGTCGAAGAGTACGTCAAGCAAAACGCTGGGGCCGAGACGGTTTCCAACGCTCTGCTCGACGCATACAACAGCGAGAAGGGCAACCCTCGACGCAGCGGGCCTCCGGTCCCTGGCGAGTTGACCGTCGAGTTCGCAGGCATCGAGTTCTCCGTGAACGTAGACGTGCCCGAGTCGGAGTGTCTCCCCTGCCCGTCTCACTACAAGATCCCCGAGCATGGCGATCTTGCCCGTGACATGAAGCACGCTGCTATCAGCATGAAGCAGCTTCGCTCCATCTACGTGCATGGTCTCCAGGGCTGTGGCAAGGACGCCTTTTTCCACTACTTGAGCGCCAGCCGTCGCATCCCCGCCAAGGTGTTCACCATCGAGCCGGGAACCGACATTCGCTCTTGGTTTTTCAGCCGCTCGTTCGACAAGGACGGAACGGCTTGGGACGAGGGCGAACTGCTCAAGGCTCTCCGTGACGGTTACAAGACCGCTACGGGCCGAGTGGTGCCTTACATGATCCTCATCAGCGACTTCGACCGTGCGGACCGAGCGCAGGCCGAGAGCCTTCGACTGATCCTCGATTCGATCCAGGGTCGAGTGAAGGGTCCAGCAGGCGTGACCTACCCGGTGCTTCAAGGCACCCAGGTTGTGATGACTGGCAACAGCGCAGGTGGTGGAGACACCCGAGGTCGCTGCATCAGTGCCAACCCCATCGATTCCAGCCTCTTCGACCGCATCGACCGGATCTTTGAGTTCCGTTGGATGGACTGGCTCGATGAGGTCGAGATCTGCAAGGCCAAGTTCCCTCTGCTCACCGAGAAGGCTCCCGATGCCCTTGGCATGGCGG
>Ga0209402_10000073_pt1 | contig 116599 bp, 126 predicted proteins | sample ArcticOcean_MG_C_3_FD_187437 | JGI IMG/M metagenome (GOLD analysis project Ga0209402, IMG submission 187437) | Marine microbial communities from western Arctic Ocean - ArcticOcean_MG_CB8_126 (SPAdes) (version 2) | ecosystem: Environmental > Aquatic > Marine > Oceanic | place: Arctic Ocean...
TATGGGCATCACTTTCGATCGAAAATGATGATCCTTTTTGCAATCTCCCATCGCCCCAATAATTAGATTGTATATTATTACTATTTTTTAAAAATATTCTTTCAAATGAATAACGCCCCTTATAGGATAAAAATGCATCAGATGCTTGAAATTTAGAAGAACATATTTCAACTCCATTAATTAGCTTAAAAGGCAAGCAGCCAACAATAATATTTTCACCAAATGGATTCTTGATTTCAATAGCAGATTCAATAACAGAACTAGAATAAGAATTAACAACTAAAGTTATTGTTATTTCTTTACTTTCTAAAGAAATACCAATAGCTTCCAATTCAGGTCCATAAATATTTGGATTTGGGGTTGGTACAGGTGCAGCAGTAGGGTTTGGGGTTGATACAGGTGTAGCAGTAGGGTTTGGGGTTGGTACAGGTGCGGGAGAGAGAGTTGGTGTGGGGCTTGGTAGAGATTTAGGGGTTGCAGTCGGTTGTAATTTTGGCATAAATGCCAAGGTTGAAGTTGTTGTAGCTACTGGAATGGGAGATGGATTAGGAATTGCAGTAGCTGTTGGCTCTGCAGTTGAGGTTGGTGAAATTCTAATTTCATTACCTATCGAGTTTTCAACATTTGAATATCCAACAATATCATCGCCGAAAAACAACCGATTAGCTGAAACTAAAAGCATAATAATTAAGATAATCCCGGCCAGATATCTCATGAATCAATCAGCTCAACCCGTTAATAAAATTATTCAGCTGATTGATGACTTCTTTTGGGTTTTCATCTAAACACCAATGTCCTCCATCAGGGATTTCAACAAGTTTACAATTTGGAATAGTTTCACTCATCTTTTGTGCAACATCTACTCTAAGTAATGGTGATTCACTACCTCTAATAATTAGAGTATTTACTTCTATACGAGGTAAAACATGCCAAGCACCAGGTCTTTCATATTCCAAAACGATTTGACGGTCTCTTTTCCATACTCTGCCACCATTAGGCAAAGGGTTAGTCATAATCTCAGCTAAATGGTTCAATATATCTTCATTAGTTTTTGATTCTCGAGATCTGAGGCGTTCAACTACAGATTTAAGATCAGGCCATTCATCACCTTCTTCACGATATCGTACAAACATATTGCCTGATCCAGGATTAACAGCGTCAGGGTCCATATCAATTATAACTAATCCTGATACCCTCGATGAATCATTTGCTACATGAGAAAAAGCATATTTACCCCCTGCTGAATGACCAATTAAAACTGTGTCTTTTAAGTCTAACTCTTCCAAAACTGCTCTAACGTCATCTACATATTTTGCAAATTGATAGTTGCCAGGGGACCAGTCACTATCTCCATGGCCTCGTGCATCTAATGCAAAAACGTGATAATTTTTAGAAAGTTCTTGAGCAATATGATCCCAATTTCTCGCAGTATCTTGTAATCCATGCAAAAGTAATACATTTTTTCCTTGCCCACCCCAATCAACATAATTGAGATTAATGCCATTAACTAAAATCTTTTGATCTTTTCCACTTTCATTAACCATTAGTCTTGTTACCCTTTCTTACTGTTAAGGAAATTTTCATTTAATCTAAATAAAGATTGGCCTAATAATCTTGTACCTAAAACAATATCATCCATACTAGCCCATTCTTCGGGGCAATGACTTTTACCCTCAAGACATCTAATAAAAACCATACCAGCAGGAGTAATAGGAGCTATTCTGGCAGCATCATGGGATGCACGACTAGGTAATTGTCTTATAGGCACTCCTAAATCACTAAAAGCACTTTTAACAATGTCTTGCATATATGATGGTAAAGGAACTGGGTCTTCTAAATGATCCCAAGTTAGATTGGATTTCAACCCTCTCCGTTCTGAAATATTTACAACCTCGTCCTCAATAGATTTTCTCGATATTACTAACGATTCAATATCCGTACTTCTAACCTCAACACTCATATCGACTTGTCCAGGTATGACATTTATCATATTTGGACTTACATTTAACCAACCAACAGTTCCTACATTTTCGTCTACCATACCAGTAGATGTAACAATTTTTTCAATAGCTATAACTAACTCTGCAGCACCTAATAATGCGTCTTTTCTGTCCGGCATAGGAGTAGCTCCAGCATGATCAGCTGAACCAAAAAACTGAACACGGCCTCTACAAGGAGCAGCAATAGTTGTAACTATTCCTGCCGCCAATCCTTCCTTTTCCAGTACTGCACCTTGCTCGATATGTAATTCTAAATACCCAGCAATTTGACCTGAAATCCTTCTTGCTTTTAATATACTTGAAGAATCCCCTCCCAATGCATCAATTGCATCAAAAACTGTATCTCCAAATGGAGTAACTACCCCTTTTAAATTATTCTGAACCACGTCTCCTGCCATAATCCGGCTTCCAAGCGGGCTTAAATTAACGGTAGGTTCCTCACAAGTAAAGTCAACTATCTCTAATGGTAAAGCAAGATTGATATCAGAATCCTGTAAACACCTTGCTATTTCAAGAGCACCTAACACACCAACTATTCCATCAAATCTTCCTCCTGATTTAACAGTATCGGTATGTGAACCCATCATGAAGACTTGATTTCCATCACCTCCACGCCTTCCAATAAGATTAGACGCAGCATCATTAAACACTTCTAATCCCGCTAATCGAAACTGTTCTGAAAGCCATGCTCTTGCCTCTTTGTATTCTGGAGAAAAGGCACGGCGTGACCATAAAGCAGTAGGATCCGTAAAAGTTTCTAGTGTTTTAAAATCTCTTTCAATTCTTTCAGGCTTAATATCCAATATTTCTTCCATGATTCACCCTGTCATTATTCATATTTTGAAAAAAAACGAAAATCCGGATACAATTACACATAGTACTAGTAAAATTTCTTACAGTAAATATCAAATCTAAGCAATTCTATTTGGGGAGGAATAATGCCATCTTTTCAAGTTGTTTCTAATACAGATTTAATGGAAGTTGATAATGCTATTAATAATGTATTAAGAGAAATAAAAAACCGCTTTGACTTCAAAGGCGCTAACTGTAATATCGAAAGATCCGATCATACTTTGACTGTCACAGCAGATGATAATATGAAACTCACTCAGCTTGATGACCTAATCCAAACTAATTTCATCAGAAGAGGAATTGATCAAAAAGCTTTAAATTTCCATTCTGCAGATAAAGCAACAGGAGACTCACTAAGGCAACAAGTTGAAATTAAGCATGGTATAGATAAAGAAACAGCTCAAAAAATATCAAAGAGCATAAGAGGAACAAAAATAAAAGTTCAAGCATCAATAGAAGGTGAGGAACTAAGGGTATCAGGAAAAAATAGAGATGATTTGCAAAAAATTATCCAATTTATCAAGGAGATCGAAATAGATCAACCATTACAGTATGTTAACTTTAGAGATTAATTAGGTATAACAATGACTATAGTTTCTACTTCAAAATTAAACTTATCTTATGGGGATATACGAATACTATCTAATATAAATTTAGATATATACACTCGCTCTAGAATTGGATTAGTCGGAGCTAATGGTACGGGAAAAACATCTTTAGTTAAAATTTTGGTAGGAGAAATAAACTTCCATAAAGGAGATGTACAATTCCAAAAAAACCTTTCAATTGGTTATGTCCCCCAAAATACAGAAAAACTTAATTCCCACACAATTAAAACTCATATAATGAGTGCTTTTCAAGAAATACTTGACTTAGAAAAGCAAATAGAACAAAGCTCCGAAGATTTAGAAAAACATAATACCGCGAATGCGCAAAATGCCCATATAGATTTGTTAAATAAATATGAATTTTTAGGTGGGTATAAATATATAACTGAATTTAATAAAACCGTCAGTGGATTAAATCTTTCAGAAGAAATTTTAGAAACAGCATTTAATTTAGCAAGTGGAGGAGAAAAGACCAAAGCAAATTTAGCAAAGGCATTACTACAAAAACCTGAATTACTAATACTTGATGAGCCAACTAATTACTTAGATTTTGATAGTTTACGATGGTTAGAAGATTTTATTAATCATTACCAATCAGCTGTATTAGCTGTTTCACACGATAGACAATTTCTTGACCAAGTGACTAGTACAATTTGGGAAATAGAAAACCAGACAATTGCTACATTTCCGGGCAATTATTCTAAATACCAAATGCTCAAGACGGAAAATATAATAAGACAACAAAAAGAATATGAATCACAAAAAGCTTTTATTGAAAAAGAGCAGGCTTTTATAGATAAGTATAGAGCTGGACAAAAATCCAGACAGGCACATGGAAGAGAAACACGATTAAATCGTATTGAAATATTAGTAGCCCCTAACAAAACAAAAGAAGTAAATTTGCCTCAAATGGATACAAAACGCACCGGGAGAATAATTTTAAGTACTCATAAAGCTGATGTAGGATTTACAGAAAAAAATAAACAAAATAAACTTTTGAGTGTTTCAGACATAGAATTATTTCGAGGAACAAAAACAGCATTCATAGGGAAAAATGGTATTGGTAAAACTACGTTTTTAAAAACAATTGTCGGGGAAATTCCTACAATTAATGGACTGGTTGAATTTGGACACAAAATATCTTATGGATATGTAGATCAGAATTTATCAGATATACCACAAAACGTTGATGTACTAACTGCATTTCTAGATTCGAAAAACATAGCTATTAATGAAGCACGAAAATTTTTAGCGCGTTTCTTATTTACTGGTGAACAAGTTTTTCAAAATGTAAATTCACTCAGTGGAGGGCAACTAACACGATTACAAATAGCTCGAACAATCATTAATGATCCGAATTTTTTAATACTCGATGAACCTACAACTCATTTAGATATTTCTAGCAGAATAGCATTAGAAAAAGTACTGAAAAGTTATGATGGAGCAATATTATTTGTATCCCATGATAGATTATTTATCAACAATATTGCCGAACAATTACTTGTCGTCGAAAATGGTCAAATAAACTTATTTAAAGGAACTCTTGAAGAGTGGCAACAAACAACTAGCAAGCAAACATCAAAAAAGGTAAAAACTAAAAATCAACAAAATGAAGGTAATCAAATAAAACCAAACAAGTATAAATTAGAAAAACAAGAAAGCATTATAAAAAATCTTGAAAAACAATTGAAAAATCTTGAAATTAATCTGGGAAATGCCACTAAATCACAAAATATTACCGCAGTTGCTAAATTAGGAGAGGAGTATACTCTCTTAGAAAAACAACTCTCCAATGAATTAGAAAAATGGGTAAACTTCTAAATATTATATGCTCTAAAATTCACCTTTTATAGCAGCGTCATACCTAAACATGCATGCCTCAACGACTATATCAATATCACTCTTTAGCAAATATCTATCTTGAGCTAAACTAGTAGCTGATGCAAGCACCTGTTCGAAATATTTTCCTCTTGTTCCATATCTTTCTTCTAAAGAAGGACGAGGGTCTTTCTTTATATTTCTATTTTCCTTTGTATCTGCAAAAGCACTAGAAATTCCTTTCATAGGGATTATATCATCTGGGGATCCGGAATCAGGGTGACGTAAATTCCATCCAGTATGAGTACCTACAGGAACATCTAAATCAGGTAAGCGTATGCCTCCTAATTCATTACCATCTGAATCTATATTAGCGACATAATTTTGATATCTTCTGCCTTCCTTAACAGGAAAATATCCTATACCAGATTTAAAATTTTCGTCTATTTCTATCTCTCTAATACCCCATAATTTATGAAGGCTAGGGGATTCTATTCCAGGAACCATTATGAATTTTTCAATAAATTCTGAGGGTAAAATAGCCGTACCCTCATTAACTGAAGGGTTTTTACTAGCTGGAGGTTCTATATCTTCTCTCACCCATAAATCAAGATTATTTAATGCGGCCCTAAGAAGAGGTCTATAGTCAACTAGATTGAATGTATATCTTCCATTAACTTCATGAGCTCCTCCCCCAACAACAATAGTTTTTTCACCTAGGTATCCAGCACCATGTTGAGTACCTGAAAAATGGTACCTTCTCGTCTCCGAAGCTGGCTCCAAATCATATCCATTTGGATGGATATGAGCAAGTGAACCATCACCTCTCCAATACTCTGATGAAGAATTAGTATAGATAATTTTGGGGACCTGCTTACTATTACGCAGTTTATTTAATAGTCCATCTTCTTGCTTAGAATACATATCTACTGAATTGTTATCATCAAACGGAAAAGTATGGCCAAACCCAGCAGCAGCTTGTTGAGAAGGCTGTGCAAACCTATTATTAAATTCACCCATGCGACTTCCACCAACGTGTGGAAGAAATGCATCAAAGGCCATTATTCCGTTTTCGTCAGTATTTAATCCTAAATATACTAAATGTCTTAACATACGAGCTGTTTGAGAAACTCCATAGCCATAAACGTATTCGAATTTATTACCAAACAACTTGATACTTTGATCTTTTTTTAGAAATGATGCGATATCCCGCAAAGCCAGCAAGCCTGTTCCAACAACAGGAGCTACACTTGGATGATAGACGATATAGTAATACTTCCCAGGTATAAAGCCACCTGGGTAATAGATATGATCTTTATCAGGTTTAATATTTCCATTCTCTTCAATTGCAAAACTCCAGTCAGACCTATCTATTATCTGATCAGGGCCATCCTCCCAATCTCTTACTATAAGTTTTGCTTTTACATCATTAATATCAGCAACTGAATATGGAACATGTATCCTATTGGCTAAAAGAGCACCGTGATGAACGTGATTGGGGCTAATTTGAACTATTGTTTCGCCTTTCAAGTTTTCCTCATTTACATCAACATATGGAGGTGTTAATCCTAATAAGTCAGCACTCTCAATAACATCCCACTGCCACCCAATAGAAATAACCGAATAACCTTGTCTTAATAAAAAACCGTCACCAGCTGGTTTATCAGATTCATCTGAACGATTAAATGTAGGAATAACTCTAGCCCTACCTCTATTAACAACATCTACAATAATCCTATTATTGTCCTTAGTAATATTTTCAGGGGTAACTAATATGAATTTGGAGGAAAATTGAACTAATCCTTCTGAATCTTTAGGGGCTAAATCTAAATCTTTAATTAGTATATTTTCAGGTTTAGTTGGGTCTACTTTGAAATCTAAATATCCTTTTATTTCAACGTAAGGCCCAAATTTAGCAAACGACTCCCCTTCAGCATATGACTCTCTTGATTCAATTCTCACTCTACTTAGGGGCATAGGTGGATTCCTTATTATTAAACTATTTACTTAAGGCTCTTTTTAAAGCACCAATTATAAGATTCTTTGGAGGAATTGGTTTCCATCCCTCTAGAGTATTATAATATCGACAACCTGAGGTATATTCTAGTGGTTCTTGCGGGCCATATTCTATATCTACACCATTAGCTCTAATAGTTGGTGATCCCAAACTCTTTTTGTCTTTTGCATCTTCAAAATCTCGAGTCTCTATCATTTCATAACCTACAGTTATGTTACATTCTTTCAAACATTCTTCTACTAACTTTATAATATCATCAGAGTGTTCACAGCTTGGTGAAATAAATACACTGATATCCACTTTTACCTCTCATTCTGTATGCGAATTCTTCGATTTCTTTCATTTATTATATTAACAATTTGCCATGCTACAAATCCTACGACAAGACCAATTAAAATACCAACAAAAGAGTAAGATAAGTATACATAAATTACACCGGGGTCATCCTTGAGGTCGCCACCTTGAATATAATTATGCGTAATCAATCCCGATATGAAACCGCCAATAGCAGCACCACATAAAGGAAATAATATAAAAATAAGACAGCCTTTGAAAACGTCCATACACAATTATAGATAATTAATGCCAGTAACTCAATATACTTTTATTTGATACTACCTTTTTAATTATATTTCTTGTTCCATTTAATACCAATATAGACGTATTTAGAGTAATAGCTATAGGTGGGCTAGTAATTCCAGCAAGTATACCTAGTAATAACCCGGAAACACCAGTGACCCCCCAAGTCAATATTTGAAAACTAACCACCCGCCCCCTCATTATACTTGGGACTATAGTCTGCATTAATGAATGTAGCACAACTTCATAGGTCGCAGCTGCTAGATATGCAAATAAAAAAAGAATCATAGATAGTATTAGTGTCTTAGACCACGCAAAACAAATTAAAAATATACCAAATAATATGTACGTTAAATATAGTATTACTGTTCTATTTTTTTTGATTCGATAATTCGATAATACTATACTTGAAATTAATGCACCTACTTGTCCTGACGCGAGAATATATCCTAATTCCACAGAGCCACCGCCTAAAACTTGTTTAGTGACAACAGGGACAATACTTTCATGTGCCCAGCCAAAAACCTCAGAACTAAGCCCTAATAATAATAAAGAACGTATTCTTTTATTTTTTGAAAGAAATGATATTCCATCTTTTAGTTCTTGAAGTGATGCGCGACCTTCTTTTGTATTTGAATTTGTAATATTTGGTAAACCAAAAATTAGTATCATACAAGAAATAAATGCACTTAATGCCATTAAGGAATATGTTGATTCAAATCCATACTGATCGATGAGGATTCCTCCAATTGCAGTCATTAAAATACCTGTTATCGTCATGCAAGCAAAATTTGTAGCTGTAGCTCTTGAGAGTTCTCTCGATCCAACTAAATCCATTGTGATGGTTCCTCCACAAACAAATCGAAAAGATGTACAACTCCCATCAATAAATGTAGTCAATAACAATATCCAGATTGAAATATTGCCAGTCAATATTAAAAACACGACTACCAAATAGGTCACTGAGACTACAAAATGACTTATAGCTAATATTTTTTTTCTATCAAGTCGATCAACCATTGTACCTGCAAGCAAACTTGTAATAATCATTCCTGCTCCACCACAACCAGCTGCTAATCCCACATATATTGATGAATCAGTTAAATGTAAAACCAACCAACCATTAGAAGTAACAAACAACATAAGAGATACATCTCTAAATGTTTGTGCAAATAAAAACGTACGGTAATTTCGATTTTTAAAAATTAAATCCATAGATACTTCTTTTAGAAATTCACAGGGTTTGTGTGGAGTTATTTAGCAAAATTTATATATTTCTTCTGTCTTAGAAGCAGTTATTAAATCATTCAGATGAAGGTTTTTTATTTTATGAGTCCACCATTTAATAGTAACTTTTCCCCATTCAGTGATTATTAATGGATGATGCCCTTCATCTTCTGCCATGTTTCCAATCAGATTAGAAAATTGCAAAGCAGATTTGAAATTATTGAATTTATATATTCTAGTCAATTTAGGAATATCATTTTCTATAACAAGATCCCATTCACCATAAGTGTGTAAAAAATTATGAATTAATTGATCTTCTGCCTTTGGTGCTCCTCTTTCACAAGCAACACATTTTTGATTAACTAATTCTTCCATTATCCCTCTTCTACATGACATTTCTCAACTATATCCGTTTATAATACTATATATATAAGAAAAAGTTTAAGAATTGAGTATGTATGAGTACAAACATTGATATCGATTCCATATTGGCGAGTAAAAATCCAAACCGCTTCAGAAAAGTTCTTATATTATTGATAGGAATATCATTAGTTGGGACTTATTTCGCATATGATTATATAACCCGCGAAAATGAAGATACCACTTTTGAAACAATAACAACAGAATACGTAGTTGAAAAAACTAATTTAACAACTACTGTTGAAGCAGCTTCAACAATTATTGCTAAAGAACAACTACAAACACGATTCAATACATCTGGAACTGTGACAGAAATATACGTTACTATCGGAGACTATGTTGTTAAAGATCAACCACTGGCCAAACTGATTAACAATGATTATGAAAGAACATTGAAAAGAGCAAAAATTACTCTTCAGGAAGCAGAGTTAATACTACAAGAACAAACGGAACCCTTGTCAGTATTGGAAACTGAATCTAATAATCAATCCATATTAACAGCTCAGTCACAAATACTAAATGCTCAAATTGCTTTAGATAATCTCGTTGCTGGGGCTACAAATTTACAAAAATCTTCAATGGAATACGATATTGCGACTGCTAAACAACAGGTAAATAATGCCAAAACAGAAATGGAAAGTTTAACCAAATCGGACAATGATACTGACCCAAGTATTAGTTCACAAGAAAAAGCTGTAAATACCGCAAGTCGACAAGTAGATACAACGCTTGCAAGTTTAAGTGTTGCTAGACAAAACTATTGTGTAGCAAATCAAAACTCTGGTATAGATGTGTGCGATACGCAAGATATTCCACTGAATGATATAAACGTTACAGAGTTAAAGAATCAAATTAATAACGTCAATGCTATTACCAATACTTTATATTCATTAACAACATCTTTATTGCAAGCTGACGCGTCATATAAAAATGCTTTAGATAATCACAAATTACAAAAACAACTATTGGAAGATGCTACAGCAAATTCAAAAGAGTCTTTAGATGTTGCAGAAAAAAAGTTGCAAAATAAAAATGATCAAAACGCCGACTTATTAGCTGAACCCACAACTGAGGAATTACAACAAGCAAATAATACTCTAAACCAAGCCCAAGCTTCTTTGACTGTAGCGAATGCTCATCAAGCTGAAGACTTGGCTAAAATTAGTGAAATAGATACACAACAATTACAGCTTTCTATAGAAAAGGCAAAAATTACTCTTGAAGAAGCTGAAGAAACGATAACTGACCTAACTCTAAAAGCACCATTCTCAGGAACTATCGGAAGCATAGATATAGTTACTGGCCAAAATGTGGCTACAAACACAAATGCTTTCTTGTTAACAAATTTAGATTCAATAGCCATAGATATGAATATATCTGAAACAGACCTACCAAGTATAAAGAGTGGGCAGCTGGGTGTAGCTACTTTTGATGCTCTGCCAGAGCAAACATACCTTTTTGAGATATCAACAATAAGTTTAATTCCTGAAGTTAGTCAAGGTGTCGTATCTTATCCAATAAACGCTAATATTATTACCAGAGACAATATTGAGTCTTTATCCATAGAAAACTTACAACCTATCCTGTCTTCATTAGGAATTTCAGCAGAGGAAAGACCTGATCAAGAAAGAAATGGCAATAGAGCTGAAGGTTTTGAAAAAATGCAAGCATGTGTGAAAAAAGTTATAGGGAACACTATTGCAACTCCAAGAGATGTAAGAAATCTATCGCCCGAACAGATAAGTCAAATACAAAAAGCGGGATGTCTTGAACTAATGCAATCTGGAGAGAATAGGGCTCAACAGTCAAGTAGCTCCATAAGAGAATTATTAAATGCTCCATTACCTTACATCGGAATGAATGGGTCTGTATCAATAATCACAGAGCTAAATCAGGATGTCTTAGTTGTACCATCTAAAGCCATCAAGGAAGATAATGGTAAGCTATATGTTTTATTACAAAATAAAACAACCAAAACCTCGGAAAAACAATTTATTACAACTGGAATTACTGATGTATCTCAAACAGAAATCACATCTGGCATAGAAGAAGGAAATATAATTTTAATTGAATCGCAAGTATTATCATCTGCCACAGATGAGACTACAGGAAAAGAAAAGGGAAATGATTCTCTTCAAAGTCCAAATATTAACAGAATACGATGATAAAACTCGAAAATATTACAAAAGAATATATAACCGAAGCAGGGGCAGTAAAAGCACTTAATGGTATAGATTTACTCATTCCAGATGGTGAAATTATTGCGATTACCGGACAATCAGGCTCAGGAAAAAGTAGCTTGATGAATATAATAGGGTGCTTAGATTCACCTACCTCAGGAAAATATTTTATTGATACAGCCGATATTAAACAATTATCGGATTTTCAATTATCTCGATTACGAGGTAAAATTTTTGGATTTATTTTCCAAAGTTATAATTTACTACCTCGACTAACTGCTTTGGAACAGGTTGAATTACCATTGATTTATCAAAAAGACCCAAACAGAAGAAGAAAAGCAGCCACCGCATTAGCAATGCTTGGACTATCAGAAAGAATATATCATATGCCTAACCAGCTTTCTGGTGGAGAACAACAAAGAGTAGCTATAGCTAGATCTATTGTTATAAATCCAAAAATCATACTAGCTGATGAACCTACTGGTGCCCTAGATACAAAAACCAGTACTGAAGTTATGAATATATTACTTAAATTAGCTAAAGAGCAAGGTATAACTATTGTCCTAGTAACCCATGAATCACATATAGCCTCCTTAGCAGAGCGACAAATTAGAATGGCTGATGGCAATATTACTGGAGATTCCTATACAACAAATAAGGGTTTAGTTTTATGAGTTTAATAGATGGTTTTTTAACTGCATTTAAAGCAATAAGTGCAAATGGTCTAAGAAGTTTTCTAACCATGTTGGGATTACTTATCGGTGTTGGTTCGGTAATTATTCTGATATCTATCGGCCAAGGAACTCAAGCCGGGATTAAAGAAGAAATTACCAGCCTTGGTACAGATTTATTATTTATTAGTCCTGTTTCAGCTTCTGAAAAAGGTGTTCAAGGCAGCCGAGGTAGTGCCAGAACATTATTTGCAGAAGATGTTATAGCTATACGCGAAGCTAATTTGCCTGGAGTAGAATCAGCAGCCCCCCAGCTAAATATAGGAAGTGCTCAAGCAATCGTTGGCTCATTAAATCAAGCGATTGACCTAGTTGGTACTGATAGTGCTTATATAGATGTCCGAAAATTACATTTATCTGATGGATCATTCATTTCATCAAAAGAAGTTTCTTCTGCTTCTTTATCAATGGTTCTTGGTTCAAATATCGCAACTGCTCTATTTCCTGACCAAAATGCAGTAGGGCAAACAATTAGGATTTCTTTTTTTAATGGCAGAATATCATTCAATTTTAAAATTATAGGGGTGTTACTACCAAACGGAGGAGAAAGCGTACAGGACGATTATGCATTCATACCTGTAACTTCTGTCCAAAAACGATTGAAAGGTTTACAAAATATTTCTGGTAAAACAATTATCAATCAGATCACCATAAAAACCTCTCCCAATGTTGATCAAGAAACAGTTTCTGAATTCATAACAGAATTTTTAAAAAGACATCATCAAGTTGATGAACCTGATTTTACCGTAACTAGTCAAACGCAATTATTGGAAACAGTTAATGAAATAGGAACTACAATATCATTATTATTAGGTAGTATAGCGGGGATTTCGCTCTTTGTTGGTGGAATTGGCGTCATGAATATTATGCTTGTATCTGTAACTGAAAGAACTCGAGAAATTGGTATCAGGAGAGCTATTGGAGCTACTGGACCAGATATAGCACTTCAGTTCCTTATCGAAGCACTTGCTCTATCAATTTTGGGTGGTATAGCTGGAATATTAACAGGAATTACTGGTTCAACATTAATAAATGGATATCAAATTGCTGACACTCCCTTAATAACTATAATCACACCATGGAGTATCATTCTTGCTTTTACTGTAGCTTCTTTCGTAGGAATAGTTTCTGGTTTATATCCAGCGTGGAGAGCTTCGTTATTAGATCCGATAACTGCACTACGAAATCAATAAATTCTCTCTAAATAATCACCCTAATATATTTTACAAATCCTTATTAAAGATTTATAACTTCTCTAATGAAATATTTTATTAAACATTTTTTTGAAACAAAATCGCATTATTTTGCATCATCAATAGCCTTTTGGTTATTCTTTTCCATGTTTCCAATTATTTTACTTATTGGATCTATTGGAGAATATACCACAAAAGACAAAGATACCCAGATACTCTTGGTTGAAAGCTTTATTAATACCATAATTCCTACCTTCTCCCAAGAATTCATAAAAGCTCAGATACTAAATTCAGCACAAAATAGCCAACTAGGAAGTTTTGTAGGATCTATTGGATTATTAATAACAACATTAAGTGTCTTTAGTGCTATTAGAAATACGTTAAATTATGTCTGGGGTATTGATCACGAAGGACCTTCGTATATTAAAAAATGGTTCATGGATATTAGAATGCTTTTTTATACTTATTTATTTATTTCTATATTAGTGCTACTAAATAGTTCTACTATTTCATTTCTCCCAACAATACATTTTAAAATTTTCACTTTCCCTACAATAGGTCAAGACACCAATATTTTCATTTGGATACTTATTATTGTAATTAAACTCATATTCACAAGTTTGGCTATGTACTTGATTTTTCGTGCAGCTTTATATAAAAAGGTGAAACCACTATTTATCCTTTATGGATCTTTTGTTTCTAGTCTTGGAGTTCATCTATGTACAACAATACTTAGTTGGTATTTTGAAGTTAATCCGCAAATAGAAATAATTTATGGATCTCTTCAATCAGTAATATGTTTATTAACCTGGTCATACGGAATCGCTATTTCAATTAACCTTGGGTCCCTTACTGCTAAAATACTTCATTTCAAAGAACCATAAATTATGGGATAAGGACCACTTTACCTGTGGTTTTTCGTGCGCCCAAATCATCTTGGGCCTGAGCTGCTTTGGATAAAGGCAAAGACAAACCTATTCTTACATTCAACTTTCCGTCTTCTATCCATTTAAATATATCCCCAGAACGCCAATTTAGTTCATCTCTATTCTGCATATAGGCTCCCAAACTTGGACGAGTTAAAAATATTGAACCTTTTCTATTTAATAGTTGTGGATCTACCGGAGAAACGGCTCCACTAGATTGACCATAAAGAACCATATACCCCCTTGGATGAAGGCAGTCTATACTTCCATCAAACGTCGTCTTTCCAACAGAATCATATACTACTGGCAGCCCATTACCTTTTGTAATTTTATAAACTTCCTCGACAAAATTTTGCTTGGTATAAATAATTACATCATCAGCACCAGCTTCTAGTGCTAATTGTTTTTTTTCTTCTGTGGAAACAGTAGTTATAACCTTAGCTCCAATATTTTTTGCCATTTGAATGAGAAGCAATCCCACCCCTCCAGCTCCAGCATGAATTAAGCAAGTATGCTCAGGTTGTAATTGAAATGTGGAATGAGCTAAATAATGTGCAGTCATTCCTTGTAAAATTGACGCAGCAGCTATAGTAAATCCGATACTATCAGGAACAGAGACAATTGAGTTTTCTGTAACTTTGGTATATTCAGCGTATCCACCACTTGCCATAGAATATGCTACTTTATCACCTATTTTAAAAAATTTTATGTCTTTCCCCACCTCTGTCACTACACCCGCACCTTCTGAACCTGGAATGAATGGCAAATCTACTTGATAAGAACCTGATCTTTGATAAATATCGATAAAATTAACACCTATGGCTTCATGTTTTATTAATACATCGTTACTAGATATCAAAGGGACATCTACATCTGTATAATTTAAAACCTCACTCCCACCAAATTCTTTCACTTGAATTGCTTTCATGTAATCCTCCAAAACTCTTGTAAAAACTCTAGATAAATATTATGGTTCTAAGGTTGTAAATTCAAGTATGTGTTTTGATGTTAGGAGCCTATTATAAAACCTAAACGCCAATTATATTATGGATGGATAATTGTTGCTGCCATTATGCTATCAAGTACTGGCTCTGGTACCATGATGCAATTTGGATATACTACATTTATTAAACCTATGTCAGCATCTCTACACTGGAGCAGGGCAATAATTTCTCTCGGGATGTCTTTTCGTATAATTATAGGTGGATTAATTAGTGTAATAATCGGACCGATTATTGATCGTTATGGTATAGGGAAAATAATGTTCTTTTCAGGAATAACCGCTTCCTTGTGTACCTACTTAATTACAAAAGTATATTCTCCTTGGCAATTTCTCCTTCTTTTCGGTATTGCTGGAGGAGTTGCGTCTGCAGGAGCTGGTGAGTTTGTAGTAGGATCAGTAATTCCAAAGTGGTTTATAAAAAAACGAGGAAAAGCATTGGCTTTTGCAACTATGGGAGGAGTACTCGTAGGAGTTTTCATTACACCAATAATGACTGTATTAATGGATACTTACGGATGGAAATATGGATGGTTTTTTATATCAGGTTTCACATTAATAACAATAGTGCCTGCCTCATTTCTTATGAAAAGAAGCCCCGAAGATATGGGATTACTTCCGGATGGAATACCCATGGATAAAAATAGCAAAATAATCCCCATGCCCAACTATAAAGTTTCACAAGGATATAGCGCTATGAAAACAATTGTTTTCTGGCAATTAATTATTGCATTTAATTTAAATGGGCTAGCTATAACAGGAATTGTTGTTCACGAATTAAGTTACCTGTTAGATAATAGCTTTTCCGCATTTAACGCTGCAATAATAGTCAGTGTGCATGCTTTCTCAGGTATATGCGGCCGATTTGTTTGGGGATATATTGTTGATAAAATGCAAGTGAAATACTGTTTAGCTATTTCATCTTTTGGAGCAGCATTAGCAACATTAATACTACTTCAAGCCAGTACAATGCCAATCGCACTGATATTTGCAATTATTTATGGATTAAATATTGGTGGGGAACAGTTACTAAATGCGGTCGCTTGGTCAGAGTATTTTGATAGGAATATATTAGCTACAATTAGAGGGTTTAGTTTACCATTCCAGTTATTCAGTAGGGCAATTGGACCTTTTATAGCAGGTCTTTTATTTGGAATTAATGGTTCTTATATTATTCCATTTTCTTTATTTATTATAACTCTAACCTGTTCAAGTTTTGTATTTTTGAGTATAAAAAGTAATTTAATAATCAAGTCTGGCGAATATAAATAAAATATAAAAGTAAAATTGCAAATACTGCACAAACAGAAGATGTAAAAAACCCTATAATCCACCCAATTTCATTGCGCCCGAATACATCTAGTATAATACCAAATACCAACGGTGATATTGCTGCTGTTCCGAATGCAAATATTGTATGAATTGCTAAGCTCGAACCTAATTCATCCTGCTTAGCGTTTTCAGTAATTAGAGTTGTGTAAATTGCTGAATCTGAACCCACAAATAAAGTCCAAATAAAGCCAATAATAATCGCAAAAAATAAAGGTAAGAAAACCGTTAGACCTATCAAAATCGAAAAAATACTACTCGCAATCAAAATTCCTATTGCAACCCTTGCTCTGTTTTTACCATCAGAAAATGAAGCACCAACAAATGGAGTAAATGACGCAATAATTGATATGATACCAACAACTACAGATGCTATGGCGGCACTTGAATTTATATCTAAACCTGACCGAACGTACAAATATGATATAAATACCGGGAACCACATTCTCATAATATATAATTCCCAAGCATGCATAGCATAGCTAAATGAGGCTGCAAACAATTTTTTGTTCAATAAAACTTTCAGATTTAATAGAGCAGAACCTTTATTCGTAGGTAAAAGGTTGGTTTTTATTATAAAAACCAACACCAATAAAACACTTACCAACGATACTAAAGAAACTAATAAATAAACAATTTTCCAAGAAAAAAGAGTTAATAAATAGCCTGCCAGTAGAAGAGAAATTCCACCACCCGCATAAAACCCGGTGACATATAACCCAATAGAAGAACCTCTTGATTCAGGTAAAACATTCTGTCCTATTATTTTCTGACCTATAACATATATTGCTGAAAATGCTATACCGCTTATAAATCTTAAAAATAATGCAGATAATATTCCTTCTGCAAAAAAACTAAAAGCAATATGTGAAAAGGAAGAAGCACAAACAGCGAAAAACAAAGTATATTTAGCAGAGTACTTATCTGAGATGGGTATTAGAATAATAGCACCTAAAACATACCCAAAAAAATAAACTCCACTAATCGCGCCTACTTCAGTATTTATTAACCCCCACTCATTTTCAATTAAGGGTATAGATGCAACAAAAGTCGCAAAAGGAAACAAACTAAAAATCAATATAGCTGTTAATAAAAATACTAATGGGTTTTTTAATGAATTTAACATTTTTGCTGCCTCATTAATCTAAAAGAAACTTACCATAGAGAGGAAATATTAACAAGTTTGACAATAACGAATAACAAAGATAAAATTTTCTTCTACTAGTTCAATTATTTCAATCAATAACAAATAGTAATAAATAAGGCTTTATATGTTAAAAATAAGATTAAAACGTGTCGGTGCAAAAAAACAACCATCTTACAGAGTGGTAGTCGCAGATGCAAGATCTCCAAGAGATGGAGCATTTATAGAGCTCGTAGGTACTTACGACCCTAAAACTGATCCGCCCACAATCAATTTAAATCAAACTAAAATAGATGAATGGATTGCTAAGGGAGCTCAACCTTCTGATGCAATGAAAAGTATTCTTAACCAAACTACGAAAGAATAGAGGTTGGTTTTATTATGAAAGAACTCGTAGAATACATCGCTAGGTCCTTAGCAAGCAACCCAGATGAGGTTGTAGTTACGGAGGAAGAAGATGAAGAAGGAAAAGTAATTCTAAAACTCACTGTCGCCGAAGAAGATAAAGGTAAATTAATCGGTCGTGAGGGTAGGGTTGCTCAAGCAATAAGAGTTCTATTAAGAGTAGCGGCAGTTAAAGCAGGAACTAGAGTTAATTTAGAAATTCTCTAAACTACGTATGGATACAGATCTTGTTGCTGTCGGTCAAATTTTTTCTGTTTTTGGGATTAAAGGCCAACTTAAAGTACGCCCATTATCTGAGTTTTTTTCTCGATTCAAACAAGGTAGCAAGGTAATTCTCGACGATAAAGAAATAACTATTATAAACGCCTCAAAGCAAAAGCATTTCTATATATTACAATTTGATATTTGTGACACTCCTGAAAAAGGCAAATTACTCCGAAATAAGTTTATCTACGTAAACCAAACACAAGTCCCTAAACAAAACCCAGATAACTATTACTACTTTGAGTTAATTGGTATATCTGTGTTTGGATTAAATCAAAATTACCTCGGTAAAGTTACGACAATTTTGAACACAGGTGCCAATGACGTATATGTTGTTACTAATGAAGATAACAAAGAAATATTAGTGCCCGCTATTAAATCTGTTATTTTTAACATTGATATTCGTGATCAAAAAATGATAATAGATCAACCTACCTGGTTATAAAGGTTCAAACATTGGTATATGAATTTGATTTGTAGCTTGAATAAAAGTAACTTTCACATCCATACCAATAGTAACAATTTTAGGATCACAATTGATTATATTAGTAAACAATTTAACGCCTTCATCAAGCTCTACTAAAGCCAAAACGTAAGGTACTTCTTCATTAAAACCAGGTGTTCTATTTTGGTACGTAATAGTATAGGTCCAAACCTTTCCTGTGCCTTTTGCCTCGACATATTGAATATCTTTTGACCAGCAACCTGAACAAAATCCTCTTGGATACCATTGATAACCACAAGATTTACAGTGCTGAATCAGAAGATACCCTTTTCTTGCGGCATTCCAAAATTTTAGAGTTTCTCCAGTTACAGTGGGTAAAGGTTTATTCCATTGACCTTGATTCACCATCTAATCACCCCCTAAAATAATTGTACCGCCACTATGTCTATCACCTAAAGCTCCACCGGTTCCATGTGCCAAAACAAGATTGCAATTTGCTACTTGTCTTGGAGTACCCGTAAAGTCTCCTCTAAGTTGTCTTGTAGCTTCAATAAGCAAAAACATACCTCGCATACCTGGGTGATTTGAAGACAAACCACCTCCATCAGGATTTAATGGCAATTCTCCACCAAGGCCAATTCTCCCGCCGCTTACAAAATCTCCGCCTTCACCTTTTTTACAAAATCCCAAATCTTCTAAAGTTTCTACCACTGTAATGGTAAAAGAATCATAAATCATGGCCATATCTAAATCTTTATGAGTTACTCCGGCCATTCCCATAGCGGGGGGACCTGTTTGAGCTGCAGCTATGTTTATAAGATCCCTTTTACCAGCACCTTGGTGTGCAATTGCTTCAGCCATTCCTAAAACCCAAGCTGGTTTCGTTTTACAATTCCTGGCAATTTCTGGAGAAGCAACTACTACCGCACCTCCTCCATCAGAAATAATGCAACAATCATTTAAATGTAACGGATCTGAAATTACTCTAGAGGCTAAAACATCCTCAACAGTTAAAGGATCTCTAAATAGTGCATTTGGATTTAGACCTGCATGTTTTCTCATAGTAACAGCAACTTCAGCTAACTGCTCACTTGTAGTTCCATATAAGTACATATGCCTTCTTGCAATCATTGCATATAAACCAACAGTGGTTTTCCCATATAAATCTTCAAAACTACCTGGAACAGAGTCAGCAGCAGTTGCACCATTTCGTGCAAAACCTCCTGTACCTACAAGAGTGCCTGTTACTCTAGGAGTTGAAGCATACACTATAACTGCACAATTGATTCTTCCTGCAGCAATTGCTGTTACTGCATGGGATAAATGAAATTCGAAAGAAGCCCCTCCAACAGATGTAAAGTCTGCATATTTTGGTTGCATATTAAGATAATCAACTAGATTGTACCCACTCAATCCTCCAGCACTAAAAATTGCATCAACATCGTTTTTTTCTAGGCCTGCATCGGCCAATGCTCCTATAATACTTTCTGCCATTATTAAAGCTTCACTTTTATCTGGAGCATATCTAACTGGGTGTTCATAAGCACCTACTATTGCAGCTGATTTGCGCAAATCTGTCATATAAAACCTCCCACATTTATTCTTAGGTGTTTGATAGTATCACTAGCAAATTGTTATTTACAACAAAAGATCGCTAATTACAAAAGCCTTTTTTACAAATAGAGGGCACTCAAATATAAATGAGTGCCCTCTATTAATGTATTACTTATTAATTCTGTGTATTAGTAATCCATTGGAGGTGCAGCAGGCATTGCTGGACCTTTACTAGGGATTTCAGTTACTAATGACTCTGTTGTTAATATCATTGCAGCAACACTAACTGAATTTTCTACAGCTGCTCTAGTGACTTTAGTCGGATCCATTATCCCAAATTCCATCATAGATCCAAACCTTTCACCTTCGGCATCATATCCATAATCACCTTTGCCTTTTTTAATTGCATCCAGTATTACTGAACCTTCAGCACCAGAATTAAATGATATGACACGTATTGGTTCATCAATTGCCTTTAGAACAATCTGGGCTCCCGTAGCTTCATCTCCTGTTAATTTAAGTTTTGAAACTGCCTGAGAAGCTCTAACTAACCCACATCCTCCACCTGGTACAATACCTTCTTCTACAGCGGCTCTAGTAGCAGATAAAGCGTCCTCTACACGAGCTTTTTTCTCTTTTAACTCAACCTCAGTAGCTGCTCCAACCTGAATTATTGCAACTCCACCAGAAAGCTTAGCTAATCTTTCCTGTAATTTTTCACGATCAAATTCAGAAGTTGTTTCTTCAATCTGAGCTTTAATTTGTTTAATTCTTCCTTCGATAGCCTCATTAGTTCCATGTCCTTCTACTACAGTAGTTTCTTCTTTAGTGGACACAACTCTCCTAGCTCTACCAAGGTCTTCTACTGTTACAGAATCTAATTTTCGGCCGACTTCTTCACTTATGACATGACCACCAGTAAGAATTGCCATATCTTCCAACATAGCCTTTCTTCTTTCTCCAAATCCCGGAGCCTTAACAGCAATCACATTAAGAGTTCCTCGCAATTTATTAACAACCATAGTTGCTAATGCCTCACCTTCAATATCTTCAGCAATAATAACAATATTTTTAGTTATTTGAAGAACTTTTTCCAAAGCAGGTAAAACATCAGATACTGCTGTAATTTTCTTATCAGTAATCAAAATATAAGGATCATCGGTAGTTGCTTCCATTCGATCTGGATTAGTTACCATATAAGGACTTATATAGCCACGATCAAATTGCATTCCTTCAACATATTCTACGTCATATTGTAGTCCACGAGATTCTTCTACAGTTATTACTCCATCCTTACCAACTTTCTCCATAACTTCAGCAATTAAATCACCCACTTCTTGTTCATGAGCAGAAAGTGCAGCAACTTGAGCAATTTGTTCTTTACCTTCAACAGTTTGTGAGAGTTTTTTCAACTCTTCCCTAATCGTATCTACTGCTTTATCCATGCCTCTTTTTAATGCTAACGGATTGGCACCAGCAGCTACATTTTTAAATCCTTCGGTAACCAAAGCTTGAGCTAGAACAGTTGCCGTTGTAGTTCCATCTCCAGCAACATCATTAGTTTTACTTGCAGCTTCTTTTAGTAACTGAGCACCCATATTTTCAAAAGGTTCTTCCAGTTCTATTTCTTTTGCGATAGTCACACCATCGCTACAAACGGTAGGTGGGCCAAATTTTTTATCTAGGATTACATTTCTGCCCCTAGGTCCGAGCGTAACACTAACTGAATCTGCAAGAATATCTATCCCTTTTTTTAAAGACCTACGAGCCTCTTCACCAAACGATAATTGTTTAGCCATATTAAATTCCTCCAAAACTAAATTTTAAAAATTTGTCCAACTTAAAAGAATTATCCAACCTTAGCAAGTATATCTGACTCTCTAAGTATTAAATAATCTTGGCCTTCTTCTTTATATTCGGTACCAGCATATTTAGAATAAACAACTATATCGCCTACTTTAACCTCTAAATTTATAGTTTTTCCATCATCTGTTACCCTACCTTTACCAACTGCAATTATTTCACCTTCTTGTGGTTTTTCTTTTGCAGTATCGGGTAAAACTAATCCTGAACTAGTTACTTCTTCTTTTTCGATAGGTTTTACTACAACTCTATCGCCGAGTGGTTGAAAAGATCGGTTCACATTTTCCTCCTTGAAATACAATAACGACTTTGTACAAAAAATTAGCGTAAAGATATCCCAAAAGCTAATCAGACTGATATACTATTCCCTATAGATAGTTGTGTCAAGATTAGATGAATTAACGTTTTTAGTAATCAAAAATTAGATTAAAATTACACTTTCATGATATAATTGGCTTCCCAAATTTATAAAGCAATAATTACTGATATTTTAAGGGAGTTACGTTGAAAACTAAAGCTGCAGTTCAATTTTCTTTAGATGGTCCATTAGAAATCGTTGATTTAGAAACTCCTGATCCTCATGGTAATCAAGTATTGGTAAAAATGTTTTCTAGTGGAGTTTGTCATTCACAGCTTCACCAAATGTCGAACGCAATGCTTCCTAGGCCATTAGTATTAGGACATGAAGGCACTGGTATTGTTACAAAAATTGGTAATAAAGTCACACATGTAACAGAGGGCGATCATGTAATTGTCACCTGGGTTAAACGAATCCAGGTTAAAGGAGCCGCTCCTGAAGAAATTTCAGGAGTTTCCTATCAAAAAACTCTAGTCAATGCGAGGAATGTATACACAATGGCGGAATATGTTTTAATAAATTCCGACTATGTAGTACCAATATCTAAAGAATACCCAACAGATATATCGTGTATTGTGGGGTGTGCAGTATTAACTGGTGCAGGTGCAGTTATTAATACCGCTAAAGTACGTCCAGGGGATTCTGTTGCAGTATTTGGGGCAGGAGGTGTGGGATTGTGTGCGCTACAAGCAGCTTCAATCACCAATGCTTATCCTATTATTGCCGTTGATTTAGATAATGAAAAGTTAAAATTTGCTAAAGAATTTGGTGCTACTCACTTGATTAATGCATCTGAAGTTAATCCCGTGGAACAAATTAAAGATATTACAAACGGTGGTACAGATTACTCTTTTGATGCAATCGGGGTAAAAGCTACAAATGAACAAATTCTTGAATCTACAAGAGCAGGTGGTTCAGGAGCTGATAATATTGGAGGAACTGCTGTGTTAATTGGATTGCCTCATAGCAATCATACAATGTCTATTCCTCCTCGTTTAATTGTTGGAGGACAAAGACGGTATATAGGAAGCCTAGGAGCAACATATCCTGATACAGATTTCTCTATGTACCTTGGTTGGTATAAAAATGGAGATTTTCCTTTAGATAAACTAATTACAAAACGATATATGCTTGATGATATAAATCAAGCATATAAATCTCTATCAAATGGAGAAATTCTTGGTAGATCTATTGTCACTTATTAGAAAAGGAATAAAATGCCCGAAATTTATCCAATAGAATGGTCAAATGAAAAATTAAAAATTCTTGACCAAACTAAACTACCTAAAGAACAATCTGTCATTATAGCAAGCAATTATATAGATGTAATTAATAGTATTAAATCTATGTCTATTCGAGGGGTATCTGTTATAGGAATTGCTGCAGGGTATGCTCTAACTTTAGCAGCAAAAAGTGTTGACACTAATGATGTGGAAAAATTCACAAATTATATTCAAACTATTACAAAAGAGATCATTAATGCAAGACCTTCTGTAGTTAGTTTGTTTCAGGTATCTAATCGAATATATAATAATTTAAGCTCTTTAACTTCGGTTCAAGAAATGAAAGATTTCATACAAAACGAAGCAGAAATTATACATAAAGAAGATCTTGCTATTAACCATAAAATTGCAAAATCAGGAGAGTCTCTAATAAATACTAATCAGACAATCTTGACTCATGGAAACACTGGGGCGTTAGCAACTTCTGGATACGGAACTGCTCTTGGGGTAATTAGAAAAGCATTTGAGTCAGGGAAAAAAATCAATGTTGTAGTTACAGAAACTCGTCCATTTTTACAAGGTGCAAGGCTCACAACATGGGAATTAGTACAATTAGGTATCCCAACAAATTTAATTGTTGATTCAGCTGCAGGTTATATGATGGCAAATAATAAAATAAATTCTATTATTGTAGGTGCGCAAAGAATCGCAAGAAATGGTGATCTTGCTAATGAAATAGGTACATATTCTTTAAGCGTTCTTGCTAAAGAAAATAATATACCCTTTTATGTTGCAGCAACAAAATCATCAATTGATTTGAAATCAATTGATGGTGGCGTAATACCTATTGAAGAACGTAATGAAAGCGAAATGATTAATTTTAACGATTCTATAATAGCTCCTAAAAGTATATCTGTATCTAATATTACTACTGACATAACTCCCTATAAAAATATTTCTGCATTTATTACTGAGTCTGGTATAATATATCCACCATTTAAAAATCCTTTAATATCTATATAAAGGATACTTTGTTTGAGAAAGCATATTTAAATCAACAATAAGGAGAAATTTATGAGTTCTAATGTAGGTGAACCCTTCCAAAGAATATCTATAGATGTGGCAAAACAAAAAATAGATACAGAAGAATGCACAATTGTGGATGTTAGGCAACAGGATGAATGGGATAGTGGCCATGTGAAGAACGCAATACATATACCAGTTGATGAATTACTAGGGACAATAAACCAACTACCAGAATCAGGAAATCTATTATTTATTTGTGCAGCTGGCGTGAGAAGTGCTTTAGCATGCGAAATGGCAGCATCCATGGGAATAGATGCAGAAAGATTATTTAATATTGAAGAAGGAACTCCCTCTTGGATAGCTAAAGGCTATCCAACTGAATAATTTATAAAAGAATTGAGGCAGCTATGAATAAAACAAGAAAAGTATCTTTAATTAAACAAAGAAAAAGATCAAATAAATTACAGGCAAAAGCCAAGTTAGAAACTCCTATAATAGAAACTAGGACTCCAATACGAACAGCACAAAAAGAAGTGGTAGAAACTACTGCAGCGCTAAAGAAAACAACTACACGAAAAACAACTGCTACAACCAAAAAGAGCACAGTTGCTAAAAAGAGTAGTGCTCCAAAGAAAACTACTACTAAAAAAACAACAGCTAACGTATCTGAATAATATTAATTAGCTAAATAACTAATGTGGAGTACATTTGCAATGGTGATTTCACACAGTTTTGTTAATCTTTTATTGTTGTGAATATTGCCTCAGGAGAAGTTTATGGCATTTAATATAACTAATACTGATATTGCTAATCTTGAGCTTCTAACCTAGGCATTGAAAGAATTAATTGGGCAGCAAATGATATGCCACTACTTAATTCGATCCAAAAAAAATTTGGGCGGAAAAGCCTCTTAATGGGATAAATATAGCCGCATGCCTTCATGTCACTACAGAAACTGCGAATCTATAGCTAGACAACAGGAACATAGAAAGAGAAAAAATGGTATCAACTTTCAATAAGTCTAAAAGTTTTTTATTTACATCTGAATCTGTAACTGAAGGCCATCCAGATAAAGTTTGTGATCAAATTTCTGATGCTATTTTAGATTCAGTATTAACAAGAGATCCTTATGCACGAGTTGCATGTGAAACCTGCGTTACTACAGGTTTGGTCATAATTATGGGAGAAATGACAACAAAAACATATGTTGACATACCTGAAATCGTTCGTTTAACACTTAAAAATATAGGTTACACTAATGCGGAATTTGGTATGGATTATAATACTTGCGGAGTAATGGTATCAGTTAAGGAACAATCTCCTGAAATCTCTTCGGCTGTAAATAAATCACTTGAATCTCGACAAACTAATAAAAAAAATGAAAATGAAACTATCGGTGCAGGAGACCAAGGTATGATGGTCGGCTATGCTTGTACTGAAACACCTGAATTCATGCCTTTACCAATTTCTTTAGCTCATAAATTAACAAAAAAACTTACCTCGGTAAGAAAAAATTCGATCCTAGGATATTTGAGACCTGATGGAAAATCACAGGTTACTATAGAATACTCAAATGGAAAACCAAAAAGAATACACACAATAATATTGAGTGCTCAGCATAATCCCGGTATCACCCTTAAGCAACTAGAAAAGGATTTAAAATCAACAGTCATAGATCCTGTTGTTCCCATATCAATGATAGATGACGAAACTGAAATAAAAATAAATCCTTCTGGGATTTTTGTTCTTGGTGGACCAAACGCAGACACAGGACTAACTGGTAGAAAAATTTTAGTTGACACTTATGGCGGTACAGCACGCCATGGCGGAGGTGCGTTCTCCGGCAAAGATCCTACAAAAGTTGATCGTTCTGGTGCATATGCGGCCAGATACGTCGCAAAAAATTTAGTGGCTGCAGGAATTTCAACAAAAGCAGAAGTACAAATCTCATATGCTATTGGGGTGGCTAAGCCTGTTTCAGTTAGTGTTGAAACATTTGGGACTTCATCTTATTCAGATGAAAAGATTTCAGACATAGTAAATACCTATTTTGATCTCAGGCCAGAAGCTATAATTAATAATATGGATTTAAGAAAACCTATATATGGACCAACAGCATCATATGGCCATTTTGGCAGAGAAGATTTAACATTACCATGGGAGTCTACTGACATCTCGAAAATAATTAAAGCCAATACTTAGGAGATAATTTGGGAATTACATTTGGAACAGATGGTTGGCGTGACATTATGGACCAAGGATTTAATATAGAATCAGTCAGGGAATGTGCTCAAGGATTATCAAATTATTTAATTCATTCAAATCAAAATAACAAACCTATTGTCGTCGGTTATGATACTAGAAAAAATTCAAAACTTTATGCTAAAGAAATTGCATCAGTACTAACTTCAAATTCTATTTCTTGCCTTTTATCAACTAAGTTTTCCCCTACTCCTGCTATTAGCTTTAGTGTAATTGACAATAATGCTGCCGGCGCTTTAATTGTTACTTCTAGTCATAACCCCTACCAATGGAACGGGATAAAATATAAATCTGAATATGGGGGAAGTGCGTTTATAGAAGTCATTGAGAATGTGGAATCAGAAATACGCGACGTTCAAAACAATATTAACCATATAATTAATAAAGACTTATTATTCTCATTTGATCCAAAACCAAACTACCAAAGTAGTCTTAAAAAATTTGTTGACTTGAATACTATTAATGAAAGTAAATTAAATATTCTTGTTGACTATATGTATGGTGCTGGAATTGGATTCTTCGATGATTTATTGGATCCTACAAAGATCCATATTAAAGAATTGCACTCTGAGCCAAACTTTTTATTCCCAGGAATGGATCAACCAGAGCCTATACCAAAAAACCTAACGATTATGGCATTAGAATTACAAAAAGGTGAGTATGATGTAGGAATTGCCTTTGATGGTGATGCCGATAGACTTGGATTGTTTGATGGTGACGGGAATTATGTAAATACAATTGATGCATTCGCATTAATTATCTTACATTTATTTGAAAATAAACAATTAAAAGGAGGAATCGCAACTTCTTTAACAATGGGAAGAATTTTTACCAATATAGCAAATGATTATAAAGTGCCTATTATTGAAACAGCTGTAGGCTTCCCGCATCTATGTAGAGCAATGCTTTTTGAAGAAGTACTCATAGCAGGAGAGGAAAGTGGGGGCTATGCTTATAAATTCCACATACCCGAAAGAGATGGAATACTAAGTGCCCTTTTAATATTAGAATTATTAGCTATAACAGGTAAAAGCTTGATCGAGTTAAAAAATGAAATGTATGCGAAATATGGAAGGACATATTATAATCGCTTAGATCTAAAATATATGCCCCACCAAAACTCATTAATTGTTAATAAACTTAAAAATATATCTATTCAGAATATTGGCGATAAAATGATTACTTTAATTTCTTATATTGATGGAGTAAAATTTTATCTTGAGGATAATTCTTGGGGAGTAATACGAATTTCAGGAACTGAGCCCTTGGTTAGAATTTATGCCGAATCGAATACAAAAGAGGAAGTTTTAAATATAATTAGCGAATTAGAAAAATACTTATTCAGTTAGGAAATTTATGGCGAATTCTAATTTTTACAACCAAATTGATTTCAATATTAATTATGATTCTACAAACTATATCGATAGAATTTCTAACACTCCGAATTTATTTAATCAAGGAATCAATACTAATAGTATGAATCTAGATTCTATTAATAATATTAATTCTATTTATTTTATGGGAATGGGTGGGTCAGGAATTGGTGGGGACGTATTTATTGACCTTGCAAAGAATCAACTTAAATTTCCTGCTCAATCAATTAAAGCATGTGAAATACCAAATTCAATTAATGAAAAATCATTAGTATTTATCTCATCATATTCTGGAAATACCGATGAGACAATAAAAATGTTCAATAATTCACTAAATCAAAACGCTATTATTATTATTATTTCTCACGGTGGTATGCTAACTAATATTGCTAAAGAAAAAAATATCCCTCTTATAAAAATACCAAACACTATTGAACCTAGAAGCTCATTAGGATTCATTATAGGAGCTCTTATTTCTTTTTTTTCAGAAGCTAATCTGATTAATATAAGTAAAAAAGAAATAAATGATTGCTTTAATATGACCAAAAATTTAGTGGCCGGTTTAAAAATAACAATACCAACATCTCAAAACTTAGCAAAAAATATAGCATCAAATATAAATAATAAACTTCCTGTAATAATAAGTGCTGATTATTTATCTTCCACAGCAAATAGGTGGAAAACCCAACTCAATGAAAATAGTGGTATTATTGCCATTACCGATAACCTACCAGAAATGTTCCATAATTCTATTGAAGGTTATGATTCTAGTGTTCTAAAGCAAGCAAATCCATATTTCCTGTTACTAACATCAAATATGTATAATGAATATAATACCAAAAAATTTAACCAACTTAAGGATTTGTTAAAAAAGCATCTTATTCCATATAGAGAAATTAAATCAGTTGGAAATTCCAAGCTAAGCCAGCTCTTTTCATTATTAATCTTGGGAGATTACATTAGTTACTATCTAGCAATAGGTAATAAAATCGATCCTAATAATACTCAGATAATTACAGATTCAAAATAATATATTAAGCTGTTGTTTTTCTAAAATATGCTAGTTTCGAGATTACATATACTAAACTGACTATCTCTTACTATATTGTTGAGCTTTACGAGCTCTCTTGAGCCCATATTTTTTTCGTTCTTTAATTCTTGAGTCTCTAGTAAGTAAACCATTCTTCTTAAGTATTGGTTTTAATTCTTCGTCCATAGCCACCAATGCTCTTGCAATGCCATGCCTTATTGCACCTGCCTGGCTTACAATGCCTCCTCCAGATACTTTTACCTGAACACTACATTTTCCAATATTATCTGTTACGTTTAATGGCTTATTAATCATACTTTGCCAAGTATCCCAGCCAAAAGACTCTGTATATGGTTTCCCATTAACTACAATCCCGCCAGGCTCTTTATATAGCTTAACTTGTGCTATAGAGGTCTTTCTTTTACCAAGACCGTGAAAATATTGTTCATTTGCCATTGTATGGTCTCCTATTTTTAACCATTTGAAATTTGTGCATTATGAGGATGTTCTTGAGTAGGGTAAACTTTTAAACGTTTAAACATTTGCCTGCCCAATGAATTTTTTGGCAACATCCCCTTTACTGCATTATAAATAACTTTTTCAGGAAGTGTCTCCATTAACTTTGATAAAGGTCTTTGTTTAAGGCCTCCAGGATAGCCTGAATGACTATAATAAATCTTATTCTCTATTTTATTTCCGGTAATTCCAATATTCTTGGCATTAATCACAACAACAAAATCACCAGTTAACAGATTTGGGGTATAGGTAGGCTTATCCTTTCCTTGAAGAATAATAGCAACCTTCGAAGCCAACCTCCCCAAAGGCACGTCTGTAGCATCAACTACATGCCAATTAGGGTTCAATGATCCACTTTTTGCAGTATAAGTTTTTTTCCGTTTAATAATAGTCATACTCAAACATATCCTTATATTTAACTTTTAATAAAACTAAGCCACAAGCAGGTAATGTTGGTATGTTGGGCCTAATATAATTATCTTCTTCCGTATTTAAAATCTTCACAATATCTTTAATTTCAAATTTATTTAATCCAACCTGATACAATAAACCTGCAATTCGTCTTACTTGATGAGGTAAAAATGCATTTGCTTCTAAATCAATGGAAAATTTTTCTTCATCGACATTTAAACTAACATCGATTAAATTGCGAATTGTACTACCTTCATATTTCCCACAAAGGTTTACAAAATCATGCGTGCCTTTTAAGACAAACAAAGCTTTAGTCATCTTTTCTATATCAACTGGTTTCCCTATTCTAAAAGCATACCTTTCTGATAAAGGTGATCTAGTTGATCTGGTTAAGAATGTGTAGCGATATCTTCTACTAATAGCGTCCCTTCTAGGACTAAACTTTATAGAAACTTCGTAAGCTTTTTGCACAGCAATATCTGTTGGTAAAAAATGGTTAATTCCAGACTCAATATCCCCAATGTCAAGACTGCTATTTGTATCGAAGGATACTACTTGCCCAAGGGCATGGACTCCCGTATCAGTCCTACCAGCACCCTCTATTCTACCCAAAGAAAGGTTCAGGCCTGTAATAGCATTTTTTATCTCACCCTGTATGGTTGGATAATGTGGTTGATATTGAAAACCATAAAACTTGGTACCATCATATTCAATTAATAAGGCAATTTTTCTATCCATTCTTACCCTTTTACACCAATTCCAATATAGCCATAGGGGCATTATCGCCTTTTCGATTACCTATTTTAAGCACTCTAGTATAGCCGCCATTTCTTTCATTGTATCTTGGGCTTATATCATCAAATACTTTAGAAACAACTTTACTATCTGGTAAAAATGACATTGCCTGTCTTCTATTGTGTAATGAACCCTTTTTCCCATAAGTAATTAGCTTTTCAACTAATGATCTTGCTTCTTTTGCCTTAGCTTCAGTAGTAGTTATTCTTTCATTAATAATCACTGCTCTAACTAAAGATCTATATAAAGCTTTCCTTTGATCAGCTGGTCTATTAAAATGTCTTCCTTTTATCCTATGTCTCATATAAAACCTCTTTATTGACCCATATTTTCTTCATCATTACTATCGATATCTTCAACAATTTCTTCAGGTAAAAGATTTAGCTCCTTTAACTTATCAAACAGTTCATCCATAGACTTTTGTCCAAAATTTCTAATTTGCATTAATTCAGATTTATCTTTTTCTATAATTTCTCCGACTCTATTAAGTTTTGCTCTTTTTAAACAATTTAGTGTTCGCGCAGAAAGGCCAAGTCCATCAACCAGGCTATTATAAATCTCTGGAGGAACAGATGAGGTTGCTATACTAGTAGTATCTTCTTCTCCGCCTTCAACCACACTTGTGCCAATAGTAGTTAATAACGTCGCGCTTTTAACCAAAATATTTCCTGATTCAATAAGGGCTTCGGAGGGTTTAATAGTTCCATCAGTCCATATTTCAACAATCAGCTTTTCATAATCGGTAACTTGCCCGACTCTTGTTGGTTCAACAGAATAACTGACTTTAGATACAGGTGTGAAAATAGAATCAACTGGTAATACTCCGATAGGATATCCGTCATTACTACTTGCGGAAATATATCCTGAACCCTTTTCAACATTAAATTCTATTGATAAGTGTGCTTCAGCTGTATCTAATGTTGCAATATAAAGTTCTGGGTTAACAATTTCAAAATCACCTGGAACCATGATATCCCCAGCAGTTATTACACCTTCTCCAGAAACATCTAGTCTTAATTTCCCAGGACGATCAGACAAAGCTTTAATTCTTATTTCTTTAAACTTCAAAATGAGTTCAAAAATTTCTTCCCGTACATGAGGGACAGACGTGTATTCATGAGATACACCATCAATTTTTACCCAAGTGATAGCTGCACCAGGTATAGATCCTAGTAAAACCCTTCTAAGGGGGTTCCCTAGAGTCATTCCATAACCTCTATTCAAAGGTCCTATAGAGAAGCGACCATATCCTTCGTCCTCTTCTTCGACTAATAATACGGGTATTACCGCATCAGAGTCATTTAAATCTTCTTCTGTAGATGGCATCATTGCCATAATTTCCTCCTGTCATTACAAGAATTTAATTATCTAGAGTAGAACTCTACAATTAACCTAGTATCTATAATTATTTCAACATCACTTAATTTTGGTTCAGACATTACTTCACCGGAAGATTTATTAGAGTCAACATTCAACCAAGTAGGTACTACTGAGCCAAATCCAGAACCTTCCGAAGCATTCTTATAAATATCAGATGATTGCGAACGTTCTCGCCATGTAATCTGATCACCAGTTTTCACCTGATAAGAAGGTATGTCTACTTTTTTTAAATTTACTCGAATGTGTCCATGGCCTACATATTGACGGGCCTGTTCTCTGGTTTTAGCAAATCCCAGCCTATATACAACATTATCTAACCGATTTTCGAGTAACTGCATCAATCTATCACCGGTAACTCCTTCTAGGTTTGAAGCTTTAACATAATAGTTACGAAATTGTCTTTCCAGAATTCCATAAATATATTTTGCCTTTTGCTTCTCACGCAATTGAATACCATACTCGGATAAACGTCTTGTTCTTCCTGTCGGTGTTCGTTTAGTATCGGGTTTTCCATTTTTTAGAGGTAACCCAAATCTTCTATTTTTTTTATTTTTAGGCCCAGTATATCTCGCCATTTATACTCTCCTCTTTTTTGGAGGCCTACAACCATTGTGAGGAACAGGAGTTACATCTCTAATACTATTAACTGAGATACCAGAAGCTTGGATAGCTCTTATTGCAGCTTCACGTCCGGCACCAGGACCTTTAACTAAGACATCTATCTCTTTTAAACCATGCTCCATCGCTCTCTTTGCAACACCCTCTGCGGCTCTTTGAGCGGCAAAAGCAGTGCTTTTTCTTGCACCCTTAAACCCCACCATTCCAGCGCTTCCTGAAGCAATTGCATTCCCTTCTAAATCTGTCAAAGTTATAATAGTATTATTAAAGGTTGATGAAATATATGCATTTCCTTTAGGTACAGATTTTCTATCCCTTCTTCTTGGCCTTGAACGAGATTGTGCCATTGTTTCTCCTTATTTCTTTGTGATTTTCTTTTTATTTGCAATGGTTCGCTTTCCGCCTTTTCGGCCTCTAGCATTTGTTTTTGTTCTTTGTCCCCTAACAGGAAGTCCCATTCTATGCCTAACTCCTCGATATGTCCCAATATCAATCAGACGCCTGATATTCATATTCACTTCTCGCCGTAAATCTCCTTCAACTGTAAGATCTTGGTCGACTATTTCTCTAATTTGCTGAAGTCTTGATTCTTCTATATCACCAATTTTAGGATTACCATCTAACTGAACTTGTTTTAAAATTTTGGACGCCACGGTAGGGCCTATTCCATATATGGTAGTAAGTCCCCATTCTATTCTTTTGTTATCAGGTATATCTACACCAGCTATACGAGCCATTGTTCCTCCTTACAAAGTTTATTAACCTTGTTTTTGTTTGTGCCTAGGTGTCACACAAATAACTTGTACAACATTGTTTCTTTTTATTATTTTGCACTTATCACATCTTTTTTTCACAGAAGCTCTTATTTTCATATTTTTCCTCTATCTAAACCTAAAAGTAACTCTTCCTCTAGTTAAGTCATAAGGAGATAATTCTACTAAAACTTTATCTCCTGGCAAAACTCTTATGTAATTCATCCGCATTCTTCCTGATATATGAGCTAAAACCTTATGACCATTCGCTAGTTCCACGTTAAATTGAGCATTGGGCAGGGTATCTATTACCGTTCCTTCTACTTCTATTGTTTCTTTTTTTGACATATTCTCCCTTGTAATTCTCCCCTAGGTTAATACTTCTGGGCCTTTCTCTGTTATCGCAACAGTATGTTCCCAATGAGCAGCAAGACTATTATCAGAAGTTACTACAGTCCAATCATCATCAAGAGTACGAGTTTTCCATGTTCCTAATGTAAACATTGGCTCTATCGCCAAAACCATACCTGATACAAGTTTTGGCCCTCGTCCTTCAATACCTACGTTCGGCACACTTGGTTCTTCATGTAATGCACGTCCTATACCGTGGCCAACATAATCTTTAATAACCCCATAACCTTTTACATCTCCAATTTTTTGTACGGCAGCAGCTATGTCACCAATTCTATTTCCAGGCACAGCTTTCGCTATACCAGCTTCCATAGCGATTTTTGTATCCTCAATCAAGTTTTTTTTCTGATCATCTCCATCGCCAATTAATAACGTTATTGCAGTATCACTATAGAATCCATCAACGATTGCACCAAGGTCTATGCTTACAACATCCCCTTCAATAAGTTTTCTTTCTCCTGGAATCCCATGAACTATTTCTTCATTTACTGAAATACAAAGTGTAGCAGTAAAACCTCTATATCCTTTAAATGCAGGTATAGCTCCCATGCTTCTTATTTTACTCTCTGCAATAATATCCAATTCTTTTGTAGTCATTCCTTCATGGATTTCCTTCTTGAGGATTTCTTTTGTTACTATCGCAACTTCTCCTGCACGACGCATGGTATCAATCTCTTTTTGAGATTTAATTGTTATTCCTTGTTGCTGTGCACTTAAAATTATATTCATTAGTTAAAATTTTTTATCCTTTTTTCTCAAGAAATGGTATTGTACATCAAAGTTTCAATTAATCCAAATAATCAATGTAAACCTAGTTTTGTTTGTATATCGAATTCAACAATATCTTTATTTTGTTGACCATTTACACTTATCAGAATTTCTTTTTGTTTATAGTAATTAACTAATCGGTTGATTAAAGGAATTTGTGTTTTTAACCTATTCTGTACAACTTCAGGTAGGTCATCTTGCCTTTGGGACAAACTAGGGTTATCACACTCGGGACAATTGGAATCCATCCCATTGATATTTAATTTTGATAAAATCGCATTACATGCCTCACAAATCACTCTATCTGAAAGTCTTCTAAGTAATTCTGTTTCTTCTACTTCTATATAAACAACAGTGTTTATATCACCCACTATAGATTTATTTAAGCTTTCCGCCTGATCTAGTGTGCGCGGGAAACCATCTAAAATAAAACCTTCCTTACAATCTTGTTCTTGAATTCTTTTTAATATCATATTTATTGTAATATTATCTGGAACTAATGCACCAGTACTCATAAACTTATTGGCCTCTATACCTAATTCAGTTTTGTTGCCCAAATGAAATCGGAATAAATCACCGGAAGATATCATTGGAACATTAAGAAATCCTGAAAGCATTTTTGCCTGAGTTCCCTTACCTGCGCCTGCTAAACCTAGGAATATCAAATTATTCATACTAATTCATAAATCCTTCATAATTCCTCATTAGTAATTGAGATTCCAATTGGCGCAAAGTGTCTAATGCGACACCAACAACAATCAATAAACTTGCAGAACTTAATTGAATTGCCTTTATATCAGTAATTAATGTTGCAAAGTATGGCATTACTGCTATTAATCCTAAAAATATTGCCCCTCCCCAAGTAATTCGTATTATAAGACGATTTAAGTAATCGCCAGTTGGTTTACCTGGCCTTATACCTGGTATAAATCCGCCATTTCTTTGCAATGTTGCAGGTAAATTTTGTTGTTGAAACATGATTATTGTATAAAAAAATGTAAACGCCACAACTAATATAAAAACAAAAAGCCAGTACCATGCAGTATCTGGAGAAAATGTAACTGTAAAAAAGTTTGCTATTGTGCCACCTATAGACTCACTGGTAGGATCAGCAAAAAATGATGCGAGAGTAGCAGGGAGTATCATAATCGAAAAAGCAAATATTAATGGAATCATACCAGCAGAATTTACTCTTAACGGTAAATAACTTGTACCCTGTTGACGATACATCCGCCCCCCTCTAAAAGTGCTTCTTCCATATTGTATTGGAATTCTTCTCTGAGCCTCATTAAACAAAACTATAAGAAAAACTATAACTAAGCCCAGTATAACAAGAGCTAATAAACCTCCAAGATTATTATTCTTTTGAATAAATCCTTGGCCTATAACCGTAGGAAAATTTGCAACAATACCTGCAAATATAATAATAGAAACACCATTACCTATACCATGCTCCGTTATTAACTCACCTAGCCAAACTAAAAAGGCTGTTCCGGCAGCTAATGATAAAAGGATGGCAACTGTATCAATCCCAAATGAGGAACTAAATGCGTCTTCACTAATTCCACCCAGTCTCTTCATTAAAGTTAATTGACCATATCCTTGGGCTATCGATATTGGCAGCATCATGTAATGTGTTATTTGATTTATTTTCTGTCGCCCTTGTTCTCCTTCTTTTGAAAGATTTTGAAGATATGGAATAACAGGGTTCATAATTTGCATTATAATAGAAGCTGTAATATACGGATAAACACCAAGAGCAATTATACTAAGAGATCTAAGGCCTCCACCGCTAAATAAATCAAAAAATCCTAAAAGTTGCCCTGAAGCATCACCTTGTTCGAATAATCTACTGAGCATACCTTGATCAACGTTTACGACAGGTACATGAGCTAATAACCTAAATACTACTAACATACCAAGGGTGAATAATATTTTAAACCTTAGATCTGGTGTACGAAAAGAGTCAATCAACGCTTGTAACAACGCTGGTCTTCCAGGTCCTTTATTTCTTGACGCAGAAGTAGTCATAATTATAACAGCTCTATCTTTCCTCCAGCTTTTTCAATAGCATTTTTTGCTTGTTCTGAAAATCTGTGTGCTTTCACTGTTAAAGCAATATCGATTGTACCTCTTGCTAAAACTTTTATTTTTATTTTTTTATTTTTTACTAAGCCTTTGGCGCAAAATTCTTCTAATCCTACAGTACTCCCTGATTCAAATGAATTCAAAGAGGCTATATTTATTGGAATATATTCGGTTCTAAATTTATTTGTAAAACCTCTAAGCATAGGAAGAGCTTTAATCATAGATAATTGACCACCAGCAAAACCTCGTCTTATCGATCCGCCACTTCTTGATTTTTGACCTTTCATTCCTCTAGTGGCATAATTTCCCATACCACTTCCATTACCACGGCCAACTCTTCTTCTATTACGTTTAGATCCTTCTGTAGGTTTCAATTCATGTAATTTCACGAGTCACCCTTCTTTCCCTCAGTTACAGCAATTTCTTCAACAGATAATAAATGCTTAACCTTAAATACCATCCCATTAATAGTAGGAGAACTTTCATGTATAACATTTTGGTTTAGTTTATGGAAACCTAGCGCTGTAATTATTTTTCTTTGCTTTTGAGGCATGCCAATTGTGCTTCTAATTAGGGTTAATTTAATTTTGGACATCTTCAGGTACTCCATCTTCAACTACTTCAGGAATAGCTTTACTTAATTGCCCTAAAGCTGAAATAGTTGCCCGAACAACATTTATGGGATTCTGGCTTCTCAAAGATTTAGCAACAACATCCTTAATGCCACTTTGTTCCAATACAGCACGCATAGATGCACCTGCACGAATTCCTGTGCCTTGTGGGGCTGGTTTAATAATAACTTGTGCTGCACCATATTTTGCTTTTACTTGATAAGGAATAGTTGTTTCCTTCAAGGTAAAAGTAACAAGATTTTTTTGCGCGACAGAGGTTGCTTTTTGAACTGCATCTGGAATTGCTTCAGACTTCCCTAAACCAACACCAACCTTACCTTTGCCATTTCCAACAACAACCAATGTTCTAAAACTTAAGTTACGACCACCTTTTACAACTTTAGCAACCCTTTTTATATCAACCACTTTCTCAGAGAATTCTGATTGATACTCCCCTGTATTTGAATTATTTCTGTTATACGTCATTAGAATTGAATTCCTCCCTCTCTAGCACCATCTGCTAAAGATTTTACTCTACCATGGTATTTATAACCTCCCCGGTCAAAAACTACACTGGTAATCCCTGCCTTTTTAGCTAATTCTGCAATATTCTTTCCCACAGTATAAGCTATTTCGGTTTTCTTTGATTCTCCATCTTCCAGTTTTATACTAGAGGCAGCAACCAAAGTATTCCCTAGGGAATCATCAATAATTTGTGCATACATATTATTTAAACTTCTAAATACGGTCAATCTCGGTCTTTCAGAAGTTCCTATAACTTTCTTACGTACACGAGCATGTCTAGAAATCATTTGTCCTTTTTTTGTTTTTATTTTAGCCACCGCTAGCTCCACTCTTTCCAGCTTTTCTTCTAACCTGTTCGCCAACATAACGAACACCTTTACCTGTATAAACATTAGGTTTTCGCAATTTTCGAATATTTGCGGCCACTTCACCTACAGCTTGTTTATCAATACCTTGAATCTTAATGAAATTATTTCCTTCTAATTCAAAGGTTATACCCTCTTTAGGTTGTATATCAATAGTATGTGAAAACCCGAGTTGTAAATTAACACCATCACCAACTTGTTGTGCTCTATACCCCACACCAATTAACTCTAGTGATTTCTCAAATCCTGCAGAAACACCTTCAACCATATTTGCCACAAGAGATCGAATTAAGCCATGTAATGCTTTGTGTTGCTTAGACTCTGTTTCTCTCTCAACTAGAATCCGATCTTCTTCTTGTCGAAGTTTTATACCTTCATTAACATACTGTGAAAGCTCGCCTTTTGGACCCTTAATAGTGACCAATCGTTCTGCTATTTCCACAGTTACACCTGACGGTATTTGTATGGGTTTATTTCCTATTCTTGACATTTTTTCACCTCGGTAGAAAATTGATTACCATATATGGCAAAGCAATTCTCCCCCTATTCCTTTTTTCCAAGCTTGTTGACTTGTCATAACGCCTTCAGGAGTTGAAATGACAGAAATTCCTCTAGAACCAAAAAACTTAGATAATTCTTTATTATTCATATAAGTTCTCAAACCAGGCTTACTAACTCTTCTTAATCCCTCTATTGCCGGTTTATCATTATCATATAATAATCCTATGTTTAAGCGCTTCTTACTCCCATCAGCAATAACTTCATAACTATCAATAAAGCTACTTTTTCGCAATAATTCAAGAATAGATATTTTTAGTTTGGAATGGGGCGTACTAACCTTTTCACGATGAACTAAAATACCATTACGCATTACTGTCAACATATCAGCTATAGGATCTGTCATACTCACTTAGCACCTACCAACTTGCTTTTCTTATACCTGGAAGTTCGCCCCTAAGAGCTAATTCCCTAAATGTAATTCTTGAAAGACCAAAATGTCTAATATAACCTCGAGATCTACCAGTAACAAAACATCTATTTTTTTGCCTAGTAGAATGAGAATTTTTTGGGAGTTTTGCCATATTCAAACGAGCTTGCTGTCTTTGGTCCCAGCTCAAACTATTATCTAAAGCAATTGCTCGGTTTGATTCCCATTGTTCACTATATTTTTCTAATAACCTTTGTCTTTTTTTATCTCTTTCTACAGAAGCTTTTCTTGCCATTTCTCTTACCTCATTAATTTTGACGATTCTGGTCTTGAACAAAAGGGAACCCCATTAACTGTAACATCCTAAAAGCTTCACGGTCAGAATTAGCAGAAGTTACAACAGTTACCTGAAAAGATCTTAATCGATCTATTTGAGCATAATCTATTTCTGGAAATATCACTTGTTCATTTATTCCTAGAGAATAGTTTCCTCGGCCATCAAATGACTTTGACGGGATACCCCTAAAGTCTCTAATGCGCGGAAGTGCAACATTTATTAATCTATCAACAAATTCATACATTCTTTTAGACCGTAATGTTGCCATTACACCAATACTCATTCCTTCACGGATTTTAAAACCTGCTAACGAATTTTTGGCTTTGGTTACAACAGGTTTTTGCCCAGATATAGTTGAAATCATTCTAACCACTGACTCAATTGCATTAGAATTAGTTAATGATTCCCCAACACCCACATTAAAAACTACTTTTTGTAGTTTTGGAACCTGCATAGGAGATGAGTATCCAAATTCTTCTATCATTTTAGGCGTAATATCTTTACGATACATGCTCAATAGAGTCGGTTCTTTTGTTGTTTGATTATTAGCCATATTTACTGATCTACCATTTCATTGCATTTATTACAAATTCTTACTTTTTTACCATCGTCGAGAAGTGTATATTTAACCCTAGCTGGCTTATTGCATTTGGGACACATTAATTGTACTTTCGAGATATCCATAGAGGCCTCTTTAGTTACAATTCCACCTTGTCTCATATCTGAGTTTGCTTTCATATGTCTTGAAACCATATTAGTTCCTTCAACTATGAGCTTATAGTGTTTAGGAAAAACTTGCTGTACTTTTCCTGTTTTTCCTGCATCTCTACCAGACAATATTTTAACTTGGTCATCTTTTTTTATTTTCATTTATAATACCTCCGGCGCCAGTGAAACAATTCGAGCAAAATTTTTCTCCCGTAATTCACGAGCTACAGGTCCAAAAATTCTTGTTCCTCGAGGGGTTTGGGTTTCTGTCAATATTACAGCCGCATTCTCATCAAACTTGATATACGAACCATCTTTTCTTCTAATAGGAAACGAAGTTCTAACAATAACAGCCTTTACCACTTCTCCTTTTTTTACAGCAGATCGAGGTTCTGCCTCTTTAACTGAAGCAATGATAATATCTCCAACATATGCATATCTTCTTCCTGTACCGCCAGGGACATTTATACACTGGATTGACTTAGCTCCAGAATTATCTGCTACTTTCAATTTTGAGTATGTTTGTATCACTTTTTACCTCTACTCACCATCTGGTTGATTTTCTATTGTATTTTCTTCAGCCAATGGCATAAGATTTTGTTGATGCATTTCGGCTTTTTTATTAATGCTTAGAACTCTCCAATGTTTAGTTTTTGAAATAGGTCTAGTTTCAATAATTGAAACATTATCTCCTACTAAACAATCGTTATTTTCATCATGTGCTGTGAATTTAGACAACAGACGCATTCTTTTTCCATAGACTCTATGTTTTTGCATTCGTTCAATTTGAACAAGAATACTTTTATCCATTTTGCTACTAACAACAATGCCTGTTCTAATTTTTTTAATTTTTTCCATTATTATCCTGTCCGAGAATTTCTCTTTCACGTATCACCGTGCTTAATCTTGCTATTTTTTTCCTTACTTTGCCTATTTGAGAAGTGTCATTTAATTGACGTGTAGCTACTCCAAAACGTAGCGCCATCAACTCTTTATGGCCTTCTTCCATTTCTTTTAATAAGTTTTCTTGATCCATTTTTCTAATATCTTGAACATCCATAATAAATACCTAGCACTCTCTTTATTAAGCAGTGTACAAATCTTCTTTTCCAACGGTTTTAACCTTAATAGGAAGTTTTTGAGAAGCTAGCCAAAGAGCATCTCTTGCAACATCCTCAGCAACCCCTGCAACTTCAAATAATACTCTTCCGGGTCTAACAACAGCTACCCATTGATCTACTGCACCTTTTCCTCCACCTTGCCGAGTTTCTAAAGGTTTACTAGTAACAGGTTTGTCCGGAAAAATACGTATCCAAACCTGGCCACCTCTTCGAAATCTCCTCGTAATTGTTCTTCGAGCAGCTTCTATTTGCCTTGCTGTGATAAATGCTCGTCCAATTGCTTTCATTCCAAATTCCCCAAAAGTTATCTGGTTTCCAGCTTGGGCATTTCCTTTTCTTCTGCCCCGGTGCATTTTTCTATATTTAGTTCTCCTTGGTTGTAGCATTACCTTCCTCCAAAGACGTTTCTACCTGCTCTTGTTTCTCTTCAGACGGAACTGTAGGCTGGAGAGTAAATCCAATTGGTCCCAAATCTGAATCGCCATTATTATCATTATCTGTAATCTCGCCTTTAAAAATCCAAACTTTTACACCAATCTTCCCAAATGTCGTATTTGCTTCTGCCACACCATAGTCAATTTCTGCACGTAGTGTGTGTAAAGGAACTCTACCAATCATAACTTTTTCTTTTCTAGCTATTTCTGCACCACCCAAGCGACCGGAGCATAGAATCTTAATTCCTTCAGCTCCTGATTGCATAGCTCTGCTCGAAGCTTGCCTTATTGCCCTTCGAAACATAACTCTATGTTCTAATTGATCTGCGACATTTCTGGCTACCAAAGAAGCGTCTAACTCTGGCTGCTTAACTTCAAAAACATTAACTTTAGAAATTTTTCCGGTCATTTTTTCTATTTCTTCACGTAATGCATCAATCCTTGTCCCTCCTCTACCAATTACAATCCCAGGCCTTGCTGTATGAAGAGTAACAACAAGTTCTGCCCCTCTTTCAATATTAATTTTTGCAATTCCTGCATCTTGGTAATTTTTTCTTAACAAAGATCGTATTTGTATATCTTCTTTAACAAATGCTTTATAATTTTCAGACTTCGAAGCGAACCATGAAGAATCCCAAGTTCGTCCTCCCTTAATTATTCCTAATCTAAATCCTATAGGATGTGTCTTTTGACCCATTCTAGGCCTCCTCGTCTACAATTACAGTTAAATGGCTTGAAAACTTACTAACCTTGCCGGCGCGGCCACGCGCCATAGGTTTAAATCTTTTAATAGTCATGCCTTTGTTTGCAAAAATTGATTTTACAAATAATCTATTCGGGTTCAGCATATCGTTATTCTCTGCATTTGAAGCTGCTGACTTCACAGCCTTATAAACATGTTGAGCAGACGGGCTGGGGTAGTATTTAAGTATATCCAAAGCATCCGTGATGCTTTTACCATTTACCATATTAGCCAATAACTGGATTCGCTTATGGGACACTCTTATATTTTTAAAAATAGCTTTAGTTGGCATTACCTCACCCTTGACGACTGTTCAGATCTATTAACATGGCCTCTATAAGTCCTTGTGGGTGCAAATTCTCCCAACTTATGGCCAACCATATTTTCTGTTATAAATATAGGAATATGTCTTCTCCCATCATGCACGGCAATTGTTGATCCTAACATGTCAGGGATTATCATAGAAGACCTTGACCATGTTCTAATCACAGTTCTACTGTCATTTTGCATAACAGAAGAAATCTTTTTTAATAATTTTGGGTCAACAAAAGGACCCTTTTTTATAGATCTTGACATTATTTATCACCTATTTTTGGTATCTTCTTCTTACTATAAATACATTAGTTCTCTTATTTCTTCTCGTTCTATGCCCTAGAGCAACTTTACCCCAAGGTGTTTTTGGATGTTTTAAACCTATAGGGGACCTTCCTTCGCCACCACCATGAGGATGGTCTCGAGGAGTCATTGCAGACCCTCTTACACTTGGTCGCCGACCAAGATGTCTACTTCTTCCAGCTTTTCCTGATTTAATATTTTTATGTTCTAAATTTCCTAATTGTCCAACTGTAGCCATACATGTACTAAGAAATTTTCTAACCTCTCCTGATGGCAATCGAACTAGAGTATATTTCTCTTCTTTTGCTAAAACTTGAGCCGATCCACCTGCACTTCTTACAATTTGGCCACCTTGCCCAGGAGTCATTTCTATATTATGAATTACTGTTCCTGTCGGTACAGATGAAAGTGGTTTAGAGTTTCCAGTTTTAACTTCTGCTTCTGCTCCACTCATAATTATATCTCCAACATTAAGTCCATTTGGTAAGAGAATATATCTTTTATCTCCATCGACAAAATTAACCAAGGCAATTCTAACGGATCGATTTGGATCATATTCAACAGTTACTATTTTCCCTGGGACGCCATAATTATCACGTTTAAAATCAATTAACCTGTAAGTTCTTTTAGACCCACCACCTCTGTGACGCGTAGTAATTTTACCCCTAGAGTTTCTTCCAGCTCTTTTTTTCAAACCTTTTGTTAATGATTTGAGAGGAGTTTTTGATGTAAGTGTACTAAAATCTGGTAAAACAGATCCTCTTCTAGATGGCGTGGTTGGTTTAAAAGTTTTTAAAGGCATTTCTTCTATGCTCCTTCAAAAATTTCAATTTTATCACCTGGCTTAAGGGTAACAATTGCTTTTTTCTTATCTTTAGATCTACTATACTTTTGGCCTACTCGTTTAAGCTTGCCTCTGTTCATTAACATATTTACTGAAAGAACATTGACCTGGAATGCTTTCTCGATAGCCTCCTTGACGATCCTTTTATTTGCAGAAAGAGTCACTTCAAAAACATACTTTCCTTGTTCTTGCAAAGTCGTACTTTTTTCTGTTACTACAGGTTTTAACAAAACATCATAGACACTACTCATTAGATACCTCCTGTGCCTGATGGTCTTTTACCCATATTCTTTCAGCTTCCTTTATACCATCTAAAGAAATAAGCATATTATTGGCAGTGACAATATCCACTACATTTAGCTTATTCGCTTCAATAAGTTTAATATTTTTTATATTCCCTGTTGCTTTTAGCATATTGTCATTTTTACCCTGAGTAACAATTAATATTTTTTGAGATATGCCGAGCACGGATAATAATGCAGTTGTATCTTTAGTCTTTGATGAGATTTCATCAAAGGAGTCTATAATCATTAGTTTTTCTTCGCGAACTTTATCGGAAATAGAACTACGAATAGCTAACTGTTTCATTTTTTTTGTTATTTTTTTTCCATAACTTCTAGGTTTTGGTCCAAATACCACTCCTCCACCTTTCCATTGTGGAGCTCTAATAGATCCTTGTCGAGCACGGCCAGAGTGTTTTTGAATCCTCGGTTTAATTCCACCACCAGAAACTTCTGATCGGGTTTTAGTGCTACTTGTACCCTGCCTTGCATTTGCAAGTTGTCGTACCACAGCTTGATGAACAACAGATTCATTAAAATCAATAGCAACTAGTTCATTACTGACTTCAACCTTGCTTATTTCTTCACCTTTATTATTTATAACAGATAATTCCACGATTTACCTTTCTTCCTCAACTTCATTGGTTGGAGTCACTTCTTCAACCACTTCTTCAACTTCATTGGTTGGAGTCACTTCTTCAACCACTTCTTCAACTTCATTGGTTGGAGTCACTTCTTCAACCACTTCTTCAACTTCATTGGTTGGAGTTGACTGAATTATAGGGAAATATCCCTCTCCTGCAATTAAGACTAAACCATTACTAGCTCCAGGAACTGCACCTTTTATAGCTAGTAAATTTTTTTCTAAATCTACAAAAACTACTTCCAATCCTCTCGTAGTTATAGCCTCATCTCCAAAGTGTCCAGCCATTCGTTTACCTTTAAAAACTCTTCCAGGGGTCGAGCCCGCACCTATAGAACCAGGAGCCCTCCACCTATCAGATTGTCCATGAGTTTTAGGACCTCCATGGAATCCATGGCGTTTCATTCCTCCTGCGAACCCTCTTCCTTTAGAATTTGCAGTAACTCTTATGCGCTCTCCAACATCAAACATCTCAACATTTAATAATTGTCCAACTTGTAACTCATCTAATGTTTCAACTCTTATTTCGCGTAAATATTTATAATTGCCAGTTCTTTGTAAGTGTCCTGAAATAGGTTTATTCGCCCTTTTTAGAGTTTCAAAACCTATCTGTACGGCATTATAGCCATCATTAGTTTCTGTTTTTATTTGAGTTATAACACATGGTCCTGCTTCCACTAATGTAACAGGCTGAACATCTCCTTTTTCAGAAAAGGTTTGCGTCATTCCAATTTTTTTTCCAATAATACCCTTCATATTTATACCTTTATTGATATATCGACACCTGCAGGCATATTTAACCTTGTTAAAGCATCTATAGTTTTAGAAGACGGATTTAATATATCTATTAGTCTTTTATGTGTTCTCATTTCAAAATGTTCCCGTGATTTTTTGTCCACCATAGGAGATCGAATAACACAAAACCTTTTTATTGTAGTTGGTAAAGGAATTGGTCCAGCTACAGAGGCACCAACCCTTTCTGCACTTACAACTATGTGCTCAGCAGATTGATCTAAGATTCTATGATCAAATCCTTTGAGAATAATTCTCATTCTTTGTCTATTTGTTTGTTGTTGAGTTGTTGTAACCATTCTTTAACCCTTTATAAATTAACCTTGTGCTAATAATTCTGTTCTTATATTTTCAGGAACTTCTGAATAATGATCAAATTCCATTGAATAACTTGCCCTGCCTTGAGTTGCAGACCTAAGATCAGTTGCATATCCAAACATTTGACCTAATGGAACATGTGCTTTTAAAACTTGCGTGTCATTTCGAGCTTCCATATTTTGTATTTGTGCCCGCCTAGCATTCAAATCACTTAAAACATCTCCTAAATGTTCTTCAGGGGATGTAACTTCGATACCCATAATAGGTTCAAGCAACTGAGGATCAGCTTTATTAATAGCAGCTTTAACACCTATCGATCCAGCCATTTTAAAAGCCATTTCTGAAGAATCCACATCGTGAAAGCTTCCATCAAATAACGTTACTTTTAAATCAACAACTGGGTATCCGCCCAATTGGCCATTTAACAAAGCTTCTTTAACTCCAGCCTGAACGGAGGGGATATACTCTTTAGGTATCTTTCCTCCGACAATTTTATTATTAAACTCAAAACCTCCACCCTCTGGCAAGGGTTCTATTTCTAAAACAACGTGGCCGTATTGTCCTCTGCCTCCACTTTGGCGAACAAATCTACCTTCGGCTGTGGCTTTTCTCTTTATAGCTTCACGGTATGATACTCGAGGTTTGCCTAGATTTGCATCAACACTGAATTCACGCTTAAGTCGTTCTACTAAAACTTCTATATGAAGTTCTCCCATACCAGAAACAATGGTTTGAGCTGTTTCTTCATCATATTTTGTCACAAAAGTTGGATCTTCTTCAGCTAATTTTATAAGTCCATCGGTTAGTTTTTCTTGTTCTGCCTTACTTTTGGGCTCTATAGCAACTGAAATTACAGGTTCTGGAAATTTAATGGTTTCCAGCAATAATGGTCTACTTTCCAATGTTAAAGTATCTCCAGTAAATGTATCCTTTAAACCAACAGAAGCACCAATATCACCAGCTTTTAATACTTCCACATCTTCACGTTTATTAGCAACCATTCTAACAATTCGACCCATTCGTTCTTTTCGCCCTTTTGTTACGTTTAAAAGAGATGTTCCGCCCGTGACCTTACCTGAATAGACTCTAAAATAAACTAAACGTCCAGTATATGGATCAGACACTACTTTAAAAGCAATCCCGCAAAATGGCTCTTCCTCATCAGGGCCAACTATAACCTCATCTTCAGTTTTTGGAGCAATGCCAGAAACCGCAGGAATATCTTTAGGAGAGGGAAGAAAATCAACTATCGCATCAGATACTAAAAGCATTCCCCAATTAAACATCGCACTTCCACAAATAACTGGGACTATTTTGTTATCTATAGTCCCGATTCGTATACATTTTCGTATTTCTTCAGGCGAAAGCTCTTCTCCGTCTAAATATTTCACCATTATTTCTTCATCAAATTCAGCAATATTTTCCAACATTGCTTCACGGTATTCTTGTACTTGTTGTTGAAATTCTTCAGGAATCTCATCAATTATTTCCTCAACGCCTGATCCTGTTTCTCTACTGAATCTAATAACTCTTTGATCTATTAAATCAATTATTCCACTAAATTCACTTTCACTACCTATGGGTAATTGAATAGGAACCGTTACAACTTTAAATCTTGCTTTTATCATATCCACAGCACGATAAAAGTCAGCCCCCATTCTATCCATTTTATTAATAAGACAAATTCTTGGAACTCCGTATTTATCAGCTTGTCTCCAGACAGTTTCTGATTGGGGTTGTACTCCTGAAACGGATTCAAATACTACAACTGCTCCATCTAGAACCCTAAGACTTCTCTCTACTTCAGCAGTAAAGTCAACGTGACCAGGGGTATCTATAACATTTATTTGATGATCTCGCCAGTGTGTAGTAACCGCAGCTGAAACAATTGTGATTCCACGTTCTTTTTCTTGATCCATCCAGTCAGTGACAGTATTTCCATCATCAACATTTCCAATTTTATGCGTCATACCTGAAGCAAACAAAACCCTTTCCGTAACAGTCGTTTTACCTGCATCTATATGGGCAATAAATCCAATATTTCTTATTTTATTAATGGGATATTCCATAACCAAGCCTTAATCTCGATATAATTACCACTTATACTGAACAAAAGCCCTATTAGCTTCTGCCATTCTGTGTAAATCTTCTCTTCTTTTAACTGCTGCCCCTTGTCCTCTAGATGCCTCTTGAAGTTCTCTAAAAAGTCTTTCTGACATCGAAGATCCTGATTGAGAACGAGCTGAACGTATAATCCATCTCATAGCAAGGGCTTCTTTCCGGTCATATCTAACTTCTACAGGAACCTGATATGTTGCACCACCAACTCGTCTGGATTTTACTTCCAATACAGGAGTGACATTCCTCATAGCCTGTTCAAATACTTCCATGGCTGGACGTCGCGCTTCCTCTTCAAGTCTTTCCAAAGCACTATAAACAATACCTTGGGCTACCGTTTTCTTTCCCTGTAGCATTACCCTATTAATAAACCGAGATATCTCTTTGCTATTATATTTAGGATCTTCAATTGTTATTCTTTTTATTGCTCTACGTCTTCTAGACACGATCTTCGCTACTTTCTCTAAATAATGACCTACTTCTTAGATCCATATTTGCTTCTGCCTTGTTTTCTATCATTAACGCCTCCAGCATCCAGGGCACCTCTAACTATATGGTATCTAACACCCGGAAGGTCTTTAACTCTACCACCTCTAACCAAAACAACAGAGTGTTCTTGGAGGTTATGTCCTTCTCCAGGAATATATGCAGTTATCTCCATACCATTTGTTAGGCGCACTCTTGCAATTTTTCTTAATGCAGAATTAGGCTTTTTAGGAGTGGTTGTTCTAACCTGAACACAAACACCCCTTCTTTGTGGGCAACCAGGACCCCTAGTTATTTTATTTTTTAAAGTGTTTTGAACAATTCTCAATGCAGGAGCTTTTGTCCTTTTTTTAAGATTTGAGCGACCTTTTCTTACTAATTGATTAACTGTAGGCATGATCCGATTCTTTCCAAATAAAAATATTGCCTCTGAAAAAGACGGCAACAGAACCGGATGATAACAACATCCCCTTCTATTGTCAAGTTTAATCTCTATTCAGATTATGGAAGAACTCTTTTAAATATCTTGCCATAATTCTACCAAGATGCCCATATTGCTTTTGGGATGGTAGAAAGTAACCCTAGTACCACCTTCTTCAGCCTTGTTAACTTCTCCAATTTGAGTCAATCCAGCAGCGTTTAATCGAGATACGTCGCTTTCAATATTCTCAGAATAAAAACAAACATGGTGGATTCCAGGCCCTCTATTTGCGAGAAATTTTGCAGTCCCACTAGTTTCATCAAGAGGAACACTTACTTCGATTCTGGATTCCCCAATAAGGAATTCCAATATTTTCACATTATCACTTTCGGCAAATCTTCCATTAGGAAGAGGTGTTTTTGATTGGTCTATCTTTAATCCATAAGTATCTCTAAATAACGCCAACGCTTCTTCAAAATTATTACAAACAACACCCACATGATGGACATATGTAAGACTACCGCCTTTCCCTCTTGGGGGTTCTGGAACTATGCCATTTACTGGCATGTTTTGCCAGATCTCTAATAAAAATCCAAGATTTGATTTTGGATGAGCAAAAGCAACTCTGGAGCCACCTTCCTGACTTGCTGATCCTGTTGGAGGTACAACAATTTGCTGCCCCGCATCTTTAAGTTGCTGAACATCAACATCCATATCGTCTGAATATAAACATATATGATGAGGCCCCGCACCTCTTTTTTCTAAAAATTTTCCCGTGCCGCTATGAGGATCATTGGCCATATTAATCTCTAATTCGCTTTCACCAACCGGAATATCCAATATATTTACATTATCCAGCTGAACATTTCTTCCATCAGGCAAAGGAGACCGTTGCTCATCTACTGAAAACCCATATGTGTCCAGCCACAAACTTTTTGCAGCTTCTAAATCTCCAACAACCAATCCTAAATGATGTAATCTTGTAAACATAATTATTTCACCTCTCGTAAGTCTTTCAAATATCTGTCACGATTTCTTTGATAATTTGCTGCAGTTCTCGCTGTCATTTCTAAATTTTCCTTAGAAGGTTCTCTAGCAACTTTGCCTGGAACACCTAATACAAGGGAGTTTTCAGGGATTGTTGTTCCCGGAATAACCACTGAGCCAGCTCCGATGACACAATTATCTCCAATTTCTGCTGGGCCAAAAACCAACGCACCATTACCTATAATCACATTATTTCCGACTGTGCATCTATGAACCAAACATTGATGGGCCACAACACAGTTTTCACCTATAGTGGTTTCTTCATGTATAACAGTTCCATCTTGTATATTCGTACCTTTACCTATCGTTATTTTTCCAGCATCTCCTCTTAAAACACAATTAAACCAAACACTAGCCCCTTCTAATATTTCTACATCGCCTATAATTTGAGCACTTGGAGCAACAAAGGCGGTTTCGTGAATTTTAGGAGAAAGATCTTCAAGACTATACAACATTTTCTATCCTTTACTTCTTAGTAATTAAAATTTGGAGCGGGAGACGGGATTCGAACCCGCGACCCTTTACTTGGGAAGCAAATGCTCTTCCACTGAGCTACTCCCGCCGACTTTCTATCACAATCGTGACAGTGTAACACAAACTATTTATATTTACAGGAGGGAATAACAAGCAAATAATACGTTATTCTTGCGCTTCTTTTCTAGCATCATTTATATGTTCGGCTATTCGAGTTTGTAACGGAACAAGTTCATATCCTAAATCTTGATACATTCTACTGGAATCAACATTGTAAACATGTGGAACTGGTTTGTTTCCTGTTTTTATACTTGCATCAGGTATAATTTCCATAACAATATCAATCATATCTTGAATAGTTGCTAAATGCCCTCCGCTTATATACACAGGGTGATTTAGTTTACTTGCCATTGATGTTCTTACAAATATCTCAGCTGCATCCTCTACATGAATCATAGGAGAGAGCTCTTCTGGCCTGAATTCCATTTCAACTGATTTTCCCACAGCAGGCAATGACATTAATAATCCACCTATCATACCTGTCATACCCGTAACTCTACCATGGCCAAATACTGTACATATTCTTATTCCTCTAATATCAAGTCCGTATAGGCTTGTATACTTTGATGCCGAAAACTCATTAGCCACCTTAGTCATTCCGTACATATTTATGGGCGCAGAGGGATCGTCTTCTGTCACAGCTCTATCTCCGTAAGTTTCTTGAGTGCCATAAACAGCTATAGAGCTGGCATATACAACTCTCTGTACGTTAGTCCAGCGAGCTGCTTCAAACACATTATTTGTCCCTTGTATGTTTACCAACATACTATAGTGAGGCCTTTCTTCCGTATCGGGTGGTAGCAAAGCTGCCATGTGAATTACTTTATGAACCTTATATAGATTAATCGCTTCTAAAATTTGAGATAACTGAGAAACATCCCCTTTGTAAAGTTTCATTAACCCCCGGAAAGGCTGTATATTGATTTGTGGCTGATTTAAGTCAAAACAAACAACTTCTTCTCCTCTCTCTAAAAGTTTTCGTATAATTCTTCTACCTATAAATCCGGCTCCACCGGTTACCATAATGGACATTTGTTCACTCCCAATAAAGCTTTTAGTAAAATTCCAAAACGAGTCTAGCAATGGTTATATCCATTATCAATGTTCCATTTCATCTCTGTCTAACAAAAGCCTGTTATAAATAATCTTTTTAGAAAGATGTTTTTCCATAAACCCATAAGGCCAAATTCGTTTTACAATAAGTATTAAAATAATAGGGATATATATAAATAACAACTCTTCTATGGGAGAGAAAAATAATTTATTTGAAGGCGCAATATAAGCAAATACTAATATTATTGGCATCGATAAAATAACGGCAGGAGCAGAATCTTTATAAATTAGTTTATAACTAACTATAAAGATTGACCCGATTGTCATTGATATGGGTATTATAGATAAGAGGATACCTGCGGAAATTAGAACACCACGGCCACCTGTGTTCTTTTTTTGAAAAGGAAAAATATGCCCCAAAATAACACAAATGGCACAAATATTAAAAAATTCTTTTCCATAAGGGATAGATGTGATTAATAATAAACCAAATACAAAGCCCTTAAGTAAATCAAAAAAAATAACTAGAGTTGCAACTTTCGTACCAATACGTTCATGTATTGAAGACGCACCCATGTGCCTAAATATCTGTTTTGTGTTTCTGTAAAAAACTGTTGTAAGCAAATATCCTGAAGAAATAGTTCCTATTAAATATGAAATAATAATATAACTAATCAAATAATAAAAAGTTATACTTATTTCTCCAAAGAATTTTGTGGGTTCGGTGTTTCTAAGTATTTAAGTAAATCGCTATCAGAAGACAAGACAACAGTAGTATCTGTTCCTGGTAGAGTCTTTTTATATGCCTCAAGTGTTCGTGTAAACGTATAAAACTCAGGATCCTGCTCTAATGCCGCTGCAAAGATTTTAATAGCCTCAGCCTCGCCTGTACCCCTGAGTTCATTTGCTTCTTTTTCGGAAGTGGCCCTAATAATAGTTATTTCTCGATCGACCAAAGAACGTATGGTAAGGTTTTCTTCTTCACCTTCGGCTCTTAACTTTTGCGCCTGTACTTGTCGCTCAGTCCTCATTCTTGTATAAACACTTTGTTCAACAGATAAAGGAAAGTCGGCAGCTTTAATTCTAACATCTGAAATTACTATTCCAAAATTATTATCTGTACTACTAACAGCAGCATTTGCTCCTGCCAAAACCTGCCGTGTTATGAATTCTCTTGTAGGTATTCCGTCCTCGGTTGTTTTAGCAGAGACAAGCGTTACTCCACCGACTTGTTTCTCAGGAACCCCTCCAATAATTGTTGTTTGTTCATTTGCGGCAACAACTCTTCGTATTTCAGAAATAACGATATTACCTATACGGCTTTGGGCAGTTATTTCATCCCTTAAAGTTAATAAAAATCTTTCCGGATCTAGTATTTTATATCTAACATACGCATCAATCTCTAAAAATTGTTGGTCTTTATCCGGCATAGACTCAATTCTTACATCTATTCTAAGAAGCCTATTATCAAACCTTTGTATTTCTTCAATAATCGGTAGTTTAAACTTAAGACCTGCAGTTTTTTCTATCCGCTGAATCGCACCGAATCTTAGAATGGCTGCAGATTCTGTTTGTTGAACAATAAATAATGACTGGAATGCAAAAAAACCAGCGATTACTAATACGCCTATAACTACTTGAAGTTTTCTCACGATCCTGTACTACTACTTTCGTTTAATGGTAAAAATTGTAAAAGGCTGCCTTGGTTTTCTGGGTCTAAGACATATTTTTTAACCCCTGGAAGAATTTCTTCCATTGCTTCTAGATATAATCTTTGCCTTGTCACGCTTTTTGACTTTGTATACTCTTCAAGGAGGGAATTAAAGTAATTTGCCTCACCTGTTGCTTTTAATATTCTTTCTTCTTTGTATGCCTGTGCGGCATTTGTAACCTTTTCAGCATTACCTCTTGCTTTTGGAAGTTGATCTTGTTGATAAGCTAGTGCTGAGTTAATAACCGATTCTTTATCGACTCTTGCCCTAACTACATCGTCAAAATCCTCTCGCACCTCATCTGGTGGGCGGACATTTTGTAGCCTAACCTCAAGAATCTCTATGCCAGTTTCATAACTATCCAATATATCTTGAAGCATTATTAAGGTGGCTACCTGTGCGGCTTCCTTATTGGCAGTAAGAACATCATCAACACTTCTTTGGCCTACGACTTGTCTCAAAGAAGCCTCTGTTGCGTCTAATAAAGTCAACCCATCAGGAAATCCTTCTCCAATTCCTCTATCAGGGCTACCTGGATCATCCACGTTATATAAATATGCACCCAAGTCCCCTATACGATATTGAACAATTAGCTGAATATCAATAAGGTTTAGGTCCCCAGTAATCATTAACGCCTCTTCTCCAACATCTTGGAGGGCTCCGCCAGGTCCTGTTCTAAACCCAACTTCTAATCTTTTAGTTTCTGTAACAACTGCTTTTTGAACCTGCCCTATGGGAGAAGGCCAAAACCAGTGAAGGCCTGGTCCACGAAGATTATTTGTGAAAGATCCTAATAATTTTTCAGCTGCTAGCTCTGAAGGCTCAACTCGATAAAGTCCAGTGGCTGTCCAGATTACTAGAAAAATAATAAGAATTAAAGGAATTAAAAATTTACCTATTCTTGGGTTAAATCCACCAAGTCCATTTAATCCACCAGAAAAGGTATTCTTAATTTTCGCAAAAATCTCGTCTAAGTCTATTTCTTGTTGAGGCCTTTGTTGAAAAAGGCTTAATATCTTATTTTTCATTACATTCCTTATTAAATGAATCCAAAAACAAGTGTAGTGTATTTCGATATGAAACACAAGACGTTAATTTGGTGGGCGATCCTGGGCTCGAACCAGGGACCTCAGTCTTATCAGGACTGCGCTCTAACCAGCTGAGCTAATCGCCCACATGTTTTACTTGCTCTCTGTAGGAGAAGTATATATATTCAAAGAATGATGTCAAGAAAGTATCATTATTAATATAATTATATTTAGATAATATATAATATATTTATATGTATTAATAATAATAATAATAAAGGATAAAAGGGAACAATTGGAAACAGTAATAAAAATAGTACTTCAGGGAGGACAAGGAGGGAATGGATGTATAAGCTTTCGTAGAGAAAAATATATTCCTAAAGGAGGCCCTGATGGAGGTGATGGTGGAATAGGAGGAAGTGTTATTCTTAATGGAACAACATCAGAAATGGATTTACATAAACTAAAGGGAAATAGGTCTATTACAGCTGGTAGAGGAGAAGAGGGAAAAGGTAGGAAAAAAACGGGAAAAGCTGGGAAAAATACAATTGTTAATGTTCCTTTAGGAACTAGAGTTGTGGATGAGAAAACAGGTAAAATTATTGGAGAGCTTCTTGAGGAAGGGCAACAACTTTTGGTGGCAGAGGGAGGAATGCTGGGAAAAGGGAACACGAAGTTTGCCACATCAAGAAATAAAATACCATTATTGGCTGAAACGGGAGGAATGGGGGAAGAAAGGGAAGTTGTTTTAGAACTTTTTCCAATGGTTGATATTATTATAATCGGCGACTTTGATGGTAATGCTAAAAGTGTATTTGATAAAGTAACAGAAGAGCAAAAATCTACCAAAGAATATAAGGATAGAAAATTTATTGTAAACCCTTTTCAGGTTAGAGAAGTGGAATATAATTGGGTGAAGCAAAAAGTAGGATTAATATCATCTACTAATCTTAAAATTAATAATTTAGAAGAAGAAAAACCTTTATTTAGAAGAGCTAAGATAATATGTCTTTTTTATATTTTTCAAGAAGAAGATATAGATACCGAGGCAATAGTAAAACAAATCAATAAAGATTCTTTTTATGTGGAAAAACCAGAGATTTTTATAATTAAAGAAGATCTAATTTTGTCTGGCGAAGACTATGATATAAAGAAAATTTCAGACCAAACTACGGTCATTAGCTATGATGCTAAAACAGATGAAATAATTACTAACATTATTGAAAAAATTAAAAATCTTAGAAATAAAGAATTTATCTATAAGAAAAGCATGTCAATAAATAATGTAATAAGCCCAAAAGAAGAACAAAGTAGAACAATTGTTGAAAAAAAAGAAGAAGGTTTTGTTGTATTTAATCATAGGGCTGAAAGACTTGTTGTTTTGCCAGACCAACGAAGTTTTGCTGCAAGAATACAATTACGAAAAGAACTCTCACTTTTAGGGGTAATTGACGCACTCGAAAAGGCAGGGGTTAAAGAAGGAGACAATGTAACTATAGGTAAGAAAGATTTTATATGGGAATAAAAAAAATAGGTATACTAGGAGGCACTTTTGACCCAATTCATTTAGCACATCTTAAACTTGCCACAATAGCCATAAAAGAATATGGATTAAATGAGATAATATTCATTCCCGCAGGTAACCCCTGGATGAAAAATAACTCAATTATTACTAACGCTACACATAGAATTAACATGGTGAAGATTGCAATAGAAGAGGAACCTTTATTTAAATGTTCTTCAATTGAAATATTAAGAACTGGAAACACCTATACTATAGATACGCTTATTGAATTAGGTGTGAAACAATCAACTAATGAATATTATTTAATAATGGGAAGTGATTCATATAAACAACTACATAGATGGAAAAATTATCAAGAAATATTAAATACAGTTGAGATTATATTATTTCAAAGAAAAGGTGATGATTTTCCACAGGTGATTGATAGCAATATTAAAATTATAGAAAAAGAGATCGACAATATTAGTAGTACTAATATAAGAAGAAAAATTCAAAATAATAAATCTTTAAATGGACTTGTACCTATAAACGTAGAAGAGTATATTTTAAAAAATAATTTATATAGAACAACAACAATATGAATAAAACGATTCCTGAAAAAATTCTTTTAAATCAAGCTGTAGTTGTGGACTCCTCGATGCCGTATAAATTGGCATCCGGGGTGAATAGTCCGGTTTATTGCGATATTAGAAAACTTCTTTCTGATGTTGCTACTAGAAATGAAATTATAGAAAAACTCTCAACAAAAATACAAAAAGAGAAATTTGAAAATTATGTACTTGTTGGTGTTGCTACAGCAGGTATTCCCTGGGCGTCATTATTATCACAAAGGCTTAATATGCCACTTGCTTATGTAAGACCTGAACCTAAAGATCATGGGCTAGGTAAGCAAATTGAAGGAAAAATAAACAAAGGGCAAAAAGCTATAGTTATAGAAGACTTAACAAGTACAGGAGGGTCTGCTATTCGATCAGTTGAAGCAATTAAGGCTGAAAATATAGAAGTTCTTTGTTGTTATAGTATTTGTTCGTACAGGTCTAAATTAGCCACAGAAAAATTTATAAATTTAGATATAAAACATAGTTTTTTATTTGGTATAGATGAAATTTTAGAAACGGCTTTTAATACAAAGTATCTTAATAAGGCAGAGATAGATATAGTTCAAACTTGGCTACGAACTGGTCCTTTTTTATCCGATATATAATCTTAACAACTAACACGGAATATTAACTGAGGCAAGCGAGGTTGTTTGCCCAAACTGATTTGATCCTCTTACTTCTAGGTCAACAGTTTTACCCAATATAGTATTTTTTATACCAATAATTTTCCCTGAATATATAATAATATCTCCGGGGCGTACAGGTTCTAAAGCTCTTTCCTTAAAAGTGCTATTGATAATAGATTTTTGACCAAAAATGATTTCTACAAGATGAAGCATAAAGCTCACAGCAGTAGGTCCAGATAAAGTTATACCACTAAAAACAGTAGCTTCTGCAAAAGCTTCATCTATATGTAATAAAGAAGTAGGGCTAGGTTCTTTATTAGACCAATTATTTAGTTCATGATATTTATTGATAGTTTCTTGGGAGATGTTGCGTTGAATAGTAGGTGTAAAATCTCCCTCAGATATGTTATTGATATCAAATTGGGTGTTATTAAGTATTTTTGTTTTTGAGTTTTTAGTGATAGTTTTTTCAGATCTTGACTTTTGTCCTTTTGAAAACTCCCACATAACATTATAGTTATAATTTATAACAGGTTTATTGTTTTGATTTGTTGCCTTTACCCCAATGGATAGAAATCGATTTCCTGAAGAACTCTCCCATTTTTTTTCAAAAAAAGCGGTACTAGTTATGATATCATTTTCTTTTATTTGATTATTTTTCCATTCAATGTCAGTACCCACAAAAGGGGTTGACCGACTATTTTGTTCTGTTTCTTCCGGTGAAATAAATCCATTTTCATGCATTATATCTAGACGTCTTGCTGGTGCGTATATAAAAAACATTCCTGCAGGTGCTGGCAAAAGAGCTGACTCATTTTGTGAATTTGTATCCTCTATAGATTCTCTATAATTCAATATCATTTCTTTGGTAATAGTAATGTTGGTTGGTTTTGCTGCTGTTCCAATTACTATTTGATCCCATTCCAAAACATTCATATTATTATTCCCCTTTAAGTAGTTCGGCTATAAATACAGGGATTATCCTCTCAGTTCGTTTTTGATAGTCTTCATATGGAGGATATGATTTAACTGCAAGCTTCCAAAGTCGTTGTCTTTCTGTTGAATTTACAACTTCACGAACTTTCATGTTGTAAGTGTTTGTTTTATCTCGTATTTCTACGAATGGGTTTAATTGTAAATTATGATACCAGAGAGGGTGTTTGGGAGCACCTCCCATAGAAGCAATAAGGACATAGCTTGAGCCATCTTGGACTGTCATCACAGGTGTTTTTCTTATAGCTCCTGTTTTCCAACCTCTATGGGTGATAATAATACAAGGTAAACCTGTATCTCTGAGGGTAGCTCCTTCAGCTCCGCCGCTGCTTTCATATAATTTAACTTGTTCTGAAACCCACTGTATAGGGCTTGGAATATATTCATTCATGTCTTTATTATATAACTAATGTATCAAATAATTCTGTTAAATTCTTCGTGGTTTCCATTTCCCATATTAAAGATAAGATTTTTTGAGCTTGTTCTTGTTTAATAACTGTAGCGGTTAAATTGAGAAACTTATCTGTAAGTTCCGTATCTGATAAAGGGTTTTTTGAATGCCCTTTCGGATAGCTTGTCTCTGAGGTTGAGGTTTGACCATCATTTAGTTCTATTTGCATTTTGCAATTTGATTGACCAGGGTGTTTTTCTGTGTAGCTGGGATTTTCAATTATAGTTAGTTTTGAAATTATAGAACGTATTTGTTCACTTGCTATTCTTTCACGTGTAAAGCTATTAACTCCAATTTCTCCATATAATAATGCTGATGCAACCATGAACGGGATACTGTGGTCTGCACTTTCTCTAGTTTTTGGATTCCATTTTTCAGGATGGCTTTCAGGTGTGCTCACACAACTTGCATATGTCTCTATGCGTATTGATTTAATATCATTTACATTTAATTTTTCACCCAATTCTAACGCTAATCCTGTAGGTGCCTGAGTCAATATTTGGGAGGGAAAAAATTTAAAATCAGTTCTTGTTATACCAAAAGGGATGAATTGTTTTTCTAAAACTTTTGGATCTATAAAGTCAATGTTGGCCTTTTCCCAAAGACCATTTCTTCCTTCAAAGGGTTCATAGGGTCCTTCCATGCCTTCTTTTGCTAACATTGCTGCAAAAACACCAGCTTTTGTGGCATATGCGGTGGCGCAACCTTTCCACATAGATAATTCTCCTGAGCGTGTAGCCATAAGCGGTAAATTAGGGACAATAGAAATTGATAAAGAGTGTCCCAATTCTTCTTTTGACAATCCTAGTAATTTACCTGAGGCAAGTGAAGCCCCCATACCCACACAGAGCCCTTGATCCCATTGTTTAGATCCAAATATTGGTGCTATGTCAGAAACACTACAAAAAACTTGATACGCAAGTGCGATACTCAAAATAATTTCTCTTCCAGACGAGTTTTGGTAATCGCCTGCAGCTAAAGATGCTGGGATCATGTCACTTGGATGACCTCCCCCGGGTGAAAAGAAGGAGTCATTAAAATCTAGATATCTAAGCGCAACAGCGTTGGCGAATGCAGCCATGTCTAAAGAAGAATTGTTATTTGTCCCTAGTATTCTTGTAGCAGGAGAATTAATTACCGATGGTGCTATTTTTCTTGCAATAGTTGCTGTATCTGAATAAAAGCCTCCAATTAAACAACCAATACTATCGATGATAGTTCTTTTTACTTGGTGAACAGTTGAAATCTCAAGGTCTGAAAAAGACAATTCATAAGCATAAGAAGCCAGCGTGTCTTTTATAGTATCCAAGTCCATCTACCTACACATCGAGATTAGTTACGTTTCTTGCTTCTTTTAGGATAAATTCTCTTCTAGGAGCGACCTCATCTCCCATTAATGTAACAAACATATCTTCGGCACTTTGTGAATCTTCAGATGAAGGGGCTTCCCCAGAATTTTCGTTTCCTATTTTTACTTTTAACATGACTCGTGTTTCAGGATTCATGGTAGTATCCCATAGTTGATCAGGGTTCATTTCTCCTAAACCTTTATATCGTTGAATATTTATTCCAGACTGATCTGCAGCCCGGCTAATCTTTTCTGCTAATAGAGGCCAATTAATATCTTCTTCTAAAAACTTTCCATTTTTTTCTATACTATAGTTATTAATTGAAATATAATCCTTGATCTCTTCCCAAGATATTAAAAGATATTCAAATTCCGTTTTGTTGAAAAAAGTTTGGTCTATAGAGAAACTATCATCATCAGATTTAAAAGACCATGAAGTAAATCCTTCAGAATCGGTTTCTTTTTTTTCTACAGAAAGGCCAATTTCTGTTATTAGTGCGTCTATGTGAGATTGTTCAATCTCTGATATTGACATTAAGTTACTAACCCAATTTATTTGTTGCGAACCTAGTATTTTAATTATAATATTTACAGGGATTGCTGTAGATTTAGACAACTTTCCTATATTTAAATTAAAACGATCCAATTTGTTTGCAACAGATTGCATTTTCACACCAGATAAAGAGATTGTTCCATCTTTTGATAATAATTTCACACCTGATAGGGTTGTTTTTACAAGCCAGGCATCTTTATCTTCCTCTGAAAACAACCATTCTTCTTTTTTACCTTTTGATGCTTTATATAAAGGCGGTTGGGCTATATATAAATGCCCTTCAGTTATGAGAGGCCTCATATGCCTAAAGAAAAATGTTAAAATTAATGTTCTGATATGCGAACCATCAACATCAGCATCAGTCATAATTATAACCTTATGATATCTAAGTGCATCTAAATCGAATTCAGGGGCTTTTGACTCTTCTTGATCTTCATCACCAGTACCATTTTCTCCACCATTTGACGTGTTAAGTCTAGAATGAAATTTTGTACCAAGGGCAGTTATTATATGCCGAATTTCTTCGTGACCAACCATCTGATCTTCTCTTGCCTTTTCCACGTTCAATATTTTTCCCTTGAGCGGTAAAATTGCTTGAAACTTTCTATCTCGACCCATTTTTGCTGAACCACCAGCTGACTCTCCCTCAACGAGATAGATTTCACTTAATGAAGGGTCTTTTTCTTGACAGTCAGCAAGTTTACCCGGAAGAGACCCTCCATCCATAGCATTTTTTCTTAAAACCATGTCCCTGGCTTTTCGCGCAGCTTCTCGTGCCTTTTGAGAAATTAAACATTTTTCTATTATTCGTCGTGCTTCTACAGGGTTTTCTTCTAAATAGTATTCTAAACCTTCAGATACTGCCGAATCGACTTGACTACGGACTTCTTGATTTCCCAATTTAGCTTTAGTTTGTCCTTCAAACTCAGGATCTAATAATTTAACACTAACTACTGCTGCGAGACCTTCTCTTGTGTCTTCTCCTGTAATACTGGGCTGGTCTTCTTTTATAAAGTTCTGTTTTTTTGCATATTCATTTATTGCCTTGGTTAATGCTGAACGAAGTCCAGTTAAGTGAGTTCCGCCATCAGGAGTGTGGATACAATTAGCAAAAGCATAGGTCGTATCAGAATACCCAGTGTTATATTGTAAAGCGACCTCTATCATTGTTTCAGACACTTCTTTTTCTATATGTATGGGTTCTGTATGTAAAACAGTTTTATTGTTGTTTAGGTAATCTTTTACGTAACTTACTATACCTAATTCAAAAAAGAAATCTGCTTTCCATTCAGCAGCACCTTTTGATTTATGCCATTCGCTTGTAAACTTAAGAGTAACTCCCTTATTTAAATAAGCCATTTGTCTAAATCGTTGAATCAAGTCTTCAAAATCGTAATCAATAGATTTAAAAATAGCTTTATCTGGTATAAATGTAATCGTAGTTCCTTGCTGTGAAGTTGTTCCTGTTATTTCCATATCTCCACGAGGCTTGCCTTTACCATATTCCTGTATATGGGCTTTTCCATCGCGAAAAACCTCAACCTTCATTGTTTCGGATAGTGCATTTACTACAGAGGCACCAACGCCATGTAGTCCACCAGAAACTTTGTACGCCCCTCCTCCAAATTTACCTCCAGCATGCAAGGTAGTCATTATTGTTTCCAGGGCAGGTCTTTTAGTAGCTTCGTGCATATCAACAGGAATACCTCTTCCGTTATCCGTTACTTTGACCCAACCTGCTTCGTCTATGTTAATGGTTATCGTGTCACAATATCCTGCCATAGCTTCATCTATTCCGTTATCTACTATTTCATATATGAGATGATGGATACCACGCTGGTCTGAACTCCCTATGTACATACCAGGTCGTTTTCTAACAGCTTCAAGGCCTTCTAAAACCTGTATGTCGCTAGCAGTATATTCAGCCTGATTTTTATTCTGACTTGTTGCCATAAATCCCTCTCATTGAGTTTTACTATCTTTAAATCATCTTGTAATATGTTGTATGGTTGAGAACAACATGCGTTTGTTGATATATTATTTTAACAAAATAGATATATACAGTCAAAGTTATAAATACCAATATGAGTACTTATGTACTCATATTGTACAATATATGGTATTGAGTGGAGTAATATGATAATACTTGGGATAGAAACCTCTTGCGACGAAACAGCAATTTCTGTTGTTGAGAATGGATCAAATTTGTTATCAAATGTTATTCGTTCACAAATAGAGATTCATGCCCAACATGGAGGAATAGTTCCAGAAGTAGCATCAAGAGCTCATGTTGCTGCGATTATTCCGGCTCTTCAACAGTCGTTGGATAATGCCAATGTGAAAATGGAGGAGATAGATAAAATTGCAGTTACTTTCGGGCCAGGATTAGCAGGATCGTTGCTAGTGGGTGTTAATTTAGCAAAAACACTTGCATACATATATAAAAAACCTTTGTTGGGTATAAATCACATAGAGGCACACATATATAGCTCTTGGTTGGAAAAAGATAATTTTGAACCTAAATTTCCATTAATATGTATGGTTGCTTCTGGCGGACATACAGAATTAATATTGATGAGATCGCATGGAGATTATGAAATTTTAGGCCAAACTAGAGATGATGCAGCCGGAGAAGCTTTTGATAAAGCTGCAAGAGTGCTTGGGCTTAGTTACCCTGGGGGGCCTGAAATTCAAAAATATGCTTCAAATGAACTTGAGGCATATGATATGGTTATGCCTAGGCCATTAATTCGCGAAGGATTAGACTTTAGCTTTAGTGGATTAAAAACTGCATTTTTAAATAAAGCTAGAGCTAAATCTAAAGAACTTAGCAAAGACATATCGCAAGATCCAAAAATTGTAGGTAGATTAGCTTGGGAATTTCAAGAAGCAATTACAGAAGTTTTGGTGACAAAAGCTAAAAGAGCAGTTGATTTGTCCGGGGCAAAGATGCTTATTATTGGTGGAGGAGTTGCTGCTAATGCAAGGTTGAGAGAAAGGGTTGAAGACTATATTTCACAAGTCCCTGTAATTATACCGCGCCCTGGATTGTGTATTGATAATGGTGCTATGATCGCTGCCTGTGCTTATTTTAAAAACTATGAGCACAATATAGGTTTAGACATTAATCCTAGTCTATCTATCGAAGATGACCCTGTTAGCGACTATCTATAGTTAACGGATAACTTAATCCAAGTATTTGGCTGTGTATAAAGCTAACAATTTCTTCAGACTCTTGTATTGAAGTGCTTGTCAGTAAATCAAAAGTGATTTCTTTTGAATTTGTATTAATTGTTAATTTGGCAACATTCTCTGTACCAAAATAAGAGAAAAGATTAATTCCTGAAAAAGCTGCCGTGGCGCCAAAAACAAGCCAGCTTATCAATGAGGTAAGTTCAAACGCAAATGAAATCCAAACCCAAGCAAGAGAAACCACTCCAAATATTATTCCATACCATAAATCTTCTAATGTTTTCTTTGGAAAGGTTAGTTCAGTGTTTGTAATATCACTTGTTTTAAAAATTATTGTTGAATCTCGTTCTTCTATAAAGGATTCATAAATCATTCTAAAATTTGTTAAGGTTAACAATTCGCTATCATCACTATCAGTTATACTATCTTTGCTAGTATGTATTTTACCAGCGTGGTTACCAAATAAGTAAATTATTTTTTCGTTTTCTAATATCGAGAAGTAGCGAGTTTTTTTCAATTGTGAAGATTCCATTTTGTAGTATTATAAAGTTACTATACAAATATATCCCTATAAACTCAACTAGTTGAGTCTATAGGACAACTTTGGAGATATAATAGATTTTATTGATGTGATCTTTTTTGCAAAAGATTCATTTGTGGCAATTTCATTTTTTACCCAATTATTAGAGGCCCTAATAGTTTTTGTTGTCCAATTCCCACAAAGAGTTGCTACCTCTTTGTATTTTAGTCCCAGTATAGTTAATGCCAAGTGCATAACAATCTTTTGAGGCTCGCTTGCGCGACCACTTGATTTAGTTTGTATTTTTTCTTCGCTTATTTTGTAATATTGAGCAACAATAGATATTAATTCTCCGTTAGATATAGCAATATTGGATAAGTTAGACATCTCAGCATCTAAGCCGAGAGCAAGTTTTGCTAGATCTAGGTCGATATTTTTCCCTGAAAATTCGGAATAAGCTATTAGTTTATTTAGATTCCCTTCGAGTTCTCTAATACTATGAGTGTAAACTGTGGCAAGTAAACTTGTTACGTCTTCTGTAATAGGTATATTTGCCTGTTCTGCTTTTTTTAAAACTATAGCCGCACGAGTTTCTATTTCGGGACTTTGAATATCGGCCACTAATCCCCACTGAAACCTTGATAATAGACGATCATGGATAAAATCAACGTATTGAGGGTGCCTGTCGCAGGCTAGTACAATTTGCTTATTTGAATCGTGTAAATCATTAAAAGTATGAAAAAGACCTTCTTGGGTTTGTTCTTTTCCTTGAAGAAACTGAATATCATCTAAAATTAATGCATCAGGACTACGATATTTCATTCGAAATTCATCCGTTTTTCTTTTTTGTATAGATGCAACAAATTCATTAGTAAATTGTTCTGTAGTAACATAAAGGATATTTTGATTCTTGGATCGCATAAGCTGGGCAATTGATTGTAGTAGATGGGTTTTCCCCAAACCTACACCAGAATATATAAATAATGGGTTAAATCTACCACCAGGTTCGGTTGCAACGCTTATCGCAGAAGAATATGCAAGTTTGTTTGATTCTCCAACGACAAAATTCTCAAAACTATAGTTCGATTTATTAATTTTATTATGTACTGATGCCATCGATTTTACCGAAAAGGAGGGTTTCTCTTTTTTTACGTCAGATTTATTATTAGCTACTGTGAAGACAACTTTTGTTTTTTCAGTACTCACTTCTTTTATAGCAGACTCGATTTGAGATTTCATTTTTTTATTTAGCCATTCAGAGACAAATAGAGATGAAACACCTATTGTTAAAATGTTATTTTTTGAACTTAAAACAAAGGTGCCTTTTAGCCAAGTTTCAAAACTGGCTTTTGGAATTTTCATTTCAAGTAAACCAAGAGTTGCTGACCAAATTTTATTATGCTCAGAGTTATTTTGTGTCATAGTAAACATAATTCTGTAGTTAGTTTTAGGGCCGGAAGCATAGAATAGCATTATTACTAAATACTCCAAGGGGAAAGAAATCCAATTTTTATGACTTTTGATGTATTCTGTACTAAATGAAGGATATAGGGCTTAAAATATGAAATTATCAACAATCAAAATAGTTTATTTTGGAACACCAGAAATATCTGCAGGAGTTCTTAAAAAGATAAGCGAAGAAAAAGCAAAAATAATTGGAGTCTTTACAAAGCCAGATAGCCTTTACGGAAGAGGTACTAAAACACAAGAAAATCCTGTAAAAAAATTAGCTAAAGAATTAAAAATCCCAATATTTCAACCAATATTATTAAAAGATGTAGCTGTGGTTAACAATATTAAAAATTTATCTCCTGACTTAATAATTGTTGCTGCCTACGGATTAATTATTCCAAAGGAAATATTAGATATTCCCAAATATGGAGTGCTAAATATCCATCCTTCGTTATTGCCAATTTATAGAGGCCCTTCGCCTGTTGCTACAGCTTTAATGAATGGAGATTCATATACAGGTGTAAGCATTATGCTTTTAGATGAAGGTATGGATAGTGGCCCTGTTCTTGTAAGTGAAAAAATAAGTATTAATTCAGGCCATAATACACAAACATTAACTCAAGAACTGTTTCAAATAGGAGCTGATCTTTTGATCGAAGCCATGATTTTATGGATTGATGGGCAAATAGAACTTAAGTACCAAAATATTAACAATGTTTCTGTAACTTCTCTTTTAACAAAAGAAGATGGAAAAATAAACTGGCAACAAAAAAATGAACAAATCGAAAGAAAAGTTAGGGCTTTTAGTCCTTGGCCAACTGCATTTACTTACTTCAAATCCAAAAGATTAATTATTGAAAAAGCATTTCTTTTTCTTGGAGAATATACTTATCAAAACAACGGCATTATCCCAGGAACAGTTATAAAAATTGATACTAAACCTAAAAGCATTATAGGTGTTTGTTGCGGAGAAGGCTTTTTAGTAATAACAAAAGTTAAATTAGAGGGAAGCTCTTCACAAGATATAAATGATTTTATACGGGGTAAATCAGATTTTATTGGAGGAGTATTGCAATAAATTATTGACCATCGGTAGCTTCTTCTGTGATGGTTGGCACGGTAGGTTCATAACCAATTTCAGCTCCAGTTTGGTCAGTAGTTTCTACTTTTCTAGGGGCTGAAATTCTGACAACCACTGAATTTAAGTCATTAAGTACAGAAATTCCTTTAGCAAGAGATAAATCTGAAATCTTTAAAACTTTCTCAAAAGTATCTAAAGGTGCAAGATCAATTTCAAGTTTTTCTGGAAGATCTTTAGGTAATGCAGAAACTCTTAGTGAACGCAAAGTCTGGTTAACTATCCCACCATAGGATTTAATAGCAGGCGATTCACCTGTTAGACTAATTGAAATATTAGAAATAATCTCTTCTGAAGTCGAAACTTCAAGGAAATCTACGTGCAACACTTTATCAGTGACAGGATGTTTTTGTATTTCTCTTATGTATGTGAATCTTGACGCATTGTCCCCTTCTATATTAATTGAAATAGGTGTATTAATGCTTGCTTGGTTTAACAACCTTGTTAATTCGTCTGTTTCTACCTGTAGTGCGATTGATTCAACACCATTTCCATATAGATGTATGGGAGTTTTTCCCTCTCTACGAAGAAAACGAACATTTTTACCAACAACTTCTCTTTTATTAACTTTTATTTCTAAACCTGAATTTGTCATAACTTACATACTTCCCAATTATTCTATGTTTTACAAAATATCTAAGAAATAACTATTCTAAGAAGTTTACAAATTATGTCAACCTTTCGTTATAAAAAAGTGGATTTAAGTTTTGCTATTTTACATAAATCTAAGATATCATGTATAGTCTATACTTCATAAGAAACAAAAAATTTTGTGGGGGGGCTGTGATGACGCAAGGCAACGCACTTACACCTGAACAAGTAAATAGATATAGCAGGCATATAATTATGCCTCAAATCGGAAGCCTGGGCCAAAGAAAACTCATAAATTCTAAAGCTGTTGTTATAGGGGCAGGAGGCCTTGGTGGACCAGTTGCTTTATACCTTGCCTTGGCAGGTGTTGGGACTATAGGTATTGTTGATTTTGATACAGTAGATTTAACAAATTTGCAAAGACAAGTTTTGCACGATAGTGAATCTATTGGTATGTCAAAAGTAGAATCTGCTGCTAAAACTTTAAAAAGATATAATCCTAATGTAAATGTTGTTAAACACGAGACTCCGTTGAATTCTACAAACGCTATGGAGATTCTTGGGCAATACGATATAGTTATTAATGGTGCAGATAATTTTCCAACTCGTTATCTTGTGAATGATGCATGTTATTTTTTAAAAAAACCACTTGTTGATGGTAGCATTCTAATGTTTGATGGGCAGGCAACAACATATATACCAGGCCCAGATAATGCATGTTATAGATGCCTATTTAAAGAACCACCACCTCCGGGATCAGTGCCAACATGTGCAGAGGCGGGAGTTTTAGGCGCCTTAACAGCTACAATCGGTAGTATCCAAGCAACAGAAGTTGTAAAAGTGTTATTAGAAATAGGAACTCCATTAGTTAATAGGCTTTTATTATATGATGGGCTAAGTCTTGATTTTAGAGTAGTAAAATATAGAAAAAATAAAGACTGTCCTTTATGTAACGGATCTCAAACTGAACTTATTGATTATTTAGAATTTTGTGGATTGCCTTCTTCTAGTGAATTAGTTGGCTAAATCAGATAGGTAAATATTTTGTCTAATGAAATAAAGTCAAAAAATAACAACCAAATTCACCGACCTGGTATTTTAAGCGCTGTTGGCAACACTCCTTTAGTTGAAATGCCTAACATTTCAATAAATGAGGACGTAAGACTTTTTGCTAAGCTTGAAGGAGCAAACCCTACTGGTAGTGTGAAAGATAGAATAGCGCTAAAAATGATTGAAATGGCTGAAGAGAAGGGCGATATCAAAAAAGGAGACACTGTTTTAGAGCCATCGAGTGGTAATACCGGCATTGGCTTGGCAATGGTTTGTAAATTAAAAGGGTATCATCTTGAAGTTGTTCTTCCTGAGAATGTCAGTAGAGAGCGAATTCAACTTTTAACAGCATATGGTGCAAAGATTCATTTTTCTGAAGGAGCAAAAGGTACAAATGGTGCTATTGAAGTAGCAAAAGAAATGGTGTCTGTTGGAAATTATTATTTTCCCTATCAGTATGGTAACGAAGCAAACCCTTTGGCTCATTATTATGGAACAGGTTTAGAAATTATTGAGCAATTACCTGAAGTTGATGTTTTTGTTGCAGGCCTGGGTACTGGCGGCACATTAATGGGAACAGGAAGAAGGCTGAAGGAGTTTAATCCTGAAATAAAAATTGTGGCAGCTGCGCCCCAACCTGGTGATAGCATTCAGGCATTAAGAAGTCTCGAGGATGGATTTGTTCCGCCTATATTAGATTTAAATTTATTAGATGCAAGAATAATGGTGTCGAGTGAAGAAGCATTTAAAACAACAAAAAGGCTATTGGACGATGAAGGTATTTTTGCGGGGATATCGTGCGGTGCTGTTGTTGCAAGTGCTATAAAAATAGCCAAGCGTTTGGAAAAAGGAAATATAGTTTGTTTACTTGCGGATGCAGGGTGGAAATATTTAAGCACAGATTTATGGACAAAAGAATATTTAGATCTTGAAGAAGAACTTGAAGGTAAACTTTGGTGGTAACTGATTAACGGTGTCCAATGTTACATATATATGTTATTTCAACAAATGGTAAAATATCTGAAGAATTAGAATCTGCATTGAGGGCAGAAGATATTTCATTGTTGTCAAATTACCAACCTAACGATAGTTCAGTAGAATTAGATGGAATTTTATTAGAACTAACCAATATAGATCATGATTCTATTAATAACGCAAATGAATTATCTACAAAATTCCAGACACCACTTTTTCTAGCTATAACTAAAGAAGTTCTCCCTTTTTATGACAGTTCTTGGGGAGGTCAGGATTTTTTAACCAACCCATATCATTTAGGTGAATTTACTGCAAGAATTAAACAAAAATTAGATAATGTGGCATCAAATCAATCTATACCTAAATTGATTTCATCAAATAACTTAACAATTGATACTGAAAAATATGAAGTTTTTGTAGGAAATATAAAAGTCATGTTAACTTACAAAGAATATCGACTTCTTTGTATATTGGCTTCAAATCCCGGAAGAGTTTTTTCCAGAGAAGTTTTACTTACCGATATATGGGAATATGATTATTACGGCGGTACACGGACAGTAGATGTCCATATAAGAAGACTTAGAAGTAAGATAGAAATTAACGGTAATTTTTTTATAGAAACTATAAGAAATGTTGGATATAAATTTATTTAGATTTATCCAGATTTTCTCTTTCGGTTAACATAGATTTAACAACTAAGTTACGTCGATTTAACAGCTAAGTTACTACATTGTAATCATTCGGGTACATTATTAAAATACTTAATTTATCAACACTGATTGTAGAGATTCAGTGAAAGTATTTATAGGAGGCCTGTAATGAACGATAGTGGAAACTTAGCTTGGATGATTACTGCAAGCGCTTTAGTTTTATTAATGACTCCTGGATTAGCTTTCTTTTACGGGGGATTAGTTCGGGCTAAAAATATAGTCAATACAATGATGTTTAGTTTTATTTCTATGGGTCTTGCAACAATAGTGTGGGTTTTGTGGGGCTATAGCTTAGCTTTTAGTGGAAGTGGGTCTTTTATAGGCAATTTAGATATGTTTGGGCTTAATGGCTTAGATGTAACTGATGGAGATACAATAATATTTATAGCCTTTCAAGGAATGTTTGCAATTATAACACCCGCTTTAATTGCAGGTGCATTTGCTGAAAGATTTAAATTTTCAACATACATGGTTTTCTTAGTTCTTTGGCTTACCTTGGTATATGCTCCTATCTGTCATTGGGTTTGGGCACCGGGCGGTTGGTTATTTGAAAGAGGTGCTTTAGATTTCGCTGGGGGTACTGTAGTTCATATTAATGCAGGTATTGCCGCAGTAGCTGCAGCATGGCTTCTTGGTCCAAGAAGAAATATAAGTAATGGTGTAGAGCCACATAGTGTGCCTTTTGTCTTATTAGGTGCAGGTTTGCTTTGGTTTGGATGGTTTGGTTTTAATGCCGGTTCGGAATTAGCAGCTGATGCTAGAGCAGCTATGGCATTTTTTGTGACTAATATTGCTGCTGGAACAGCTTTAACGGCATGGGTAATATTACAATATGTAAAAACCGGTAGGTTTAGTGCAGTTGGTGCAGCCTCTGGTGCAGTGGCAGGATTGGTAGCAATTACACCAGCTTCTGGATTTGTTGGCCCTATGGGTGCTTTAGCTATAGGAGCAGGAGCAGGAGCCCTATGCTATGGAGCAGTTTTGTTAAGAGCTAAATTAAGTCTTGATGATGCCTTAGAGGTGTTTCCAGTTCATGGTATTGGGGGAATATGGGGAGCTCTTATGACTGGAGTTTTTGCTATCGAAGCTATTGGAGGAACCAAGGGATTATTAGAAGGTAATGGCTCAATCATGATTGAGCAAATAATAGCAATTCTAGCAACATTAATTTATGGCTTTATTGTTAGCGCAATAATATTAAAAGTTTTAGACTTAGTGATGGGGTTAAGAGTATCAGAAAATGCTGAAGATATTGGAACGGATATAACCTCTCATGGAGAAAGGGGCTATGTGGCAGACGGTGCTGATGCCTAATCGGTAAGTAAATTGTTAACACAATTGTAACCAAAAAACGAGGAATTCTTCCTCGTGTTTGGTATAATTGACAGGTCGATATAGACATTTCCTAACGAGCCTCAAAGGATTGTTTATATCGATCACTATTTTTTAATGAAATTAAATATATATAGGTATGAGGTGAAATATGGTAGCCGAACCAAAAGATATAGGTGATGTTCTTAAGCTTATGAGTGATTCAGGGAGCGATATCCTCGATATAAAATTCATTGATTTACCTGGTACATGGCAACATGTTTCAGTTCCTACAAGTGAAGTTACCGAGTCTTTGTTTCAAGACGGAACAGGATTTGATGGCTCATCAATCAGGGGATTTCAGTCTATAGATGAATCAGATATGTTGTTAGTTCCTGATATATCAACAGTAAAAATCGACCCATTTAATGAGGGACAAATAACAGTTATTGCTGATATTCGAGACCCATTAACCGGTGAAAGCTATTCAAGAGATCCTAGAAATGTTGCAAAGAAAGCCGAAGCACATTTAAAGTCTTTAGGAATTGGAGACACTTCATATTGGGGGCCAGAAGTAGAATTTTTTATATTTGATTCTATAAGGTTTAGCTATGGTGCAAATCATGGATATCATTTCGTTGATTCGGATGAAGGTATTTGGAATTCTGGCGATTTAACAATGCTAGATGGGACTACTTTAAATAAGGGTAATAGACCTAGGCATAAAGAAGGTTATTTCCCTGTGCCTCCAGTAGACACCTTGCAAGATATGCGGTCAGAAATGGTAAGAACTTTAATAAATGGATTTGATATTGCTGTTGAAAAACATCATCATGAAGTAGCTACTGGTGGGCAGGGTGAAATAGACATAGTGTTTGATAGTTTAGTAAAGACAGCTGACAATGTTATGAATTATAAATATGTTGTTAAAAATGTTGCTGCGAAATATGACAAAGTTGTTACATTTATGCCAAAACCTCTTTTTAACGATAATGGAACAGGAATGCATACCCACCAATCTATTTGGAAAGATGGAGTCCCATTGTTTGCTGGTGACGAATATGCAGGACTTTCCAAACTTGCTTTGAATTATATTGGTGGATTAATTAAACATGGTAAAGCATTAATGGCCTTAGCTGCTCCAACAACCAACTCTTATAAAAGACTGACTCCGGGATTTGAAGCACCAACAATTTTAGCTCTTTCCGCTAGAAATAGATCAGCCGCTTGTCGAATACCTATGTATTTCCAAAATCCTAAAGCTAAAAGGGTGGAATTTAGATCTGCTGATCCAACTTGCAACCCATATCTAACCTTCGCTGCCATGCTTATGGCTGGATTAGATGGTATTGAGAATGGATATGAGCCAGGAGATCCATTAGAATCAGATCTTTTTTCATTGAGTGCGCAAGAGGTGGCAAAATTACCCCAAGTCCCAAGCAGTTTAGAAGAGGCATTACAGGCTTTAGAAGATGATCACGACTTTTTATTAAAAGGTGGTGTTTTTACTGAAGATTTAATTTCAGGTTGGATTAATTTTAAACGTGAAAATGATGTTGATCCTATAAGACTTCGCCCACATCCATATGAGTTCTACTTGAGTTTTGATGCGTAGGAAATATTTCTTTAGATAGTAACTTTTTTAGTTTAAATAGTACGCACATTTCGTTGACAACTACAAGGGCATTACTTACACTGATTTTGAAGATTATTATGTGAATTAGAAATTAAATAGGGGGAGACTTTAGTTCTCCCCTATTCTTGTCAGAAGAGGAATTTCTATGGATGAGGAAAAAAGTAGAGACGAAGCAATCAAATTTGTAACAGAAACAGTTCATGGCAGCGATGTTAGATTTGTACGTCTTTGGTTTACTGATATATTAGGGAATTTAAAGGGCGTAGCATTAAATGTCGCTGAATTAGAAAACTCATTAAGAGACGGCATGACTTTTGATGGAGCCTCTATTGGTGCAATTGCTCGGAGCGAGGAGAGTGATTTAGTATTAATACCCGATCCTAGTACATTTAAAGTTTTACCATGGCGACCTTCAGACGGCGCTGTAGGTAAAATGTTTTGTGATGTGTACCGGCCTGATGGGACACCTCATTTAGGAGATCCCCGTGCAATCCTTAAATCAAATTTGGAAAAAGCCTATCAACTGGGCTATACATTTTTACTATCTCCTGAAACAGAATATTATTACTTCAAAAATTCATGTACCACAGAAATATTAGACTCTGCTGGATATTTTGATCAGACTGCTTCTGATATTGGTACTGAGTTGAGAAGGGAAACAGTTTTAGCTTTAGAAGACATTGGCATTCCAGTGGAATACAGTCACCACGAAGTATCGCCCAGCCAACACGAAATCAATTTAAGACATACAGATGCCTTAACAATGGCTGATAATGTTATGACGTATAAATTAGCAGTAAAGGAAATTGCACAAAAACATGGAATACATGCTAGTTTTATGCCAAAACCAATAGAAGGTTTTCATGGAAATGGTATGCATGTGAATATGTCTCTTTTCAAAGGAGAGGTAAACGAGTTTTATAAAGATGGTGGTACTAGTGAAGATTTTATTTCAGATACTGCAAAATATTTTATTGCAGGACTTATGAAACATGCAAAAGAAATTACAGCAGTGACTAATCAATGGGTCAATTCCTATAAAAGGATTGTCTCTGGATATGAAGCTCCAGGTCATATTTCTTGGTCTAATCTAAATAGAGGAGACCTTATAAGAGTGCCTTCATATAGAAAAGGACGGGAAAAATCTGTCAGAATTGAATATAGAGCTCCAGATTCAGCTTGTAATCCATATTTAGTATTCAGTGTTATTCTGGCTGCTGGTTTGTCTGGCATAGTAAATAAGTACGATGTACCAATGCCGGTTGATCAAGACATAAATAAAATCGATCAATCGCAGAGAGTATCGGAAAATATAGAATCATTACCTACAAATCTTTCAGAAGCTTTACATTATTTTGAGAATAGTGAATTAATGTACAATTGTTTGGGAGAAGATGCTTTCAACAATTTCATAAAAAATAAAAAATTGGAATGGACAGAGTACAGCCGCCATGTTAGTAGTTATGAAATTGATAAATACCTACCGATGCTTTAGGAAGGGTAAAAGTGAGTTTTAATTATAATATAAAAAATAAAGGCCTTTATTATCCATCATTTGATCATGACGCATGTGGTGTTGGTATGGTTGCGAATATATACGGCAAAGCCTCTAATGAAATCATTCAGCAAGGATTGACAATTCTGGATAATCTTGCACATCGAGGTGCATGCGGGGCTGATCCCGATACAGGAGATGGTGGGGGGATTTTATTATCAATTCCGCATGATTTTTTTGTCAAACAATTATCTGTTGATAATATTACGATTCCTGCTGTCGGTGAATATGCAGTTGGTATGGTTTTTATACCAAATAATGATAAAGATATTTCTGCTTGCAAGAAACAAATACAAAATATTATAGAAGATGAAAATATTGAAATATTGGGTTGGCGCAATGTACCTGTTAAAGATGAAATAATTGGATATGACGCAAAATCATCGATGCCCTTAATAGTGCAGGTTTTTGTAAAAAAACCAATTAATCTTGTTAGTGATGATGATTTTGAAAAAAAACTTTATGTTGTTAGAAAACGAATAGAAATATCTTCAATGAAATTGAATTTAAACAATTATGATGATTTTTATTTTTGTAGTTTTTCTTGCCGGACCATTGTCTATAAAGGATTATTAACACCTGAGCAGGTAAAAGACTTCTACCCTGATTTAGGAGATCCTTTATTTAAGTCGTGGTTTGGTTTAGTACATTCTCGTTTCAGTACAAATACCTTGGGTAAATGGAAGTTATCACATCCATATAGATATGTTGCGCATAATGGTGAAATCAATACCGTTAGAGGTAACAGTAATTGGATGTCATCGAGGGAGAAAATTATAACTGCTGAATCATTTGGAGAAGACGTTACAAAAATTGTACCAATATTAGAGCAAGGAGACAGTGATACAGCTTCATTAGATAAGGTTTTTGAACTCCTTGCACTTTCTGGCCGATCTTTACCACATGTGATGGCAATGATGGTTCCTCAAGCGTGGGAAAGTGATAATGCAATATCTCCAGAATTACGAGCTTTTTATGAATATCACTCATGCTTAATGGAGCCTTGGGACGGCCCTGCACTGGTTGCATTTACTAACGGGAAGCAACTGGGTGCAAACTTAGATAGAAATGGGTTACGACCATTTCGTTATTCTGTGACTTCTGATGGTTTAATTGTGATGTCTTCAGAAACTGGGGTTTTGGAATTAGATCCAAAAAAGATTGAAATAAGAGGAAGATTACAGCCTGGAAAAATGATGTTAATCGATCCCGAACAAGGAAGAATAATATTTGATGATGAAATTAAAGAAAATCTTGCTAATTTACAGCCATATAAAGAATGGGTAGATAATAATTTAACGAGATTGGAAAGTTTACCTGAAATTACTTTAGGGAATTATAGGGATAGTATTGAAAATTTATCTAGTTTACAAAGATCTTTTGGCTACACTGATGAAGAATTGAGAATGTTATTGGTTCCTATGGTGCAAAATGGCACTGAGGCAATAGGTTCTATGGGAACGGATACCCCTATTGCAATTCTATCAAACAAAACGCAGTCTGTTTTTTCATACTTTAAACAATTATTTGCACAAGTAAGCAATCCTCCATTAGATGCTATAAGAGAAGAGTTAGTAACTTCTTTAGAGGCTCCTGTGGGATGTGAACAAGAATTATTTAAAGAAACAGAACTTCATTGCCAGCAATTAAAATTAACATCGCCTATTTTAACTAATAAAGAACTGAATCAAATAAAAAATATAGATAAACCAGGATTAAAAACAGCAACAATAAGTTGCTTATTTAATACCTCAAGTAGTAAGCAGAATTTGGCTAAAACTATTGATCAAATATGCAAAGAGGTTGTGATTTCTATTAATCAAGGAAACACATTAATAGTTTTATCCGATAGAGATGTGTCACTTCAAATGGCCGCAATTCCTTCCTTATTAATTCTTGCTGCAGTTCATCATGACCTCATTAGAAGAGGTTTGCGATCTAAAGTAGGATTAATAGTTGAATCAGGGGAACCTAGAGAAGTTATGCATTTTGCACTTTTATTAGGATACGGCGCAGCGGCTATAAACCCCTATTTAGCATATGCAACTTTCGATTCTATGCTTATTAAGGGGGAAATTACTGTAAAGGATTTAGATTATGCTATTCAAAATTATAAGAAAGCAATCCATAAGGGGTTACTTAAAATAGCATCTAAAATGGGTATTTCAACAATTCAGAGTTATAGAGGTGCCCAAATATTTGAATGTATTGGATTTAATGACCAGTTGATAGAAAAATATTTTTGTTGGACTCCTTCAAGAATTGGAGGAATTGGAATAAAGGAAATAGAACAAGATACGATTGAAAGGCACGTAAAAGCTTTTTCTGAACATCGAACTCCTTCCTTGCTTGACTTGGATTCTGGTGGGCAATATCAATGGAGAAGAGATGGTGAATACCATATGTACAATCCAATATCTATAGCAAAACTTCAAGAATCTGCAAGGACTGGATCTTATCCGACATACAAGGAATTTGCAGAATTAATTGATAAACAAGATCAACAATTAGCTACTTTGCGCGGTTTACTAGAATTTATAGAATCGAAAGATCCTTTAGATATTTCTGAAGTTGAATCAGCCGATAAGATTGTTAAACGGTTTGCTACTGGTGCAATTTCACTTGGTGCAATATCTCCGGAAGCACATGAAACTTTGGCTATAGCAATGAATAAAATAGGGGCAAGAAGCAATACTGGCGAAGGTGGAGAAGATTCACGGCGTTTTACTATTGACGAAGACGGATCAAATCGAAATAGTGCAATTAAACAAATTGCTTCTGGAAGGTTTGGAGTAACAACAAATTATTTGGTAAACGCTACTGATTTGCAGATCAAAATGGCTCAGGGATCTAAGCCTGGAGAAGGTGGGCAATTACCTGGAGATAAAGTTGATGAATATATAGGGGGAGTAAGGCATACAACCCCAGGTGTTGAATTAATTTCACCACCACCACATCATGATATTTATTCTATAGAAGACCTGGCTCAACTTATTCATGATTTAAAAAATGTAAATTCAAATGCAAGGATACACGTAAAATTGGTTGCTGAAGCTGGTGTTGGAACCATAGCAGCAGGTGTTTCAAAAGCACACGGGGATGTTGTTCTTATTAGTGGCGATAGTGGTGGTACTGGAGCCTCTCCTGAAACATCTATAAAACATGCAGGATTGCCTTGGGAATTAGGTATAGCAGAAACTCAGCAAGTCTTAGTTGAAAATAACCTAAGAGGCAGGATTGTAGTACAAGCAGATGGTCAGTTAAAAACAGGAAGAGATGTGGCGATTGCTTGTTTACTTGGTGCAGAAGAGTTTGGATTTGCTACAGGGCCCTTAGTTACACTAGGTTGCATTATGTTGAGAAAATGTCATTTAAATGCTTGCTCAGTTGGAATTGCAACACAAGATCCTGAACTTAGAAAGAATTTTGCAGGAGAAGCGGAACATGTTATTAATTATTTTTACTTTGTAGCTGAACACATGAGAGAAATTATGGCAAGCTTAGGGTTTAGAACAGTAAATGATATGGTTGGGCGTGTCGACAAATTAGATATAAGAACGGCAATTAACCATTGGAAAGCAAAAGGTTTGGATTTTTCAAAATTATTGTATCGTCCTAAAAAGGCAGATGAGGTAGATACGTATTGTGTTTCTTCTCAAGACCATGAATTAGAGAAAGCATTAGATAATATTCTTATTAAAGATGCAGAGAAAGCATTAAATGATCGACAGGCAATAAAAATAAATAAAACAATTAAGAACTCAAATAGAACTGTTGGAGCCATGTTGAGTGGAGAGGTTGCTAAAAAGTATGGAGAGGAGGGCTTGCCTGACGATACAATTACAATAGATTTCAAAGGTTCAGCAGGCCAGAGCTTTGGTGCTTTTTTAGCAAAGGGTATTTCTTTCAATTTAGAAGGAGATGCGAATGATTATATTGGGAAAGGTCTGTCTGGTGGAAGAATATCTGTAAAACCTCCCAAAGAAACAAAATTCTTACCTGAACAAAATATAATTACTGGCAACGTGAGTCTTTATGGCGCTACAGGTGGGGAAATGTATCTTAGAGGCATGGCTGGAGAAAGATTTGCCGTACGTAATAGTGGTGCATTAGCCGTAGTTGAGGGAGTTGGGGATCATTGCTGTGAATATATGACTGGAGGAATAGTTGTTGTGATTGGAAAGACGGGTAGGAATTTTGCAGCAGGAATGAGTGGAGGGATAGCATATGTATTTGATCCCGAAGGAAGCTTTGGAGAGAAATGTAATAGCGAAATGGTTCAAGTTGGAAAATTTGATATAAATGAGGATCAAATTGTTTTGAAAAATCTGATTGAAAACCATCTTAAGTATACTGGTAGTGAGAATGCAAAAAGAATCCTTAGTGACTGGGAAAATAATAAAACATTGTTTTTAAAAATCATGCCTATCGCTTACAAAAATGTTTTACATAAACAAGGTTTAGCTTTACCAAGAGAAATGGAGAGAATTTTGAATGGGTAAGCCCTTAGGATTTAAAGATTTTAATCGACAAACACCTAAAAAGTTAATAGCTAATGATAGAATAAAAAACTGGAAAGAAATTTATTTAAATTGGCCAAAAACTGATATACAGGACCAAGGTGCTCGCTGTATGGATTGCGGAGTTCCCTTTTGCCATACTGGGTGCCCCCTAGGAAATAAAATTCCAGAATTTAATGATTTAGTTTACAAAGATGAATGGCAAAAAGCTCTTGAAGTATTACATTCTACAAATAATTTCCCTGAATTCACCGGAAGAATTTGCCCTGCTCCATGCGAGGCCTCATGTGTGTTAAATATTAATCAAGATCCGGTGACAATTGAGTATATAGAAAAATCGATTATAGAAACTGGTTTTGAAAATGGCTGGGTTGTGCCTCAATATCCTAAAGTTCGAACTGGGAAAAAAGTTGCTGTTGTAGGGTCTGGGCCTGCTGGTTTAGCCACAGCACAACAATTGAATAAAGCAGGTCACACTGTAACGGTTTTTGAAAGAGATGATTATATTGGTGGATTATTACGAATTGGGATACCTGAATTTAAACTTGAAAAGGAAATAGTTGAGAGAAGAATTAATATAATGTCTGAAGAAGGTGTTGAATTTGTAACAGGAACTAATATTGGAGTTGATATAAAACATGAAGAATTATTGGATTCTTTTGACGCAATTTGTTTAAGTGGAGGATCTACTATACCACGAGATCTTCCCATTCCTGGTAGAGAACTAAAAGGTGTATATTTTGCCATGGAATATTTAACTCAACAAAACAAAGAACTTTCTGGAGAATATATTGATCCTAGTGAAAAAATTTCTGCAGAAGGAAAAAAAGTTGTAATTATTGGTGGAGGAGATACTGGAGCAGACTGCTTGGGTACCGCGCATCGACAAAGCGCAGAAATTATTTATCAATATGAGCTATTATCTGAACCACCCTTAGTAAGGCCTGAGAATAATCCATGGCCTTATTGGCCACTTACTCTTAGAAGTTCCTCTGCACATGAAGAAGGAGGAATCAGAGAATTTAGTGTTTTAACCAAATCCTTTTCTGGTGAAAATGGAATATTGAAAAAACTACATGGTATTAAAGTTGAGTGGAAACAAGATGAAAATGGCAGACCTGTTTTGCTCGAAATACCTGGCACTGAGTTTGAAATCGAGGCCGATTTAGTTTTATTAGCAATGGGATTTGTGAATCCCCAACAAGAAGGTATTATAAACCAGCTTCAAGTTGAATTAGATTCTCGTAATAATGTGAATACTAATAATGAACATATGACAAATATAGATAAAGTTTTTTCATCAGGGGATATGAATAGAGGTCAATCTCTTGTTGTCTGGGCTATTGCTGAAGGTAGAGAAGCGGCACACCATATTGATAAATATCTAATGGGTGTTACTACTTTACCACAAAGCTTGCCCGGGGCTTTACCTAGGTAGTATTTACTATCAATTAGTATGGTATACTTCATTTTATTTACTTTCAGTATTAGGTGTGGAAATGCGTACGCTTAGGATAGCAATGGCACAAATAAATCCTGTTGTTGGTAATATTGAAGGCAATAAGGATAAGATAAAATTCTATATAGAACAAGCTAAAGAAAAAACTGTTGATGTTATTGCATTTCCTGAACTTGCCTTAACTGGGTATCCTCCTGAAGACTTACTCTTTAAAAAACAATTCATAGATGATATAAAAACCAATTTGTATGATTTGATTGAATGCACAACTGGCATTACAGCAATAATTGGACTAGCACGAGAAGATGGTGGAATATTTAATTCTGCTGCTGTTATTAGCAATAAAAAGCTAATTGGTTTTTATGATAAAAAACTTCTTCCCAATTATGGTGTTTTTGATGAAAAAAGGTATTTTACACCTGGTGAATACAATCCTGTGTACTTAATAGATGGGATAGTTATAGGTATAAATATATGTGAGGATATTTGGTTTCAGAATGGACCAACAAAAGATCAAACAAATTCCGGGGCACAGTTAATAATCAATATCAATGGTTCTCCTTTTGATATTGAGAAAAGACCTGTTCGTGAGAACATGCTAAAAGAACGTGCTTTAGAAAACCAAGTATATATTAGCTATACCAATATGGTTGGTGGACAAGATGAACTAGTTTTTGATGGGGGAAGTGTTCTTTTAAAACCTAATGGAGAAATTATAGCCCGAGGAAAAGCATTTGAAGAAGATTTGATTATTTCTGATTTATGTTTAGAAGAGCAATCAGAATTTATAGAAAGTCCAACTCATATTTTTATATCAAAATCCGCAGAAAATAAAAATCTTATTAGTATTATTGAGAATCAAATTATTGAAACAGATCAATTTGAGCAAATACATAATGCCTTAGTTTTAGGTACTCGAGACTATGTTGTTAAAAGCGGGTTTTCAAAAGTATTATTGGGATTGTCGGGAGGTATTGATTCAGCACTCACATGCTATATAGCCGTTCAGGCATTTGGTAAAGATAATGTTTTAGGTGTTATTATGCCTTCAAGATTTTCTTCTGAAGGTAGCATTGTAGATTCCCAATTGCTTGCAAATAATCTTGGAATTGAAACAAAGGTTATTCCAATCGAGCCTGCATATACCGCATATTTAGACATGTTAGAAGAATCTTTTAAAGGTACAGAATTAGGAATTGCTGAAGAGAATATTCAAGCCAGAATAAGAGGTAATATCTTGATGGCTTTATCAAATAAATTTAATTGGATTGTATTAATCACAGGTAATAAAAGTGAAATGGCAACTGGCTATAGTACTCTATATGGTGATATGGCAGGAGGATTTGCTGTTTTGAAAGATGTCCCTAAAACTTTGGTATATAAACTGTGTGAATATATAAATACTTTCCATGAAAAATCAGTAATTCCTGAAACTATAATTACAAAACCTCCTAGTGCAGAACTTCGAGAAGACCAGAAAGATGAAGACTCCTTGCCACCATATGACATATTGGACTCAATACTGAAGTATTATGTTGAAGAAGATAAATCGTATCAAGAAATTATTAATTTAGGCTATGATAAAGAATTAGTAAAAAAGACTGCATTATTAGTTGATAGAAGTGAATATAAGAGGAAGCAATCTCCTCCTGGTGTAAAAATAACTCCAAGGAATTTTGGGAGAGATAGAAGAATTCCTTTGATTAACTTATATAAAGAATGGTAAGGGGAATGTTGAATGGCTTTAATTATCCAGAATTGTAATTTAATAGATGGTACAGGCAAGTCGCCTGTTTCAGATCAAACAATTCGCGTAGAGGACGGAAAAATTGCATGGATTGGTAAAAGTGATGATCCTCAATTTTCAATAAATGAGGAAGATCAGGTAATTACTATAGAGGGTAGTACGGTTATGCCGGGCATGATGGATACTCATATTCACATCACACAGGGTTATGAAGTAGATCAAAGTGGATTTTTAACTGAAACGATTCCATTTCTAACTGTTAGAGCTATAGATAGTTGTGAAAAGATTCTACAATCTGGATTTACTACTGTAAGAAATATGGGAACATACGGGTTTGTAGATGTGGCTATGAAAAATGCTTTTCAAAAAGGAATGATTGCCGGTCCTAGAATGATTGCTTCAGGCGAGATGCTTATGTCAACTGTTACAGGTGAGCTGGGGTATTTGAGACATGGAATAGATATACCTGATATGAAATCTGGTATATTTTCTGGCGCAGACGAGGCGCGAAAAGCTGCGAGATATCAGTTCTATCATGGGGCTGACGTAATTAAATTAATCGCTAGTGGTAGAGTTGGATCAGATGCATATACTCTTCCATGGGATACTGAAGTAGAACGATCAGAAATAAAAGCTATTACAGATGAGGCTCATAGATTAAATCGTAAGGTCGCAGCACACGCATATTCCCCTGAATCGGTTAGAGACTGTGTCTTAGAAGGTATTGATAGTATTGAGCATGGAGTCATGATTGATTTGGAAACTATAAAATTAATGGCTGATAATGGTACATTTTTAGTCCCTACTATGAATGCATTTAATAGTTATCTACAACCAGATGCTGAGCAACGTTATCCTCAATACAGATTAAATCGAGGAAGACCAATGGCTACGATACAAAGAAATAATTTTGAAGAATACCTTAAACATAAACTACCAATTGCCGTCGGTTCAGATGGGCCAAGACCAGGTTCACCGCCAGGTTCTAACGCTAGGGAAATTGAATTATTGGTAAGTGCTGGTATGGATAATTTATCAGCAATTAATTCAGCAACATTAAAAAGTGCTGAGTTATTAGGTATTGATAAAGAATTAGGATCAATAGAAGTTGGCAAAACTGCTGATATCATATTAGTTGATGGTAATCCCGAAAAAGACATATCAATTTTAAAAGATATTGATAAAATTAAAGTTGTTATTATTGAAGGCAAAGTTGTTAAAGACATTAGTAATTAAAATCTTGAATATAACTGGGTGTGGCTATGAGTTCAAATTCAATAAAATTATCATTAGTTGTATTTGCTAATGTGTTTTTTATAGTTTTCATTGGTTTTAATTTATTAGATTTGGATTTAGCCCTCAATGCAAGAATTACATTTGTAGTTTTGCTTCTGGCAATATCCTTATGGATAACTGAGATAATACCTGCATTTCTTACAGGCTTGTTGGCTATTACCCTCTTGGGGTTATTTGCAGATAAAACAAGTGCCGCTAACGTTTTCATTGGTTTCTCAAATCCTATAACGCTATTTTTATTTGGGGTTTTGGGTATGGGTGTGATTGTTAGAGAAATTGGTTTGGGAGAAAAAATGGCGTATATATTAATAGGGTTATCAAAAAGCAACCCTGTATTACTTTTCTTTCAAACCTTACTTTCTTTTGTAGTACTAACATTTTTTATTCCTTCAGCTACAACTAGGAATGCTATTTTGGTTCCTGTTTACGATGAGGTTTTTAATTTATGGAAGATTGACCCAGCTGGCGATTTTGGAAAAGCTGTAACGCTATCATTAGGTTCTCTGAATCGATTAGCATCTTCTGCGGTATTAACAGGTGGTATTGCTCCAATTGCAGCAGCAGGCTTGCTAGATATGAATATTTCTTGGTTTAAATGGTTTGTTCTCTTAAGTATTCCTTATTATTCCATATTGTTTATTGGGGGACTATTTTTATTTTTTATATATAGGAAAGGGTTTCAATCTGTTGAAAAGAAAAATTGGAATTTGGAAAAAACCAATTTAAATTCAGACCAAATAAAAGTTATTGTGCTTTTACTTTTTGCAGGTGTTATATGGTTTACTGATTCTTTTCATGATATTCATCCCGCAATTCCAATACTTATTGCAAATATAATATTGCTTTTACCTAAATTCGGTGTCGTTTCTTGGAAAGTTGTGGAGCATGGTATTGATTGGGGCACCATTATTTTGATCGCTGCCTCGTTTTCTTTAGCATTTGCGATAACAGATTCAGGTTTGGCAAATTGGATTAAAGACATAACAACTAGCTTTGTTGACTTAGGCAGTAATAGTACTTTTACAGTACTTTTGTTGTTAACAGTAGTTTGTTCTGTTATACGTTTTCTTATACCCAACATTGTTGGATATCTTGCAATAGTAATACCTTTAGCAACTTTAATTGGAACTACTTATGGAATAGATCCAATTATTACAGGTTTGATGGCATTAATATTAGGAGATGGTGTGGTTTTTTATGTATCTGCTGGTACATCAGGGATATTAGTATTTGGTAAAGGAAATGTGCCTGGACCTGAGATTTTTCGATTTGCTTTATTAATGCTTGTAATATGTGTAATCGTTGTATTATTTGTAGGAGTACCTTGGTGGACTTTTAACATATAGTCATTGGATAGGAGATGAAATGAAATTTTCTTTATTATTATTTAGTGGTTCTACGAATCATAATTCAAAAGATTGGTTAAATAATATTGAACAACAAACTTTAACGGCACAAGAGTCTGGTTTTGATGGAATATGGGGTGCTGGAGGTCATGCTAGTGGTGACGGAATGCTTAATACTACATTACTTTTATCGAGACTTTCAGGTAAGTTAACAGATATGGAGTTTGGGGCCTTATATTTATTACCTCTTGAGAACCCTGTTACGTTGGCAGAAGAAATTGCAGCACTTGATGTTCTTACTGATGGGAAACTTACAATAGCTGTTTCATTAGGTTGGAGGGAGTTTCAGTTTAAAGCATTCGGACTTAATCCTAAAGAGAGGTTACCAAGATTTTTAGAAACTCTGGATATTATGAAATCTTTATGGCAAGAAACTACATTTAAACATGAAGGAAGATTTTACAATTTAGAATTTGAAAGAGGAATAAAAAAACCTCAGCAATCACCGCATCCTAAAATACTTATAGCAGCAAATGCAGATGTAGGAATTAAACGATCTGCAAGAATAGCTAATGGATGGTTAATAAGTACAAGGGCTAAATATGAAACTATAGCAAGACAATCTCTATTGCATAAAGATGCTCTTGAAGAATATGGTACAGAAGGATCAATATGGGCTTGGCGAGAATGCTTTGTTGATGAAAGCAAAGAAACGGCGATGGAAGCAATTCGACCATATGCAGAAGCTCTGTATGCAGATAGAGCTTCCTTGGGGCATGCGAGAGACCTTCCGGATGCGGATAGATTGGACACATCATTTGATGAAATAGTTAAAGATAGGTTTATATTTGGGAGTGTTGAGGATTGTGTTTATGAAATTAAACGATACCAGTCTTTAGGTATTGAAAATATAATATTTAGGATGCAATGGCCAGAAATGCCTCAAGAGCTTACCTTAAGTTCAATTAAAAAAATGAAGGAAGTGATTAAGTATTTCAAATAATAGAATATGGTCTAGTACTTGTACTATTTATATTGTTTGGATATATTTTGGTTATACTATAATATTGGTATTATAAAGAATTTAGAGGAATGCCATGACTACAGAAAAAGAAAAAGCATTAGATTTAGCGATTAGCCAAATAGAAAAAGAATTTGGAAAAGGCTCAATAATGAGGCTGGGCAGCTCAGATGCAATTTCTATAGACGTTATTTCTTCTGGTTCCTTAGCCGTAGATGTAGCTTTAGGGGCTGGCGGAATACCCAGAGGCAGGATAACAGAAATTTTTGGTGCGGAATCTTCGGGCAAGACAACTCTTGCCTATCATGTGACCGCTGAAACTCAGAAATTAGGCGGGGTGGCAGCTTTTATCGATGTAGAGCATGCCTTGGACCCCTCGTATGCAGAACGATGTGGAGTTATAATAGAAGATTTACTTATTTCACAACCAGATGATGCAGAACAAGCATTAGAAATAGTAGATTACCTAGTACGAAGTGGAGGAGTAGATTTAGTTGTTGTTGATAGTGTTGCGGCGTTAGTACCTAGGGCAGAGTTAGAAGGAGATATGGGGGATTCTCATATGGGTCTTCAAGCACGTTTGATTTCCCAAGCATTGCGTAAGCTTACTGGGGGAGTTAGTAAATCAAATACAGCAGTTATTTTTATAAACCAAATCAGAGAAAAAATCGGTGTGGTATTTGGTAATCCAGAAGTTACACCTGGGGGTCGAGCATTAAAATACTATAGTTCCGTAAGAATTGATTTGAGAAGAGTTGAAACACTTAAAAAGGGTACTGAAAACATTGGTAATAGATCTAGGGCAAGAATAGTAAAAAACAAGGTTTCAGCTCCTTTTAATGTTGCAGAATTTGATATTATGTTTGGACAAGGTATTAGTCGAGAAGGAGATATAGTTGATCTGGGTGTTACTGAGGATATTTTAACTAAAAGTGGCTCCTTTTATTCGTACGGTGATATCAGACTTGGCCAAGGACGAGAGCAGGTAAAGGAATATCTTAAAGAAAATAAAGATACAGCTATAGATATCGAAAATAAGATTCGAGAATCTAGGAATAATAAAGCTAATTTATAGGAGATAAGCTCATGTCAGGTCACTCAAAATGGTCAACAATTAAGCGAAAAAAAGGTGCGTTAGATGCCAAAAGAGGTCAATTATTTACTAAGTTGACCAGAGAGATATTAATTACTGCAAGATCAGGCGGGACAGATATAGATATGAATTTTCAATTGAGATTAGCAGTTCAAAAAGCTCGAGATAGCAATATGCCACTTGGTAATGTAGAACGTGCGATTCAGAGAGGTGGAGGAACATCTGGTGATAGCTCTGAACGTTTTGAAGAAGTAACGTATGAAGGTTATGCATCGGGAGGTGCAGCGATTTTTATTGAAGCAGTTACAGATAATTTAAATCGTACAGTGGCTGAAATACGGAGTACTTTTTCAAAATCTGGTGGAAATTTAGGAGAATCTGGTTCTGTATCTTGGAACTTTGAAACAAAAGGCATTATTGTTGCCGAAACTTTAGATATGGATCAAGATGAGGTAATATTATTTGCGATTGATAATGGTGCTGAAGATGTAGACCTTAATGAAGATAATATTGAAGTTAGAACACCTGTAGAAATGCTGGAAAGTGTTAGAAAAAGCCTAGAAGATTTCGGGGTAATAATCATTAAATCTGAATTGTCAAAAATTCCTAAAACTATATTAAATGTTGAAACTAAAGTGGCTGTTCAAATATTAAAATTACTTGATAAGTTTGAAGATTTAGATGATGTACAAAAAGTTTACACAAATGCAGATTTTTCAGATCAAGCTTTAGAAGAATATGCTCTAACAATTTAATGGATAATTAAATTTGAAAATAATTGGATTCGATCCAGGAACAATTAAAATGGGTTTTGGGATAATTGAAGTTCAAGGACCTTCAATTTCATTGATAGATTTTGGGGTTTTAAAGGCAAACCCAAAATTGGGTTTAAGTAAACGTCTTTATTTAATTTATCAACAATTGTTAAATATTATAAATACTCATAATCCCTCAGAATTAGCAGTAGAACATCCATTTGTAGATAAAAATATTCGAACTGCTATAGCAATTGGACAAGCTCAAAGTTTGGTTTTTTTGGCTTCTGGTGAAAGAGATATACCTTGTGAAAGTTATTCCCCTAGAGAAGTAAAAATTAATACAACAGGATATGGCAATGCTTCCAAAATACAAGTTGAAAATAGTGTTAAAATGCAATTAGAAATAAAAGGAGAGCTTTCTTTCGACTCTGCAGATGCTATTGCTGTTGCTCTTACTCATGTACAGCAGATCAAAATGAAAAAAATAGTGAGTTAATTATGTTGGCATATATAGAGGGAATTATAGATGAAGTATCAGACGGCTCGATTATATTGAGAGTTGGTGGCTTTGGTATTTCTATAAATGTATTAACTAAGTCGGGTAATATTTATGATCTTTTGGGTAAACGCACAGTACTCTATACCAGTTTGGTCGTAAAGGATGGATATCCAACAATATATGGTTTTGTAAATTCTAGTCAAAACACAATGTTTGGTTTTTTGACTAGTGTTAGTGGTATAGGGCCTAAGAACGCGATGGCTATTTTGGATTCATTAGGCATAAGTCAGATAGTTAATTCAATTACAGTTGGCGATTCTACGTTATTGAATTCAGTTTCAGGTATTGGCCCAAAAACAGCGGCAAGAATTGTTTTAGAATTAAAGGATAAATTAGATCAATTCATTGGATTTGTTCTTGAAGACCCCACAAATGATGATGTGAATATTTTTTCAGCTATGCAAGGTTTAGGTTATTCTGATAGAGAAATTAGGATTGCTATAAGTGATACAAAATTTGATACAGATTTATCTTTTGAAGATAAAATAAAAATGCTACTAAAAAAAATTAGTGAGCCTAGTTAATGGTAAGCAATAACACAATTCAGAATCATGATGAATCTGTTCCATTTAAAATAACTTCTGATTTTGACCCGACTGGAGATCAACCAACAGCAATAAATAATTTAGTTAGAGGATTGCGGGATGGAATGGCTAAACAAGTTTTACTTGGGGTGACAGGGTCAGGTAAAACATTTACTATGGCAAAAACTATAGAAGAGATGCAAAAACCCGCACTTATAATGGCTCCAAATAAAACATTAGCTGCTCAACTAGCTACAGAATTCAGAGAATTTTTCCCCCATAATGCTGTTGAATATTTTGTTAGTTACTATGATTATTATCAGCCTGAAGCTTATGTTCCTCAAACCGATACATATATTGAAAAAGATGCAAGTATAAATGAACATATTGATAAACTTAGGCTATCTGCTACAAGGTCTTTATTAAGTAGAAATGATGTAATAATTGTCGCATCTGTATCTTGTATATATGGCCTAGGAAATCCACACGATTATCAGAGTTTTGTTTTGAAAATATCAACTGGAGATAAAAAGAAATTAGGACTATTAATAAGACAACTTATCGGAATGCAATATGACAGAAATGATATAGATTTATCCCGTGGAAGGTTTCGTCTAAAAGGCGACACTATAGATTTAATACCGGCTTATCAAGATTTTGCTATTCGGATACAGTTTTGGGGAGATGAAGTAGAGAAAATTCAGGATTTTGATCCTTTAACAGGAGAAGTTTTAAAAGATAGAGAAACCATAGATTTATATCCTGCAAAACATTTTGTGACTCCTGAAGAAAAATTGTTGACGGGTATAGGAACAATAAAAGATGAATTAGATATACGGTTAAATGAGCTAAGAGTCGAAGAGAAATTAGTCGAGGTTCAGCGCCTTGAATCAAGAACAAATTTCGACTTAGAGATGTTGCAACAGATTGGATATTGTTCGGGGATCGAGAATTATTCGAGACATTTATCACAACGTCCAAGTGGGAGCCCCCCCTGGACTCTTTTAGATTATTTTCCAGATGATTTTATAGTTTTTTTGGATGAATCCCATATGACTTTACCTCAGCTACATGGAATGTACCTCGGCGATATGTCTCGGAAAAAAACTTTAGTAGAATATGGGTTTAGGTTGCCATCAGCTTTAGATAATCGCCCTTTAAGTTATGAGGAATTTTCTGAAAAAGTTAATCAAGTTGTTTATGTTTCAGCTACACCTGGAGTTTTTGAACTAAACAATAGTCAATCTATTGTAGAACAAGTAATAAGGCCCACAGGTTTGTTAGATCCTGTTCTAGAGGTTCGGCCAACCATTGGGCAAATTGATGATCTTCTTGAACAAATAAGAGACAGGATAGGCAAAAAACAGAGATGTTTAGTTACAACTTTGACGAAAAGGATGGCAGAAGAATTAGCTGAATATTTACTTGAAATGAAAATAAAAACAGCTTATCTACACTCAGACTTAGACACGCTTGAAAGGACAGAGCGATTGCGTGATTTAAGGTTTGGCATATATGATGTTGTTGTAGGGATAAACCTACTCCGTGAGGGATTAGATTTACCTGAAGTTAGCCTTATAGCTATATTAGACGCAGATAAAGAAGGTTATTTAAGATCACAATCTGCATTGATTCAAACTATAGGGAGAGCAGCGAGGCATATTGATGGGCATGTGATTATGTACGCGGATAAAGTAACAAGGTCAATGGATTTGGCAATAAATGAAACAAATCGACGAAGAGATATTCAAATGGATTACAACACAAAACATAAAATTGAGCCTGTAGGAATTAGTAAAGGCATCAAAGATATTACAGATCGAGTTAGAGAAATTTCTGGTCTTGATGGAACTAGAAGTAATAATAATGAACCTTTAATTGTGGACAAAACTCAGATAACAATAATGATTAAAGACTTAGAACGAGATATGAAAAAATATGCTACTCAGCTTGAATTTGAAAAAGCTGCAATGATTAGAGATCAAATAAAAGAACTACGCAATATATTAATTATTGAAGATGAAGATAAGTTACCTATAATGGCAATAGAGTGAGAAAAAAAATAGTTGAGGATAATATGAAAGAAAAATTTCATACAGGGAGTAAAGTCAAAGTTAAAAATTTTGACCGGGGGTATGATAATAGAATTGGAGTTTTAGAAAAAATTGAATCCGCCAAAAATAATGAATGGAAAGTGATTTTTGAATGGCCTCTCGGGGGACTGGCCGGACACGTAGTAGTCTCAGAAGATAAACTAGATTTATTATAATTCTAGTTGTTGTTTACAAATCGATGTATAATAGAGATATCAAATTGTAGTTAATATGGAGGTTGTAATAATGAGTGACGTTACTAGAGCTCAAGTTTTAGAAAAATTAAAAGAAGTATTTGATCCAGAAATTCCTGTTAATGTGGTTGATTTAGGATTAATATACAATGTTGATGTAAATGACAATAATATACATGTCTTAATGACTTTGACTGCTCCAGGTTGTGGAATGGGCCCATATATCGCACAACAGGCTGAATGGGCAATTGCAGAAATTGATGAAACCAATGAGGTGAGTGTTGAAATGACTTTTGACCCACCATGGTCTTCAGAACTAATTACTGAAGATGGAAAAGCAGTTTTAGGTATTTGATCAATTTATAAGCAGGCAAGGATGTATAATGACTCAGCCCAATAATGCTCGTTTAGAGGCCTTAAAAAAATCTTGGCAACAAAAGAAAGAAATCAATGATAAGTTAGATAAAATAACCTTTAAAATTGGGGTTTATAGTGGCAAAGGTGGTGTCGGAAAAACTACTGTAGCTGTTAATTTAGCTGTTTCTTTAGCAAATAAAGATAAACGAGTTGGTATATTAGATACAGATGTTGATTGTCCCAATGTTCCAAAAATTATAGGAGTTCATCAAGATGCAATTTATCAAAATGGAACTATAACTCCTGGTCAAGCTTTTGGAGTTAAAGTTGTATCAATGGGGTTTTTTCAAGAAAATGAAGAAGAAGCCATTATTTGGCGTGGTCCTATGATTCACAATGCAATAAATCAATTTCTACAAGCTACTGAATGGGGTGAACTTGATATTTTAGTCGTTGATTTACCTCCAGGTACATCTGATGCCCCTTTGAGTGTTATGCAGAATCTGAAATTAGATGGATTTGTGGTTGTTACAACTCCTCATGACCTTGCGAAACTTGATGCAAAACGATCAATAAATATGATTCGAAAGATGAATGTAGATGTTCTCGGAGTAGTAGAAAATTTCTCTGGAGGCCAATTTGGTAGCGGTGGTGGAGAAAGTCTGGCAGAAGAAATGAACATTCCATTTTTAGGCTGTATCGCTCTTCGAGATGATTACCAAATGATGGATAGCCCGACCATAATTAAGAATAAAGAGGCCAACGAAGAATATGCCATTATAGCAGATCAAGTTTTAGGTAGTTTATTAAACAAATAAGCTACTTATTTTTGATTGAATCTCGTATGTGATTGAGTCTGTTATTAGTCATTTCCATAACATGCCCAACTATTCTTTTTATTGTATATCTATTTTCACCAGCACTTACTGAAGCAAGGTTTCCTAGGTCAGAGGTTTCTTCAATATCTCTAGTTAAATCTTCGTCACTTAATGAATTAATAATACTTGTTAAGTAAGCTCTAGAAGCTCTCATTTCTGCAACATTAGTTTCAATTTCTGTGAGAGGGAACCCTAGCTTTTTCCTCACTTTGATTATGTGTTGTATATGATCATTATGATGGGTATTGATTCTGTGAATTAATCGCCTTATTGTCATAGGGCCCTGTTCTCCTGAATCAATTGAATGAAATACTTCAAGGTCTTCTTCAGATATGTTGTTTATTAACTCAATTGCAGAATTGGTTTGTTCGTTTAATTCTTTTGTTAGTTCGGAGGAAATTTTATTCTCCATAACAGAATACCCCTATCTAATTATTTATATTTTATTACGCATTTGTTTTTAACAAGGATAATAACTTTTTCTCTAGTTCGATCATTCTCTTTATTAAGCTTTCTGCAGATTCGTTTTCTGCAGGTGCAACATTTTGTACTAGTTGATTGTCATCCATATCTAAAAAATAAGTAATAAATTCTGAGCGAGCGGCAGATAAATCTGCAATTAAAGTCCTACTTTCACTTCTTGGTATACCTTGGCCCCATTTTGTCCACAATAATTGCTCTCTTGTTCCATGGTATTCATTTATAAGAGTCTGAAGTGTGTTTCTGATACTCTCATTATTACTTAACTTGATATTTAGAGTTTCATCAGTGATGTTATTAGCGAAAGGAGATGATTGGTCGTAAAATTCACCAAGAGATTTTTTATAATTTTCACTTTTTTGACCCATAATTGATTCCTTTACTAAGTAATAGTTCCGCCACCTATGGTAGGAACGAAATGTATTTCTGTGCCATCAACTAATTGTTCTAGCAATGGATTGTTTGATATTTCATCGTTTATAACTACGGATAATCCGTCTTTAATGAGATTTCCTTCAGTTAATTGGTTTTTCATCCCAGGATATTGATCATCCAGTTTGTTAATTAATTCAGTAATACTCAAAGCATCAATTTCAACGATGTGTTTATCGTTAGTAAGTTTTCTCATTAATGATGGGATAAATATCTGTAACATTAGCAGTTCATTGAGTTTAGGATGTCAGAATGGTGATCTTGTAACCCTTTAGTTATAGATGCAGGATTCATTGGCAATCTTGATTGCCTTACTCCAGTTGCGTGATATATAGCATTTGCAACTGCTGCAGGCGGCGAAACTATATTTGCTTCACCAATTCCTCTAACCCCATATGGGTGCCCATCGCTTGGTACTTCTACGATGATTGTGTCGATCATTGGTAAGTCTAAAGAAGTAGGCATGCGGTAATCAAGTAAGCTAGAATTAGTCATTCTTCCATCATCAGTCATAAAGTATTCTTCGTTTAATGCCCATCCTATGCCTTGTGCACTTCCGCCTTGCATTTGTCCTTCAACAAAACTTGGATATATTGCTTTACCAGCATCTTGTACACAAGTAAATTTTAAAACAGTTGTTTTACCTGTTTCAGGGTCAATTTTCACATCAACAATAGCTCCTGCAAAAGATCCTCCTCCAGCACCCATTCCTCCTTTACTTACACTGCCTCTTCCTACTATTGGAGCTCCTGATTTAGCTGCTAATTCTTTAAAAGATATTTTCAACTCTGTATCTTGTTTTGAAAAGAACACACCATCTTCAAATTCAACATTATCAACATCTATCGACCAAATACCCGCAATTTTGGAAATCATTTGGTTTTTTACATCAATTGCTGCATCGTATGCTGCCCAACCTGTTGCATAAGTAGTACGGCTTCCCCCTGTTACTGATGTAAATCCAATTGAATCAGTATCTACTACTGAAGGGATAACTTCTTCAGGTAATAAACCTAATACTTCTGCAGCCTGCATTGCTATAGATGTCCTTGTTCCTCCAATATCAGTAGAACCTTCGATTAGATTTATAGTGCCGTTTTTACTAAGACTAATAGTGCATGCAGATTCTAATCCAACGTTAAACCAATACCCAATAGCAACTCCTCGTCCTACATATGGTTCTGTAATAGGAGAGTTATAATGTTCACTATTTTTTATAGTTTTGATAACTTCTTCACAACCTATAGTCGGATAGGTTGGGCCATCAGCTCTTCTTGTTCCTTTTTTGGCTGTATTAATTAATCGAATATCCATAGGATCCATCTGTAATTTTTCTGCAAGTTCATCTACAACTGTCTCTGTTGCAAAAGCTGCCATAGTTGCTCCTGGAGCTCGATAAGCTGCAGTTTTGGCTTTATTAACAACAATATCATAGCCATCAATTAATACATTAGGAATATCATATGCAGCAAATACGCAGTAACTCCCTGCTGCTACAGGTGACCCTGGAAAAGCTCCTGCTTCAAATTCAAGATGTGCTTGAGCCGCTATAAATTTTCCCGATTTATCTGCACCTATTTTAACTCGCATAAGAGTTCCTGGAGTGGGTCCAGTACATTCAAATACTTCTTTCCTAGACATAACTAGTTTTACAGGATGACCGGTAGCTTTAGATAATAAAGCTGCGACAGGTTCTAAATAAACAGGAATTTTTCCTCCAAATCCCCCACCTATTTCTAAAGGGACAACTTTTACTTGTGAAATAGGTACTCCTAAAATATCAGCAGTTGTGTCTCGAGCAGGGAAAGCTCCCTGGGTGCTACACCAAACGGTTATACGTCCATCGTTACTCCATGAGGCGGTTGCTGCATGGGGTTCAATGTATCCTTGGTGAACTGTTTCAGTAGTTAATTCTCTTTCAACAATGACTTCTGCATGTTTAAATGCTTCTTCTGGATCTCCAAGTTTGTGTTGTATATGTTCAGCCAAGTTAGTGTTGCCTGGGATTTTTGCTCCTAATTCCTTTGTTTGTAGTTCTTCATGAATTATTGAATTGGAGTTTAATCCCTGAGTTGTATTTAATACTGGTTCTAAAGTTTCAAATTCGAGATTAATAAGTGATATAGCTTCTTCAGCTATATGTGGAGATGTGGCAGCAACTGCGACAACTGGCTGCCCTATGTATAACAATTTATCAGAAGCTAAAACATTATCACGAAGATATTTGAGCCTTGTTGTCTCTCCTTCATTTCTATCTTCAGCTATTTCTATATTCTTATCTGAAGAACCTATAAAATCTTTTGCTGTTACAATTGCTCGGACACCAGGTAAATTTTCAGCTTTAGAAGTATCGATGTTCTTAATAACACCGTGAGCTATTGGACTTCTCAATACTTTACCATGTAATAAGTCTGCGATAGAAAAATCAGCACTATAAATTGCTTTTCCTGTAACTTTATCTACACCATCATGTCGTACAGGACGGCTACCTATGACTTTATATTCTTTTTTCTTTGTTGCCATTACTTATCCCTCTCTTATTTTTTCACCAGCTTTTACGACCGCACGTACTATTTTATCGTAACCTGTGCATCGACATAAATTATTAGCTAACCAAAATCTAATTTCTTCTTCTGTTGGATTTGGGTTTATGTCCAATAGTGCTTTGGAAGCTATTAAAAATCCAGGAGTACAAATCCCACATTGTAAAGCTGCTTCTTCAAGAAAGGCTTGTTGAACAGGATGGAGCCCCTCAGGCGAAGCAAGGCCTTCGATTGTAGTAATGTTTTTACCATTTGCTTCTACACCAAGTACTAAACAACTTGTTACTATCCTATCATCTAGCATTATGGTACAGGCTCCACAGTTGCCATCATTGCAGCCCTCTTTAGTACCAGTTAGTCGTAAAACATCTCTAAGGCATTCAAGAAGACTTTGTCTTGGTTCGCATAGAAATTCTGTGTCGTCTCCATTAATTGTGCAACGTACATATGTTTTTGATTGTGTCATTATTATTCCTTGGCCCTTTCTATTGCTGTTATTAAAGCCCTTCTAGTAAGAACTTCGCAAAGGTGTTGTCTAAATTCAATAGTTCCCCTCATATCGCTAATCGGCTTTGAGGCATTTTTAGCCATATTTGATACTGCTCTAATACTTTCATCATTTATTTCTTGCCCGGAAATTTCTTTATTAATTCCTTCAACAAAAATAGGTGTTGGTCCAACAGATGCTAAAGCAACTCTAACAGACTCAAAATTCTTATTGTCATTGCTTAAAGTTACTGAAACTCCTGCCCCAACAACAGCTATATCCATTTCATTTCTAGGTATAAAACGAATATAATTAGCACCTGATAATGATGATTGATTTGGTATAGTGATAGAAACCATAAGTTCGTTGGGTTCAAGTATGGTTTGCCCAGGACCCGAGAATAAATCTTGTAGCGGTATAGTGCGTTCCCCTTTGGTACTTTGAATGTTACACGTAGTATTTAATGATATAAGCAATGGAACTGAATCTGCACTTGGTGCTGCGTTGCAAATATTACCACCAAATGAGGCTCTTCCTTGAATTTGCGTACCTCCTATTATAGAAGCTGAGTCATTTAATTCGGGACGAAGATTCATAATGTCAGTATTATTATAAATTTTATAACAAGGTACTGCAGAACCTATGGTCAAATCATTATTTGAGTTAATATTTACTTGATTAAGCTCAGGGATCGATTTAATGTCTATGATTTGTCCCGGATTAATACGGTCAGCTCTCATTTTGACAATTAAATCTGTTCCTCCTGCTAGAATGCCTGCATCTTTTTGATACTCATTGATAAGAGTCAAGGCTTCAGCAAGTGTTTCTGGACTACTATAGTCTATCCATTTCAATTCAACACCCCCCAGTTTAATATTGAAAAACTTTACTAATAAGGCTTTTTGGTGATATGGCGAGAATTATATCATATTTTTTTCTTGATATCACAAGCTATAATGTCAATTGTATAGTATAAACTTTATAATTAAGCAGAAAAAATATAGTATGGATAAAACTTTTGAGTGTATTACCTTTGATTTATGGCAAACTTTGATTATTGACCAGCCTAATTGGGGAAAAATACGTTCTGATTTGAGAATAAATACTGCTTTTGAAATTCTCAAATCATCTGGGAAAAATTTTGAACACCAACAAATATCGAGTGCTTATACGAAATGTTTTGAAGAATGTGAAGAGATTAGGAAAAATGGTTTAGATATATCTTTTAGAGCCCAAGTGAATTTGTTTTTATCATTTATTCAATATGATTTAGATAATAAATTAGATGAATCTAGTATTAGGCAAATAATGAATGAATATGGGTATGCATTCTATGAAGCTCCTCCAGTATTGGCTAAAGGGGCTATAGAATTATTAGATTATGCTACATTTAAACAATACAAGATCGGGCTGATTTCAAATTCAGGTATGACGCCAGGTATAATAGTTAAAGCTTATTTGGAACAAATAGGTATACTGGAATTTTTTCATAGCATGGTTTTCTCAGATGAATTATTAGTCAGCAAGCCTGCTAAAAAAATATTTATGAAAAGCTTGATTGATTTACAAGTTATGCCAGAAGATGCCATTCATGTCGGAGATAACTTAGAAACAGATATCCATGGTGCTATTAGCAATGGATTAGATGCTATATGGATAAAGGGTTATGATACAAATGAAGTAATTACTCCCCCTACCTATATTATTAATAGTTTGTTGGAAATAAAAGACATACTTTAATTTTATTATTATAAAAAGATTGACGATATTGAATGGAATTGGTAGTATTATCATTCAATGTAAATTTTGGAGTGTGAATTGACAATAATTAGTCTAACATAAAAAAATTACAAACCAGACTTAAGGCGGTGCTAGAAGTTTCTGGCAGCGTCTTTATTTTTACCTTAATAATTGAATAGTTTTCTTAATATATTAATGGTTCCTTTTAATTAAGGAACTATAAATGACAAAGTTGACAATAAAGAATGAAGAATTTCCTAAATTCTTCATTTCTCGAAAAACAAAACTAATTTTTAATTAGTTTCTGTCTTTTTTTCTGTCAGGGATTTTTTGTGGGTAAAGCTACTAAGCGTACACGGGGGATGCCTTGGCACCAACTGCCGAAGAAGGGCGTGGCAAGACTGCGATAAGCCTCGGATAGTCGTCTAGCTGACTTAACCGGGGATTCCCGAATGGGGTAACCCAATTCACTAAATGTGGATTATCTTTGAACTAACCCTTAATTCAAAGAAGGTAAGCAGGGGAACTGAAACATCTAAGTACCCTGAGGAAGAGAAATCAAAAGAGATTCCCGTAGTAGTGGCGAACGAAATGGGAACAGCCTAAACCATAGAGGCTTCACGGCTTTGGGGCCCATGCCTTTATGGGGTTGTAAGAAGTATGTGTTGAGTCCCATAACTCAACGAGGAGTAAGAAAACCAATTTCTATTCGAAAGTTCCTGGAACGGACTGCCAAAGAAGGTGAGAGCCCGGTAGATTAAAGAAAATGGTCTCCTTATTACTGTCTTAAGTAGGGCGGGACACGAGAAATCTTGCTTGAATCAGGGGGGACCATCCTCCAAGGCTAAATACAGTTGGTGACCGATAGTGAACAAGTACCGTGAGGGAAAGGTGAAAAGTACCCCGAGAGGGGAGTGAAATAGACCTGAAACCGTGTACGTACAAACAGTCAAAGTATCGATTTATCGATATGATGGCGTGCCTTTTGAAGAATGAACCTGCGAGTTACTGGGACGTGGCAAGGTTAATCTGCTCAGCAGAGGAGCCGAAGCGAAAGCGAGTCTGAATAGGGCATTCAGTCGCGTTCCGTAGACCCGAAACCAGGCGAGCTACCCATGGCCAGGTTGAAGCTCAGATAGTCTCTGAGTGAAGGACCGAACCCATTACTAGTACAAAAGTATGGGATGAGTTGTGGGTAGAGGTGAAATGCCAATCGAGCTTGGAAATAGCTGGTTCTCCCCGAAATGCATTTAGGTGCAGCGTTGAAGATTGACTTGTGGAGGTAAGGCTCTGGATGGGTCAGGGGGTGCAAACTTACCGACCCCAACCAAACCAAGAATGCCATAAGATCGTACTTCAGCAGTGAGACAGTGGGGGATAAGCTCCATTGTCGAGAGGGAAACAGCCCAGACCACCGTCTAAGGTCCCGGAGTGTATGCTCAGTGTGAAAGGAAGTTGAATCGCCAAAACAGCCAGGAGGTTGGCTTAGAAGCAGCCATCCTTTAAAGAGTGCGTAATAGCTCACTGGTCGAGGGGTTCTGCGCCGACAATTTAACGGGGCTTAAGCATACCACCGAAGACGTGGCATCAGTTTAATTACTGATGGGTAGGGGAGCGTTCTGTAGGCAGTGAAGTCTAGTTGTAAAGCTAGGTGGAGCGTACAGAAGTGAGAATGCAGGTATGAGTAGCGTATATCTCGGTGAGAATCCGAGACGTCGAAAATCTAAGGTTTCCTACGCAACGTTTATCGACGTAGGGTTAGTCGGTCCTAAGCCGTATCCGAAAGGAGTAGGCGATGGACAGTAGGTCAAAATTCCTACACCACCTATTATTCGTTTTAAAACAAAGGGGGGACACGGTAAGGTAGGCTAAGCGTACCCATTGGACATGGTGCGTTCTTCCTTGAAGGCCATCTCGCAAGACATGTAAATCAGTTAGCGAGGTTATGAGCTGAGGGGGGAGAGAACTCCAGGGCTCGCCCTGGTGAATTTGGTTGAACCTATGCCGTCAAGAAAAGCCTCGTTGTAAGAGTATTGGGTGACCGTACCCCAAACCGACACTGGTAGATGAGCATGAAAGTGCTAAGACGGTCGAGAGAACTCTGGTTAAGGAACTCGGCAAAAGGACCCCGTAACTTCGGGATAAGGGGTGCCCTCGGAGTGAAGTCTATTTACTAGACCAGCTCTTGAGGGTCACAGCAAATTGGCCCAAGCGACTGTTTATCAAAAACACAGGTCTCTGCTAAGGGGAAACCCTAGGTATAGAGGCTGACGCCTGCCCAGTGCCGGAAGGTTAAATGGAGGGGTTATCCGTAAGGAGAAGCTCTGAAATGAAGCCCCGGTGAACGGCGGCCGTAACTATAACGGTCCTAAGGTAGCGAAGTCCCTTGTCGGGTAAGTTCCGACCCGCACGAATGGCGTAACGACTTGGGCGCTGTCTCAACCAGAGACTCGGCGAAATTGCAATGGCCGTGAAGATGCGGCCTACCCGCGACAGGACAAAAAGACCCCATGGAGCTTTACTATAGCTTGACATTGAATTGGAAACTGGAATGTGTAGGATAGGTGGGAGGCTTTGAAACTTCGGCGCTAGTCGAGGTGGAGCCATCAGTGAAATACCACTCTTTTCTGTTGCTGATTCTAACCTGGGATAGGCCCAGGGACCGTGTCTGGTGGGTAGTTTGACTGGGGCGGTCGCCTCCTAAAGAGTAACGGAGGCGTACAAAGGTTCGCTCAGGACGGATGGAAATCGTCCGAAGAGTGCATTGGCATAAGCGAGCTTGACTGTGAGACCTACAAGTCGAGCAGGTGCGAAAGCAGGTCAAAGTGATCCTACGGTTCCGCATGGAAGGGCCGTGGCTTAACGGATAAAAGCTACCCTGGGGATAACAGGCTTATCTTGCCCAAGAGTTCATATCGACGGCAAGGTTTGGCACCTCGATGTCGGCTCGTCGCAACCTGGGGCTGGAGAAGGTCCCAAGGGTCCGGCTGTTCGCCGGTTAAAGCGGCACGCGAGCTGGGTTCAGAACGTCGTGAGACAGTTCGGTCTCTATCCGTCGTGGGCGCAGGAGATTTGAGGAGAGCTCTTCCTAGTACGAGAGGACCGGAAGGGACAAACCTCTGGTGTTTCGGTTGTTCCGCCAGGAGCAGTGCCGAGTAGCTATGTTTGGATGTGATAAGCGCTGAAAGCATATAAGCGCGAAGCCAACTCCAAGATTAGATCTCCCATCTGTAATAAGAGTAAGATCACAGGAAGACTACCTGTTTGATAGGCGGCATGTGTAAGTGCAGTAATGCATTCAGCTAAGCCGTACTAATAGATCGAGGGCTTTACCCACAAGAAATTTCATACAGAAAAGAAACAGAAACTAAACTAAGTAAATTGAGAAAAAGTAACGCGTTTGAGAGGCTTGTAATGCTAATCTTGATCGGCGCGGGGTGGAGCAGTGGCAGCTCGTCGGGCTCATAACCCGAAGGTCGGCGGTTCGAATCCGTCCCCCGCTACCAATTCTCTTTATATATCTAAGAAAACTTTCAATGGAAAAAAGAACCTTTTGGGGTTCTTTTTTTTATATTCTTATATTCAATAGTTAACAAAATAATTTCACACCTTTGTAACATTTAACCAAAAACAACATTTATTAACTAATCGTCTATTTTAATTGAATTGTTGTTGTTTTTTACGCTTATTGTATGTAACATGATTGTAACATTTACTTAAGCTTTGAAAGGGGCAAGTTAATGATTAAAGTAGAAGCTGTCGTTAGACCAGAAAAGGTCAATCAGGTCCTTAATGCATTGCAAGAAGCTGGATGTGGTGGATTCCATTATCAAAATGTTACAGGTCAAGGAAAGCAACAAGGTGTAGAGGTGTTTACAGGACGTGGTGGACAGTTAGTTAATCGTTCTGCTATGCCTAAAACGGTTATTACGACCATTATTTCTGATGACAAAAAAGATGCTGTCGTAAATGCCATTTTAGAGTCCGCAAGAACTAATGGGGGATCTGTTGGCGATGGAAAGATTTTTATCAGCAAAGTTGATGAATCTATTAGAGTAAGTACTGGTGAATCAGGAGATATTGCTATTTCTAAAGCATAATTTATTCAATCAATTGCTTTTATATAGTAAATAAAATTTACTACGTTTTTATTTCTATATTTTAATCGGAATTATTTTTTTGCCATTCTATATATCGAGAAGGTTCGATATTCTTATTTTTGTAACATTCATATAGAGAATTAAACTCTTCAGTAACTTTTCGAGTTAATTTTGTAATGCTTTCATTATTCATAATTAATAAATCTGAAGCAGACTCTCTTTCTTGCCAAGTTTTTTGACTAGAGATTCTTTGCAAAGCGTCTCCTTCAGAAAAATTATTTCTTTTCATCAATCGAGGTAACGCATTTTTTTCATCACATGCTACGAGCCATGTTACATCAGTCCATTGACTATACCCCGCTTCTATTAGATTTACCGCTTCCATCACCCCTATTCCGTTTTCTGGAAGTGTGTTTCTCCAATTCAGTATAGTATTGTGGATTGCTTCGGATATGTTACCAATTGAACTTGTAAGCAGCTTCATGGCTTCAGGTTTCCCAAAAACTTTAGTTCCTAGTTTTTTTCGGTCAATAAATTCATCAGGTTGAATTATTTCATTTCCAAAAGCTTTTATAATTCGGTAGTATGCCGGTTTACCAGGTTCATATAGAGCATGAACTATTTTGTCTGCGTCACCATGAATTGCACCAAATTTTTTGAGGGTTTCGCATACTGCACCCTTGCCTGAAGCTATTGACCCAGTAATGCCGATAATAAGTGGCATATCAAGACACCTCATTTTTAAAAATAATATCGATGATACTATGTTTAGTATATTTATCATAGAGGTCTTTTTGTAGGTATTCCGATTCTCCTAGGGTATGAATTTTTTGTTGGTTGAATTTTATAAATTTTTATAATAATTTTATCTTTAGCTAAGTATGACGAGGAGACTTTATGTATCTCTATAAAAGATCCACCGAGAAGACTACTTACTCTATTTATATCATCTTGATCAGTAATAAGATCGTTTTTGCTAAAGTCTAATAAAATCCCCTTAACTTTAACAAGTGGTAAACCATATTCTAATAAGGTTGGTATTTTACTAACAGCTCTTGCTGTCACTACGTCAAAAGCTTCTCTCATAGTTTGATTTTGCCCCAAACCTTCTATTCGCGTTGATAATATCTGAACATTTTCTAATTGAAGTTTATTTGTTATATGTTCAAGAAACATACATTTTTTTTTGGAGCTTTCTACTAAAGTTATTTTACTATTTGGATAAAGTATTTTAATAACTAGTCCCGGGAACCCTGCACCAGATCCTATATCACAAATATTTATTTCTGGCGTAAGTGTAGTATCTGAACAAGCTATAGCGGAAATAGAATCAAGGAAATGAAGAGTATAGATATCTTTTGTTGTGTTGATAGCAGTAAGGTTAAATTTGCTATTCCAAGTGATTAATTCGTCAGCATAGTATTTAAATTGCTGAAGTTGATTATTTGTTACAGTTATACCGAACTCAGATAAACCGTGTTTTAAAATCTTACTATTTTCATTTATCATAACTATATGTAACCCTGATAAGATATTTGTTGTCAACAAGGTTTGTATTTGATTGACAGTGCTATTGTAGGTAATTAGAATAACTCTTACACTTATTTATATACGCGCTAGATGAGAATTTGTGATCAATATAAATCCAAGGAGATTATGAGATGGATTTTGAATTTTCTACAGAATATGAAGATTTTAGAAAAGAACTTCGTGAATTTGCAGATAATGAAATGCCTGCAGGTTTTGATCCTGATGAAGCAGATGTGGATGAGATTCAAGGGATTAGGCAAAAAATTGCTCAAAAAGGTTGGTTAACATTACCTTGGCCTGAAGAATATGGAGGAATGGGCGCACCGCACTTAAAACAAATGGTATTTAATGAAGAAACGGCTTATCAAAGAATCCCTGCAAATGATAATGCGATATCTATGCTTGGCCCGATCCTAATGCTAGAAGGCACAGAGGAACAAAAACAAAAGTTTTTACCACCAATTGCTAGAGCTGAAGTCAGGTGGGCACAAGGTTATAGTGAGCCTCAGTCTGGTTCTGATTTAGCATCTTTGCAAACCAGAGCTATAGAAGATGGTGATGATTTTGTTATTAATGGAACAAAAATATGGACGTCTGCTGCCCATGAAGCAGATTGGTTGTTTATGCTAGCTCGAACAGAACCAGATGCACCAAAACACAGAGGAATCAGTTTCTTACTGGTTGATATGAAGAGTGCTGGGGTGGAAGTTAGGCCAATTATTGATATGGCAGGAAGACATAATTTTAACCAATTGTTTTTTGACAATGTTAGGGTTCCTAAACAAAATTTAGTGGGAGAATATAATCGTGGTTGGTATGTTGGGGCAAGGCTTTTAGATTTTGAACGATCTGGAGTCAATAGATCAGCTTCTGCTCGTAGAACTTTAGAAGAGATTACTGATTTTGCTAAAAATAATAAATTAAATGGCACTACTATGTCTTCGATTTCTCGTGTAAAAAATAATTTAGCCAATATGGCAATAGAGGTAGAAGTAAGTAGGATGATTTCATATCGAATAGGGTACCTTCAAAGTAAAGGGGAAGTTTTTAATAAAGAAGCATCTATGGGGAAAATGTTTGGTACTGAAATGGTACAAAGAATTTATTCCACTGGTATGGATATGTTGGGTTTATATGGTACGTTAAAACAAGGAAGTAAGTGGGCTCCATTAAATGGGAGAATCCAAAAAGGTTATTTATCATCCTTCAGTGCAACTATCGCAGCTGGTACTTCAGAGATACAACGTAATGTTGTGGCTACTAGAGGGTTGGGATTACCTCGAGCATAAAATCTAATTAAAACCAGGAGTGAATAATGGATTTTAAATTTAGTACGGAAGAAGAAGGATTCAAAGGGGAAGTTCAGGGTTTTTTAAAGCAAGAATTGCCAGATGATTGGACTGGAGAAACTTCTTATGCTGTTGGTGAAGATAGTTGGGCTTTCAATTTAAAAATGAAAAAGAAATTAGCGGAAAAAGGGTGGTTGACCCTAGGTTGGCCAAAGGAATATGGAGGAATGGATGGTTCAATAATGAGCCAAGTAATCTTTAATGAACAGATGGCATATAATCGTGCTCCGGGAGTTGATATATGGGGTATTCGTATGTTGGCCCCTACTCTTATGGTGCATGGTACGGAAGAACAGAAGCAAAACTTTTTACCTCCTGTGGCAAAAGGAGAGGTTCAATGGTGCCAAGGCTATAGTGAACCTGGTTCAGGATCGGATTTAGCATCACTTCAAACAAAAGCTGAAGTAGATGGTGACGAATATGTTATTAATGGGACAAAAATCTGGACGTCAAATGCTCATCATGCAGATTGGATTATTTTATTAGCTCGAACAGATCCTGATGCTCCTAAGCACAGGGGTATAACAATGTTATTAGTTGATATGAAAAGCCCGGGTGTTACTGTTAATCCTATAGTAAATATGGCAGGAATGCATGAATTCAATCAAGTATTTTTTGATAATGTTAGAGTACCAAAACAAAATTTAGTTGGTGAAGAGAATCGTGGTTGGTATGTTGGTGCAACCTTGTTAGATTTTGAACGTTCTGGTGTTCAATATTCAGCGGAAGCTAGACGCACTATTGATGATTTAGTAGGTTTCGTAAAACAAAATCCTTCGAGTAATTTTGATTTATCTGGTCGAGAACATTTAAGGAATCGGCTTGCTGATATGGCTATAGAATCAGAAGTTAGTAGAATGATTTCTTACAATATTGGGTTTATGCAAAGTAAGGGTTCAGTTCCAAATAAAGAAGCCTCAATTTGTAAATCTTTTAGTACAGAAATGGAACAACGAGTGGCAGAAACGGGCATGCATATTTTAGGGTTGTATGGACAATTAACCGCTGATTCTAAATGGGCTCCTTTGAGAGGTCGAATAGAGAGGTCATTTCTACGTCATCATTCTGCAACTTTAGCATCAGGAACTTCAGAAATTCAAAGAAATATAATTGCAACACGTGGCTTAGGTCTTCCACGTGCTTAAGATTTTCATAATTTAAGGAGTAAATCATGGATTTGGGATTTGATGAAATTCAATTATTACTAAAAAATACAGCTCGTGAGGTATTAGAGAAAGAATGCCCTATTACCTTAGTTCGTGCTATGGAAAATGATGAAAGAGGATTTACATCTGAACTATGGCAAAAAATGGCTGAATTGGGTTGGTTGGGGTTATCTATCCCTGAGCAATATGGTGGTCAGGGCATGTCATTTTTTGATTTAGCTATACTTCTTGAAGAAATGGGAAGATTTTTGGTACCTGGACCATTTTTTTCAACTGTAGTTTTAAGCTCTGCAATAATAACTGAATTTGGTTCTGATAGTCAGAAATCTGAGATATTACCCAAAATAGCAAATGGTGATTTGATATCAACTATTGCATTAACTGAACCTTCAGCAACATACGAGTCTAGTGGAATACAGTTAACAGCTACTAAAGAGGGCTCTAATTTTGTGTTAAACGGAACCAAATTATTTGTAAATGATGCACAAATAGCTGACATTATTTTAGTAGTTGCTAGAACCGATGCAAAAGGCGATGAATCAAATGGCTTTACAGTCTTTGTTGTTGATAAAAATACTGCAGGAATGACAATAACCCCTTTGGATACAATAGCTTCTGACAAACAAGGTGAAGTAACTTTTGAAACGGTAACATTATCCGAGGATAATGTTCTTGGAGAGATTGGTAAAGGATGGGATATAGCAAAACGCGTTATAGACCTAGGTTCATCGGCTAAATGTATTGAAATGCTTGGTGGTGCGGATCGTGTTTTAGAAATGACTGTTGAATATGTTAAAGATAGAACTCAATTTGGACGCCCTATCGGTAGTTTTCAAGCTATTCAGCATCATTGTGCTAATATGGCAACAGATGTTGAAGGATGTCGATATGTTGCTTATCATGCTGTTTGGAGAATTTCTGAAGGACTTGAAGCACAAAAAGAAATATCTATAGCAAAAGCTTGGGTAAGTGATGCCTACAGAAGAGTTTGTGCAATAGGCCACCAATCTCATGGCGCTATAGGATTTACTAAAGAATATGATTTACAACTGTATACAAGAAGAGCAAAAGCACAAGAACTTGCCTTTGGCGATTCTTCATATCATCGAGAAATCGTAGCTCAACAATTAGGAATATAATAATTAGGGGAGAATATTCTTATGGCAGAAAGTATATTTCAAAAAATTGCTAGAGGAGAAACTGATACTGAAATATTGTTTCAGGATGATAAATGTTTTGTCATCAGAGATCTTAATCCAGTAGCACCAGTACATTTATTGATTATTCCTTTTTGGAAATGCACCTCGCTTGCGTATGTTGGCCCAGGCCAAGAACCTCTTATAGGACATCTTTTAGCAGTGGCTGAAGAAATGGCTAGACGCGAAGGCGTTACTTTAAGTGGTTATAGACTTGTGGTTAACCAAGGTCCGGATTCTGGTCAGGAAATAGATCATTTACATGTACATTTAATTGGTGGTAAAAAGTTATCTAACATTGGTTAATAACATATGGCTAGTATTAAAGACCAATTGATTAAGCACATAGAGAATAAGCTTCCTAATTCTCTTAAGAATCATATATATCGTTCCTGTAAAGTTGGCCAAACACTATGTGATATTCATAATATTGATTCAGAAAAGGTGGAAATAGCATTACTTGGGCATGATTTGTACCGGGCTTATTCTGATGATGAAATGTTATTAGCTGCAAAACAAAAAGAGATTGAAGTTTCAAATGTGGAAAAAGTGACGCCCTTATTGTTACATGGTTTATTGGCTTCAATTACTATACAAGAAGAATATAAAGTAACTGATAATCAAATTATAAATTCAATAAAATATCATACGTGTGGTGCTGGAGAAATGGATGAAGTTTTCATGACTGTATTTTTAGCTGATAAACTAGATCCAAATAAAATTAAAAAAAACAATCTTTTAGAACCTATACAAGATATGGCTTTAAAAAACCTACAAAATGCTACACTTATGTACCTTAATCAACAGATTTCTTCTATAATTAACAGTGATTATTTACTTCATCCTGATTCTATAAACGCTCGTAATTCACTTTTATTGAAAAGCAAACTATAATAGTTAGGATGTTCCTGGAGGATATTAAAATTGCCAATATATGTATATAAATGTAAAAAATGCTCTAATCAATTTGAATTGAAGCAAGGATTCGATGCTGAAACTACTCAGCCATGCCCAGAATGTTCTGGTACAGGGAAGCGTCAATTTTATTCACCTGCTGTGATATATAAAGGATCTGGCTGGTATACCACGGATTATGCTCGTAAGAGCGTGAATCCGGCTGGTACTGTCGAATCAGAAAAGGTAGATTCTTCTAAATCTACTGATTCAGAAAAACCAACTGAAACTGTTACAAAACCTACAACAGATTCTGATTCAACATCTTCATAAATTATCATGAAGATAGTTATTCAGCGTGTAACTAAAGCTTCTGTGGTAATAGATCAAGTTATTTATAACTCAATTGATAAAGGTTTAGTTGTATTGTGTGGTATTCAGACACATGATAATCAAGAAGATATAGATTATCTTGTAAATAAACTAATTAATTTAAGAATATTTCCAGAAGATACATTCGATTTTAATAAATCCCTTATCGATATAAATGGTGAGTTATTAATAATCAGTCAATTTACTTTATTAGCAAATACTCGAAAAGGAAGAAGGCCTTCTTGGGATAGTGCTGCAAATTCAGATATAGCTAAACCAATTTATGAAGCTTTTTTGCAAAGTGTCAAAAATCAAGGAATACCTGCAAAAGATGGTGTTTTTGGAAGCGATATGCAAGTTGAGTTAGTAAATGATGGTCCTGTTACAATAATTATTGATAGCAAAGATAGATTCTCGCCAAGAAACTAATTATTTTGAATCACTTCCCTGCCATTCACCTTTTGTATTATTAGTTTGGCGGAATTTTTTGATCATTCGATAATTTTTTATTGCAATTTGCCAAGTCGGTATATTATATGGTCTATCAGTCATAGCTCGCAATTTTTCCATGAGATTTTCTTGTAAAATAGGGCCATGTCCACAAATACCTATTTCTGCATCAATATCTCGTAAATTTGTTAAAGATTTATCAAGAAGTTTCCTGTTACTACTCGCCCATGTTAAGGGTCTACTTAGTCTATTAACATTATTTATTACTGAGTCTCCTAAAAACAGGATTTTATGTTTCGCTAAATACAGACAAATACTTCCTGGGGTATGACCTGGTGTGTGTAAGACTTGTAGTCCACCTAAATAGGGAAGGATTTCATTATTTTCAACCGTTTGATGTACTTCAGTTTTTTCAAAGACGATGTCTCTGGAATTTTGGTTAAAATTTCTACCAACTGAAAGAGCTGTTGCTAAGCCAAATGTCCACCGATACCAAAAAGGTGGTCTACCACCTTCTGTTCCAGTTCTCAGTATATTATCTTTAAATATATCTCCTTCATGTACTGTGATTGCAGCACCAGTGAGATTATGAAGTTCTTGAGCTCCACCAGAATGATCGTGATGAAAGTGGGTTAAAATAATATTTTTGATATCTTCAGGTTTTCTTCCTAAGTTTTTAACATAATTTACTATTGCTTCCGCATTGCCAGGATTACCTGAGTCTATGACAGCAATATTTTCATCTACGAGTAATATACAATTACTTCCTGATGTATCGTCCACTCGATGTACATTCTTTACTATTTCCATGGATATAATTCTACAGTAACTGTCTAGCTAATTTATATAATTTTCTATATCTAAACTGATGTCTAAAGACGAAAAAGAGTGAGTGATTGCTCCTACAGATATTAAATCCACACCTTGTTCTGCTATTTTTCTGACCGTTGTTAGGTTAACTCCGCCAGAAACTTCGATGATAGCCTTATTATCAATAATCCCGACAGCATTTTTAATAGAGGGAATATCCATATTGTCTAACATAATGATATCTGCACCAGCATTTAATGCTTCTATAACTTGCTCAATAGTTTCAGTTTCTACTTCAACTTTTAATGTGTGAGGTGCTTTATTTTTTGCAATAATAACACCGTCTTTAAGTGAAAGGCCTTTAGCTTTTAATGCCTCGATATGATTATCTTTAATAAGGATGCCATCACTTAAATTCATACGATGATTAGATGCTCCTCCCATACGAACTGCATATTTTTCTAATTGTCTTAGCCCAGGTGTGGTTTTTCTTGTATCAATAATTGTACACTCGAGGCCAGTAATCTCAGTAACGTATTTATTAGTTTCAGTAGAAATACCACTTAGTCTTTGCAAGAAATTCAACACTGTTCGTTCAGAGATTAATATACTAGAAATTTTACCCTTGATAATAATTATAGGGGTGTTCTTATTAACAAAATCACCATCTTCAACAAGTGGTATGACTTCTATCGTTGAATCAACAAAGTGAAAAATTTCAACTGCAAGAGGTATACCACATATTATACCTTGAGATTTAACTTTAATGGCGGCTGTTCCTATTAAATCTGGATCAACAAGACTGTTAGTCGTATAATCTTGAGTGTAACAATCTTCAATTAATGCTTCATTAATAATGGTTTTTATTTGAGAATTGATTAATAACATAAAGTTGTTATATGGATATTATTTAATTTCCAACATTCGATTTACAGATAATTTTGCGTAATTACTAGTTTTTTCGTCCACGTTGATAATATTAGTTGGATTGCCATCTATTATAGTATCAAGAACCCAACATAAATAAGCAGGGTGTATTCTATACATGGTAGCACATGGACAAACCATTGAATCTAAGCAGAAAATTTCTTTATCGGGATTGGTTTTGGCTAATCTATTAACAAGGTTTATTTCTGTCCCAATAGCAAATACACTTCCAGGCTTACTATTGTTTACTGTATCTATAATAAATTCTGTAGATCCGTTTAAATCTGCTGCGTTAACAACCTGGTTTGTACATTCTGGATGAACCAAAACAGTTACTTCAGGAAATTTTTCACGAGCACTATTAATTTGTGTTATGTTAAATCTTGTATGAACTGAACAATGCCCTTTCCATAGCAATACTTTTGCTGATAGAATTTCATTATTAGTCAGACCACCCATTGGTTTAAAAGGGTCCCAAACCACCATTTGTGAATCAGGAATCCCCAGTTTTTGTCCGGTATTTCTTCCTAAATGTTCATCAGGTAAGAAAAATATCTTCTCATTTTGCTCAAAAGCCCATTCAAATACAGGTTGTGCATTTGAAGATGTGCATACAATACCATTATTTTCACCACAGAGTGATTTTATTGATGCTGCAGAATTCATATATGTAACAGGTGTGACAGACTTTGTAACACTTTGTATATCATCCCATGCATCTAATACATCTTGAGTTTTGGCCATATCGGCCATTGAACAGCCTGCAGCCATATTGGGTAGGATAACCATTTGATTTGATGAAGTAAGTATATCTGCTGTTTCTGCCATAAAATGAACGCCACAAAAAACAACAAAAGGAGCATTTTGTCTCGAAGCTTCTAAAGAAAGTAAGTATGAGTCTCCAGTGATATCAGCATATTTTATTACTTCGTCTCTTTGGTAATGGTGCCCTAAAATTACTAGATCCTTACCAAGTAAAGATTTTGATTTAGTTATTCGTTTATCAAGATCATAAGCATTTAAGTTTTGATAAACATCTGGAATAGGTTGCCAGTTAATCCATGAAGATCGTAATTCTTCTTTTAAAGGCTTTGTTTCTAAATTATTTTCAGGTTGACAGAAAGCAGATTGCTCAAGTTCAGTTAGTGGGATGTACAAAGGATCCTTTTTATAGCCTTCTTCTGCTTGTACTATTCGTTCAGTTTCTGAAGTAGTCATTGTTCGATTATTATACCATATGTAAGATTCCAAACTGGAAGATAAGTATATGATAAATTTCTTAAATCCTCAAGCATTTAATTTTTCAATTCCGTGTAAATACCAAGGTGATGTTTTATCAATTTCTAATTTTACGGTTTTACCAATTAGGTCTATGCTATCTTCTCGTTCAAAAAAGACAAGTTTATCATTCCGATTTCTTCCTTGCCATTGGTCATTTTCAAACTTTTCTACTAATATTTCTTGCGTGGAGTTTAGTAGTTTAGAATTGATTAAGGTTACGATATCTTTTTGAAGAGAATCTACTTGTGCCAAGCGGTCTTTTTTTTCTTCTAGTGGTACATTGTCAATTAATTTTCTACTAGCTATCGTACCTTCTCTAGTTGAATAGCGTGCTGAATGAACTTTATCAAACCTTACATCTTTTAGTACTTTCAATGAATTTTGAAATGCTTTTTCAGATTCTCCTGGGAACCCCACGATCAGATCGGTACCCATAGAAACATTTGTAACTCTTGTTCTTATTTTTTCAATGAGTTTTAAATAAGAGTCAATGTTATATCCTCTTCTCATAATGGTTAACACTTCATCATCTCCAGCTTGAAAAGGTAAATTAATATGTTCACATACTTTATCGATAGAATTTACAGCATCAATAATTTTGTCACTCATATCGTTAGGATGAGAAGTGAGAAAGCGTATTCTTTCAATACCTTTTATTTCATTTACTGCATATAGTAAATCGGCGAGATCTTTTTTATCCAGAAAATCATGACCATAAGAATCAACGTTTTGTCCAAGAAGGGTTACTTCTTTTACATTCCTTATTGATAAAAGTTCTACTTCTCTGACTATATCTTCAATAGGCCTACTAATTTCACGACCTCGTCTATATGGGATGATACAGAACGAGCAGAATTTATCACAGCCATGAATAATTGGAACGAATGCAGTAACACTAGGATTCACAGGTGATAATGTGCTCAAACAACCATCGATATCTATTTCTTCAAGTGTATTAATGAGATCAAATAAAGGTTTAAATTGTTGTGGTCGCATAAATACATCAACATGAGGATATCGTTTTTGTAATTTTTCAGAATCTGGTCCTACTAAACATCCCATTAAAGCGATAATTTTTGTAGGGTTTGTATCTTTTATATGCCTGAGGGAAGTAAGCATTCCATGTACTTTATCTTCAGCACTTTGCCTGACAACACAACTATTTAATACAATAATGTCGGCATTATCTACATTCTCTGTATTTTCTAAACCAATATGGTGTAGGCCGCTTTCTAAACGATTTGCATCTGCTTTATTCATTTGGCATCCAATATTCCAAATGAAGTAGTTATTTAATTTTGATTCTACTGATGTTTCCATAATCTTTTAAATGGCGGAGGAAGTGGGATTCGAACCCACGAGGGAGCTCATCACCCCCAACCCGCTTAGCAGGCGGGCGCACTAGGCCACTATGCGATTCCTCCCTAAATCAAAAATATCTTTATTTTGGATAGAAGATGATTATACTCATGATATGTACTTATAGCAATATTATGCATAGTTTATTAGAGAATACTTTTTTCCATATTTCCCCATTCTTTCCCCATTTTATACTCAATTTTTAATGGAACTAAAAGTTCTAAAGAATTAGTCATTAATGTGTTTAATATATTTATCATTTCTGCCGTTTCTCCTTCAGGACATTCGAATATGAGTTCATCGTGTACTTGAAGTAACATTTTTGTGTTTAAACCAATATGGGATATTTGTGCTTGTATTTTAATCATTGCTATTTTGATAATATCTGCTGCTGTACCCTGAATAGGCATATTGATTGCCATTCGCTCAGCTGCATTTCGAACTTGGAAATTCGAATTATTAATTTCAGGTACATAGCGCCTTCGTCCAGATAACGTTTCTACATAACCATTATCTAAGGCTAATTGTTTTGTGGTGTTGATATAGTCATTTATTAATGGGTATTTTTCAAAATACCCATTAATAAATGAGGCACTTTCTTGGTAATTCAAATTTGTTTGCCTTGTCATACCATGTGCTGATAATCCATAAATGACGCCAAAGTTCATAATCTTTGCGATCCTCCTCATAGAAGGATCAATATTTTCTTGAGGTACTTTATACACCAAGGATGCTGTTGCGGAATGAATATCTTGATCATTATTAAATGCTGTAATCAAACTTGGATCTTTAGAAAAATGTGCAAGGATTCTGAGTTCTATTTGAGAATAATCTGCAGATAACAGAATATAGTCTTTTTTTGAAACGAATGCTTTTCTAACTTCATTTCCGAGTTCAGTTCTAACGGGAATATTTTGTAAATTAGGATCGCTGGATGAAAATCTCCCTGTTGAAGAACCAACTTGATTGTATTTCGTATGAATTCTTCCAGTATTTTCATTAATAAGTTTTGGTAAGGAATCTAAATAGGTAGATTTAAGTTTAGCCAATTGTCTATATTCTAGAACTAAATCTATAACGAAATGAGCATCTCTAATATCTTCTAAGTAATTTGAATTGGTTGAATATCCTGTTTTCGTTTTTGGTGGAAGGGGTAAGTTGTTTATTTTCAAGATACTTGTAGGTATTAATTTCTCAAACAAAATTGCACCTAATTGTTGTGGTGAATTGATATTAAATGATTGTGCCGCAGCTTCGTAAATATTGTTTTCTAATATTGTTAATTTTTCTTTAATTAACTTCGACATATCTTTAAGCTTATCAGGATTAATTGTAATTCCTTCCAATTGCATATCTACCAGTATTGAAGTAAGCGGCATCTCTATATTGAAAAACAGTTTTGACATACCTTTTTGTATTATTTCTTCCTCTAATATTGATTGTAATCTAAATGTCATATCTGAATCACGACAAGCATATTCATATGCTTCTTGAATGGGAACTTGGTCAAAGGTAATTTGTTTCTTTCCTGTGCCGATTAGTTCAGTAATTGGAGAAACGGGTTCGTTTAATAAATCAAATGATAATTGTTTTAATCCGATAGAGCTATATCCCAAGATTTGAGCAGCTATCATAGTATCAAAATTGAAATCATTGACAGGTATACCATGATTTTTTAAAACAGTTAAATCGTAATTAGCGTTATGAGCATATTTTCTGATCCCAGACGATTGGAAAATCTTTTTTAGAGAAGGGAGTGCTTCTTCCATAGATAATTGTCTTCCTTGTTCATGTCCTAAAGGAATATAAAACCCTGTCCCTTTTTTTTCACTTATAGATATTCCAACTAAATTAGCAATAGTTGGATTAAGTGAAGTTGTTTCTGTATCAAAGGCAAACCCTTTACTTTTTAAAAGATTAACTTCTAAAGATTGTAGCTCTGTAAGTTCGGTAACAACCTCGTACTTTGTACTTATTTGTGGCTCTAGCGGTAAATCCTTTGGAGTATTATTGTTATTATCTTCTCCACTTTTTCCTAATAATTTTTCAGTTCTTTCATATAGGCTAAAAAATTCATATTTTTTTAATACATCGCCAATTTTGGATAAATCTAATTCGTTTATTTTGAGCTTATTAAAGTCTACTTTTATAGGAACAGTACGAATAATAGTGGCAAGGTATTTA
>Ga0209402_10000074_pt1 | contig 116418 bp, 100 predicted proteins | sample ArcticOcean_MG_C_3_FD_187437 | JGI IMG/M metagenome (GOLD analysis project Ga0209402, IMG submission 187437) | Marine microbial communities from western Arctic Ocean - ArcticOcean_MG_CB8_126 (SPAdes) (version 2) | ecosystem: Environmental > Aquatic > Marine > Oceanic | place: Arctic Ocean...
TACAGTTGTAGTAGAAGCAACTAGTGGTGGAGATGCAAAAATAGGATATATAAAGATTGATAATACTGCAGTTTCCACACCTACACCAACACCAAGCCCTACACCAACACCTACACCTACACCTACTCCTACTCCAACATTTACATCTACACCAACACCAAGTCCAACACCTACACCTACACCTACTCCAACATTTACATCTACACCAACACCAAGTCCAACATTTACATCTACACCAACTCCAACTCCTATACCAAGTAGTTCTAATGGTAATAATGTAAATTCATTACCACATTCTGTAAATTATGCAGGTAGGACAACTACATGGAATACAGTAAACCTTAATAATTCAGGATCAAATATAATTACAGTTAACGCAGGAACAAATGTAGCTGTAGATGTAGCTATGACATATACACATGCAACATATTGTCCTGGTTGTATAGTTCAATTTTATATAAGACTTAATGATAATTTTAATAGCTGTTTAAGAACTGGTGGTACTCATAATGGAGGATCAGTATCTAAATCATTTAACTTTACTGCACCCACTGAACCTGGTACATATTATTTACAATTTAAAGGTAGTTTAGACTATTCTTGTATAGATAGTACAAGCGCTAATACAGAATTTGGGAATGAGACAGTAGGAACTTTAATAGTTTCTGGTAATTCGAATACCCCTACCTCAACAGCGACTTTAACACCAACTCTAACACCAACACCTACAGTAACACCAACACCAACTATTGCTCCAACAGCTACACCTACACCTACGCCAACTTTAACACAAACACCTACACCAACTATTGTTCCAACATCTACACCAACACCTACGCCAACTCCAACATTAACTCCTACCCCTACACAAACACCTACGCCAACTCCAACATTAACTCCTACCCCTACACAAACACCTACACCAACATCAAGTTCTTGGGATGGAACATATGGAACAACAAATATGAATGAAAGTTCTAGTTATAATATAGGTACTGTATCTAATAGAATGTGGTGGTCTATTTCAAGTGGTAAACGTGGTTATTTTTATTTTAGAAATCATATACAAGTTGCAAATGTAAACAGTTCAGGTAAGGGATGTAACGGAACTCTTACTTGGCATAATGGTTCTTATGATGGATTTGATAGCTTATCAGAATTAACTAATCTTTCATCGTTAACTTATACAGGTGGGTTAGTTGTAGGTTTTTGCTCAGAAGATGCGCCTTCTTATCATGGTTCAAGTGCTCAAAATGATGGATTATTAGTATTTAAAGTTAATAACACTAATAAATATGGTGTAATGAGATTTGTATCAACTAATAATGGTGTTATGACAATTCAATGGTGGTTAGGAGCAGATGGTGTGACTGATTTTTCAAATGCTCCTTCACAATAATAAATATCAATTAACAAAAAAATTTAGAATAATAAATTATATCTTTTATTAATCGTTTGGTCCTATAACAAATTTAATACCTTCTAAATTAGCAGATTTTTGTATTATTTTGAGGATTTGTTCTAAAGGATATCTGCCAGAGATAATATTATTAAGTGGCATATTGGGCAAATGATTTAATGCTCTTTCAAATGAATTTCCTTGACCAAAAGCACCGAAAACAGAAATTTCATTTCTATGCATTTCAAATAAATCAAAAGGTAATTTTGACCCTTTGGGATTTACTCCGACTAGTAACATTTGACCTCTAGGTCTAATTAGTTGAAAACATCCTTCTAAAATTTTTGGATTTCTTACTGCTTCTACTACTATATCAGCACCATATCCATTTGTTTGATCTAAAACAATTTCAGTAAGGTTTTCTTTAATTGGATCAACTAAAATATCAGCTACAAATTGTTTTGATAAATTTCTTCTTTGAGTATCTATTTCTGAAGAAATAATTTTTTCAATTCCAATTTGTTTTAAAAAGTAAATTGTAAATAAACCTAATAAGCCATTACCTATAACAACAGCAGTGTTATTACTAGGAGGTAGTTTTAACATTTCTACACAAGATAAACTTGCAGAAGCAGGTTCAGTTAAAGATGCTTTTTCTAATGATAAGTTACTCGGTATAATTGATAATGCTTGCTCGTATAATAAAACATACTGACTAAATCCACCAATTCTTCTTCTATTAACTTTACAATGTGCTTTTGTCCATCTGTGGCAACTTTCACACTTGCCACAGCCACCAACAGTATGTGCTGCAATGTTTTTATCTAATAATGATTTATCTACGTTTGAACTTACTTCTACAACTTTTCCAGAGAATTCGTGACCTAATATTACATTTTAGGAGAAGGAAATAGGCCTTGAGTAATGTGTATATCTGTATCACATATACCTGCAGTATGTATTTTAATAAGACACATTCCGAGTCTTATTTTAGGTATATCTATTTCATCAAGAGAAAAATTATTATTTCCTCTCCATGTCATACATTTCATAATAATCTCCATTACAACATTAATATTAAAAGGTATAGTATGCTGTAAATAATAATTTATTTATAGGAATAATTAAATGAATCTTAACAAATTTAAAGATTAGTTTAATTTTGGAGATTATTTATGAAGCATCGTAAATTAGGTAATAATGGACCTCAAGTACCTGTTTTTTGCTATGGAGCATGGCCTATTAGCGGAATAATGGGAGATGCACCAATAGAGCAAGCAGTAGCAACATTAAATGCTGTATTAGATGCAGGAATTACATTTATAGATACTGCTGAAAAATATGGTGATACTGAATCTATAATTGGCAATGTAATAAAAGGGAAAAGAGATAAACTCTTCTTAGCAACTAAATTATCGGGTAATCATAAAAAAGAACACTTAGATCAAGCATTTGAAAAAAGTTTAAGAGCTCTTGGTACAGATTATATAGATCTATATCAATTACATAATCATGATTCCGAAATTCCAATTGAATATACTATTGAAAGATTACTGAGATTTAAAGAACAAGGAAAAATTAGATATATTGGCATTTCAAATTTTAACGTAACTCAAACTAAAGAAGTTGTTAAATATACTGATATTCAAAGTGTTCAACCTTTATTTAATATGCTTCACAGGGTTAATGGTAATGATTTATTACCCTATTGTGGAGAAAATGGAATAGGTGTAATGGCATATTCTCCATTAGGTAAAGGTTTATTAACTGGTCACTATAAAGCTGGACACCAATTTAACCCTGAAGATATTCGTAGTAAGGATTTAATTAATGTTTGGCAAGGTGATAATTTTGACGAGATATATAAAGTTACTGAAAAATTACGTATTTGGGCGGAAGATAACGGTAGAGATATTATTCAATTAGCTATTGCATGGGTTTTATCTAATGAAAATGTTACAACTGTAATAGTAGGTGCAAGAAAACCTAACCAAATTTATCACAATATAAAAGCTTTAGATTGGAAGCTTACAAAAAACGATCTTGAAGAGATAGAAGAAATATTAGATGAATTTATCCTACCTCAAGATCATTGGTAAAATTTATAATACGCTATCCTTATAATTTCCAAACCTTTGTCTTATCATATCGCATGCGTCTTTTACACCAATTAATGTTTCTTCTGGTGTTAAACCTTCGAAAAATGTTCCTGAAATTTTATTGTCATCAGCACTTGCTTTAACTTTAGCTCTTACTAACCACCTTGCATATCCTTTAGACCAATCCTTTAAGTATGGAGAATCATTAAAAGATTGCTTTTTTCCTGTAGAGTCAGTAACAGTAATTTCAAATGATGGAGTATTTCCGTTTATAACAAAAACTACTCCAGCTTTTGGAAAATTTAAATTTAAATTTATGCTTGTTTGTGTATTTGACATTTTAACTCCTGTGTAAACTTACATTTTAAATGTAAGTATTTTTATACGAATAATTATTCTATTTCCCCTAATCTTTGCTTTCTTTTTACGTTTAAGAAAGGTAGGTTTTTATCCGGATTTATAGGCCTTCGTTCTATAAATGCTAATCTTCTTTCTTCAGCTTCATCAGATTCATCATAATTAGATAAATATCTTTCAGTTGGGCTAGGTAAATCTTCTGTATATGAAGAAATTTCATTAAAAGTAATTTTTTCTAATTCTAAGATTACAGGACTATTGTTTTTGATTAAATTACAATATCTAATTACTTCATCTTTTAATTTATCTGCAGTAACAACTGAATTAACTAGACCCATATTAAATGCCTGTTCAGCAGTATATTGTTGGCTTAACATCCAGATTTCTTTTGCTTTCTTGTTACCAACAACTTCAGATAGATATCCTACTCCGTAACCTGATGCTGGGCTACCTACGCGTGGCCCAGTTTGACCAAATTTAGATCTTGTTGATGCAACAGTAAAATCACATTGATAAGCAAGTATATTTCCTGAACCAATACAAAAGCCGTCTACCATAGCAATAACTGGTTTAGGCATTTCTTTAATTACTGTTGTGTAGTCTAAAGTTGCAGTTCCATGGTAATCACTTGTTAATCTATCTTCACTTTGGTCTCTACCTGCACAAAATGCATTTGGACCAGTACCTGATAGAACAACAACTCTAATTGAATCATCTAGTTCAGAATCTTCTAAAGCTATAGACATTTCATCTGTAGTTCTACCGCGAGTAGCATTATATACTTCTGGTCGATTAATAGTAATCCAAGCAATGTTATCACTTTTTTCATATAAAATATCAACAAATTTCATTATTTATTCCTTTCTGATATATCAGTAGATAAGTATGATACTCTAATATTGTTTAATTTTAAATAATATATATAAATTTTTTTTAGGAAATATATATGAATGTATCAAATTTTGGTGAATTTAATTTAATTAAGCATTTAATGGATGTTATTTCTAAAGATAATTTAATTATTATAAATAATTTATCTCAATTAGGTTATGTTTTATCTGTTCCTTCAGGAGATGATTGTGCTGTATGGAATTCTTTGGATAATTCACATGTAGTTACAGTCGATGCTCTAGTTGAAAATGTACATTTTAATTTTGATTATATTTCTTGGGAACAACTTGGATCAAAAAGTGTTTCTGTTAATCTGAGTGATATTGCTGCGATGGGCGCTAAGCCTATATTTATCACAATTAATTTAGGAATTAATGGAGATATTCAAGTAGAAGAATTAACATCTTTATATATAGGAATAATGAAGAAATGTAAACTTTATAACGTTGCAGTAATTGGTGGTGACATAGTTAGGTCTAGAGATTTTTTCATATCTATATCTGCATATGGTGTATCAATTTGCAATTCTGAAAGATCTGTACTTAAACGTTCTGGTGCATTAGATAAGGATTTAATTGCTGTTACAGGTGACATCGGTTGTTCTTATGCTGGATATAAATTGTTATCAGAAGATATGTATAAAATACATGATAAGTCTATTACTGATCATCTTATTAATGCACATAATAATCCAATTCCAAGAGTATATGAAGGTCTTGATTTATTAAAACTAGGTGCTAATTCAGCAATTGATATTAGCGATGGTTTATTGGATGATTTAAATAAACTATGTACATCAAGTAATGTTGGTGCAGAAGTTTATTCTAACGATTTACCTATTGATTCATATCTTAAATCTGCATTTAAATCTGATTATTTAAATTATGCTTTAAATGGCGGTGAAGATTATGAATTATTGTTTACAGCCTCATATGATGATATGAATAAAATAATAAATAATATTAATACAAAAGTAACAATAATCGGAAAAATAATTAATAATTTAAAAATAAAAATTATAGATAAATCAGGTAATGAATTAGATATTGATCAAAAAGGTTGGGATCATTTTAAATAGGATATAAATTGTTTATATCATTAAATCGCCACCATTAATATCTAAAGATGCACCAGTAATATATGAAGCTTTATCTGAAACTAAAAAACTTACTAAATCAGCAACTTCAATTGGTTTACCAAGTCGTTTAATTGGAAAGCTATTAGCATATTTTTCAGACAGTTCTTTTGATATTGTTGATTGAACCATTTCAGTATCAATTAAGCCAGGGCAAACAGAGTTAACTGTAATTCCATATTCTGCTACCTCTTTAGCTAAATGTCTAGTAAATCCAAGTATTCCAGCTTTAGCTGCTGTGTAGTGAGCTCCACCGACTGTACTGATATTCTTTCCAGCTGTAGAAGAAAAATTTACAATTCTTCCCCACCCGTTTTTTTGCATAGTAGGTAATACACCTTTTGAAAACATGAAAGTACCTTTTAAGTTGACATTTACTACAAAATCCCATTCGTCTTCTTCTATATCAATTACTTTTGTAGGTCTAAGTACACCAGCATTATTAACTAATATATCTATTCTTCCAAATTCACTTAAAGTTAAATCCACGGTGTTTTCTATATCCTTTTTAGAAATCACGTTACCTTTGATATAAAGAGCTTTAGAATCATAGGAAGAATTAATAATATTAGCAGTTTCTAATCCTGAATTTTCGTTTAGGTCATTAATTACTATGTCACATGATTCAGATGCTAAATTTAGTGCTACAGCTTTACCCATACCTTGCCCTGCTCCAGTAATTATTGCTACCTTGTTAGATTCTTTGTTCATTGATGGTTCCCTTTATTAAATTATTGATAATTCTTTAGCTGATTTTTCAAATACTGATATTGCTTTATCAATTTGTTCTTTAGTATGTATAGCTGATAATTGAACTCTAATTCTTGCTTCACCTAGTGGTACAACAGGAAAGCTAAATCCTACAACTAAAATCCCTTGATCATTTACTAATTCAGCTAATTTCACAGTTTTTATTTCATCTCTTAACATAATTGGTACAATTGGATGTATTCCAGGAAAAATTTCAAATCCTAAACTAGACATTTTTTCTCTAAAATAAGATGTATTTTTCATTAAAGTTTTTCTTCTTTCAGGTTGAGTTGTAACTATTTCTAAGGATTTACTTGCGCCAATAACAATTGGAGAAGCTAATGTGTTAGAAAATAAATAAGGCCTGGATTTTTGCCTGAGATATTCGACAATTTCTTTTTTACCCGTAGTGAATCCACCAGAGGCTCCACCTAAGGCTTTTCCTAGCGTACTTGTTGTTATATCAATTCTATCTCTTACATTTAAATGGTCAGCAGTTCCAGCTCCATTTGGACCTATAAAACCAGTTGCATGAGAGTCATCAACCATCACTAATGAATCATATTTTTCAGCTAAGTCGCATATATCATTTAATGGAGCTAAATCTCCTTGCATACTAAAAACACCATCAGTTGCAATTAATCTAAACCTTTTGTCCATTGATTGAGATAATTGTTCTTCAAGGTCTTTCATATCGTTATGCTTATATCTTTTACGATCTGCTTTACATAGTCTTATCCCATCAATTATGCTTGCGTGATTTAACTGGTCACTTATTATTGCATCTTCTTTATTCAAAATAGTTTCAAATAAACCAGTATTAGCATCAAAGCAAGAATTGTATAATATTGTATCTTCAGTCCCTAAAAAAACGGATATTTGATCTTCTAAATTTTTATGTATGTCTTGTGTACCACATATAAATCTTACTGATGCCATTCCAAAACCATAATCATCAATTCCATTTTTAACTGTATTAATTATTTCTTTGTTATCAGCTAAACCTAGGTAATTGTTAGCACAAAAGTTTATTTTTTTTCCATCAGTTGTATCAACAATGGTAGATTGAGAGGAAGTAAGTATATTTTCTTTTTTATACAAACCACTTTTTCTTATATTACTTATTTCTTCTTCAAGCCAATTTTTCATTTTTGTATATGCCATTTGGACTCCTGTTCATAAATAATTTTATATATAAACTAATATTTTTATATTATTATAAAATTTAGTTGAAAGTATAATAATTAAATTGTTAAAATCATAGAATACTAAATATAATTATTTTATTCAATTTATAAAAATTAAATATTTCGGAGCACAAATATGAATACACAAAGAGTTTTCGTTACACGATCTAGAGTTCCAAAAGCAATTAGCTTATTAAAAGAAAAATTTGAAGTTTCAGTATGGGATTCATTAATCAAAGCTCCTAAAGCTGATTTAATGAAATATATTAAAGATGCAGACGCAATATTAACTGAAGTAGATGATGTAATTGATAAAGAAATTATTTCAAATTCCCCTAATTTAAAAATAATATCTAATAGAGCAATTGGTGTTGATAATATTGATATTGAAACAGCAAATATTAAAAACATAAAAATTGGTAATACTCCTGGAGTTTTACATGAATCTTGTGCTGATTTAACATTTGGGTTAATAATTGCAATTGCTAGACAAATTCCATATGCATATAATCAAGTATTAAAAGGAAATTGGAAATTTTTTGATCAAACGCCTTATATTGGACCAGATGTATATGGATCAACATTAGGTATAATCGGTTTTGGAAAAATTGGTCAAGCTCTTGCAAAAAGAGCTAAAGGTTTTGATATGAATGTGCTTTACTATTCTAGATCAAGAAAAAATGAATTGGAATCCAGTCTTAATGTTAAATGGTCTTCTGATATTAATACACTATTGAAAGAATCAGATTATATATGTGTCTTAGTACCTTTATCAAAAGAGACAGAACACATTATTTCTGTAAAAGAATTGAAATTAATGAAAAAGTCAGCATTTTTAATAAACACATCCAGAGGTAAAACTGTTAATCAAAAAGCTTTAATTAATGCTTTAGAATCTAATAGTATTGCTGGTGCTGCGTTAGATGTTACTGATCCTGAACCTATAGAAATTGATAGTAAGCTATTATCAATGAAAAATGTTTTAATTGTTCCACATATTTCAAGTGCTAGTACAAAAACTATAGAAAATATGGGATTAATGGCTGCTAAAAATATAATTTTAGGCCTGTCAGGTCAAGAAATGTTATCTTGTGTAAATGCAGATAAGTTTTAATATATGAAAAATAAATTAAATACTAATAATAGCTATTCATTATTTTCGATTATTAAAGGGGGTTTTAAGAAAAACTCTGTTTTGGATATATCTATGTCTAATAAAACTCCAAAAAAAAGTTATGATGTACTTATAATCGGTGGTGGTGGTCATGGAATGGCTACAGCTTATTATCTTGCAAAGAACCATGGGATTACTAATATAGCTGTAATTGAAAAAGGTTTAATTGGTAGAGGTAATACTGGTAGAAATACTCAGGTAGTTAGATCTAATTATTTATGGACAGAATCATCTTTATTATATGAACATTCTTTAAAATTATGGAATAACTTGAGTCAAGATATAAATTTTAATGTTATGTATACAAAAAGAGGTGTGTTTAGCTTAGCTCATTCTTATCAAGAAGCACGTGACGTAGCAAGAAGAGTCACAGCAAATAAATTAAATGGTATTGACAGTATATATTTAACACCAAAAGAAATTAAAGAATATATGCCTATTATAAATATATCGTCTAATGCTCGTTATCCTATATTTGGAGCATCATTACAAAAACGTGGTGGAATTGTTCATCATGATGCAGTTGCTTGGGGATTTGCTAGAAGACTTAATCAAATTGGTGTTGATATTGTACAAAACTGTGAAGTCAAAAATTTAATTATTAAAAACAATATTATAAATGGTATAACAACAGATCAAGGAGATATTTTTGCTAATAAAGTTGCAGTTGCAGTTGCGGGTAGCTCTACAAGATTTGCTGAAATGGGAAACTTTAAACTTCCAATTGAAAGTCATCCTTTACAAGCATGGGTATCTGAACCTATAAAGCCAATATTAAACCCAGTTGTTATGTCTAATACAGTACATGCTTATATAAGCCAAGCTGAAAAAGGTGAGCTTGTAATTGGTGCAGGTATAGATAAATATATTGGGTATTCGCAGAGAGGTAGTTTTAATGTCATTGAAAATGCGACAAGTGCAATAATTGAATTGTTTCCATGTTTTAGTAAAGTTAAACTTTTGCGAACATGGGCTGGCCTTGTAGATGTTTCACCTGATGCATGTCCTATTATTGGTCAGACTTCAATAAGGAATCTATATATTAATTGCGGTTGGGGTACTGGTGGTTTTAAAGCAACACCAGGTTCAGGATATGTATTTGCTCATACTATTGCAAATGATCAACCTCATATTTTAAATGAACCTTTCACTTTAGATAGATTTACAAGTGGGAAATTAATTGATGAACATGGTGCTGCGGGAGTAGCTCATTAGGAGATAAATGCTATTAATAGAGTGCATATATTGTGGTGAAAGAGATGAAACTGAATTTGATTACGGTGGAGAAATTCGTGATAAAAGGCCTGTTGATCCTGATAATTTATCAGATATAGAATGGGCGGATTTTATATTTTCTAGAAAAAATATTAATGGTATACATATCGAACAATGGTTTCATTCAGGTGGTTGTAGACAATGGTTTAATATTCAAAGAAATACATATACTAATGAAATTACGAAGGTTTTTAATTTAAAAAATCAACAAATTATTAGAGAAAAAAATTGAAACAAATTAATAGATTAAAAGATGTCGGTTTGATTGATAGATCTAAGCCTATTGAATTCTACTTTAATGGTTCAAAACTATATGGATTTAAAGGTGATACACTTGCTTCGGCGTTACTATCAAATGGAGTCTATTTAACATCAAGAAGTATAAAACATCATAGACCTAGAGGTTTATTTACTCATGATCTAAGTGAACCTAATTCAATAATGCAAGTCAACGTAAAGGATAAAGAATTTATAAATGTTTCTGCTACGGATATATATATATATCCGAATATGAAAGTTAGAAATATTAATTCATGGCCATCATTAGAATTTGATTTATATGCATTAAAAAGAATTTTTTCAAAATTTTTCCAACCTGGCTTTATATATAAAACCTTTATGTGGCCAAGATTATTATGGGGTTTTTATGAAAAATTAATTCGTAAAACGAAAGGCTTTGGTAAATTAAAATCAGACGATGATTCTTTGAGGTATGAGAAAAAACATTCAAATACAGATATATTAATTATTGGAACAGGTCCTTCAGCTATATCTTTTGCTTATCCTGCTTTACAACTTGGTTGTAAAATTTTAATGGTTGAGCAAGATTCAAATGTTTCTCCTACTATGTTAAATATTGATTATATATTTAAAAATAATGATCAAAAGAATGAATTTATTAAAATTAAAAATTATGTTTTAAAACATTCAAATACCAAAATTTTATTAAATACTAAAGTATCAAGTGTTAATGACCATAACTTTAGTACATTAATTCAAAATTCAACAATAATTAATGATTCAAATAACATATATTTACCTGATCAAATACTTTGGAAGATAAGATCGGAAAAAATCGTAATCGCTGCTGGTTCTGTAGAAAGACCTATGTTATTTGATAATAATGATTTACCTGGAATTATGTCTTCAAATTCAATATCAACATATATAAATAAATTTGGAGTTATTCCCGGTAAAAATATTATTCTTTATACAAATAATGATTATTCATATCAAATGGTATTCGATCTATTGCAATATGGTATAAAAATTAATGCTGTTATTGATGTTAGAAAAAATATACACAAAGAAATATTGAATAAACTTGAGAAAAATAATATAAAAATTATATTCGATCATGAAATAATTAAAGCATTTGGTAATAACTGCATTAATGAAATATATATATCTTCAATCAATACAAGAAAAAAAATAACTATTAAATGTAATTTATTGGCGGTTTCTAATGGCTTTTCTCCTGTAAACCAATTTCACATACAATCTGGAGGTTCATTAAAATATTTCGACAAAACAGATTGTTTTATCCCAGTTGAAACTAAATTTTCACCACTTCATATTGGTGGATCTGCAGGGGTATTTGATTTAGTAGAATCTATTAAATATTCATATTTGAAAGCTATTAAAATGTTTGATAATCAAAAACAAGATATAACTAATTTAATTCCTATAAAAAATTTTGGATCTATAGATAAATATACTATTTCTAAATTCAGATCATCTTTTTTAAGTAAAATGAATTCAAAAAATGTTTTTGTTGATTATCAAACAGACACTTCTTTATTTGATATAAATTATGCTGTAAAAGAAGGGTTTGTATTTCTTGATCATCTTAGACGATACACTCTTTTTGGTACTGGAATAGATCAAGGTAAACAATCTAATGATAATATAATATTTCTCTTAGCAGATATTTTGAATTTATCACCAGACCAAATTGGTCATATTAAATCAAGACCTCCATTTTCATCTGTAAATTTTGGAGCTATTTCAGGTAGAAACAATAATTCTTTTTTTGACCCAATACGAAGAACTTCAATACATAATTGGCACGAACGCAATAATGCAATTTTTGAAAATGTTGGACAATGGAAAAGACCTTTATATTATGCTAAATCTAACGAAAACATGCAAGAATCAGTTAATCGTGAATGTTTGGCAGTAAGAAACTCAGTCGGAGTAATTGATGCATCAACATTAGGTAAGATTGAAGTTGTAGGTCCAGATTCTGTTGATTTTTTGAATATGATATACCCTAATAAATTTTCAAGTATGAAGACAGGTAAATGTAAATATTCATTAATGTTAAATGATAAAGGAATGATATTTGATGATGGGGTTATAGCTAAACTAAATGAAAACCATTATTTAATACATACTACTAGTGGTGGAGCTACTACTGTTATGGATTGGTTAGAACAATGGCTACAAACTGAATGGCATAATTTCAATGTTACATTAAGATCAGTAACTGACCAGTGGACTACTATCTCAATCAACGGACCTAAAAGTAGGATTTTAGCTTCGAAATTATTTAAAAATATTGATTTTTCAAATGAATCCTTCTCATTTATGTCTTATCAAGAAACTTCTTTTGATAATATACCTGTACGAATATTTAGAGTTAGTTTTTCAGGAGAACTTTGCTTTGAAATCAACGTTCCTTCTAATTATGGACAATATTTTTGGAATAAAACATTTGAATTGGGAAGAAATTTATCTATAGTTCCATATGGAACTGAAGCAATGCATATATTGAGAGCTGAAAAAGGTTATATAATAGTTGGTCAAGATACTGATGGATCAGTAACACCAATAGATATTGGTGCTATAAAAATGTTATCTAAATCAAAAGACTTTTTAGGTAAAAGATCACTTAATAGAGTTTTTTTTCATGATAATAATAATAGAAAACAATTAGTTGGTTTAATACCAGATAATTCTAAAAAAATAATTAAAGATGGTGCTCATATAAAAACACTTCAAGATCAAATTCTTTCTGGAGATATACTTGGACATGTGACATCTACTTATTTTAGCCCAATTTTAAACAAATCTTTTGCACTTGGGCTGGTAAAAAATGGATATTCAATGATTGATCAAAAAGTATTAATTGTAGATATGAACCTTAATAAAAGTTATGCAACAATTACGAAACCAATTTTTTATGACAAAGAAGGCCTAAAGCAAAAATGATAAAATATTCACCTTCTATAAATCATATTAACTTAAATAAATTCCGTAATAATAAAGATATATCTATATCTGAGGTTTATTTTAAACATTATTTTAATATAAAATTTGACCGCAAAGTTATGTATGATGATTATATTAATTTAGAGGTAGAAGGGCTAATAATTCCTGTTATTAATAATAAAATAACTCATTATGATAATACTAAATTAATATGGATTTCACCTTATGAATGGATGTGTATAAGTCATTCAAATAGGTTCCAGAATATTTGCAAACTACCAAAATATAGTTATATTGATAATTTTAAGTCTATATTTGATTTATCAAGTGCTTATACTACCATTAAATTATCTGGAGAAAATTTTATTAATGTATTATCTAAACTTACTACATTAGATATATTACTAAATATAAATTCTGAATATTGCGCACAAACCTTAATATCAAATATAAAAACTATAATTTGGACCAATGATATACAAAAAGATATATTTCTGACTGTAAATCGTAGTTACTCACAACACCTTCTCGAAACAATTTTAGACGCTTCTTTAGAATATATATAATTATTAAATATATTTATATATTTCGTAAGACATTTCTGCTATCAATTCTGATGCAACATATTGACCTGGTATATTATTGATTTCAAGTGGAACAAATGATGTATATGCAGAAAATATATATTGAGCAACATTGTTTTTAAATACAATACCTGCATCATTATGATTATGAGGAGTAGTACCAGTTTTATGTGCCACTAGAGTATTATATGGTAACAATCCTGGTATTTTAGTTCTAAATTGTTGTCCAGATAATATATTTAAAGCTATTGAACATAAGTTTTGAGAAGACCCTAAAATATTCAAAGATTCGCTATCATTATTTTTTCCATTTAAAATTAAATCTAGTAAATAATTGACATCGTCAGATGATGTATAGTTAGTTTCTTGTAAATCTCCATTATATTCTAAATTTTCTAATGGAATGCCATGAATATGCTTTGTGTTATACATTCCAATATTCTCACAGAAATCATTAATAAGATCTAAACCAAGTAGATCAACTATAGTACCCGTACATGCATTGTCACTTACTATAATCATTAATGTTAATATGTTATAAATTTGCATACTAAACCCTGGTTCGCAAAACCTGAATACGCCAGATGTATTATTAAAGTAATCATCTTTTATTACTAATTTTTCACTAAGGTCTAATTTACCCTCATAAGCTTGCTTTAATGCAGTCATTAATATTGAAATCTTTCTTGTACTGGCAGAATAAACAGGTTTATTCCCATTTCTATCTATAGTTTTACTATTAGATAAATTTTTTAATGTCCATGTTGTTTGAAATGAGTGTTTATCACAAATTGAATTGAGTTTCTCTTTTAATTCTTGCATATATATCTCTTATTTATATCTTAATTATTGGTAGATCTATATTATCTAAATATTGGATTAATTTTTCCAATTCTAAATTAGTTAATTTTTTAAAAGCTTCGAATTTTTTATCAAGTTCTTTAGAAACATACTGTAATACTTTAATTGATTGATCAGTTGGTTTGTCATCAGATAATGATGGTACAAAAGCAAGTTCTCTAATTTTTATATATAAAGTCGCTGGTGAACTGAGTCGGTCATTTCCTTGAATAGTATTATAGTCAATTAAACTATGTTCTATATCAGATAATTTTTTTAAAAATTTATCTATATTTCTTATCATATTATTATAATCTTTATTATTTTTATTAAGTTTATTTATTGAATGAGATATTTGATCTCTCAAATTAATACATTTATTAATTATAATGCTAGTTTCAGTTATTTTATCTCGTACATTTATTAAAAATTCAAACTGAGAGACCAGGTCTTGATTAGTTGATTCAATTCTTGGATCTTTCAATATTTTAAATTCTTGTGATTCAATTAATTGTTTTCCTTTGAATAATTTCGCTACATATTTGCCTGGAGGTGCAATTGGTCCTTGAAGACCATGGTCTATTGCATCTTTATAATTTACTTGTAAAGCATCAGAATATCTCATAGACCAAATGAATTTATTTAAACCTAAATTTGTTGTAATATTTTTTATACTTATTTTCCGATCATTATTATCTGGTTTAGCTCTAAAAGTAGAAATTTCTTTATCTTGATCATCATGTATAGATAATACTAAGGATGATAAATTTTTTTCAGATAAATTATAATGAATAACTACTCCATCTGGTGGGTTAGTTCCTCCATCTAATATTTTTCTATTTAATTGATTATTTGAATTTTCACTGTCAATAAATATTCCATCCTTACCTAATCCAAATCCATAACTTCTTTCCCCGAGAGTATCTTTTGTAGGTGTATTACCTGCAAATATTCGATATGTATCAGAAGGTTTGAAAAGTGAATTTTTCGCTATATTATTTCCATTTTTGATTTGTCTTAAAACATTAATATTATTTAATATCCAAAATCCTCTTCCATTAGTTGCAACTATTATCTCATCATCTTTTACTTTCATATCAGAAATAGGAACTACAGGCAAATTCAATTGTAGTCCTTCCCAATTATTTCCTCCATTAAATGAAACATATATGCTGTTTTCAGTTCCAGCATACAATAAATTTTCTTTAATAGGGTCTTCTCTAATTATTCGAGTAAAGTGGTTATCTGTAATCCCATTAGTTATTAATTTCCAATTTTTTCCATAATTATTAGTTTTATATAAATAAGGAGTATCATCGTCAAATTTATACCTAGTGCATGATATATAAGCAGTAGATGGATTATGGTGCGAAATTTCTATATTATCAATTCTTATATCTTTAGGCATATTTGAAGGAGTAACATTTTTCCAAGTTTTACCCATATCTAATGATATATTTAGTAATCCATCATCAGATCCTGTCCATAAAATATTTTCATCATGTGGAGATTCTGCAAAAGAGAATATTGTCCCATAATTTTCAACCATTGTTACATCTAATGTGATTGGTCCACCAGATGGAATCATCTTTGTTTTATCTGCACGAGTAAGGTCAGGAGATATAACTTCCCAACTTTGTCCTCCGTTTTCAGATTGAAATACAACATTAGCAGTCACATAAATTTTATCTAAGTTGTGTTTAGAAAATACTATAGGATATGTCCATTGAAAACGATATTTATGATCTTTAGCTCCATGTCCCCATGTAACTTCAGGCCATATTGATACTATTCTAGTTTGTTTAGTTTTATGATTATATTTTAATAATGAATCTCCCCCTCCCGAAGAACTTCCTATAGCGCCTGAATAAATTATATCTGAATCTCTTGGATCTACTGCAATATGACCACTTTCAGAAGTGCCAACTTGATAACAATCTGACCAGAGTATGCCTCCATGAGTAGTCCTGCTAGGTACACATATAGCACTATTATCTTGTTGTGTAGCGTATATATTGTAAGGGAATTTATTATCTATATCTAAATGGTAAAATTGTGAAGTTGGTTGATTATATATTGACGACCAAGATTTTCCAGCATTAAATGAAATACATGCACCACCATCATTTCCTTGTATCATTCTATTTGAATTATTTGGATCTATCCATAATTCATGGTTATCTCCATGAGGAGTTGGCATAATATTAAAATTTTCTCCACCATCAGTAGATTTCCACATTTTATAATTTAATGCATAAATTGTTTCAGAATCGTTAGGATCAGAATATATATGAGTATAATACCAAGGCCTTTGAATTATATCGGCGTTATCACTAACTTTTTTCCAAGAATTACCATAGTCTTCAGATCTAAAAAGACCTCTATCTTTCGATTCGATTAATGCCCAAACACGACCAGATTTAGATGGCGAAATGCTAATTCCAATTCTTCCCATTATCCCTTCTGGTAATCCATTACTTGAATCTAATTTATCCCAAGTATCACCAGAATCAGTGGATTTATATAACCCACTGTCTTCTCCACCACTTGTGAAAATATGAGGCTCTCTTTTAGATTCCCAAATTGATGCAAATATAATTCTAGGATTATTTATATCAATTGATAAATCAGCTGACCCAGCATTTTTACTAACATATAGTACTTTTTCCCAAGTTTCTCCACCATTTTTTGATCTAAAAACTCCACGTTCTTTATTTGAGCCAAAAGCATGTCCAAGAGCAGAAACATAAACCAAATCTGGGTTACTTGGGTGAATTCTAATTCTTGATATATGTTTTGTCTCTTTTAATCCTATGTTTTTCCATGTATTACCTTTATCTACAGATTTATATACACCATCTCCACTTATAACATTGCCTCTAATACACGATTCTCCAGTTCCAACGTAAATAACATTTGGATCTGAATTAGAAACAGCTAATGCACCAATTGAAGCTGAATTAAAATCATTATCAGATATATTTTCCCATATTCCACCGCCATCTACAGTTTTCCAAACACCTCCACCACAGGATCCAAAATAAAATACCATTTGATCTTCGGGGTCTCCAGCAGCAGCTACAACTCTACCTCCTCTAAATGGCCCAGTATTTCTCCATTCTAATGTTTTTGTATATTGATTATTAATTTTTAACATTAAATATTTCCTAAAGATTATAAATATATTTTTGCATTATAGACTAGTTTAATAAAAAATCCCTAATTTCAATTAGTATATATCAAATTATAGATATACTTTTTGTATAAATAATTAATAAAATTATTAATACTATGGATAATCAAAATAATATTAAAAAGATATCAATATTGTCATGGTGTTTATATGATTTTGCAAATACATCATTTTATATAAATATTATTTCAATATATTTTGCATTATGGGTTGTTAATATAATGGGTAGCAATGATGAAGTCTACGCATTTGCAAATTCAGTTTCAATGTTATTAGTATTGTTTTTCGCACCTATTTTAGGTTCAATATCTGATAAAAACAATAAAAAGGTTAAGTTTTTAATTATAACAAGTTGCTCCTGTGCGATAGCTACTTCTTTAATAGGAATTAATGGTTTAAAAATGGCAATAATATTATTTGTAATTGCTAATTTTATGCAGCAATGCGCTTTAGTATTTTATGATGCATTATTACCTTCAGTTTCTAATAAATCTAATCAAGGTCGTATAGGAAGTATTGGGGTTGCATTAGGCTATATAGGTGCTTTATGTGGTATAGGTATTAGTATTTTGTTTATTGATTACATTGGCTATATAGGAATTTTCAGAGTAACAGCTTTATTGTTTTTAATTTCTGCTATACCTTCTTTTATTTTTGTTAAAGAAAAAATAAATAAAAGTAATAATCAGAAATTAAAACTATCCTTCATTTTAAATGACATAAAAGATAGTATAGTAAACAGTAAAAAATTCCCTGGTTTAAGAAAATATTTATATGCAAGGCTACTATATTCAGGTGCAATTAATGTTTTTATGGTATTTGGAGGTATATATGTTTCAAATGAATTAGGTTTCACACAAGAAAGTGCTCAATATGTTTTAATGCTTGCAATAATATCAGCAATATTAGCTTCATTTATCTGGGGTTTACTTACAGATAAAATTGGTCCTGAAAATTCACTTAAAATCGATCTAATTTTATGGGTATTTGTTTTATTTGGTGGAGCATTTCTTGCATATGCTAATATTAATATTATTTTCTCATGGATATTATTTAATTTAGCCGGAATAGCTATTGCAGGTATATGGACAACTGATAGACCATATTTACTAAACTTAAGCACGCCAGAATATGTGGGGCAATTTTTCGGTTTATATTCAATGGTTGGTAGGATTTCTTCAATAATAGGTTTTTTTACATGGGGTTTTATCACAGATAGTATTCAATTAGGAAGACCTATCGCAGTAATATTCTTAGCTTGTGCTATTTTAATAGCATTATTAATTTTAAATGGTATTCCACGGTTTACCAAAAAAATTAATTATAATTAGATGCTTCTGATTTCTCAGAAATTTTCCCTTCTCTTACTAATTTCGTTACATGCTCTAGATCACGTAAATAATCATCTATATAAGGTGCATGTCCAGGTGATTGCATAAATCTTATTGCATTAAACGGAAATCGGTCTTTTGCTACCATCCAGCCTCTATCTTCCAATCCAGATGCTATAGAATAGATATTTAATTCATTTGACGAATATGCAAAAACTGACATTACTGGTTTACCTATTACTTTTAACCCATTTATAGAATTGATACCGTTTTGAAAAATTTTAATATAGTTCATAGTATCAGTAACTAGCTTAATGTATCCTTCTATTCCTAGATATTTAACTACAGCCCAAGCTGAAGCAATTGCGCCTCCTGGTCTAGTTCCAGCCATATTAGGTGTGACATAATATTCTTTTGATCTGTGTGGTGGTCCAAATTCAAAAACTTGATGTTTGAAAATATCCTCATCTCTAGACATTATTACAGAGGCGCCTTTAGCTGTGTATCCAAATTTATGTAAATCTGCTGATATGGTTGTGACACCAGGTATTCTGAAATCCCAAATAGCTAATTCTGCACCTGATTTCTCTAAAAACGGCAAGAAAAATCCACCTACGCATGCATCAACATGAAAATTTATATTCTTTTTATCTGCTATAGCTGCCATTTCAGAAATAGGATCAATCATTCCTAACGTTAAACTAGGTGCTGAACCGACCATTAAAACTGTATTTTCATTAACAGAATTTATATATGATTCCATATCAATCATTCCGTTTTCTAACAAAGGTGTCACTATTATTTTTAAACTAAAATAGTGCGCGCCTTTCCAGAATGAAGGGTGAGCAGATTCAGGAACTACCATTTCTGGATTTATTATATCTGGATGTAGTAATCTAGCTCTGTCTCTAGCTGATTTTATAGCTAATAATATACTCTCAGAACCACCTGAAGTAATACTTCCAGTAGAAGTCTTTGAGTTGAATAAGTCTGATGTCATATTAACAATTTCTTGTTCAAATTGATCTACACTAGAAAAAATATTTTTATAAAGAGCATTAGCAGAGAAAAATTTTAAATATGCTTCTTTTGCAATATTTAATACATCTTCTCCTGCTGGATATGAAACACCTGCAGCAAGTCTTTCTTTCCACTTTAAATCTAAAGTTCCTATTTCATCCATTTCAGATAAAATTTTCGTCCTATTAAGTCCAGTTAATGGGAATTTTTTGTTAAAGTCATTATTCATAATATTTATTTTCCATTATTAATTTAAATGTTTAAGTTGAGAATTAAGTATTGGTTGAGAATATTCTTTTACATTATTTTTGTCGAGGTAAATTTTCACAACACCTTCTTGATGAATAGGTAAATCCCTGAAATAAAAGGCAATTAAATAATTATTACATTCATTAGAATTTGACCACTTACATTTTTGAAAAGCTGGTGGGTGATAAATTTTTATACGATAATTTTTGCCAGTTATATTATTATTTTCAGTTATTTTAACTTCACTTTCTTCATATAACCATTGACCAAATTCAAGTAATTCTAATTCAGATATTTTTGATTCCCAATTTAAAGATATAGATGCACAATAATATCCTTTACAACCATCATCAGAAAAGCTAAATAAATTTTCTCCCTCTTCAGTATCTAATTGGAGCATTTCGGAGGAATTTAAATCAATAGAATTCCCTGTACATGAAAATATAAAAATAGATAATGTAAATGTTAAAATTATCATATAAAATTTCATATAAGCTTTCCTTATTTATTTATTTTTTTTATTTACAGAATTTGGATCTACACCAATAGATAAAATAGAAAAATTTTTAAAATTAGTAATATTGTTGAAGTTTTCATCTTCTGAAAAAAAGTTATTAAATATTTGTATTTCCCCTTCTTCAATCAAACTACTGAAATCTAATTTTTCTATATAACTATTATTAATAAATAACCATGCGACTTTATCAAATACCATAATTAGAACATTATTTTCTTTATCTCCAATTATATTAATTTTTTCTGAAAAATCAGATTCTAGTAAAACCCATGAATTAGTTGGTGTCCATATAAAATGACTCCAATTACCATTACTTGAAATTACTACACTGTGTGTTCCACTAACTTGGCTATTTCTAATAAAAACACCAGGACTCCATTGAGTATCATTTTTGTTATTAATAAAGAATGTAGTTTCTATAATAGAGTTATCTATAATAATATCGCTATTAAAAGTGTCAATCATCCTATTACCTAATTCTTGAATTATTCCATTTTCATTTTTGTATGCTATTTCTAATGACTTAATACTGAAATTTTCAAAAATTGTTTTTTCACCATCGTATTCATCACCTTTAAACCAAGAACCTATAGGCTGTATATCTCCATTACCTATCCATAAACTTAAATCTAATGTAGTTATATATTGATCATTAATAAATAGCCAACCTTTTTCGTCTATAGAAACTATTTTTAATTTATTATTATCACCTAACCCTAATTTTATGGCTGAAGTATATTCTCCAGCAGTAATATCTTCGGGATTGGTATTTTGGTTCCTTATATAATGAAACCAATATCCTTCACTATTTATACCAATTGAATGTAACTGGGAATTATTTTTCCGTCTAATTAAAAAGCCTGAACTCCAATTTCGATTATTATCATTATGCGGAGGAATAATTGTTGCTTCAATTATTGAATTCAAAAAGTTGGTATTAGTACTTTCAAAAGGTATAAAATCATCATTTGTATTATGTTCTAAAATTATATCTCTTGGTTCAAAATTAAAGTTTGAATTTACAAATAGCGGCTCTGGAGTAGCTGTTTTTTCTGAAATATCTTCAGTATTGATTACTGATTTATCTATAGAAAAAGTTTTTAATATATTGTTAATTTTATTTTTTGATTCATACCATGAAGATATTTCAGATTCTGTATAAATCGAATAACCTAATCCAGAATGTGTTAAGAAATATTCTACTCCTTTATGTGTAAAATCATTCTCTATTCTTTTCCATATTTCTGTAATTTCCATTGTATTAATATTGTCTAATTTAACTTCTGAAAATGATAACCTTTCATAATTTTCAAAGTTTTGACTTGATGATTGATCCACTCTTGTATTTGCATATTCTTCCGTAGTTACATTAGACTCTAACTTATGGACAAGTATATATATTCTTGTACTTGATTCTTCGTCACTTAATAATACAAAATCTGGTCTTACTTCATATACATTCCATTTATCTGGTAATTCTATTTGATATGGGAATTTACTACTAGCAAAAGTATTATTAATAGTAGAATACCCATTTTTAAGTCTATTAATTGATATAATTGCTTCATCTATTGATATTGCAAAATTTATTCCTTCTGCTGATTTAGCAATAGCAGTGTTTATACCAATAACATTTCCATATAAATCAACTAAAGGTCCTCCGCTATTTCCTGGATTAATAGCCGTATCAGTTTGTAAAGCTGTTAAATTCCCAAATACATTCTCTCTAAATGCAGAAACCATACCTTTAGTAAAAGTAGCATTTCCAGGTAAATCTAAAGCGTAACCCATTGCTAAAACTTCATCTCCTACAGATGGTCTTTCCAGAGTTCCAAAACTAATTGGTTGAAGTTTATATCCTTCAATAGCTAAGAGTGCAATATCTTCGTTAATATCTTTACCTAATACTATAGCTTTTCTCTTATTTGAATCGAATAAAGTAACTAATAATTCTAATTCATCTCCTACAACATGTGCATTTGTAACAATTAATCCGTTTTCAGAAATTACAAAACCCGTACCTACAGAATTTTTTCCCTCAATTTTTACTACTGATGGACGAAGTATTTTTGCAATTTCACTATAAGAAGGCTGATTGTTTGCAGAAGAATTATTTATTTTAATTGGTGTTGGAACGACCGTTGGAATGGATGTTGGTAGTGGTGTTGGTGAAGGTTTAGGACTTGTCTTAATTGGTGTAATAACAGTCGGCGTGTTTTTTGGAATAGGTGTAGATGTAACAGATAACAACTTGGCATATATTGTTGCTTCAGAAATAATCTCTGCTCTAGCTACAACAGTAGCCTCAACATTTTTTTCTCGTTTGATAATTACAGATTCAATAGTTGGGATTAAACCAATATTTGAATCTGTAATTATATCTTTTGTACAAGATATAAAAATAAGCAATAATAATATTAAACTAAAAAAAACTCTATATTTGAACATTTTATACATATATTTAAAAAACTTATATTTACATATTCTTTTTAAGTTTTATATTTAAGTTATATAACATATCATCTATCATTTCATTAATATCATATTTAGGTTTCCAGTTCCATTCTTCCCTTGCCACAGTATCGTCTAAACTATTTGGCCAAGAATCTGCAATAGATTGTTTTAAAGGATCAATTTCATAATAGATATTAAATTCAGGTACTCGTTGTTTAATAAGATCAGCGAGCTCATTTGGAGTAAAACTCATAGAACTAATATTAAAATCAACTTTATGTTTTAAAGATGATTTATCAGCATTAAGCAATTTAATTAAAGCATTAATTGCATCAGGCATATAAATCATCGGTAATTTAGTATTTTCATTTAAAAAACACGTATATTCTTTTTTTAAAATTGCATTATAAAAAATATCAACTGCATAATCTGTAGTACCAGCAGTAGGTTCTCTTTTCCAACTAATTACGCCAGGCAATCTTAATCCCCTAACATCTAATCCTTTTTTTTCTGAAAAATAATTACCTAATAGTTCAGTAAATACTTTAGATATGCCATAAATTGTACTTGGATTTTGTATAGTATCATTTGGAGTTGAATCACTAGGTGTATAAGATCCAAAGGCAGCTATTGAACTTACTAGCATAACTTGTTTTACATTATTTGATATTGAAGCTTCAAGTATATTTAAAAGACCTGTAAAATTAACTTCATAAGATAGTAAATATTCTTTTTCAGCTAATGCAGATAATATGGAAGCTAAGTTGAAAATTATATCTATATTAAATTTATTTATAGAATCTTTAATTTCCTTTTTATTTCTTACATCTAAATAAATATATGGTCCTGATTCTTTGAGCTCAGGTGGCAAATCATTTTGAAATCCGGCAGCTACAACATTATTATTACCATATTTATCTCGTAATTCTGGAACAAGATCAGATCCTATTTGGCCACCAGCTCCAATCACTAAAATTTTTTTCACTAAAAAACCCTTAGCAGAAGCGACATCGTTTATTTTCTTTAGAAAATATTTGATTTGTATCTGCATCGTTAGAAACATAATCTAAAAGAACACGAATTGATTTTGAATTACTAGATAATTTATATTCATTTGTTATGTTATTAATTAATTCTAAATGTGATTTGTCTATTTCAAACTCAATTTTAATTATATTTTTTGCCATATTAACCCTCTTGTAATATATATATTTATTGTATCAGTATTATATAAACTTTCAATATATGAAATATTTATTCTCCAACAACTTCTTCTAGAACTCTTAAAACATTTAACCCAAGAATTTTTTGTATATCTTTATCAGAATAACCTCTATTTATCATTTCTTCAGTAATTAATGGAATCTTTGAACAATCTTCCATACCAGTAGGAGTTCGAGAACCATCAAAATCTGAGCCTAAACCTACATGATTTATTCCCGCAATATTTACCATATGATCAATATGATCAATTATTTCTGTATATATAGGTTGTTTTAATAAAGGTTCCGATCTTTTGTTATATTCATTTTTTATTGCTTCTATATTATTAATATATTCCTGAGATCCTATTTGATATTTAGATTCTATATTATTAATTTCATTTTTCTTCCATATATCAATTTTTCTAGTTTCTAAATTACATTTATTAGATACAAAAGTCACTTCATAATTTACTGAAACTACTCCGTTGTTTTTTGCTAGAGCTATCAATTGTTCATCATCTATATTTCTTGGATTTTTAGAAATCGCATATGCTGATGAATGAGAAGCCATAATGGGTTTATTAGTAATCTCAATTACATCCCAAAATGTTTTTCTTGCTACATGTGATATATCAATTATCATACCTAGATTATTCATTTCTTTAATAACTTCTGTTCCAAAATGAGTTAGTCCATTATGTTTTGTGTGATATTTTATCCAACCATTTTTTTCATGTATTACTTTACTCCTATTCCAATCAATAATTGCTTCAATCCCAGATTCATCTTGAATTCCATCTGCCCAGTTATTACTCATATTATGTGTTAAAGTCATATATCTAACACCTCTCGAATAAAACATTTTTAAAATATCTAAACTATCATTTATTGCATGTCCGCCTTCAACGCATAATAACCCAGCTATTTTTCCTTGATCAGTAATATTTTTTACATCTGTTGCTGATCTAGCTTGGATAATATCATTAGGATATTTGAGACATAAATTATCAAATGCATCAAAATATTGGTTTGCTCTGTTTACTGCTTCATTCACTTTAAATCTTTCAGAATCTACAAATGCTGCAAAAAATTGAGCATTTTGGTTCCCCAATTTCATTCTAGGCAAATCCATATGACCTTTAGAAGTATTGGTTCCTAAATCTTCCCCATCATCAACAATTCTTCCTAAACTATCTGAATGTGTATCTATAATTAAGGATGAAAAATGTAAGTCTTTTGCTTTATTAGATATCATTATTAATTCTCCTAAAAGATATTTGTTATTAATACTTAATGCATTTATAATTTTATATGGAGTATTATGTCAAGGTTTTTTTCTTGGTTTTCCTACAAAATGTGTAACTTTGCAAATAATAATTATTTTTTAGTGATATTTTTTATATATATATAGTAATTTGTTATATATATATATAGTAATAAATATAAAATTTAATTTATTATTATAATGCTAAAATTGAATATTTTAGGAGAATTGAAATATGCAAAAAATGAGTGGTAAAAAAGCTCTATTAGAAATGCTTAAAGCAGAGGGTGTTAAACATATTTTTGGAAACCCTGGTACTAGTGAAGGTCCAATAATTGATATGTTAGGAGATTACCCAGAGTTAAGATATTTTTTAACCCTACAAGAAAGTGTTGCTATTGGCATGGCAGAATCTTATGCTAGGTTAACTGGTAAAGCATCATTTGTTAGTCTACATGTAGATAGTGGCCTATCAAATGGAATTGCACTTATGTTAGATGCATATAATACAGGAACTCCAATGGTTGTAACTTCTGCAAATTATGATACTCGAAAAATCACTGAAGGAAAAACTGATTTAGCTGAATTAGTTAGACCTGTTACTAAATGGGCTGTAGAATTAACACATCCTGAACAAATTCCTAGTGCTATTCGCAGAGCATTTAATGAAGCTAATAGTCATCCTAAAGGACCTGTCTATGTAGGTTTTACTTCTAATTCTCTTGAAGATGAAGCATATATGAATATAATACCTTCAACACATATTTATTCTGATTATTATCCAGATCCAATAGCTTTAAATAAAGCAACAGATTTAATACTTGATTCAAACTCTATTCTGATTCTTACTGGTGATAGAGTTTCTGATGATGACTCTGTAGATGAAGTAGTAAGATTAGCAGAGCTATTAGGTGCACCAGTTTATCAATCAAGAGGAGCTGAAATATCTTTCCCGACGAATCATCCTCAATATTTTGGAATTCATTCTCTTAGGAATAAAAATTCCCGTGAAATAATTAAAAGTTTTGATCTAGTTGTTTGTATAGGAATGGATACGTTTGAAGAGCTATTCTATTGGGGAGATGTTATTTTAGAACCTACTACTAAACTAATTCATATTGACTCAGTTCCAGGGAAAGTTGGAAAATCGGAACCTACAGATATAGGAATCATATCTAATTGTAAAAATGCAGTAAAAAATCTTGTGGAATTATTAGAAAAGAATATTAAAGACAAACATACTTTATTATTCTCAAATTCTTTAATAAAAACTAAACAAAATGTTATTTCAAAAAATAACGAATTTGAATCAAATTTCATAAAAACTTGGGATAACGAACCAATTATACCAGCTAGAATGATGTTTGAAATTGCAAATACTATTCCTAATAACTCAATAGTTATTGATGATTCTGTAAGTAATAGAACAGTTTTAAGACATTATATAAAAAAGGACAAACCTGGTGACCTATTAGGCATTCGAGGTCAATCTATAGGAGGTGGAATTGGTGCAACTTTAGGTGCTAAAGTTGCAAGCCCTGAAAAAACTGTTTTTGGTATTATTGGTGATGGAAGTGCTATGATGACAATTCAAGGCTTATGGACAGCTGCAAATGATAATATACCTTGCATTTTTATCATTTGTAATAATGGAATGTATAGAGTACTTAAGGTTAATTTTGGAATATATCAAAAAGACATATTAGATGTGAAAGAACCAGCCGGAGAAAAATTATTATACTCTGATTTTGGAATCCCTTTTGATATAGCAGGAATAGCTAAATGCATGGGATTAAATTCAGAAAGAGTTCTTTATCCACAAGATATTAGACCTGCAATAATAAGAGCAATTGAATCAAAAAAACCATCCTTAATTGATATAGTCATAGATGGTTCAATATAATTAAAGGATATATATATGATTAGTAGAATTATTGGAATATTATTATTTAAAGTTAATACCTACGAAGAAATTGAAGCAGATAAAACTGCAACAATGCAATCATTTTTAATTGTTATTTTATCTTCTATAGCTACAGCTTTAGCATTTAAACCGGATGCAGGTTATTCTCTACTTAATTTTATATATACAATCATAATAGGTATATTTCTATGGGCATTGTGGGCATTAATTACAATGTTTGTAGGAACTAAATTACTACCAACTGAAGAAACAAATTCTAATTGGGGTGAATTAGCTCGTACTACTGGCTATGCACAAGCACCTAAATTATTATCAGTATTTGCTCTTATACCCTTATTAACTACGACAGTTATATTCATTGTAGGTATATGGAATCTGATTACTATGATTATTGCAATAAGACAATCTTTAGATTATAACTCGACTTTAAGAGCAGTATTTGTTGTTTTAATAGGTTTTTTACCATATGCAATTATTGGAGCAATAGTAATATCATTTTTGCAATAACTGTAAAATATTTTTATCAGGATCATAAAAAGTTGCTACCCATCCACCCCACTCTTCTTTTTCTGGTTTTCTTATAAATTCTACACGGTTTTTTGATAATGAATTATACAGGTCATGTATATTATTTGTTGAGAAATTCAGCATTGTTCTATAAGAATCATTATTTTTATTATTAACTTTTGAATGGGTTCCTATATTTAATCTAAAATTAAAATATTCAAATGAAATCCAATTAGACTTTGAGGAATGTACATTAAGGTTTAAATAACATTTGTAAAATTCAGACATTTTATTAAAATTATTAGTCCATATATTGATTCCAATAATATCAATAATCATTAAATAATCCTTGCTGTTATATTAAATCCAGATATAATATTTAAATATAAATACTAACTACTAAATACTTTTTATCTTACTAAATTAAATTTTCCTAAAATACTATTTAAAACTGTAGAATAATTTGGATTGACTTCGACAGTTTGCATACTATGTTTATTATTTGTAATATTATCCAAAGTCTTATCATGATAAGATGTTTTAAAATCAGTAAATTTTAATCCATTAGCAGTTGATATAACAACAGTTTTATCATTAGGTTTAATTAATCCATTTCGAATTGATTTTATAAGAGCTGCTAAAGCAACTCCTGTTTGAGGGCAAGTAAATAAACCTGTCTTATCAGCAATTCCTACTGCATCTATTAATTGATCTTCAGTGACTTCTTCAACAACCCCATTAAATTCTTGTAATATATTAATAGCTTTTTTATAACTTACTGGATTTCCAATTTGAATTGCAGTAGCAGATGTTTGTTGAGCAGTAACTGAATGAAATTCTTTAAAATTTTTTTTATAACTTAAATATAGTGGATTAGCATTTGCAGATTGAGCACAAATTAGTCTTGGTAATTTATTTATCATTCCAGTATCAAGCATAATTTTGAAACCTAGTCCTATAGCAGATACATTTCCTAAATTACCACCTGGAACTATAATCCAATCTGGGATTTCCCAGTCAAATTGCTGTACTAATTCTATACTTATTGTCTTTTGACCTTCAATTCTAAGAGAATTTATTGAATTTGCAAGATAAAATCTCGGATCTTCACTTAGTTTTTTTATAATATTCATACATCCATCAAAATCAGTATTTAAAGATATAGTATGTGCACCATTAGATATAGGTTGGATTAATTGCGCTTTAGATATTTTTGATTTAGGCAATATAACTACAGCTGGTATATTAGCTGCTGCACAATAAGATGCTAATGATGCAGAAGTATCACCCGTTGAAGCACATATAACTGCTTTGATTTGCTGACCATTAGATATTTTTTGTTTAACTGCAGATACAAGAACAGTCATTCCTAAATCTTTAAATGATCCAGTATGACTATTTCCACATTGTTTAACCCATAAATCATTTAGGCCAATTATTTTACCTAATCTTTCAGCCCAAAATAAATTTGTGCCGCCTTCATATAATGAAACTACATTCGAATCATCTAAATTAGGTAATACAAATTCTTTTTTTCCCCATACACCACTACCAAATGGCCATTCAGTTTTCATATATCTAGAATCAAAAAGTTTTTTCCATTCCTTGGCACTTGTTTTTTTAAGTGCATCCATATCATGTTCAACTGAAAGAAGGCCATTACATTGAGGACAACGATATATAGTTTGGAATAAATCGTATTTAGTAGAACATCCATCTGAACATTTAAAGTATGCAGTTAAATTCATATTAACTAACCTTACTGATGATTTTGATAATTTTTATAATTATATATCTAAGATTTTATAAACTCAATATTCATATAAATATATTATTAAGGTTTGATATAATAAAATAAAATAAAATAAAATTTATGAGATAAATATATGAGTAAACCAAAAATTTTAGTAACAAGAAATATTTTTCCAGAATGGATAGATTATTTATCCGAAAATTCAGAGTTAGATTTATGGGAAGATGAATTACCCCCTCCAAGAGAAATCCTTTTGGATAAAGTAAAAGGTATTGACGGAATATTATGTTTATTAACAGATAAAATAGATTCTGAATTAATGGATATTGCTGGAACTCAATTAAAAGTTATAAGCCAAATAGCTGTTGGATTTGATAATATAGATATAAAAGAGGCAACTAAACGTAAAATACCAGTAGGAAACACACCAGATGTTCTAACTTCAACAACTGCTGATGCTACTTGGAGTTTATTAATGTCTGTTGCAAGGCGAATATCTGAATCTGAGCGTTTTGTTCATAGCGGTAATTGGAAAACATGGCATCCTCTTCACTTCTTGGGACAAGATATATATAATTCCACACTAGGTATTATTGGTATGGGCAGAATAGGTTATGAAGTAGCTAAAAGGGCTATTGGATTTGATTGTAAAATTATCTACTATGATGTTAATAGAAGAAAAGATTTAGAAGAGAAATTACCCATCGAATACGTAGATTTAAATACTTTATTAATTGAATCAGATATAGTTTCTCTTCATACAGTATTAAATGATGATACGTATCATTTAATAGGTGAAAAAGAATTAAATCTAATGAAAGAAAATTCTATACTTATAAATGTATCTAGAGGACCGGTAGTTGATAGTACCGCACTTTATGAGGCTCTTATTAATAAAAATATTTGGGCTGCTGCATTAGATGTTACGGATCCAGAGCCAATTCCTCATGATGACCCATTACTTAAATTAGATAATTGTTTAATTGTTCCACATATTGCAAGCGCTACTTTTAAAACTAGATATGAAATGTCCAAAATTTCAGCTCAAAATTTAATTAATGGAGTAAATAAAAAACCATTATTAACTTGCGTAAATCCACAAGTTAATTATTAAAATGGAGTAAAAATGAATAAATTAGATGGAAAAGTTGCAATCATTACTGGTGCTGGTAGATTAAGAGGTATTGGATATTCCAGTGCAATTGCCTTAGCTAAATTAGGAGCTAAAGTCGTAGTAACAGGAACTGGTCGTAAAAAAGAAAATTATCCTGAAGATGAAAAAAAGTTAGGTTGGAAAGATGTTGAAAGTACTGCTGATAAAATTAAGGAATTAGGATCAGATTCCTTATTTTTTGATTTAGATGTTACTGATGAAAAACAAGTTGAATATGTTATGAATTCAGTCTATAAAGAATTTAAATCAGTAGATATATTAATTAATAACGCTGCAGTTGCAATAGGTTCAGATAGAAGTCCTATAACGGAAGTTGAACTGAGTTCATTTCAAAAAGTAGTTGATGTAAAAGTTACTGGTAGTTATTTATGTACAAAACATGTAATACCTTATATGAAAAAAAATAAATCTGGTGGAAAAATCGTGAATATTGCTTCTTTATCAGGCAAAAGAGCTCAAGCTAATAATTTAGCTTATAACGCTGCAAACTTTGCAATGGTTGGTATGACTCAATCTATGGCTAAAGAATTAGGACCTTATGGAATCAATGTAAATGCTGTATGTCCCGCAATTGTAGACACACAAAGGATGGATTTATATGGTAGATCTGATACATGGAATGAAATGTCCAAAAGATCTTCAATAGGTAGAAATGGGTCACCTGAAGAAGTAGGTTCTTTTGTAGCTCATTTATGTACTGAAGAAACGTCCTGGATTACTGGTCAATCTATAAATATGTGTGGTGGAACAGTAATGGAACATTAAAATTAAAATTTTTTTATATAAATTCAGATCTGATTTTATATTTAGATTATTCTTTATTGACCAGCTAATATTATAGTTATATCTGTATCATATAATCAACCTAAATCATCTATATTTCCTAAATTAATACCTGACTAGTATGAGAAATCTAAGTTTTATTATCAAGACAGTTTGGATATAATATCAGGAATTCCTTGATCCAATGTTTCAAATCCGAGCCAATTCCTATACTTATATGACAATGCGTCAATGACTATCTCTGTAGCATGTTTTGTGTTGACTCCTTCCTGTATTGTATATTTACAACTATTGACTAAATCATGTATGAAATTTTTAGCATCAAGTAAGTCGTCATAATTTCCATTAGGTCCATGACCCGATACGAAAATGTCTATCGGTAGTTCAGAGATTTTGTCATCTGTCTCAGGCCAATCACAGGGATAACTGTCACCAAGGTAAGGAATTCTTTTATTCTGAATAACGTCTCCAGTGAATACTAATTTTTCGTCAGGGACGTGAATAAAAACATCCCCACTTGTATGTGCTTTGCCGAAATATATGAGTTCTATTTGGCGTCCTCCAATATATAGGGACATACTGTTGTCAAATGTTAAATTTGGAGGAGTTATATTCACAATTTTTGCCTCTTTCGCCCAAGGATCATTTCCAGTCACTATCTTTGATCGCCACTGTTCATTCCATTGGTGATCCATCATTTCAACATAACAGTTTTGGTGCCCTATTATGGTTGCATATGGGAATTCTTGATTTCCCCAAGAGTGATCCCAGTGTGCATGCGTATCTATTACATACTTAATCGGTTTATCAGTTATAAGCTTTATATCTGAGATAAGGTCCTTTGCAAAAGATGGCATTCTTAGAGAATCAATTATCAAAACTCCTTCGTCACCAATTATTATACCGGCGTTAGTTAGATTCTCATGTAATCTAACATAAATACCTGAAGCTAGCTCAATAAGTTGGGTGCCTCGCGTAGATTTCATATTTTACTCCCTTTAGAATTCTCTAGGCCTCACTATTTTTAGATATCATAGTTTAATTTTTTATTTTGATCATATCGTATATCTGAAGCTGCTGGTTGGAAATCTTAAGATACAGGCAGGAAAATATATTATTAGAATCTGTTTTTAATTCATGAAACATTACTTCAAAGACAATAACCTAATTATGCTTTTTCATAGTTGCATTTCAGGCTTTAACTAATAAATGTAATCAAAATAGTATTATAGATTATAAGACAATAAATAAATTATATAATCTGACCAGATTTAATAGTTAACACAGGTTCCCATAATTCACCTGATCTTATATTACCATTAACATCTATTAATGTTTTATTATTTGTATTCTTTTCTATAACTACTATATCTGCAATTGAACTAATAGATAAAGTACCGATTTCATTTTCTAATCCAAGTATTTTTGCTGGTGAAAAAGTAGCTCTCTCAAATGCATCATTATCTTTCATGCCTGATGCAATTAATTTAGATATTAAAAGTGGTATATCATGAATAGGTTCTAAATCAGTATGTCTACTATAATAATCAGTTGATATAGAATCAGGTAGAAATCCTTCTTTTATTGCTGTTTCAGCAACATCAAAATTAAATGAACTCATACCATGACCAATATCAAATTTAACTCCTCTTTCTTTTGCTTCCCAGGCAGAATCTTCTACTTTTCCTTTAGGAGCTAATCCTCCTGGTCCAACGTGAAAACAGTAAGTAACTAAATCATTCTGTCTTAATAAAGGTAGCTGATCTTTTATATCCCAGTCAAAGGGATCCCACCTCATTCCATATAAAATTGGTTTTTTAGATTTTGAAGCAATATCAAGAACTTTAGTCATAATATTTTGAGGTTTATGATTATAAGTACAAGGTTGAGCAACATTTACGGAAACACCCCAAATAAGTTCATGGTTGTTTTTAATAGTTTTCACAGTTAAATCTATATCTATATCTTCAAGATTTTTAAATACAGGTTGAGCAAATTCCTCGCCATTATTTGATGCACTTAATGCCATATATATATCAATTTTAGATTTATCTATTATATTTTTTTTATATATGTCCCAATTATTAGCTCCAGCATCACCTTGTGACATTATTGAAGTTGTACCACGAGATAGTATAAATTTATCAGCTTGCATACCATATTTCCAATTTAATGGAGCAGGATGTGTATGTAAATCAATGAATCCTGGTAAAAGAATACCATTTGGATATTCTAAAACTTTTTTTGATTCAGTTGTTATAGTTGTATTGAACTCAACTATCTTTTCATCTTTTATTCCTATAGCACCAGGTTTATCAATATTGTTATCAGCACAAAATACTTTACCTGCTTTAATCACTAAATCATATATATTGTTTTTCATATTTATCCTAAATTAATTTTTTATATTATCTATTACAGATAAACCAGCAATTATTTTTTCTTTATAAAAATCTTTAGAATATTCATTCCATTCATAAAAACCTTTATCGCTTTTCATACCAAATTCTTTGTTTTTTAATTTTTCTGAAAGTAACTTTGGTTCTACTTTAGAGCAGTCTAAATCAGGAAATAATTCATTTGCAATTGCTGTTATAGTATCCCAACCTGCCGCATCAAATACTTCAAATGGTCCAGCTAAAGCTAGTCTTCTTCCAAAACTGTATTTTACTACTTCATCGACTTCGTGAGGAGTAGCAATTCCATTACTTACTATTGATATTGCTTCTCTAAGAAGTGCAAATTGCATTCTGTTACCAATAAAACCAAGAGATTCTTTATTAAGTAAGACAGGTTTTTTATTTATATTTGAAAATAATTCCATAGTTAATTTAGAAGCAGATTCAGATACACTTGGTGATTTTACAACTTCTATTAAAGGTAAAATATGAGGTGGATTCCACCAGTTTGCAACAATTATTCTTTCTGAATAATTGTTGCAATTTTCTGAAATTTGACTTGATTTAAATGAAGAGGTATTACTAGCTAAAACAATTTCTTTTGAACAATATTTATCTAGTTCAGAAAATATTCTTTGCTTAATATTTAAATCTTCAAATACAGCTTCAATAATAAAATCCGAATTTTCAGCTGTATTTTTTAATGATAAATTTGTACTAATATTATTAATTATTTTATTTATTTCAATTTCTTTAATAATTCCCGATTTTGCCATTGTTTTACAGGTTGATTCAATATTATTAATACATTCATTTAATTTTATTTGAGATGTATCATTTAATTTTACTTGATATCCATATCTAGCAAATTGAATAGCAATTCCATGCCCCATTAAACCTCCACCAATGATACCTATAGTCTTTATGTCATCTAATTTCATTATATCTCCAAATTTCAAAATATATTTTTGTTTTAACCATTGATATATATATAGCATAAATATTAATATGGGATTACATTATATTAATATAAATGTGATAATTGCAAAATATGAATACAAAACAACAATTTAAAATTATTAGTTTTTACGAATTTATCAATTTAAATGAAATAAATAATATTAGTAAATCCATACAAGAATTTGCTTCCATCAATAAAATTAGAGGAACAGTAATAATTGCTTCAGAAGGTATAAATGGAAGTATGGCAGGAATTCCTCATGATATTGATAAATTATTAGAATATTTAAAATTATTAAAATTCAATTATTTAAATATTAAAGAAACTTTTTGTTACGAAATGCCTTTTTATAGACTTAAAGTAAAGATTAAAAAAGAAATAGTAAGTATGTTAAGCAATCCTATAAATGCAGATTTACCGAGAGGAATACATCTCAATTCTAAAGAATGGAATGATTTGATTTCAAATGATGAAACATTAATTTTAGATATTAGAAACACATATGAAACTGATATTGGACAATTTAATAGCGCAATAGTTACAAATTCAAATTCATTTGCTGAATTTAAAAATTTTGTTGATTCTCAATTGTCTACAATAAAAGATAAAAAAATTGCAATGTATTGTACTGGTGGGATTCGCTGTGAAAAAGCATCTTTTTATATGAAAACTTTAGGTTTTAATGACATATATCAACTTGATGGAGGAATATTGAAATATTTAGAAGATACTCCTAATGATAAAAGTCAATGGAGTGGAGAATGTTTTGTATTTGATAATAGAGTAAGTGTAAATAAATTTCTAGAAAAAGGAAATTATGAATTGTGTAGAGGATGCAATAATCCAATCTCTAAAAATGAAAGATTTTCAAATGAATATGAAAAGGATGTTTCATGTTCACATTGTTATACAAAAACAAATGAATTAAAAAAAAATAAATTTAGAGAAAGATCTAAACAAGTTGATCTTGCTAAAGAAAGAGAAGAAAGTTATATTTATGATAATCTAAATTACAATCAATATATTGAAGATATCAATTTGGATAATTTATAAATACATCTATAAAAATATGAAAAAAATAATTAAAAATAAAACTTTCGCATGGTATATTTACGACTGGGCTAATTCTGCTTATTCCACAAGTTTAATGGTTGCCATATTACCTGTATATTTTGTTGAACTTTTTAAAAGTTCATATGGTGATTCTGTAAATATATTAGGATTAAACTTTACTGGTAGTTCATCTTGGAGTTTAGTTATTGCATTATCTACAACAATAGTAGCACTAAGTAGTCCTTTTTTAGGCTCTTTAGCTGATATTAAAAAAATAAAAAAAATCCTTTTATTTACATATACATTGTTTGGAAGTTTATTTACTGTTTTAATGTTTTTTTCTGTATACACATCTTCACCGTGGTTATTCCTTTCAGGTTGTTTTTTTCTTTCAAATATAGGTTATAGTGGTGCGATTATTTGGTACAATTCTTTTTTACCTGATATTGCTGATAGAGACAAACATAATGATATAAGTTCTAAAGCATTTGCATTAGGTTATTTGGGTGGTGGATTATTATTAGTAGTTCACTTAGTATTAATAATGATTTTTATGGATACTAACCATATAGATCTAGTAACTAGAATCTGTTTAGCATCCGTTGGATTCTGGTGGTTTGGTTTTGGTCTATGGACAATTTTAGTATTAGATGAAACTAAAGTTAATAGTAAAATAAATAATGAAAATTATAGTAAACTTACGATATTAAATTTATCTATTAGGAAAACATTTTATACTTTAAAAAATATATCTCAATTTAAAATTTTATTTATATTTTTAATTGCCTATTTGTTATTTAATGATGGAATAGCAACTGTAATTAGTATCGCTGGTGCATATGGTCCTGATGTATTAGGAATAAACACTTTAACTAATATGATAGCAATAGTATTAATACAGTTCATTGCTATTCCTGGAACTTTATTAACAAATAAATTAGCTGCTAAATATACTGCTATATTTTCACTAAAAATATGTTTAATTGGTTGGGCGATAATTATATTATTAGCAATTGGCTTTATTCCTGTTAAACCTACAGTAAATGAAGATTTTGATTACTTAATTTCTGTTAATGAAAATGATGTATATACACTTACGAAATCATTAGAATTAACTGATTCTTTTAAAGATTCTGAATGGGGTAATATTAACTTAACATCAGATACTTCAAAAACTTATTCAGAATTAAAAATTGATAATGAGCTAACCTATAAAGAAACAATGCTCTTTTCATCAAACATATCAAACAATTCATCATTTTCTTTAAGAATTATTTATAAAGAAAAATTAAATGATTATATAGGAATTGATCATTTATCTATGAAAACTAATGGTCCTTTAGGGTGGTGGCCAAAAACTCTTAGACAGTTAATTTGGGAGCCTATGGGTATTAATGTTAATATGCAGTGGATAATATTAGGAGCTTTTGTAGGAATATTCCTAGGAGGAAGCCAAGCATTAGCACGAAGTATTTTTTCAGTAATGACGCCCAAAAATAGAAGTGCTGAATTCTTTAGCTTTTTTGGATTTATTGGAAGAGTTTCTTCTGTATTCGGACCAATATTATTTGTTTTGACAACTAGTTTCTTTGATCAAAGGTTAGGTGTTTTTACTATATTATTATTAATATTTTCTGGCTATATTTTATTATTTAAAGTAGACGTTGAAAAAGGTAAATATAAAGCAATTCAAGAAGATAATACAATATAAATTTACATTTGAGCCCATTTGTCTCCAAGTTTATCAAATCTAGATTTTATTTCATTTATTAAATTTTTATCTAAATTAATACCATTTTTTACTAAATTTATGTTAGCTAATAAATGTTTATCATTTTTCGTGCCAACAATAGCTGAATTAACTAATTTTTCAGATAATATATATCCCAAAGCAAGTTCTATTGAATTTTCAGGTTCATTGGTAAGAGGACCTAATGAAATGATTTCATTAGCTCTTTCTTTATATGAATCATCATAATAATCAGAAAAACCCACGAATATCTTTTTTGTAGATCTCCATGCTGCATTGGCAATTGGTCTTTTAATTATTAAACCGGTATTTTGCTTTTCTACTAACGGAAATAAATTTAATCTAGCTTTTTGATCAACTAAATTATAACTTGTTTGCAAAGTATCAAAAATACCTAAAGACATTGCATATATTGCCGCTTCATTATCTCCCGCATAACCAATAAATCTAGTTTTTCCAGATTCTTTTATTTTTACTAATGCCTCAATTATTTCTCCTTTTTTTAAAACTTCTAAACTACATGAATGGATTTGTAACAGGTCAACATAATCAGTCTTCAAACGATTTAAACTTTGATTGATATTTAATTCTACTGTTGATGCTAGCCAACTTTCAGGATGTTGTTCTAGTTTTTTTCTATATGGATAATGTCCACATTTTGTAGCTAAAATATATTCATTTCTTCTGTTTGATACGGTTTTACCAATTAATTCTTCACTTATACCATATACACCATTTTCACTTAAACCATAACATGAAGCTGTGTCTAAAAAATTTATACCATTATCAAGAGCAGTATTTAATACTTTGCCTGCTTCTAAAACATTATCAGTTGTTAATTGATATCCTATTTCAGCTAAACCTATACCTAATCTACTAACTTTTAAGCCTGTATTTCCTAAATATGACATTTCCATGTGTTTTTCTCCTTTATTCATATAGATTTTCAGAATACAAATTATTCATAATATGTAAATACTTATTTTTAGTAAGTTTAAATTTATGTTCAGTTATAATTTTATTAGCTAATTTTGCATCATCATATAATAGATCTATAAGAGTTCCAAGCATTGCTTTTGCAGCTGTTATGACTGTTAAATTATAATCTTCTATTATAAAATTATGCGAATGATGTGATCCTGATGCACCAGTTACATATGGATGAATAGATGGAATTAAATGACTAACATCTCCCATATCTGTAGATCCAGCAGAATATGATTTATTAGCAACATAATTCTTACCAACTATTGATTCTGAATTTATTCTATATATATCAGATAAATTTGAGTTATTTATCATAGGTAACATACCACCAAGGTTAATAATTTTTACTTTTGCGCCTAACGCTAATGCAGAATGTTTTATTGCATTATCAATTTTTCTATTAGTTTCTAATACAGCATCTAATGTCTTTGCTCTGATATATGTTTCAACATGTACTGAATCAGGTACTTGATTTACTACAGTACCACCTTTGGTAATAATTGGATGAACTCTAATGAAATCATTATCTTTGAAAGTTTCTCTCAACATATGGATTGATTGTAAAGCAAGAGTTGCAGCATTTAATGCATTAATTCCATTATGAGGATCAGTACCGGCATGAGATGAAATTCCAATAAATTCTAACTTTTTTGTTATCAATCCATTATTACCCGATGGAACAAGTAATTTTGCATCACTCAATTCTGATGTAGCATGAGTCATCATTGCAATATCTATATTGTCAAACATACCAAGTCTAATAAATTCTCCTTTACCAGTTAAAAATTTAATTCTCCCCGAATCTTTTAGTTCTTTTCTATATTCAAGTTCAATATATTCCTCAGCAGGTATTGCCATAAAATTAATATTTCCAGATATATGATTAATCATATTAGTTTCAATAACACCTACTGCCACAGCAATCATATTTGCAATTTGTATTTGATGCCCACATGCATGTCCTGCTGAAGTTTCAGTGTTACCTTCTGGGTGACCAGGTACAATATTTGAGTCTAATTCTCCAATAACTGATATTGTGGGACCATTTTTTAATGAATTTACGATTCCATTTACACCAGTAATAGCAATATTATCTTCATATTTAATATTTAATTTATTAAACCATTGCTTTACTAGTTTTGCAGTATGAAATTCTTTAAATCCTGTCTCAGCATTTTTACTTATTGTTTTAGCAAGATGAATTAATTCATCTGAATATTGATCAATTTTTTTATATGCTTTTAATTTAATATCATTTTTATTTAACATAATTCTCCTCAAATATATTTATAAAACCAAATTATTGTTTATAATATACATTAAAAATACTATAACTTAATTTAAGGAAAAATATATGAGTTTAAGAATTAAACTAGATAATTTAAAATCAAAAAAATATATACCTATTATTGGAAATGGAATAAAAACAAATTTAGATGCTAAAAATTCTGATGCAGGATGGCCTCTAGGAATAGATCAATTATCTAATGGTAATTTAATAATTGCTGATTATATTTTTAATATCATTTGGCAGATTAATAATTTAGGACAATTAAATGTTATAGCTGGAACTGGCATGGATGGATATAGCGGTGATGATAATTTAGCTATAAATGCTGAACTTAGTGGACCACATGATTTAGTAATAGATAAAAATGATAATATTTATTTTTCTGACTTAAACAATCAAGTGTATAGAAAAATTGATTATGAAACTGGAATTATTACAACTATTGCAGGAAACGGAAAAATTGGTCGTAAAGGAGATGGTGGATTAGCAATCAACGCCGAAATGGATTGCTATTGTGGAATAGCTATATCTAAAGAAGGAGATATCTATCTATCTAGTGAATGGTCTAATAATATAAGAATAATAGATAATAAAACTGGGATAATTTCCCTTTACGCGGGTTATCTTTCAGAAAATATTTCTTCAGATTTTAATAAATACAAACCAATTATTGCTGAAAAGCTAAGCTTAGGTGGCTTTTCTGGTGATGGCGGCCCTAAAGAACTTGCTGCGTTCAATCACCCTGAACACCTTGCATTTGACTCTACAGGAGATTTATATGTATGTGATAACTCTAATGATAGGATAAGAAAAATAGACATTAAAACTGGTATTGTTAGTACAGTATTTGGAAATGGAGATAAATCTTCAAACGGAGATGGTGGATTGGCAATAAATGCAAGTACTCTTATGCCTGATGCATTATGCATAGATAAAAAGGATAATATATATGTTGGGGAAAAATATGGTTTTCGTATTAGGAAAATTGAATCAAAAACTGGAATAGTAACTACTGTTGCTGGTAATGGAAATCCAGGATTTGGTAAAGAAGATGTAATTGCTACTGATACAGAATGTAACTCTGTTGAAGTTGGAATTCATGTAAAAGATGACAATGTATTTTACAGTGATTGTAGTGGTAGAGTAAGGAAAATTGATTCTAAAGGTTATGTATCAACAATTTTGGGTGGTATATCTATACATGATAATGAGGATTCATTAGAAGCATTTTTAGCTAGTCCTTTTGGAATTAGTTTGTCGAGTAATGGAGATATATATATTGCAGATACCTGGAATCAACGTATCAGAAAAATAGATGCATCAGATAATACTATATCTACTATAGCTGGAACTGGAGCGAGAGCATATGGTGGAGATGAAGGATTAGCAATAGATGCACATTTAGGTAACCCATATGGGGTGTCAGTTAATTCCAAAAATGAGATATATATATCTGACACTCGACATTCTCATATAAGAATGATTGATTTAGATGGAATTATTCATAATGTTGCTGGATCTGCATTTCCGTGGGATAAAGGAGATGGAGGACCCGCTTTATCATCAAATTTAATTCATTCAAGATCAATCATTCACGATATAAATGATAATATTTTTTTTGGAGATTCTGGGGTTGGAAAAATAAGAAAAATTGATTATACAACTGGAATTATAACAACATATGCAGGTATTGGAGTTTCAGGTTATGATGGTGATAATAAATTAGCTATTTCAGCTAAATTAGTAAGTCCAGCTGATTTATCTTTTGATAAATTTGGAAATTTATATTTTGCAGATGAAGGTGCTCATGTCATAAGAAAAATTGACATTAATGGAATAATAACTACACTAGCTGGAAATGGAATCCAGGGTTTTACTGAAGATGGCATAAAAGCAATAAATGCAAATATAGATTCACCTTCTGGTATAGATATATCAGAAAATGGAATTATTTATTTTTCTGATACAAAAAATAATTTAATTCGAAAAATAGATAAAGATGGAAATCTTCAAACATTATTTGGTATTAATTCAAGGAAGGCTAAATTTGAAGATCATTATGATACCAATCCATTTAATAAAATAATTCTCCCGAAAAATTTAAAATTTTATAATAAAAATATCTTATTAGTTTCAGATCATTTTAATCATCAAATACTAGCTATAAATACCGATTATTAGTTGATTAAATGTGAATAATTATTAACTTTATTTTGTGAATATTCTATTTTTTCTACTTCTAAATTGTGACTATGCTCTACTTTTATATATTGATGAGCATAACTAGCTATAATAAATCCAAAAATCAAACCTATAATTAAGAAACCAGTCTGTAAACCATAACGTTTGCTTTCTGAAGAATGAATAGTAGGAACAATATCACTTAAAGCTATATATATAAAAAATCCAGCAATAGCTCCATATATATGACCAATAGGTAAATCAATAAAAGAACCTAATTGAAAAGCAAAAATCGCACCAATTAATAATGTTGAAGATGCAAATAAATTTCTTATAATCGTTTGTTTTTTTGTAAATCCACTTCTTAATTGCAATCCAAATTCACCTACTTCTAAAGGTATGTCATGAGCAATCAATGCAATAGTTGCAATTACTCCGGTACTCGGATTTATTAAAAATGCAGATCCAAGAGCTATTCCATCAACAGCATTATGAAATAAGTCACCAATTAAAAATAACCAACCTTGAGATTTATTAACCTTCTTTTCAAGATCTTCTTCGTGATGATGATGAAATGTTTTAAAACCTTTTTCAATTAAAAAAAAGAAGATTATAGCAATTAAAGTTGCATTTAAAACAACAGTTCCATTTTGTTCTATTCCATGTGGAATAAGATCCCTAAAGGAAGCTATTAATAAAACACCAGCAGCAAAAGGAGTACCATATTTAATCAAATATTCTGACCAGGAAGCTTTTTGAACTAAAATAATCGCTACAAGTAAAGAAAGAATACCAGCTAAAGTACTAGCAATAATAACATATATAAAGTCAATCAAAATTATTTTCCTTATTTGTTATAAAAATTTCAAATTAAATGAGAATCATTCTAGATATATATGTTATAATTAAAAATCATCAATGTCAATAAATAGGAATCGTTCTCAAATATGGAAATAAAAGAGATTAAGAATCTTTTAAAAAGTTATAGATTATCTATAACAAATCCAAGAATTGAAATTATTAAAATCCTAAGTGAAATAAAACAACCAATAGCTATAGAAGATATAGCTGAAATTTCAAAAAAGAGTTTAGCTGTATCTACCATTTATAGAGTAATTGCAGATCTTTTAGACTCTAAAATTGTAAAGACATTTAATTCACCAGATCAAAAATTGTTAGTAGAGCTTTCTTTAGATGAATCTAATCATCATCACCATCTGTTTTGTGAATCATGTAATATAATGTTAGATATTGATTTTCAATCTGATTTAGAAAAAATGATAGATAACGTAATTTCTAAAATTGAAGATAATTTTCAAATAAATATTACCGGTCATTCATTTGAAATATATGGGAATTGTAAGAAACCTGGACAGCATAAAAATAATTAATTGTAGGTATAATTTTATATAAAACCATACCTACAATTAATTAAACTAAATTATGGATTTGTTTTAATGGTAGTATCAGTTTGATATAAAAGTTTAAGTAAATCATCATTCATTTTTACAAGTTCTTGATTTACGCTAACTAGTTTATCAATTTCAGAATCTTTATCTAACATGTTTTGAAATACTAAATCATACTCTAAAGTTAATTTATATTTCTCATCTTCAACTTCAGTCAAAATTCCAAGTATTTCAGCTATATGATTATCTTGTAATATTAATTCGTCTCTTAATCTCTTTGATTCAGTTCTCAACATATCATTATCATCTCTTATGTTATCCATATCTTCTCTAATTGTCTCAAAATCTTCCATTGATTGATTCATGTCCTCGCCGTACTGAGTAGCTATATGTTGAATTTCTTTTATATATTGCTCATTATCACTACGAAGTTCATCATTATCTTGTCTTAAATATTGAATTTCTTGTTCCAGAAATTTATTAGATTCCATCAACATTTTCATTTCTTGGACCATTATTTCAACTTCATCTATGGCAGCATTAACATTAGGATCTTTGCCAAATTGATCTCTAAATCTTTGAACTTCAAGTTTAACATCCTCAAATTCTTGCTGAATAGTTGCATTATTTGAACCTGATCCAGTTGCTTGACCAAGTGCTACACCATCAAGTTGGTCAGAACATGCTACTACAACTAATATAAATAAACCAATAGTTAATAATATGATTTTTTTCAACACCAGTCTCCTTTGATTATTTTTTACTTATTGTAAGAATTACTTATTAAAGCTTTAATTAATAGAGTAATTATACCTAATTGTCATTATTTTTATTATTAGAATCTAAAAATGGTTTAAGTAAATTTGTAAATTCCATAGGAAATATGTATTTAGTTGACTCACCTTGTCCTATAGATTTCAGGGTGTCAAAATACTGAAGGCTCATCGTATTACTTGTAATATTTTTTGCTATATTTTGAATTTTTTCTAGGGATACACTATAACCTTCTGCTCTTAAAACAGATGCTTCTTTATCTCCTTGAGCAGTTAATATTTCAGCTTGTTTTTTTCCTTCAGCTGTTAATATTGCTGCTTGTTTGCTTCCTTCAGCAACAGTAACAGATGATTCACGAGTTCCTTGTGCTTCAATAATAACAGCTCTTCTCACTCTCTCAGCAGACATTTGCCTATTCATTGCAGCTTGTATATCAGCTGCAGGTTCTATTGTTTTAATTTCAACATTTGTAACTTTTATTCCCCATCTAGCAGTTTCATTATCTAATTTTGTTCGTAATAGTGTATTTATTTTTTCTCTCTGCGATAAAACTTCATCGACAGTCATTTCACCAACAACAGCTCTAAGAGTAGTTGTTGATAAACCTATTACTGCCATTCTATAGTTCTCAACTTCTAAAACTGATTTTGCCGCTTCAGTTTCCTTAACTCTAAGATATATAAGAAAATCTATTTCAATTGGCGCATTATCTTTTGTAATGTTAGTTTGCCTAGGAATATCAATAACTTCAGTTCTTAGATCTACTTTTACTCCGCTATGCATAATAGGTATCATAAGTGTTGGTCCAGGTCCTTTCATACCATCAAAATTACCCCATTTAAATCTGGCTATGCGCTCATAATCTTTAAGAAAATTCAGAATAAACATACTTTTATTTCTCCACCATATTTTTTATATTTAATTATTATGATTTTAAACTTATAAAATATTTCATTTTATATTCTACTCTAATTTTAATATTAATATCTATTATTAAATAAAATAATAATAAACTACATATTCAATATGATATTAAATATTACACTGAATGTTTGCTGGGGAATTCAAAAAAGATAGTCCATAAAGACAGGTTGTATCCAGGCTTTTTTACCACCAGAAGAAATAATAGTTGCTCTAGTATATATTTGATTTTTATCTAGTTTAAAAAAAGGATTTATTCCTGGAACCGTTGCTAATAATTCGCCATTAGTACCAATAAACTGAGTTTTATATATAAATTGTTCTTCTTGACATATTTTTATATCAATAGATTTATTTGATATATTAATTTCTTCAAGAATAACACCTGTACTTGAATAAAAATCACCAAGTTTAAGTGATTCTACAATTTTATCAATAGCTAATTTATCTGACTTAACCATTAGCCATCCTCTACCAGGATTTGATTTAGAAGGAATAAAATCATGGTAATTATGTGAATCATCAGTTGCAACACCAAAAATTTTTTTATTACAACTTAAAACAAAGTCCCAAATTTGTTCTGTACTAAATTTACCAGGTCCTCCGTCATTATTTGAAGTTGGATGACCATTATATATTTCCAATAAACTAGCTCCTTTAATATGAGTTAATTCTTTATGAGTAAAAGCCCATTTATAATTAGGATGATTAATTGAAGCTATTCCGCCTGCTTCTATAATATTATCTATATTAGCTTGAATAGTAGATATAATACTATCTGAATAAATAGGTTCAATTAATCGATTAATACCTATAGCATTAATATGTAGTGGTATTAATTGGTTATCTATTTCTATATTAGCTGAAACTTCCTCACCTGGGATCATTAAAGGTCTTTTGAAATGTCTTTTACCTTGAGAATAATCTAATAAAGTCAGATGATTATGATCACTTAATACTAGAAAATCATAATCATGTTTTCTATACCATTTAACAACTGAATCTGGTGTATCATCTCCATCTGATTTTGTCGTATGTGTATGTATGTTGCCTTTATACCATTTGTATTTCATTTACTACCTTTATATTATTAAATTTAATAATAGTATAAAACTAATTTATCTGGTGCCCCTGCCCGGACTCGAACCGGGGCACACGGTTTAGGAAACCGATGCTCTATCCGCCTGAGCTACAGGGGCTAATTAGTTTATTTTATAGTTTAAACAATTAATTCACAATATAAATCATGTATATTCGTTTACTTAATAAAAAATATTTCCGATGATAATGAAGATTAAATATATAATATAAATTAAATATTTTAGTAGGGTTTATAAATCATAATAATTTTGATATTTTTTTTATAAATTTATAACTTTTTATATCTTTCTCTAGAATATATCTTAAGTAATTAATTAAAAAATTCTCTATTTCCAATTTAATAATTTTATCTACATGAATATTTTGAATTTTATTAATATGTTTTTCTCTATATAACATTCTAAGTATTTTCATAGAATTAAAAGAAATTTTTATTAATGATGAATTACTATGTTTTATACATTTATCACAAAATATTCCTCCATCACTAAATGAAAATAAATGATCTGAAGGTTCTAATTTATTTCTACAATGTGTACATTCAAATATTTCAGGAGAATATCCAGAAATAGTTATAAGTTTAAGTTCTAAATATCGCAAACACAAATCATTACATTGCCTACTATTAATCAAATCTAAAGCAAATTCAGTTAACAGAAACATATTTTCTATTGGTTGATTTTGAACAGTAAATGAATCTATTAATTCAATCCAATACATAGATTTTGATAATAAATGCAAATCATTTCTTAAATTAACATAAGTTATATTTGTATAAACTTCAGTAATTAAATCTAAATTAGTTCTCTTAATTATAGATAAAGAAACAGAGTTTAAAGTTTCTAATGAACCACCAAATTTACTTTTAGGACTTCTTATGCCTTTAGCAACTAATCTTAATTTACCATATTCTTGAGAATAAACAGTAATAATTCTATCTTTTTCTAAAAATGGAATTTGTTTTAATATTATTGCTTCAGTTTTATAAATACGGCTGCGTTCTCTAAACATAATTAATAAAACATTAAATAATTAAAATTTTTGTCTACCTGAAATTGCTTGGCCTAAAGTAACTTCGTCAGCATATTCTATATCACTTCCAATAGAAATACCTCTAGCTGGACGTGTAATATTTATACTTTTATCAATAACAAGTTGATTAATATACATAGAAGTAGCTTCACCTTCAAGATTTGGGTTCATAGCTAATATTATTTCTATAAAATTACCTGAATTAATTCTTTCAATAAGTTTATTTAGTTTTATGTCTTCCGGTCCTATTCCATTTACTGGTGAAATCACTCCATGAAGTACATGATATAATCCTTTATAAATACCAGTTCGTTCAAGAGCTAATACATCAAGGGCTTCTTCAACAACACAAATTCTTGACTTATCCCTTTGAGGATTATTACAAATATTACACGGATCAATTTCAGTTATATTTAAGCATTCACTACAAAGAATTATATTATTCTTTACTGACATAATAGATTCAGCTAATGATTTAGCATCTTCAGTATTAGTTCTTACTAAATAATAAGTTAATCTCTGTGCTGTTTTCTTTCCAATTCCTGGTAGTTTAGAAAACTCTTGTACTAATTTCAATATTACTTCAGGAACTGTATTTAAATTATTAAATTCATTCATATAAAACTCTTATTTTTCAAAAACCAGGTAAATTTAAACCGCCAGTCAATGAACTCATTTTCTTAGAAGCTTCTTCTTGAGATTTACTAATACCTTCATTTACTGCAGCTAATATTAAATCAGATAACATTTCAATTTCATTACTATCTACAACTTCTTCAGCAATAGATATTGATTCTAATTTTAGTTTACCATTTACAACAACTTTTACAGCTCCACCACCTGAAGTTCCTTCAACTGTTGAACTTCCTATTTCATCTTGCATTTTCAACATATCTTGTTGTAATTTTTTTGCTTGCTGTATCATTTTCTTATTCATTTTTTACCTCTTTTTTTTCAAAAATTTGAGCCCCAAGATTTTGTGCAGATTTAACTAAATGACTATCATGTATACTCTGTTTTTTCTGGTTATTATTATCAACATTTTTAGGCTTTATTTTTTTTACTATACCTAAAGTATCTTGCAAAATAATAGCAATTTCTTTATCTATTATTGGATCTTTAATTTCATTTTCTAATCTTTCCACATGCGACTTATGAGAGAAAGTTATAATTAAAGTATCATCTTTAATTATACGTTCTTTAGAAACATTCAAAAGTGCTCCAATTTTAAATCTTTTTCCTACATTACGCAATTTCTTTTTTATTTCATCCCAGTTTTTTTCTATAATAGGATCTTTAATGAAATTTTCTTCTTCTATATTTTTAACATCCTGAGGGGTTTTAACATCCTGAGGGGTTTTAACATCCTGAGGGGTTTTAACATCCTGAGGAGTTTTAACATCCTGAGGGGTTTTAACATCCTGAGGAGTTTTAACATCCTGAGGGGTTTTAACATCCTGAGGAGTTTTAACATCCTGAGGAGTTTTAACATCCTGAGGAGTCGTTACATTATTATTATTAAAATCTTTTTTAGATAAATCAGAGTTCCCAGAAATTAAAGCTATAGAATTTTTATCTATAGTTTTAGTTAAATTACCAGCATCCGTAGTTGAATTTAATAATTTATTATTTGGAATATTATTGTAATTACAAATATCAATAACAGTTAATTCAATGTCTAATATTGTTAGTGCTCTATTATTTACATATATATCATTAAATTTAGTAATTGCATATATAATTTCATCTAACTTATAATTTTGAATTAGTGGCTTTATATTTTTAATTTTATCAGTTGAAAAACTTAAATCAGAATTAATATCATTTTTAAATAATAGAAATGCTCTTAAAGATTCTATAATTGATTTTAATAAGTTTTTTATATCTACACCTGATTGATTGATAAAGTCAATTTTTATTAATAAATCTCTTATGTTTTTATTTAAAATAAGTTTTATAATTTCAAATGCTGTATCATAATTATCAGTATGGAAAAATTCATTAATTTCTTTTAAATTAAGTTTATTACCATATGTAATAACAATTTGTTCTAATAAATTTTCAGCGTCTCTTAAACTACCATAAGATTGACGGGCAATTAAATCTAAATCTTTATTATTAAAAGTTATACTTTCATTTTTACAAATTAATTGCAATTTCAATATTATAGACTGTAAGGATACTCTTTTAAAATCTAATCTTTGGCATCTAGATATTATAGTCAAAGGTACTTTATCTATATCTGTAGTGGCTAAAATAAAAATCGCATGATTTGGCGGTTCTTCTAAAGTTTTTAATAATGCATTAAATGCTGGATCAGTTAACATATGAACTTCATCAATTATATAAATTTTATATTTAGACTTATTAGGTACAAAATTAATTTTATCACTAAGTTCTCTTATATCATCAATTCCTCTATTTGAAGCAGCATCAATTTCAATTAAATCAAGGGATATTTTTTTTTCTATTGCTAAACAAGATTCACATTGAATATCAGGTTCTCCATTTACAGAATTAATACAATTAATTGCTTTAGCTAAAATACGTGCACTAGAAGTTTTACCAGAACCTCTAGGACCCGAAAATATATAAGCATGAGCTATTCTGTTGGATTTAACACTATTAACTAAAATCCTGCATACAGTATCCTGTCCAACTATATTAGAAAAAGTTTTAGGACGCCATTTCCTGTAATAAACTTCAGGCATTATTAATTACTCTATCAAAAATTATTTTTTCTTTTGATTGCATGATATTTTTTTCTTCTTTTTCATAATGATCATAGCCAAATATATGAAGTAAACCATGAATAGTCAATATTAAAACTTCAATAAGAACTGAATGCTTATTAATAATAGATTGTTTTAAAGCTGTTGGATATGAAATAAATATTTCTCCAATATAATTATTTAAATCAGAATGAATTAAAAATTCATTCTGATAATCTATATTTGTAGATAAAGAATTATCGTTAAAATAAGGGAAAGCTAATACATCTGTTATTTCATTATTACCAGCATATTTATTATTAATATCTTTAATTATATGATCTGATACTAAATTCAAATCTAAATATGAATTATTAATAATATCAGTCTCATCTATTAAAGATAGAGTTGTTAAAATAATATTATTGAAAATTTCATTATAATTATTAAGTATATATTCATCTGATAAATAATTAATATTTCCTATTATATTATATTTTTCTTTGTTCATAATTAAATTCCTTAATAACAGAAAAAAAATTAAAAAATATTACATTAGAAATAAAACAAAGAAAGTATTATTTATTTTTCAGTTAATATAGATGGATTTTCAAGAAACTGGAATAGTTCACTTTCAGCAGGTAATACTATTGTAGTTTTAGAATCAATAAATATCTTATAAGCTTGTAAAGTACGTTGAAAATTATAAAATTCAGGATCTTTTTCCATTGCATTAGCTAAAATTAATATCGCTTCTGCATCTCCTTCACCTTTAATTTTTTCTGCATCTCTATTGGCTTCAGCTATTAAAATCGCAGCAGTCTTATCTACATCTGCTCTAACCTGCAAGTCTATTTTAGCACCTTCAGCTCTTTCTTTATCAGCTTTTCTTTTTCGTTCTGAACGCATTCTATTATAAACACTTTCTTGAATTTCATCAGGAAAGTCAGCTCTTTTAATTCTTACATCAATTAAAGTTAAACCAAAAGTTGCATATTTAGAATCCATATTAGATTCAACTTTTTGCATGATTTCATCTCTTTTAGTAGTAATAATTTCCCCTTGATTATCACTTGCAAATTCTCTTCTCAATTCTGATGCTAAAATATCTATAGCTTGTGCTTTACCTAAAGTCTCAGATGTTAATGTTTTATAAAACATTACAGGATCAGATATATAAGCTCTAGCATAAACATCAACAATAAGACGTTTTTTGTCTTTAGTTAATATAGATTCAGGAGGAGCATCAAATATTAATAATCTTTTATCAAAATATACTGTTTGATCAATAAATGGTGTTTTCATATATAAACCTGGATTTTTTGAAGTAGCTTGAACTGCACCAAATCTAAGTACAATAGCTTGATTAGTTTCATCAACTTTATAAAATACTTGAGGTATAAATATAAAAGATGCAAGTATAATTAGAGCTAGTACTATTAAAAATTTTTTCATACTACACCTTAACTGTCATATTATGAGTATATATATATATCACGGCGTAACACCTAATGGATTAGAATCATTATTTAATTGTAAAAGTTGTAACATATTACTTGATTCTTCATTATTAATTATAAACTTGGTAACTCCTGGCAATATTTCTTCCATGGCTTCTAAATAAATCCTTTTACGAGTTACTGCTTTAGATTTCGAATACTGTTCAAGTACTAAATTGAACCTATCTGCTTCACCTGTAGCATCAGCAACTTTTGTAGCTTTATATGATTCAGCTTCTCTTAGAAGTTGTGAAGCAGCACCTTCAGCTCTTGGTAAAATGTCTTCTTTATATGCATCAGCTAAATTAATAGTTGCTGCTTTATCTTCTTCTGCTTTAACCACATCATCAAATGCATCTTTAACTTGTTCTGGAGCAAAAACATTTAATAATTTAACTTCAGTAATAAATACACCTGTTTCATACTTATCCATTAAATCTTGAAGTATTATTTTTGCTTCTGCTTGAACACCTTCTTTTTTATCTGTTAAAACATCATCTATAGGTCTACTACCTACCACTTGTCTTAACGCAGTTTCAGAAGCATCTTTTAATGTTTGACCAATAGGATCAACTGCTTTATATAAAAAACTTCTTATATCTTTAATATTATATTGAACTAATAATTGTACATCAACTATATTTGGAGCTTGACCAAGATTTCCTGCTTCATCAGGATCACCAGTTATCATTAGTGATTCTTCTAAAATTGCAGTACTGTCTCTAACTCCTAATTGTAATCTACGGACTTCATTAACTCTTACAATATCAGTAGTACCCACTGGAGAAGGCCAAAACCAATGTAACCCTTCTTCTTGAACTCTTTGATATTTTCCGAATAGTTTTAAAGCAGCTTGTTCTCCTGGTTGAACAGTATATACACCACTTAATACCCATATTAATGCTATTCCTGCGAGTATTAAAACTATTATTAAACTTCCTAATTTACCACCGGTAAATTTAAATTTAGAACCTATAGAATTAAATCCGTTAATTATTTTTTTAAAATCAACTTCAGGTTCCTCTTGTCTAAACATTTTAAATATAGTTGATACCAATATATTCTCGATTTGTATAATTTATATATATACTAGAGTATTACATAAATTCTTAAGCAGTCAATAATATTATTGCAAATTTTATTGTATTATTCTTAATCTATGCGTAATTTATATAGTTTATTTTTAAATTCCTGATAATTAGATACAGATCTTATCGCTAAAATAAAACTTTCTAAACTATTATAATATTTTCTAAATTCATCTAATTCATCACCTATCGATGTATTAGATGCTGAACTATCAGCATATGAACTATAAAATGCAAAATATGCTTGGTTTAATTTTCTTATATTGTATCCATTTTCTACAAAAACCTGTCTTCTTTTTTCCATAAATTTTTCAGCTTCAATTATTTTGTTATTTTTAAGTAATAATTCTGTTTCTACACGAGTTTTATTCATTTCATATTTAAAATTAAATAAATTATCATGATTTAGATTTATATAATCATAATTATCACTATATAAATCTAAATCATAATTTTCAGATATATATTGATCTATATATATCCAAAGCTCTTCTGCAACTCTACTAGCAAGTGTTTCATTTAATATACGCATTTCTTCAGAATTAAACATATTTTGACCTAATTTAGTAAAAAATAAATAATGATGCATCCATTCATGTCCAGAAATTATAAATACTTCTTTTAAATTTTTAGTATTTGGAATAGAGGATGGATATGTAGCAATCCCACCTATGTCTAAAACTATTGCAGATAAATTTTCTTCATAAAGAATTTTTTCTTCTATATAAGACACATCATTAAATCTGATTTCTGTTTTAATTAAAATATCGTCTATACGTTGTATTTTATTTCGTGGAGATATAACTAAAAGCTTTGGTAAATCTATTAAACGTATATCAATAGGTGGAAATTGCATTCCTAAAATCAAATCAATATTCTGATTACTAATAACAGTACTTAATGTAGATTCTATAAATTCTTCAACTACATCTGTATTTTCAGATATTTCTATTTGTAAATTATATGTTTCTGAATCTATATTTTTAAAATTTTTATTATCAAAATAATCTTGAACTATTTCATGATTTTCTTTTTTGTAATTATTAAATAATGGGCTCGTTAATTTATTAATCCATTTATCAAATATGTTTTCAATTTCCCATTGAATTAAATTATATTTATAATTAGAGACTATTAAATTATACGAATTAATATTTAAATTTACATCTTTGTAAAAAAGAAGAAATATTAATATTATATTTATATATATAAACTTTAAAAGTATTCTTTTCAAAGTAATTAATGAAAAAAATTAAATAAAATTATGCACGATACAAGGATAAAAATCTATCTTCATAAAATCTGAAAACTCCCCATTTATCTAATTCATCCTTTAGTATATCTTTGTCTCCACCATTTCTAGCTTCAAAAAATAATTTTTCTATTTTTTCTGTAGCTGCTTTAGGTATACCACCAAATTGTGGTTGTGGATTTAGCAAACCTTTTCCCTGAAATTCACTAATATTGCTTGCAGCAGAAAAAGTTGTTAATTCATATATAAATTTCAACAATGAAACATCCCATAACTCATCTACCCCTACCATAACAACTGACATGTTATCGTTCTTAGCGTCTAAATCCTTACTAATATTACTAGCAATATCTTGGGGTATTCCAGAAACAATTTCCATTTTTGTTGATTCATTTCTATATTGATATAAAATACCTGATTGATTAGGACCATATTTATTAGCAATAGCTTGGAAATATTCATATGCATCAGAACTAAAACCTAGTAAATTTAATGCATAAGTTGGAGTAATAATAGATGGCCGTTCAGATATTACTTTTCCAGTACGAATAACCGTTTCTGGTTTTTCTGAGAATTCATCTAGGTAAACAGGTGAAGTAACCACATAATAATTAATATTAGTTATTCCAAATGTAGCTAAATGTTGTTTTGGAGTTCGTACAACCCATGTTTTTTCTAAAGCCTTAAGTAATTCTCTATCATTATCCAAAATATAACCACATTTATAATATATTAATTTTTTAGTATATTAAAATAATACATTATAAAAAAAAAAATTAATACTTATTACGCGATGAAAGTAAAAATACAAATGGAAATAAAGCTAATATGACAATTGAATAATCTTTGTTGTTTTGATTAACCATATTGAATGAGCATGAACTATTCACGTTATTATCTATTTCCTTTTTTGTTATTTGATTATTATTTTCAGATATAATACTATCAGATTTATTAGTATTATTATCCTTAATTACCAGTTCGTTAATGGGCACAGGATTTAAATCATCATTAATTTTCTCATTATTGTTTTTTGATGATTGATTATTGAATGTATAAGGTTTAATTATAGGAAGAGGTATTGTTGTAGGTAATGCATTTGAGTTTTTCAATGGTTTATATTCAGGTATTCCAATGGATTTCCTCCAGTTGTTTTCTAAACCAATCCTATTAAACCCATATATATTTTCTAAAGAATCATCCATGTTCATACCAGACTTTAAATTTATTAATAAATTACGTAAATTTTCTTCACCATGTTTTTCTATCATAAAATTAACTATACTCATTGCTTGACCATAAAAAATTATTATTTGATCTGCATCACCAGGCAAATTCTTTTGAAGTGTAATAGGAATAATTAAATCATTATTAATAGCATATTCAAGAGCTTTATCATAAGTGGAGGATGAATTTATATTCCCATATTCAGCTAAACCTTCATCTAACCAAGAAGGTAGTCTTCTAAAGACACTATCAGCTGCTCTGTGATTTAATATATGCGTAATTTCATGAGATGCAGTACCAGCTACCGATGAACTATTTCCTAAAACTAATAATACTCCTAAGTCAGGAAATGCTTGGCCTTCAGTAACTAATTGAGTTCTTACAGTATCACTACTTGGAGGTAATGCAATAACCATTTCTGGAATATTGTTATACATTGTTACTATGATCGGTTCAGATATATTTATTCCAAGTAATATAGACATCCTATCAATTGTTTCAGTTATACTAGTTAACACTAATTCAGCTTTTGATTTAAAAGGACCATGGTAAGCAACAGTTATCATATTGTTTGAAACATTCTTCCATGTATATCTCGAGTCACTATATATAAAAATATCGTCCTGAGTTTTATATATTTTATTTGTTATATCAGTGATTTCAAAGTTAAAATTAATTATAGTTCCTGGAGGTATATATTTTTCGCGTGAATTAGTTCGATGATATAATTTCCAAATATTATCAGAGTTAGTATCTTTATCTAAATATTGGTAAATAGATGTTTTTTGTTGGCCTAGAGTATATCTAACCGCAATTGATTTAATATTTAAATTATTTACCGTTTGAACTTTATATTTAATTCCATCAGGAAAATCACTTTCAACTTCAATATTAGTTAAAATATTAATATCTGCATTAACTATTTTAAAATCATATGAAATAATAAATAAACAAATTATCACAGACAAAACAATTTTATTTAACATATATTTACCTCGATATGGAGTTATTTATATGCCTTATTCTTTGAAAGACTGTAAATAAACTTAATAGAAATATACAAATTACAGAAAATAGTAATATAAAATCAAAGAAATTAGATATAATTAATGAAATAAATAAAGTTGATAGTCTTTCAGTTCTAGTCATAATACCAAGATTACAATTAATTCCTATTGACTCAGCCTTTGCTCGTAAATATGTTACAACAGTTGAAGATGATAACGCCATAAAAACTAATATGATAGGTATAAATGAATCATAATTAGAAAAATATATAGAAATCCCAATAAATATTGCTGCTTCACCGAAACGATCGAAAACTGAATCAAGGACACCTCCAAATTTAGTTACTGATTTAGTATATCTAGCTAAGGAGCCATCTAATAAATCACATGCTCCAGACAATAACAAAAATAATGGCGAAAGTATAAAATCCCCATAGGATATAAAATATGCAGAAATAATAGCTAAAATAAAACCAAATATAGTTACATGATTTGGTTTTATTTTAATAAAATTTAAAAATCTAATTACTGGAAATTCAAAAAATTTATTGGTTTTATTTCGTATAGAATTTCTATCCAAATTTTTATATAAACACATAAATATATTAATTATTTAAAACTTTTAAATAATATTTCATAACTTTATCAGCAATTATACTCCATTTATAATGCTTAGAAGTATTCAATGCATTATAAGATAATTTTTTTTGCAATTTATTATCCATTAATAATTTTTCAATAAATTTTATTAATGAATCTTCATTTTTTGGCTCGAAAAGCAAACCATCATGCATATTTGTAATAACATTTGAATAACCTTCTATAGCACTAGCAACTATAGGTAATCCCGATGCCATAGCCTCTAATAGAACAATACCAAAACTTTCTTTCCCTGTAGCAGGTGAACAGTAAATGTGAGAAGATTTATAATACCTTGCTTTATCATGATCTGATACAGAGCCCGTAAATATTAAATCTTGCAAATTCCTTTCTGATATAATACGTATAGAATCTATATCTAAATTTCCTGGCCCAACGACTAATAATCTTAATTCTGGCCAATCCCACTTAATTTTACTATATGCAGATAACAAGTATTTAAGGCCTTTTCTTTTTTCTAATCTTCCAACAAACAACAAGTTGGTTTTACCATCAAGTAAATCATCAAATGGTTTTGCATTATGGAATAGATCAGTATCAATACCATTAGGTATGATTTCATAATTCGCAGGTAAATATTTATTTATAAACTCATATGCAGGTATAGATACTGCAATACGACCATCTAAATTTTTGAAATATCTTTGAGCAATTCTTTTGGCTCCTATTCTATACAATTTGGTTCCTCCAAATGTATGAAAAGTGCCTACAGTTTTTACAGATTTATCAGAAGTAATAGCTAACATATTCATTGTTAATGCACCAGCCATAGGCTCATGAAGATGTAATATATCAAATTTTTCTTGATTAATTAAATCATTTATTTTAGGACGTAACCATACAGAAAAAGAAATTCTTGCAATTGATCCTCCACTGGGAATAGGAAAAGCTTTACCCATAGGTATTACACCATCAGGAACAGAGTTTAATGACTTTGAATAAGGTGCAATTATTTTGACTTCATGACCTAAAACTCGAAATTCTTTCGCTAAATTATTTACATGATCTCTAACACCACCAAGAGTCGAATGATCATATGGTGAAACTAATCCAATCTTAATAACATCACCTATAATAAATTACGAGTTATCTATATCTCCAACAATAAAATTCTCTACCATATTTCTTGCAATATCATCTGTAAATTGCTTAAATGGAGATTTCATAAAATATGCTGAAGGTCCTAATATTGGCCCAGATAATCCTCTATCTTTGGCAATTTTCGCACATCTAATTGCATCTATTACAACACCAGCAGAATTAGGGCTATCCCAGACTTCTAATTTTAACTCAATATTTAATGGTACATCACCAAAACCTGTACCTTCCATTTTTATATGACACCATTTCCTATCAGTTAACCAAGGAACATAATCACTAGGACCGATATGTATATCTTTATTATCCATATCATAATCAATTTGGGATGATACAGAATTAGTCTTAGAAATCTTTTTGGATTTTAACCTATCACGTTCTAACATATTTAGAAAATCAGTATTCCCACCAAAATTCAATTGATAAGTTCTATCTAATCTTATCCCTCTATCCATAAATAATCTCGTTAAAGTTCTATGAGTTATAGTTGCACCGACTTGGGATTTGATATCATCTCCAATTATAGGACAACCAGCTTCTTTAAATCTTTCTTGCCAATATCCACCTTCACCACTTGCTATAAATACAGGTACACAATTAATTAATGCACAACCTGCAGCTAATACTTGTTCAACATACCATTTAGTAGCTTGTTCAGACCCAACTGGTAAATAATTAATAACTACATCAACTTTTTTATCTTTTAAAATGCCCACAATATCATCAGTAGGTGTGTCTGATTTAGTTATTATTTCTCCAGTATATTTACCTATTCCATCATGAGTCATACCTCTACTTACATTAATACCTTGATTAGGAACATCACTAAATTTAATTGTATTATTTGGCTCAGAAAAAATAGCATCAGATAAGTCTAAACCTACTTTATTTTTATCTACATCAAAAGCAGCAACAAATTTTATATCTCCAATACCATATTCTCCTAATACAGGATGCATAATACCTGGAATTTCTTGATCATTTGTTGAATCACTATATTTTGTAACACCTTGTAATAAAGAAGACGCACAATTTCCCACACCAATTATTGCTACATTAATATCAGACAAGCTCAATAAGCTCCTTACTATATATTTATAAATTAAACAATTTCATTTTAAAACACTATTGGAATTGTAGCATTTAGTGAAAATATGAACAAGCAAAATAATCAATTTATTATATTTAAATTTCTTAGTTCATTTAAATATTCATCATCAAATCCTAAAAGATCCTTGAGGATTCCTATAGAATGTTCTCCTAAATTAGGGTGTCTAGAAATATTGATTTCAAAAGAATCCATATTTATAGGTGATCCAATTTGAATATATTTATTTTTCTTATCAAATCCATCTATCTCAACTATCATTTTTCTAGATTTCAAATGTAAATCATTAATTATTTCAAGTGTTGAGTAAATAGCACTACAAGGTATTCCAGTTTTATTAAATATATCCATAATTTCAAACTTGGAATGTTTCATAGTCCATTGTTGAATAATATCTTTTATTTCTGAAAAATATATTGATCTATTACTATCTGTATCGAATCTTTTATCAAAAATTAAATCACTTCTATCAATTATAGCTAAAGTACTTTCCCAAGAATCACCACCAATACATATATATACATAATCATAATAACCACCAGGGTAACATGAAAATAATGCTGGTTGACCTCTTAAAGAATTCCCAATCCTAGGTTCAGGCAAATCAGATTTCAAAGTATTAATCATTTTCATACGATTCAAATTTAATGATGTGTCTTGCATAGAAATATCAATAAAATCACCTTTATCTGTTTTTGATCGATTAATTATTGCAGATAAAACACCTATAACGCAGTGTAAGCCTGATCCGGAATCAGATACACTTGCAGAAACAATTTGAGGTTCTTTATCAGTTTCTCCATTAGTACCCATAACCCCACTAGATGCTTGAGCAACTCCTTCAAAACTTTTATATTTAGAATTAATGCCATTAGAACCGTAGCCTTTTATAGATGCATATATAAGTCTTGGATTAATTAATTTTAAAACATCATAATTAAGGCCTAATTCATCCATATGTCCAGGTGCAAAATTTTCAACTAAAACATCTGATATATTTACAAGTTTTTTAAAAATATCAGATCCTAATGATGATTTGATATCTATACATATACTTTTTTTATTTGAATTAAATAGACGAAAATAAAAACTATCCTCTTCGTCTTCTGACATTTCTATTCTAGATTTGTCACCAATTATTGGTTCTTCAATTTTTATCACTTCTGCACCTAACCATGCAAGCATTTGGGTAGCAGATGGACCTGATTGAAAATGAGTCATATCTAATATCTTAATACCATCTAATGGTGTAGACATAAATCACTCCAATCATTATTTATATATAATTTAGGAATTAGGACCTCTTTGCATTGAATATGGTTGCCAGCGTTTCAGTTTAGTTTTCTCCAATACTGATGGATTAACACAAGTACGTGGCCATCTTCCAGATAAAACTAATGAAATTTCTTGGCCTACTCTCCTTCTTGTTTCTGGTGCCATTCTAGATGAAGCAGATGCAACATGTGGAGTGATAATAACATTATCCATTTTTAAAAGAGGATTATCTTCAGATGGAGGTTCAAACTCAAGTACATCTAATCCTGCACCAGCTATCCAATTTTGTTCTAATGCATAAATTAGCGCAGCTTCTTCAACAGTAGGGCCTCTTCCATTATTAATAAATAATGATGTTCTTTTCATAGCTTCAAAATGCTTATAACTAAAGAAATGATGTGTTTCTGGAGTAGATGGAGCATGCATAGAAACTATGTCTGAATTTTGTAACAATTCAAATAATCCAACAGGTTGAACACCATATTTAGTCATATTCATTTCTTCAATATATGGATCATATGCCAACATTCTTAATCCAAATGGCTTAGCACGTAGTGCAGTAGCTCTAGCTACATGTCCAAAAGAAATAAAACCTAATGTTTGACCCATTAAACGTGGGAATTTGGATAATAATGGACGACCTTCACTCCATTTTTGATTTACAGCGTAATTATGCATTATATTCAATCTTCTATAGGTAGATAATAACAACATCATTGTATGATCACCAACTTCTTCAATAAAAACATCTGGAACATGAGTTACAGGTATAGATCTTGAAGTTGCAGCTTGTACATCAACAGTATCTGCACCTACACTTCCAAGCGCAATAACTTTACAATTATTTAAAGAATCAATAATTTTCTTAGTTATTATCCTTCCTCTGGCAATAATTGCATCAGCATTTGATGCAGCCTTAATAAATTCATCTTCACTTTTCGCATCAACTTCTATAATTTTCGCATTAATAGAAGAAAGTGATTCCATTTCTAAATCAAAAGAACTACTTGCCATATCAAAAGTAATACCTTCAGGTTTTTGTGTGACAACTAAAAAATCAGACAATATATTATTTCCTTTCCATTCAGATATATAATTATCTAGCAATAATACTAAGCAAATAATATATTGTCTATTGTTAAAAACATAAAATATTAAACAAAGAATAACATAAGTTGAATTGACATTTAAATCATTTACCTGCTAAAATCTATTCAAAACATATGTTAAATTTCAATACATTTTCAACAAATGTTAAAGAGTAATATAGCCATCATTTTAGCTGCTGGAATGGGTACTAGAATGAACTCTAATACTCCTAAACCACTTCACAAAATTTGTGGTAAAGAGATGTTGCGCATCTTAATAGATACTTTAGAAAAAACTAAAGTAGAACAAATCTATGTAATAGTCCCAAATAACTCTAAAGAAATAGTCTCGTCAATAAACAATAGTAATGTAAAATTTATTGAACAAAAAATACCCAATGGAACATTGGGGGCATTAATGAAAGCTCATGATGAGATTAAAAATTCTAAAAATACATTAGTTTTATATGCTGACGTTCCTCTTATACAAGAATCAACAATCAATAAATTATTTGAACAACATTTAAAATCAGAATCTGAAATCAGTATGATTACATCATATAAAGAGATTCCAAAAGGTTACGGAAGAATAATTAGATCTTCCAAAAATAATATACAGAATATAATAGAAGAAAAAAGTATCATTGACACTGAAATTAGAAATATAAACGAAATTAATATTGGAGTCTATTATTTTAAATCTGAATGGCTTTATAAAAATATTCAAAAAGTAAATTTATACGATAAAGAATATTTATTAACAGATATAATAAATATAGCTAATAAACAATCAAAACTTATAACTTCTATCCAACTTAATAATTACAATGAAGGCATAGGAGTAAATACAATGATAGATTTAGCAAATGCAAATCAAATACTACGACAAAGATTATTAGAAAATATAATGTTAAAGGGCGTAAATATTGTTGACCCAAAAACAGTATATATAGATATAGATTGCATAATAAATGAAAATAGTTTAATTTTACCAAATACACATATATTAGGCCATTCATTTATTGGAAACAATTCACAAATCGGACCAAATACTACAATTACAAATTCAAATATTGCTAAAAATTCAATTATACAAAACTCAATAGTTAATGAATCAATTATTGGAAACAATTGTACAATAGGTCCTTTTTCATTGATTCGAAATAAATCAAAATTAATGGACAATGTTCAAATAGGCAATAATTGTGAAATAAAAAACAGTGAGATTGGATTCGGTACTAAATCATCTCACTTCAGTTATATTGGTGATGCATTTGTTGGATCTAATGTTAACATTGGTGCAGGTACTGTAACTTGTAATTTTGATGGTACAAATAAATATAAAACTTTTATTGGAGATAAGTCTTTTATTGGTTCTTCAACAATGCTTATAGCTCCAATAACTTTAGGTGAAAATGCACAAACAGGAGCTGGTTCAGTAGTTACTAAAGATGTACCACCTAACCATTTAGCTATTGGAGTTCCTGCTGAAAGCAAAAAAATAGATTGTGATAGGAAAAAATAATTTTTAATTTAACATCTCTTATTCTTTTATCAATAACAATTCTAATATTTACTATATTTATATTTATAACTGTTTTAGAATCTAAAATTAACTCAATAAAAAGAGATAAAATACAACAAATCCTAACAGAAGAAGCACCTAGATTAAGTTCATTAAAAAAAATCACATCTATGTATTTACCACCAAGTACACCTTTCATAATGTTACTGAATTTACTATTAATCTTATTAATAGGATCTGTAATAGCAATTTATGCTATAAACACAAATGAGCTTTTATATTTAATTCCTATATATTCAATGATTTTATTTGTGTTTTTTATTAGTATAAAAATCATAACAACATTTGTAATTAATTCGAATCCAGAAAATGATCATAGGAAATCATTATATATATTATCAAAATTAGCCTACATATTTAATCCAATAATTATTCTTAAACAAAAATTAAATAATAATAGTAAATATTTAAACGATAATAATTCTAATCCTGAATTTATATCTACTGAGATAGATTTGCCTGTAGAAGCTTCAAATGAACCTCTAGATGAAAGAGAAGTTAAAATGATACATGGTGTAGTAAGACTAGATACTACTGTCGCACGTGAAATTATGATACCTAGAGTAGATATAAAATCTTCTCCCTCAGGTATAACTATTTCTGACATAGCTATACAAATGGTAAACGATAGTCATAGTAGGATACCCATTTACAAAGATGACTTAGATCATATTATTGGTATTGCATATGCAAGAGATATTCTGAAAATTATTTCTAAGGATCAAAACAAATCTAAAACTTCAATTGATACTCTACTTAGACCAGCATATTTTATACCAGAATCTAAAACTTTAGAAGAATTATTAACTGAATTTCAAAACCAAAGAGTACAGCTTGCTATAGTAGTTGATGAATATGGTGGCGTATCAGGTTTAGTAACTATTGAAGATTTACTTGAAGAAATTGTCGGTGAAATTCAGGATGAATTTGACCCTGTTGAACCAGAAATCTTATCAACATCTAAAAACGAATTTATTATTGATGCTAGAACAAGTATCGAACAACTTAATACGCTTTTAAAAACATCATTTGAAGGAGAGGGCTTTGATACAGTTGGAGGCCTAGTATATAGTCAAATGGGTAAAATACCAAGTTCAGGATCTAAAATAAGTTATTCTGGAATAAATATTGAAGTTATTTCTACTATAGGAAGAAGATTGAAAAATTTAAAAATTTCTATAGACAGCACACAAATTTAATACTTATAATGCAAATTTCAAAAAACCGAATATATGAGATTTTAGAAACAGCAAAAAAAGGAGATAAACCTAGTCATATATTTGACATCTCAATTATATGTATAATCTCAATCAATTTAATTGCTTTAACTTTAGGTACAGTAAATTCAATATATGATAAAATTCCTTCGCTTTTCACATATATTGAAACAATTTCTGTATTAATTTTTTTAATTGAATATTTATTAAGAATTTGGTCTTGTAATATAAATGAACATTATTCTAAAAGTTATTCAGGAAGATTGAAATTTATATTCTCACCATTACTAATAATCGATCTTTTAGCTATAATACCATTTTTTCTACCAATTTTAGGGTTAGAAGATTTAAGATTTTTATGGACAATAAGATTTTTAGCTAGAGCAGTTCGAATTGGAAGATATTTTTCAGGTTTTACAACTTTAGGCAAAGTAATAAAATTAAGGATATATGAATTACTTACAGTATTAATAGTTCTAATAATTTTACTTATATTAACATCCTCATTAATATATTATGCAGAAAATCCAGCCCAACCAGAACAATATTCTAGTATTCCTGAATCAATGTGGTGGACAATGATAACACTAACTACTGTAGGATATGGAACAGTTATTCCAATAACTTTTATCGGGAAAATACTAACAGGCATTATAGCTATAATAGGTATTGGTTTATTTGCTTTACCTGCAGGTATATTAGGTTCAGGATTTATAGAAGCAATAGAAACTACTAAAATAGATGAAACTTTTTGTTCAAACTGTAATAAAAAAATAATAAAAAGTGACGAATTTATCTATTGGATATAGTGTAAATAAATTGAAAGAACAAAAACAAATAATTACTATATGTATAGATGGATTTGATCCAGAATATTTTGATTATATAGATACTCCAAATATTAATAAATTAATCCAAAAAGGATTTTACAAAATTGCTAAATCGATGTGGCCATCTGTAACTAACGTAAATAATGTATCCATAATTACAGGAGAATATCCAAATAAACATGGTATATGCTCAAATTACAGGTATGACAACAAAACCAATGAAGAAATATATATGGAATCAAATGAATATATCCTTTGTCCAACTATATTTAACAGAACAAAAATTAAAGGTATTACAACTTTAATTGCAACATCAAAGGATAAATTAAGAACACTTTTATCAAAAGATGCAACTTATATAATTTCCTCTGAAAAACCAAACACGTGGTTAATAGATAAATTAGGTAAACCGCCACCAATTTATTCTATAGAAATAAATTCTTGGACTATTGATGCTGCTAGATATGCAATAGAAAAATATAAACCACAATTCACATATATAACAACAACTGACTTTGCAATGCATAAATTTCCTATAAATAGTCAAGAATCTAATTTGCACTTTAAAATGATAGATGAATCAATAGGAAAACTTTTTAATCAATGTTCAAATGCAACATTTTTTTTAACTGCTGACCATGGTATGTCAAATAAAACTAGGCTAGTTGATTTAGGGAATATACTTAAACGTAATAATATTAATAATCATGCTGTTCCAATTATTAAAGACAAATATATAATTCACCATTCAAATTTAGGAGGAGCGTATATAATATACCTTGATAATTCTAAAATTCAAGAATCTTTAACTATATTAAATAATACTGAAGGAGTTGACATAGCTATTAGTTCAAATCAAGCATGTCAAAAATATAAACTATATTCTGAAAGAATTGGGCAAATAATTGTTAGCGGAAAGAAAGATACTGTATTTGGTAATAGTTCCGAGATTAATCTACCTGATAATTTACGTTCTCATGGATCAGAACATGAGATGAATATTCCATTAATTGGATACAACCTTAATAATCCTGATTTCGTCTTTAATGAAAATAAAGATATCGGTAATTATATAATTAACGAATTTAAAATATAAAAATTATTTTTCTGATGGATGTATCGGTGGTGTAGCGAAAACAAACATTAAGTTACAAATAAAACCTAAAGTACCAATAGATATAAATGCAATTTTATAATTATCTTGTACTTCATACATATATCCAGCGATTACTGGTGCAATCATAGTCATAAACATCATAGGTATTAAGGATATACCCATTATTTTTCCAAATGATTTGCGACCAAAATATTCACCTCTCATAGCTGTTGTAATAGGGGCTCTTGCTCCAAATCCAAATCCATATATTAATGCAAATATAATTGCTAAAGGTATAGAATTAGCCATATAAGCAATTATAACTCCAAATGATTGAATGCATCCAAACAAAGCTAAAGTATACCTTTTTGTAAATCTATCACCAATAACACCACCAAATATTTGAGACAAACCACCTATCCCCATAGTTATACCCCACATAAGTGATGATATTTCTAAAGATAATCCTTGGTTTTTTAAAGCTAAAATCAAATGTACCATCATAGTAGAAGTTAACATTGCTGATCCACCATGAGCAAAAGCCATTATCCAAAAAACTTTTTCTTTTATAGCTTCTAGTATTGTAAAATCTTTTGAATTTTGAATATAATTCTTATTAATATATTTATCATTGTCTTCGCCATATGGTAATAATGATTTATCACTTGGTTTATTGTAAATAAATTTTGATATTAAAATAGTAATTAATGGTAAAACAAATGCTATTAGAATAGCTGTTTTATTCCAACCAAGAATATTTGAATTCATTAATAAAGCCAATAAAGGAACTAGTAAAAAAGTACCTATTGAAAAACCAGAAGATGCTATAGACATAGCAAGGGTACGTTTATGGGTAAACCAATTATTTACTATTGAGGTCATTGGAACCCATCCAGCCATACTTCCACCAAGCATTATAGTTAAATATGCAATATAAAATATCGATGGATCAAATATGTTTTCACGAGAATTAGTTATAGGTACTGTTTGGCTTAATATTAAAAAACCAATTATTGCAATTAAAGTACCTATTAAAGCAGTCTTTTTACCACCAATCTTATCAATTAAATATCCTACAAATGGAGAACTAACAGTACCTTCTAATTGACCTAAAGAAAATGCTAATGCAAGTTGAGTTCTAGTCCATCCAAATTCATTTTCTAAAGCATTAATCCATAAACCTGCAGCACCAAATGATGGAGCAGATAAAATTGCATTCACAATTAATGCAGTAATAGATATCCACCATCCGTAATATATAGGCCTAAGTATTGTGCTTTTTAAAATCAAAATATTTTATACAAAAAAAAGAAGTAGCCTGATTTCAGGCTACTTCTTTTTTTTGTTATTCTATTGAAACTTATTTAGTTTCAGTAATAGTCAATATTGCAGTTGCTTGAGAACCATTTGATCCAGTTGCTTGCAAAGTATAAACACCAACTTCTAAATCAGGTTTAATATCAACTGAAAAAGCTCCATAAACATTAGCATCTTGACCTTTCAATATAGTATCACCACCAGTTGTTAATGTACCACGTGTTGAAATAGTAACAGGCTCACTTGTTAAGAATCCAGCACCTTTAACAGTTACAGTACTACCTTTAGCAACAGTAACTGAAGTTAAACTACTTGACACACTAGGACTATCAACCCTTGATTTAACTATATTTACAGGAGTACTAGCATAACTACCATCTGCACCATTAGCTACAAGAGATCTAATATCTCCTACTGCTTTTGCATTTACTCCATCTTCTTGATTTAACCCATCATAACTTCCAGAAATTCCTCCAGATGCATTGGCAGTTAAAGAACCTAATATAGGCATAATTTTATTATCAATTAAAATTTGAATAATAACTGGTTCACCTGGCTTAAATCCAGATCCCCAAACTGAAAATGAATCATCTACTGTAATAGTAGAATGAGTTGTGTACAAGCTTGCAGCTCCAGATTGACCATCTGCACCTGCAGCACCTTGTGGTCCTTTAGGTCCTGGATTACCTGGGTTACCTGGCTCACCTGAATTACCTGGAAGTCCTGGGTCACCTTGAACACCTTGAGATCCCACAGGTCCAATGGCTCCTGGGTTACCTGGGTTACCTGGCTCACCTGAAATTCCAGCTAGACCAGATGGTCCAGCACAAGCAATTACAGCAAGTACTAATATTGATGAAACAACTAAACTCAATGCTTTACTATAGAAACGCATTATTTCCCCCCTATTTTCGAAAATCTTATTTTTAACATTAAAAACTAAATTAAAGATATTCCTAAGAATATTTTTTATAATATATATCGCAAATTAATCATATTTATCATAGACAAGTATGTCAAGGTCATTTTTGACATATAATATAATAACATTTATAAATATAATTTACACTTACATGAATTATCTATATTTTAGTAATAAGTCTTGTTATAGATTAATTTTTATTATGTAAATTATTTAGTTTTAGGATTAAAAACATCATTAAGAGAATCTCCTAATATATTCCAAGAAAGTAATAATACAGAAGAGGCTAAACCTGGCCCAATTAACATCCATGGATAGTTTCTTATAACAGATAAATTACCAGTCTCACTAAGCATAACACCTAAGCTTGGTCTTGGCGGTTGCACACCTAAACCCAAAAAACCTAAAATTATTTCAGTACCTACAAATACTCCCATACTCATAGATGTTATAACAATAATAGTACTCATAACATTTGGTAATAAATGAAAAAACAATATTCTGATATTTGAACATCCAATGGCTTTTGCAGATTCAATAAATTCTGCTTTTTGTAAGATTAAAACTTGTCCTCTGACAAATCTTGTCATTCCATACCAACTAAAAGCTACTAATGCAAAAGAAATAATCAAATAGTCTGCTACACCACTTCTAATTAAACCTTCTAAAAATGTTTTATCTTCAATTGCTATTATAAAATCAACTACTCTTGGTCTAAGAGTAGCTATTAATAAAATAATTAAAAATATATCTGGAAAAGATGCGAAAATTTCTCCTATTCTTTGAATTAAGGAATCAGTCATATTACCAAAATATCCAGAAACTAAACCCAGAGTAACTCCAATAAATAAACCTCCACTTATAATTGATATAAACGTAATTATCAAAGAGTTTTGGACGCCCCAAAATACACGAGTTAAAATATCTCTACCAGCATTATCAGTACCTAACCAATGATTAAGACTAGGAGATGATCTTATCATTGAATAATTTTGATCATCATAACCGTAAGGTGAAATCCATTCAATAAAAATTGAAATTATATATATCAATAGTAATAATATTATTGATAATATAGCTAATTTCTTAGTAAATAATCTAGAAAAAGATTTTTCTAAATGTCCTTTATTCATACTCATATTATTATCAACTATATCTTATTCTGGGATCTACAAAAGCATATAATATATCAGCTAAAAGGTTAGCTAATACAAATACTGTAGATCCAATTAAAGTAAAAGCTAATATTACTGGGTAATCTCTATTAAAAATTGATTCTATAAGAAAATTCCCAACACCTGGAAATCCTAAAATTCTTTCAACAATAAAACTTGTAGTTAACATACCTGATAAAGAGAAAGAAGTAAGCGTAATAATTGGTATTAGAGCATTTTTAAGTATATGCCTGGAATTTACAGTGAACTCAGATAAACCTTTAGCATGAGCAGTACGAATAAAATCTTGACCTAAAACATCTAATGTGGATGCTCTCATTAATCGCATAAATGCACAAGAACCAGGAATTCCTAAAGCAAAAGCTGGCAATAACATTCTCAAATCCCAAAACCCACCCCACCCAGAACACGGAATTAAATTTAAAGTTAAACATGATAATCTTAAAAGATATGGAATAGATACCATAACAGGAATAGACATAGAAATAATAAATATTGTCACTATTGTAGGATCAATCCAAGTACCTTGTTTATGAGCTATAAAATATCCTATAGATACTCCTAAAAGTAAACTAACAATCATTGCCGAAATATTTATTTGAAAAGAAACCCAAATTTTTGAAGCCAATAGTGAACTTACTGATCTACCTCTATGTCGTAAACTTTCTCCAAAGTCTCCTTTTAAAGCGCCACTCATATAGTCAAAATATTGTACTAGTACAGGTCTATTTAAACCAAGTGATTCTCTTAAATTATCAGCTTTTTCTTCAGTATATTTGTTCCCTAACATTACAACTACAGGATCACCTGGCCCATATGTACCTAAAGTAAATGTAATAAAAGATATAACAAATAACAAAACTGGCAACCAAAATAAACGACGAATAATATAAAATAACATTAATATCCATATATAATTATATATAAATGTATTATTAATATATTATATTTATTCAGTTTTATCTATATATACATATCTAAGTTTAGGTATAACCATCGGAGTAAGAAAATAATCTTTAATATATGGCTTAAGTAAAACATATCTTTCTCCCTGATACCAAAGAGGTATCCATGGAGAATCATCAATTAAATTTTGCTCTATATCTTGATAAATTAATATACGATTATTATAATCTAACTCAGTTCTTGCTTTAACAATTAATTCATCTATAACTTTATTACTATAACCTCCATGATTAAGCTCACTATCACTATGAAATAAAATGTCAAGAAAATTTTGAGGATCTGGGTAATCCGATTCCCATCCTAAACCAGCAAATGACTGAAATTTACGTTTTTGTAGATCTTCTAAATAAGTAGCCCATTCCACTTGTTGTATTTCAACTTGAACACCCAATTCTTCTGACCACATGTTTAATATTACTTCAAGATCAATTCCAATATTGCCACCACTTCCAGGTACAGTTATAACAATCCTGTCTCTACTCTCAGGATCTGCATATTTTGATTTTTTCAAATATTCTCTTGCCAAATCAGGATTAAATTCAAGCCCCTTCAAATCAGAATTATACCCAGGAAATCCGGGAGGCAATATACCATATGCAGGAACAACTAAATCAGATAAAACTTCTTTAGCTATTAATGGTTTATTAATAGCATATGTTAAAGCTTTACGAAAATTAATATCATCAAATGGGTTAACGTTTATATTAAATCCAATATAACTAATAGAAAATGAAGGTGGAGCAACAACAATTTCACTACTTAATGGATTATTCGTATCTAAAACTCTTTCTAAATCTAACATTCCAACACCAGTAATATCAATTTCATCATTTTCATACATAGCCATTGATTGGCCACCAGCAAGATTCATAACAATTCTATCTAATTTAGGCGGGTCTAAATGATAGTTTTGGTTTCTTTCTAATATTAATCTCTCTCCAACTTTATATTCTTTGATTTTAAAAGGTCCGGCACCATTAGGTTTATCAGCCCAATTTTTACCACCATTTAAAACATTATCTTTATCTAAAACATAAGCTGTAGGATATGTTAATTTAGCTAAAAAATAAGCTTTTGGTTCATCTATTGTGATTTGCAGAGTATAATCATCAATTACTTTTACTCCTGCAATATTTTCTGTAATACCTTCTAAAACTTTATCAACTCCTACAATATCACTTAAATATGTATCAGCCACAGGGGAAGCCGTATTAGGATTAGATGCTCTTTCAAATGACCATTTAAAATCTTTAGCAGTTATTTTTTTTCCATCATGAAAAACTGCATTATTTCGTATTTTAAAAGTATAAGTTAATAAATCATCAGATACTTCCCATGATTTAGCAATATCAGGAATAATTTCAAGTTGAGGATTTAACGAAACTAACCCTGAATGAATTTCAACAACTATTCCTGAAGAAGTTGTATCTGAACTTAAATGAGGGTCTAAAGTAGGAGGGTCAGACCATAATCGTCTCAAAATACCACCAGATTTTAAATTTAAATCCAGTATACTTTTATCTTTAGATTCAGCTATTTTCCCAGGAGTTTTATTAGTTTTTGATTTTTCTTTTAAATTATTTTCATCTGTGGAAATATTATTATTAGAAACATTACCTCTATCAGAATCGCGCTCCAATTCTTTATTTACGACCCTGCTAGACTCTTCAGAGGTGCCTTCGCCAATTAAACCATTACAAGATAATATTGATAAAAGTATCATTGTTATAATAATTAATCTAATTATTTGAAAAAGTAGTTTTAGCATATTCTTCTCCCATATAATAATAATTAATTCTTATTATATCTTAAATTATATAAAATTAAATCAGTAAAATTACCTATAAAAAATCATTGCCCAAGTTTATGATTAAGATAGGATTTCATAAAATCCAATATATTTCCATCTAGTACATCATCAGGATTAGATACTTCAAAATTAGTTCGGTGGTCTTTAACCATTTTATATGGATGTAAAACATAACTTCGTATTTGATTTCCCCATTCTGCTGATATATGTTCCCCTTTCAATGATCGATTTTCTTTTTGTTGCATTTGAAATGCTCTATCTTCTAATCTAGCAAATAATATTTTCATTGCAATATCTTTATTTTGAACAAGGGATCTTTCATTTTGACAACTTACTTTTATACCAGTTGGTATATGTGTAATACGAACTGCAGTTGAGTTTTTTTGTACGCTCTGTCCTCCTGCACCACCAGCTTTAAATACATCAATTTTTAATTCTTTTTTGTTAATTTCAACATTAAAATCTTTTTCTGATTCAGGAAGTATTTCCACTAAAGCAAATGATGTATGCCTAGCATGATCAGAATCAAATGGAGATAAACGAACAAGTCTATGAACACCTTTTTCTGACTGTAAATACCCATATGCATAAATTCCTGATATTTGAATAATTACACTTTTGATACCTGACTCATCACCAGAAGAAATATCTAAAATTTCTTTATTAAAATTAAATCTTTCTGCCCATCTTAAATACATTCTCATTAACATTTCAGTCCAATTTTGAGAGTCGACTCCTCCAGCACCAGCATGTATAGCTAATATCACATTATTTTTATCATATTTACCCGAAAATAAAAGTTCATGTTTAGAATCATCTATTTTAGTATTTATTTTTACAATATCCGATTCAATATCCAATAAAGTGGTAATGTCATTTTCATCTTTTGCTAAAACATGTAATTCATTTAAACTAGTAATTTCAGAATTAATAGATAACCAATAATTTAATTGTTCTCTTAAACCAGAGAAATATTTCATCTTATCTTTAGCTAATTTCGGAGAATTCCAAAATGTAGGATCTCCTATTTCTTTTTCTAATATATCTAATTTTTTTGTCTTAGTATCAAAGTCAAAGACGCACCAATATTTCTGACAATTTATTTTCTAAATCATGAATACTTTGAGAAAGATTTTTCATTATATTTACTCAGTTTCTTTTAATTATTGTAAAGGTAAAACGATTGTGGATGAATTTTCAACAGAATGATAAATTTTTTGATTAGCAGTAATATATTCTCTATCTAAACCTAAAGGACCACCAGTATTATGGTTGACATCAAATCTAGGCCAATTACTACTACTAATATATAATCCAATTTTATGATATTTTTTAATTAATATAGAAGTAGGATACAATTCAAATTCTATAGAATATATATTATTAGGAATCATAAACTTCGGCTTATTAAAACCATTTCTATAACGAGATCTCATAATTGAATCAGTTATATTTAATGCAAGACCATTTGGATAATCTTCTGAAGGCGGATGTATATCTAATAATTTAGCTGTAAAATCTGTATCTATTGCTGAAGATGAAATTAATAACTTAATTTTAATTGGTCCAGTAATTTCAACATCGTTTTTTAAAACCTCAGTTTCAAATGGCAAAATATCTTGACGAGATTTTAGTGGTAAATTATCTTTTGATCCAATAAATCTTGGTCCAGCTGTTTGGTTATATCCTCCCGGTTCTATATATCCAGCAGCAGCAGAAATACCACCACCTATAGTAGGTACTGGATCTTTAGGATCAAAAGTAAAAGAAGAAAATTCAATATCAGTTAATTTGGGTTTATCTAAAGATAATAATCCTTCAGCATTCAAATAATAATTAGTAAAAGAGGTGTTAGGTATAGGCCAATCATCAGAAGATTTCCAGACACCTCCTTGGCTAATTAAGTCTTCAGTGAATGGATTATCTCTTTTAATATTACCCTTACCTCCACCCATAGTAAAATACCGAACAGGTTTAGTATCAGAAAAAGACGTATACATATCTTTCATATATTTATCAAACCATGAAAGTTTTAAGTCGTTAAAATTTACCTGAGCATCGTTTCCGAAATCTAAATCACCTGCAAAAGTAATTTCATACTGACCATGAGTCCATGGACCCATTAATAAATATTGATCAGTGTTTTTTATTTTACTTAAATTTATATATGATTCGCATGTATTTCTTGCATAAGAATCATACCAACCCCCTAAATACAAAGTAGGTACATCTGAATGTTCATCATAGTATTTATCAGGAGAATAGCCACGTTTATGCCAATATTTCGTATATTCTCCATGTGTTTGTATATCAATCGCCCATTTCTCGTAACTTGGCAATCTACTTAAAATAGTTGAACCTTTTCTAAGTGGAAATTTATTTATTATATTTTCCATATCTTCATTATAAATTCTTGTAAGTTCATTTCTTAAACCAGAATCAATTAAAGCTTCTTTACTTGAAGAAGCCATACGGAAAATATATATTAAAAACCTTTGTTCAACGGTTCCATTATGTCTCATAGAACTATGGAAATAATTTGAAGCACCTACATCTATAATCATAGTAGAAAGATGTGGAGGATTTAATGTTGCAAGCGCAGCTTGATCACTTCCAGCATAAGATCCACCCATTGTTCCTATTTTTCCATTACACCATTTTTGATCTCCTAACCATTCAACAGTGTCGTATCCATCTTCAGCTTCATCTGCAAAAGCATACCAATCTCCTTCAGATTTAAATCTACCTCTTACATCCTGTATAACACAAATATATCCTCTTTTCGCAAAATAATGTCCTTTAGAATGAGCACGAGAAGCAGTCTTATCATATGGAGTTCTTTCTAAAATAACAGGAAAAGTACTTGGTATTTTTTCATCATTAATAGATGGATAAAAAATATCGGCTGATAACTGAACACCATCTCTCATGGTAATCATTACATCACTATCATAAACAGAGGAATATTCTTGATGAGAACCTTTATATATACCTAACACCATGTTATTTCCTTTCTAAATTATTACAGTACTAAACTATTATACAAAATATCCAAGAGACTGACTTAGAATCAGAGTTTACCATACACCATTTAAGTATGCTGAATTGCTACCATATTACTTCCATAGAACAATATAGTTTCTTTTTAAATTGAATTATTATTCAAAAAGTCTTCTATTGTGAAATAAATATTGGTTTGCATAACCAGCATATCTATCAAAATATTTCTGGGCTAGTAAACGAACTTTAATATTATTAGTTTTATTTTCTATATCAAAATATTTCTCTTGAAGAACTCTATGAATCCATACGTCTACAGGAAATGCTTCATCTTTATCCAAAGAAAATAATAAAATACAATTTGCAACTTTATCTCCCACTCCAGGTAATTTTATTAATATATCTAAAGCATCTTGATAATTTTTCACGCGTAAATCTTCTAGATTAATTTGGTTTAAAGATATTATTTTAGCAGATTCAAGTACATAGGGAGCTCGAAATCCAAGACCTAAATTCCTTAACTGTTTTTCACTAGTTTCAGATAAGATTTGAGGAGAAGGAAAAGAATACCTTTCACTTCCATTAAAGATGATTTTATTACCATATTCTATACAAATATCTTCTATGTTTTTAGATATTCTTTTAATATTAGAATTACTAGAACAGATAAATGAAATCAAGCATTCCCATGGATCTTGTCTTAAAAGTCTCATTCCTCTATATTTATTAATAGCTGAATTAATATATATGTCTTTTGATATATTTTTATATACTCGATTAATATCTTCATCTAATTTTAAATAATTAATTATATGATTTTTAATTAATTTAGAATTACCCGAAGATTCAATACGAATAGAATTTAAATCTTGAGACAAGTAAATAATATTATCTGCAACTACACCTTCATAACACAAAGATTCATTAAAACAGTATTTTTTCCATCTAAATGATTGTCCACTTTCTAATGTATATTGTAAGCTAAAAGGAAAAGTATAATTAATTAACAAATTTATTATTTAAACCATGTTTGAATTATATTAGAAAGTTCATTAGACTTAGATTTATTAATTTTTACTTCTGGTAAGGAATTAATAAATTTTTCACCATATTTCTTTGATATGATTCTTTTATCCAAAATAAGCACTACACCTCTATCGTTTATTGTTCTAATCAATCTACCAAACCCTTGTCTTAGTCTCAAGACTGCTTGAGGTACTGCATATTCCATAAAAGAATTCTCATATAATTCTGATCTAGCAGCAAAAATTGGTTCATAAGGAGGTGTAAAAGGAAGTTTAGTTAATATAAGAAGCTTTAATAAGTCTCCTGGGAGATCAATTCCTTCCCAAAAACTATTTGTGCCCATCAATATTGATTTTGGGTTGTTTATGAATTTTCTTATAAGCTGAGCAGGACTACCATCAATACCTTGAACAAGGCAATTAATACCTCTAGATTCTAGTAAAGGTTTAACAGATTTAGCAGCATTTCGTAAAGCTTCATGAGATGTAAAAAGTGCTAAGGTGCTCCCTCCTACAGCTAAAGTAGAGTTGATAATAGAATTTGATAAAAATCCCATATAATCCGGATGAAATAAATCAGGTAAATCATCAGGAACACATACTAGGGTAGAATTTAAATAGTCAAAAGGTGAATCAACTAATAATTCATCAGAATTACTTGGTCCAATTCTATTTCTGAAATGTTCGAAACCACCATTAGTAGAAAGAGTAGCGCTGGTTAAAATAACACTGTCTTTTTTAGAATAAAGATTGTCTTCTAAAATATCTGAAACATTTAAAGGAGAACTATTGAAAAAAATATCTTTTTTATTTAAATTAAAATTAATCCAATATACATAACCATCTTTAGGATTTAATATTAATTCAGCAGTATTATTTCTAATATCAATTAATTGAGAAACTAAATTAGAAAACCTGTTTTTTACAGATGAATAATGATCAATTTCGGTGTCTTCAATATCTTCTATAACTATACTCATTTCTTCTAAATTATTTATTAAATTTGATAATAAACCACCTAAATTTTCCCATTTAATTTCAAAATCTGACCATATAGGTTGTTTTCTAGAAGAAGAAGTAATTCTAAGATCATTAAAATTATTGTTATTATTATTAGATAATTCAATTATTTTTGAAATTATAAAATCTGACAATATTTTATAATCAGATAAAATTAGATCTATATTCTTAGTTATATTAGATACATTTTCATTAAATGAATTCATTCTAGTTTCAGCGAATTTGTTATTTATTAAATATTGCCTAATTATATCCCAAATATTATTCTGCTTATAAATATCAGATAAAATATCATTAAATATATTTATATTAAAATTAAATCCAAATTGTTTAGAAACTTCATCTTCTAAATGATGTGCTTCATCAATAATTAAAACATCATAATCTGGAATTAAAGAACCTCCAGAAACAATATCAGAAATTAATAAAGAATGATTAACTACTAAAATATTCGCAAAATCAGCTTTTTCTCGTGCAAGCCTTAAAAAACATGGCGTAGATAAATCAGGACAATCTAGAGCTCCTTGAGCTGATATATGATCCCAATAAAAAGCAACTCCAGGATGGCCTAAGTTCAACTCATTCTTGTCACCAGTATTAGTTTCATGTATCCAATTACTAGTTTTTGATATTATTCTTGCATCACCAACACTAATATTTTCAATGCTCTGTAGTGATTGCCATTTTTTTAAACATATATAATTACTTCTACCTTTTAATAAATCAAAATTGAATTCATAATTATCTGAATCAGAAAAACTTGAAATTAATTTATCTAAATCTGGCAAATCTTTTTGAATTAATTGTTCTTGCAAACTTATCGTATTAGTTGATATTACTACCCTTTTATTATTTTTAATTGAATATAAAATACTCGGTAATAAATAAGCTAAAGATTTTCCAACACCAGTTCCTGCTTCTACAATTAAATTTCTACTCTGATTAATTGATTCAGCAATTTTTAGAGACATTGAAATCTGTTGAGGTCTTTTCCTGAAATTTTTAACTGAATTAGATATTAAATCTTCAGAAGATAATAATTGATTTAAATTATTTATATCTATTTCAACAAAATCATTCTTAGCTTTTAATGCATCTCTTGCAGATATTTCTTTAAATAAGTCTAAAATATTTTTAAAATACAATTTATCAGTATTGTTATTTGAATTTCCAGATCCAATTAATTGGATTAAATTCTTATTATTTAAAAGATATGAAATTACCCAATTAGAGTTATTTGCTAAAGTTCTAATTTTATTAAAAGTATTATAATCAATTTTAATAAGTTCTAAAATCAATCTTTCAAAAACACCTTTAGTAGCAATAGCATCATCTAAAGCTCTATGAGGTTTATCATGGCCAACTTTAAATTTTTTAGATAATCCAATTAAAGAATAATCAAAAAATTGTGGAAAAAGTATATAAGATAAATCCCATGTATCTGATTTGTTGTTTTTAAAATTCAACCCATGTGATTTTAAAAAATTAATATCAAATTGAATATTATGGCCAACAATTGGAGAATCACTTACAAATTTTTTCAAATCTTCAATTACAGTATTGAATTCAGGAGCATTATCAACATTCGATTGAGAAATACCAGTATAAGTTTTAGTAAAATCACTCAATTTACAAAAAGGATTAATAAATGACTTGTAAGTATCTATAATAGATTCACCATCAAATTTAACAGCACCAATTTCAATAATTTTATCTTTTCTTGAATCTAAACCAGTCGTCTCTAAATCTAAAGAAACCCAATTCTCTTCTAAAATAACACTTAAAATATCAGAATTATTATCAGTCGATGACATGAAACCCACCTTTTATATTTAATATTCCAGGTTTAAACCTTTTAGCTTTAATTGAATTAATAAGATCTCTTTCATTATAAATATCTTTTTCAAATATTGTCACAGATTTCCCAATCCCATGATAGGAATGAGCATCACTACCTCCAGTACCAATAAAACCTTTAATATAAGCTGATTCTTTTGCAAAAAAATTTTCTTCATTAGTATTAGCACCATTAGAAATTTCAATTTCATCAACAATATTAAAAATCGGATGCTTAGATGCACTTATAGCATCAAGAGGGTAGTTTTTCTTTTCAGGATATAATAAATTCTTAGAATTGTTAGGTAAATTAAATAAATTTCTAAAAGGGTGGGCAGATATCATTACTCCTTGTGCTTCATCAACAATATTTCTTAATATTTTTATTTTATGCATACCTGTAACATAAGAATACAATCCAAAAACTATAACATGTCCCATATCAGTTGAAACTTCTAAACCACGTAAAAGTACAATACCTGATTTTTCAAATTTACTTATCACATCAGAAATATTTATGTTAGCACTATGTTCTGTTAAACAAACACCAGACAATCCTATGTTTTTTGCTTTTTCCAAGAGTATGTCAGTAGTTAAACTACTATCACTACTTCCCTTAACAGAATGTATATGTAAATCGAATATCATTAAAAATATTTTATTTTATATTTTTAATTAAATCTATACTTACAACTATCAAGATATGAAAAAAGGCAAAATCCATCCAAAAATAATAATGAATATAAATGCAAATAAATAAATTGAAATTCTAAAATACTTTAAGAAATATATGCTAGGGAAAAAAAATACTGAAGTTAAAATAATAATGAAATAACTGAAATTTATATTTGAACTTAAGAATAAATCAGATTCAGATTTCTGAAAAAAAATCATATATACTATTGATAATAATCCGCCAATAATCATAAATGAAATATTAATAGACAAAAGAAAAAATATTATAAATACACTTGAGGAAAATATTTTTTTTTGTGTAAATTTAATTAGTTGACTATATTCTAATTTTACTAAATTGAAAGAAAATATACATATGAAAAATGAAGAAACTAAAACACCTATACTTAAACCTAAAAATAATTTAGTTATCATATTCAATGACTGAACTAGATTTATGAGATTTAACTAAAAATATTTTAAATTTTTTAAAATATTTATTTTCAGTTATTATATTAAGTATTTCTTTATTATCAATTAAAGTAAAAACTGAAGGCCCAGCTCCGCAAATATTAATGTCAGTAATACCAATTCTATTTAAATTACTAAATAAAACTTTCATAAAACTATAAGATTCAAAAGATATATCATGAAAAACATTATATATATCAATATTAGAAACTATGGATTTAGTATTTATTTTTTCAATAATATTATCAGTTATATATCCAGTAGAGTGATTTTTATTAGTTAAATAATTAAACATTTTTTTGGTTTTATTATCTATAATCTTTTTATTAGGAGTAATTATTAATATCTCAGGTAAAATCACATCATCTAATGGTGTAACTATTTCACCCATGCCTTCAACTAAAGCTGTACCTTGATATAAAAAATATGGTACATCAGAGCCTATTTTCATAGCTATGCCAACCATTTCTTCAATAGTTAAATTTAAACCCCAAATCTTGTTCAAAGCTAGTATAGTATTTGCAGCATTGCTACTACCTCCACCAAATCCTGATGCTATTGGAATGTTTTTATTAATTCTTATATCTATACCTTGTTTAATTGAATATATTTTTTTTAAATCTACAATAGCTTTATATACTAAATTGTTCTCAAGAGGAATATCGTGACCATAAATATTAATCTTAATCTCATTTGAAGGTAAAAATTCTATGGAGTCACATATATTTATAGTTTGCATTATAGATTTGATTTGATGGTATCCATCACTAAATTTTCCTAGAATTTCTAATGATAAATTAATTTTTGCATAAGAATTTATATTAAACATTTACACAAAACCATTTTTACGAAAAACACACCATTGTTTGTATAAAATTTGCCATTCATCTATAGTAAGTGTTTGCGCTCTTCTTGTATGTAAAATATTAGATTTAGATAATATTTCTAGTGATGAATCAGAAGATATTTTCAATCCATTCTCAATAGAATTCTTAAGCTGTTTTCTTGGAGATGAAAAAGATTTTTTTAAAAAATCAAAAAAATCTTTTTCATCTCCAAGATTTATCAAGGGATATTTATAGGGAATTAATTCAACTAAAGCTGAAGTTACTTTTGGTTTAGGTTTAAATGAATTTGGAGAAACATAAGATATTATTTTTGGTTTGCAAAAAATTTGTGTAGCTACAGATAATAAACTATAAGAACCTGGTGAAGCAACCATAGAAATAGCAACTTCTTTTTGAAGCATTACAATCATTATTGATGGTTTGTTTTTTGCGACTAAAAATCTTCTGATTATTGGTAAAGCTGCATAATAAGGTAAGTTTGCTATCATTTTATAATTAATAGAATTGTTCAAAAATTCCATATCAATATCTCTAGCATCACCATAGACTATTTCAAAGTTTTTATAACATTTAAATTTTGAAATTAAAACTTCATTCAAAGAAGAGTCTATTTCTATTGATGTTACTTTTTTTACTCTATCTAAAATAGCTTTAGTTAAAAATCCTTTTCCAGGACCAATTTCAACAACAATATCATTTGATGAAAGTTCAGCAGAATCAATAATATTCGCTAAAACTTTATAATCAATTAAAAAGTTTTGACCAAATTTTTTCTTAGCATTAAAAGAAGGCATATTAAAAACATTATTATATATATATAAGTCGTGCACCTACAATTCGATATATATTTTATTACATAAATTTAATATTAGCTCTAGAAAGGCAACTCTATGTCACTCAAAATACAATGATTACCGCTGCTTCTTTCCAGACCTGACGGAGTTAACAAAGTTTTGATGCATAGAACCCAACTATCAATACTATTATTAATATTTAGAGGAAATATAATATAAACCTCCAAGAGGAATTCAGTCTCGCTAGAGCGGATTTCGAGTTCAAGGCACCGCTACCTCCCCACCTAGCACGACCTTAAATATATTAGACGAGATGTACAAATAATGTCAACGATAAAAATTATTATTTATTTAATTTTAATATAGAAAGAAATGCTTCTTGAGGAATTTCTACTCTACCAACTTTCTTCATTCTCTTTTTACCTTCTGCTTGCTGTTGAAGTAGTTTTCTTTTTCTAGTAATATCTCCACCATAACATTTAGCCAAAACATTTTTTCGTAATGCTTTTATAGTTTCTCTGGCAACTATTTTATTGCCAATAGTAGCTTGAATAGGCACTTCAAAGAGTTGCCTAGGTATTAATTCTTTTAAAGTAGACACTAAAGATCTACCAAAATGATAAGATTTATCTTTATGCACAATTATAGATAAAGCATCAACTATTTCTCCTGCAACTAAAATGTCTAATTTAACTAAATTACCGGATCTATAATTAGAAAGTGAATAATCCATAGAAGCATATCCTTGTGAAATTGCTTTTAATTGATCATAAAAATCTATTAAAACTTCAGATAAAGGAATTTCACAATCTATCAGGGTTCTTGAAATAGAATTTGAATCACCAGAATAATCTTGATTAAGATAATCCATGTTTTTATAGATACCCCTTCTTGATTTAATTAATTCCATTACGCTACCGATATATGTCATTGGAGTTACTACTCGTAAATTTAGCCATGGTTCATTAATAGATGATATTTCAGTTAATTCTGGTAACTGCGATGGATTATCAATATAGTATGATGAATCATTTTGAAGCTCTATTTCATATGAAACACTCGGTGATGTAGCTATCAAATTTATACCATATTCTCTTTCAAGTCTTTCTTGAACAATATCCATATGTAAAAGTCCTAAAAAACCACATCTAAATCCATTTCCTAGTGCCATTGAAGTTTCAAGTTGGTAAGATAACGCAGCATCATTTAACTTAAGCTTCTCGATTGCATCTCTAAGTGATAAATAATCTTCTCCATCAGAAGGATAAAAGCCAGCAAACACCATTGGTTTTAAAGGCATATACCCGGGAAGTGGCTTGTCTGATGGATTTTCATATAATGTAATAGTATCCCCAACTGGAGCATGTGAAATATTTTTTAAACCTGTAGCAATATAACCAACTTCTCCTGTCTCTAATTTATTAAGTTTAGTAGGATTCGGATTAAAGTAACCTATTTCTAAACAATCTCCATTTACTTGAGTAGACATAATTTTAATTTTTGAAGATGTAACTAATGAACCTTGAAACACTCTAACATATGCTATTACACCTTTATACGGATCATACTTGGCATCAAATATTAAAGCCTGTAGAGAAAGATCTTTTGATTCCTTAGGAGAAGGTATTCTATTGACTATCGCTTCTAAAATATCATCAATTCCTCTACCATCTTTAGCTGATGCAAAAATTATTTCTGATGATAAAAACCCAAAAGTTTTTTGAATTTCTAAAGAAATTTTTTCAGGCTCAGCTACATCCAAATCTATTTTATTTACAACAGGAATGATTTCTAGGCCATTATCTAAAGCTAACAATACATTAGCCATAGTTTGAGCTTGAATACCTTGAGTAGAATCAACAACTAATAATGCACCTTCACATGCAGCAAGGCTTCTAGAAACTTCATAGCTGAAATCAACATGACCAGGTGTATCAATAAGATTCAATTGGTATTGTTTTTTGGAATTACTAATATAATTCAATCTTACAGCCTGGGCTTTAATAGTAATCCCTCTTTCTCTTTCTAAATCCATTGAATCTAATAACTGTTCAACCATATTAGTAGAATCAACAGTTCCTGTATTTTGTATAAGTCTATCTGCCAAAGTAGATTTACCATGGTCAATATGGGCTATGATACAAAAATTTCTTATGTGAGTTTGGGGCATAAATAAATACTAGCACATGAATAAATTTGCCTCAAGTAAAGATGTATTCATAATAACTTATATATATAGTATAATTGCATTTTATAAATATAAAATTAATAAGTTCGAATGCCAAAAAACAAAAAACAATTAGAAGTCTTATCTATAATACTATTAACAATAATAATAGTATTATTTATATCCTGTACTAAGTCTGAATCAGATAAAAACATTAATAATAATCTAGATGTAACAAATATTAACATTTTAAAAAATGAATCTTCAATTGATATAAATAATTCATTAATATCTAATATAAACATAGAATTAAATCATCCTGCGCAAATATATATAGAATATGAAAATGACCGTGCAGGTAAATTTATAAATCACAAATCTGATAAAGCTAAAATAACACATGAAATACAATTATTAAGATTAAAACCAAATTCAGTTTACAAATACAAAATCATAGCAATAGATTATTCTGGAAAAGAAAAAATAATAGGCGATGGAGAGTTTACTACACTAGATTTACCAGAAGCACTAAAATCAATTGATACAGTAACTCAAGGAATTTTTTCTTCAGATCTATTACTTACTGAAATTCACATAGGGCCACCTTTATCTTTAACTGAAAGTTATATGTTTATAATTGATAAAGATTCTGAAATAGTATGGTATTATTCAAATCCAAATAAAGATACGAACAAACCATTAATGATATTAGGTATTTCTCAAAAAGAAAATTACAATCTTGTATTTAATTTAGGTAGTCCATTTGATTATTGTTGTATTAGAGAAATAACCCCTTCTGGAAAAATAGTAGATAATTTACCTAGTGGTCCAATTGATGGTGTGGCACATAGAGACCATTTAATATTAGATAATAACAAAATATTATACTCAGCATGGGAATATAGAAAAATAGATGATACTATACAAACTGGAAAAACAGATATCCCTGTTGCTGGGTTAACTTTAAGAATATGGGACCAAACTAGTGGAATCACCACAGAAGTATGGAATTCTTTTAATAGTATTGGTATAGAAAATCGTCATCTCTGGGATGAAGCTTTAGAACAATGGCCAACTAGAAGTTTTTATAATAAACAATTAAGTGTACCAGAACTAATAAATCCAATACCTTGGACTAGCGCAAACTCACTTCAAAAATCGGAACGAGGCAATTATATAGTATCTATTGTTGAATTAAGCCAAATAATATCTATATCTGAGGATTTTCAACAAATATACTGGACGCTTGGTGGTAATAACTCTGATTTTAGATTTGAAGAAAAAACTAATAAATTCTACCACCAACATACAGCTCAAGAGTTATCTAATGGAAATATATTGTTGTTTGATAATGGAAATAATAGACCTGAAGAAGAAGGTGGTAATTATTCAAGAGCGTTAGAAATTACTATGAATTCATATGATAGAATCGCAAATAAATCCTGGGAGTATATACCTGAACCAAAATTATACTCTCCAAATAGAAGTAGTGCTTATAGACTGAAAAATGGAAATACTCTTATGAATTTTGTAGGCAATCCAAGGACTATCATAGAGGTTACTGATCAAGGAAATGAAATATATAAAGCAATAATGAAAACAAATACTGATCAAGGAAGCTTTAGAGTATATCCAATCTCATCTATTAATGGTGAAACAAAAATAAAATAAATTTTTATTTACTATTTTATTCCAGAAAGATCTAATTCTTTTGCTCTATGACAACTAACAAAACGTCCAGGTTTTACTTCTTCAAGTGTTGGTGTAGTTGTCTTACATATATCTTGAGCATATGGACACCTAGGATGAAAATAACAACCAGAAGGAGGATCAGCTGGATTCGCAACCTCTCCAGCTAAATGTTTTTTTTCTGATTTACGTTGTCTTGGGTCAGGGACAGGTACAGCCTGTAATAATGCTTCGGTATAAGGATGTAATGGCTTTTGAAATAATTTTTCAGTCGGACCTACCTCAACCATTTTACCAACATACATTACTGCTACTCTATCACTGATTTGTTTAACTACACTTAAATCATGAGCAACAAATAAATAAGTTAATTTCAATTGCTCTTGTAAATCCATTAAGAGATTGATTACTTGTGCTTGAACTGATACATCCAATGCTGAAACAGGCTCATCAGCAACAACTACTTTAGGATTTAATGCTAAAGCTCTAGCTATACCAATTCTTTGCCTTTCTCCTCCACTAAACGCATGCGGATATCTTTGCATATATTCTGGTCTTAATCCAACTAATTTTAATAGTTCTGAAACTCGGTCTAATCTTTCAGATCTATTAGAAATTCCATTTACTAATAAGGGTTCTCCTACAATATCAAGTAGAGTCATTCTGGCATTAAGTGATGAAAATGGATCTTGAAAAATCATCTGAATATCTTTTCGTACAGGTCTAAGTTCTTTATTTGATAAAGTAGCCATATCTACCGTAGATCCACTTGAAGTATTAAATATAATTTCTCCACTTGTAGGATCGAGAGCTCGTAAAACACACCTAGATGTAGTAGTTTTACCACATCCACTTTCACCTACTAAACCAAGCGTCTCACCTTCTTTTAAATTAAAACTAACATCATCTACAGCTCGTACATGTCCAATAGTTTTTTTAAAAAACCCCGATTTAATTGGGAAAAATTTAGTTAAATTTTTAACTTCTAAAATATTTTGGTTATCAATAGTTTGGGTCACTATACCACCTCTTTTTCAGGATCATGGTGTAAAAAACAACTTACTAATCTACTATCATCATTGTTAACTAGTGGTAAATATTCAGGAGTATAAGTATCGCAAACACCTTTAATATAACTTGGACATCTAGGATGAAATGTACATCCTTTAGGTCTATTAAAAGGAGCAGGTATAGTTCCAACAATAGATTTTAGTCGTTCACCTTGTTTTGAATTAATACTAGGTATAGATTCAAGTAAACCTCGGGTATACGGATGTTTAGAATCATGAAATATTGAATCTACAGGACCTTTTTCAGCACTACGCCCTAAATACATAACAACTACATCATCACACACTTCTGCTACTACTCCAAGATTATGCGTAATTAATATCATTGCCATTTTATGCTTTTCTTGTAAATCTTGAAGAAGATCTAATATTTGAGCTTGTGTAGTAACATCTAAGGCAGTAGTAGGTTCATCAGCAATCAGTAATTTAGGCTCACAAGATATAGCCATTGCAATCATAGCTCGTTGTCTAAGACCTCCGCTAAATTGATGTGCATAATCATTTATTCTAGTAGTTGCATTTGGAATACCCACCATATCGAAAAGTTCCATTGCCCACTCTTTAGCTTCTTTTTTATTCATGTCTTTATGAAGTCTTATCATTTCAATAATTTGACTTCCAACAGAATGAACAGGGCTAAATGATGTCATAGGTTCTTGGAAAACTAAGGCTATTTCACTTCCTCTAACTCCTCTAAGTGTCTTATGATCAGAGGTAAATGAAGCTAGGTCTATATTTTCCCCATTATTATTCCAATAAATATTTCCTCCAGTTATTCTTCCAGGTTTTTCTAAAATATTTAAAATACCTTTTCCAACTGTACTTTTTCCGCAACCACTCTCACCAACTATTCCTAATGTTTTACCAGGGTATAAATCAAAGCTAATACCATCAACAGCTTTTACTATTCCTTCATCTGTCGGAAAATGTATTTTTAAATCTTTTACTGAAAGTAATGTATTTTTATCATTCATAATATTATTCCTATTTTAACCATAAGGATCAGCAGCATCTCGCAGTCCATCACCCATAAAATTAAATGCTAAAACAGCAATAGTAACAGGTACAGCTGGTAAAGTTAACCACCAATATAGAGCAACTGTTTGTACATTTTGTGCTGCTTGTAATAAAACTCCCCAACTAACAGCTGGTGCTCTTAAACCTAATCCTAAAAAGCTTAAAGCTGTTTCACTTATAATCATAAAAGGTATTGCTAATGAAATTGATGCAATTAAATGGCTTGCAAAATAAGGGACCATATGCCTTAAAATAATTCTTCTATCTGATGCACCGGCTAGTTTAGCAGCTGTTACAAAATCTTCTTCTCTCAATGCTAAAAACCTACCCCTTACTACCCTACCTAAATCAGTCCAAACAAATAAAGAAATAATAACTGTAATTGCAAAATAGATTTTTATAACGCTCCAATCACGAGGAACAGAAGCTCCTAAAGCTATCCATAAAGGAATGGTTGGTATTGATCTAGTAATTTCAATTATTCTTTGAACTACAGTATCTATTATTCCTCCATAATATCCAGATGCCCCACCTAATATAATTCCTAGAACTAAACTAAAAGATACTCCAATAAGACCAATACTTAGAGAAAGCCTTGTACCAATTAAAATCCTAGCTAACAGGTCTCTTCCTTGTTTATCGCTTCCTAATAAATACGGAGAAATTATATTACCTTCTTCATCTTCAACAGCATATAAGTGTCTAGTTGTTTTAATAAAACCAAATAATTTCCATTGATATCCTTGAACAAAAAATTTAACAGGTAATTTAACTTCAGGGTCAGTTTCATATATTTTCTTATAAGTATCCGGGTCCCTATGACCTACGATTTTGTGAACTTTTGGTCTTATACCATCATCAAAAAATTTTATAGTTTGAGGAGGTAAATAAGCTACAGGTACATTTGATTCTGCAGGATTTGAGCTTGCTAAAAATGGAGCAAATATAGCAACCAAATAAAACAGAATAACTACTCCCGTAGCCACTAAAGCCATTTTATGTTTTTTGAAACGCCACCACATCAATTGCCATTGCGAAGCAACAGAAACCACATCTTCTTCAATTAATAATTGGGATTCTTCAGTACTCAAATATCAACTCTCTATTCTTATTCTTGGATCCATGATACCCAGTAAAATATCAGAAATCAAAGTACCTATAACAGTCATGACTCCTAATAAGAAAATTATTGTTGCCGCCATAAATAAATCTTCTGATAACAAAGCAGCTAAAAGCAAAGGTCCTACTGTAGGAAGGGCTAATACAACTGAAACAATTACACTTCCAGAAATAAGGAAAGGTAATATATACCCAATAGTACTTATTAACGGATTAAGAGCAACTCTAACAGGGTATTTTATTATTAATCTCCATTCAGACATACCTTTCGATCTAGCAGTAATAACATATGGTTTTGAAAGTTCATCTAATAAATTGTTACGCATTATACGCACTAAACTTGCAGTTCCTGCAGTGCCTAATACAACAGCTGGAATCCATAAGTGTTTTAGCATATCCCAAGCTCTTGCATAATTCCAACCACAATCTACATATTGTTTTATATCACTAACATAACAACCAGAGACCAGTTCAGGAGCTAAAATTGTTCCACCAGGTGACATATTCCAAATACCACCATAAAACCATGCAGCTTCTGCAAACGGACTTGAAAATAATCCTCCTACGCTTGCATCAAACCAAAAAAAACTTATCCACATTAAAGCTAAAGCTAATAGAAAATCAGGTATAGCAAGTCCTAAAAATCCTAAAAATGTCACACCATAGTCTTCAGGTGAATTATGCCTAACTGCAGAATATATACCAATTGGTAATGCAATGCCCCAAGTTAATACTATCGTGCCTCCAGCTAATATTATTGTATTTACAAGTCTATCTTGTACAACATCCCATACAGGTTTCTGATATTCTAAAGAAAATCCAAAATTCCCTCTTACAACTTTATTCATCCATTTCAAATATTGTATATAACCTGGTTTATCAAGACCATATTCAACTCTCAAATCAGCTTCAATAGATGCAGCTAATTCAGTACCCATTGCTTGAGCACCAAGTAAGGTTTCAACATATCTATCAACAAAATCACCTGGAGGTAATTGGATAATTAAAAAAGAAATAACAGATATTGCAAAAACTGTAAATATTCCTAAAAGAAACCTTTTTAATAAAAATTGATACATAATATTTAAACCTTAATTTAAACATCATAATATATTATTTTCACTAAAATATCAATAATATTTATAGTAAAATAAATACAATAATTAAATAATAAAAAAGGCATGAGGATAAACCTCATGCCTTTTTTTATAGTAACTTAAACTAATTTAGATATATGAAAATCTAAAAGGTCTTTTTACTAATTACCTGCATCATTCTTTCCACCATCGAAGAAGAACTGAATAGGTCTTGCTATACCAGGATTCTGAAGTGCAGATTGGTTAGGTGCAGTTGAAGGAACGTTAAGGAAATTTTTCTTCTTAACTACAACTCCATTAAATGCCGGTGTGTCACCAACAAGACCAACGATAAACATATTATCAATTACGATCTGTTGTGTTTCAATGTAGTTAGCTTTCCTGTCACCATATGCTAATGTCTTTGCTTCATCAGCTAAAACACCTAGTCTCTTGATAGCATCACCTTGAGGATGTACTGAAGGATCTGCTCCAACACCAGTACCACTATATCCATCAGTACCACCTGTGTACCAATTTCTATATGCAGCACCTATGCTAAACCATTCCTGTAATGCTAATGGATCTCGAGCTCCTCTACTACCTGTAGCATATAAGATAATATCATTTTTATCTCTTCTTTCAGCGATAACACTTACATCAACTGCTTTCATGAAAGTCTTAATACCAATTTTAGTTAAGTCTTCTGCAATTAATTCAGCAAGAGTTTCGTAATCTACGAAGTAGTTTGCTATATACATTAATTCAAACTGAAGAGTTCCGTTACCATCAGATCGAAGTCTCATTCCATCAGAATCTTTTTTATCTAATCCAAGAGCATCTAATCTTTTACCAGCTTCTGCAATATCATATTTTGTATGCTTGTTTGCATATTCATCGCCTGGATAAAATGGATGTCCTTTCATAAATGTAGGTTGTTTTGTAGTTCCTGTTCCTAAGAACATAACTTCATTAACTTTATTTCTGTCAATACCATAAGATAAAGCAGTTCGGAAATCTACACTTTGTAACCATTTCTTTAATTCTGGATCTATTTCATAAGCTACATCACCTTCACCATATGAAATGTTAAATAGTAATGAACCTTGAGCTCCATGCTCAGCCCAGAATGCAACTTCAATGTTACTTTTTTCAGCATTTTCTTTAAATACTGGTACTTTATCCATAAGAATATGTCTGTGCTGGAAGTCAATTTCACCAGAAGCAGCTTTTAAGTTTAATACTTCTTGGTCACCAGTTAATGTCATTGAAATTTTATCAATGTAAGGTAATTGGTTTCCAACAGGGTCAACTGCCCAGTAATATGGATTTCTAACCCACTCATAAAGTTCTTCAGTAATTGGCTTAGTCATCATCCAAGGAGAAATAACTGGAGCTCCTTGTGTATGAAGAGGACTAGCTTTTTGCTTGTAGTAACCTACCCAGTTATCAAAACCAGCATCTTTAGCTTCAGCATCAAATGCAGCTTGATCTACAACAAAGTCTCTATGAATAGTTTTCTCATAGTGAGTTGGACCATAAAGTCCATCAGCTATTCTTGCATGTAATGTCCAACCACCTGTGAAGTAACTAGCTAATTTATCTAAAAAGCCATCACCTCTCTCAGGTAATGTTATTACAACTGTGTACTTATCAGGAGCTGTAATAGAACTAGGTGAGAATCCTGACCAACCAATTTGTCCCTCTCTAGTAGGGTTAATTTCAGTATTCAAGATAATGTTCTTATGATGCCAAGTAAAGTTTTCAGAAGTCATTTCAACTCCATCAGACCACTTTAAACCTTCTCTTAGGTTGAGTGTGTAGTCAAGTCCATCAGCGCTCATTGAATAAGATTTAACTACGTTAGGAATAACTGTTGCACCATCTAAGTCATAATACAAAACAGCATCCATCATGATTCTGTCAGCATTTTGACCATCGTTAGGGCCAGTGAAAGCTCTTCTCCAAGTTCCTCCATAATCCCCAATTCTATCTACAACAGGAACCACCATAACGTCAGATGCTTTAGGCAATCTTTTTTCTACTGGTGGAATTTTACCTGCGTCAACTTGCGCAGCAAGCATTGGAGCTTCACTGAATGAAGTTGGCATAGGCCCGCTATATAAAAATGAACCATTTGCTAATGCAGATTTAGGCGTTCCTGAATCCGCAGCTGGTTTAGCAGCTGGCTTAGCAGCTGGTGCGGCTGGCTTAGCAGCTGGTTTAGCAGCTGGTTTAGCAGCAGGTGCAGCTGGCTTAGCGGCTGGTTGAGCAGCAGCAGCCGGAGCAGCATCCTCATCACCACCACATGCTATAACTAACAAAATTGTTAGTGAAATAGCTAATAGTGATATTTTTGAAATATACTTTCGCATATAAAACCTCCCTTAAATATACTTTACGCATATATATTAATTTTGTACAAATATAATTTGACATATTTTTACATATTCAAAGATTGTAATAGATTAACTAATATATAATCTCTTGTCAAATTTTAAATAGAATATTATATTTGGTATTATTAAAAAAGAGTAAAAACACCTGTTCATAAATTTAACTTATAATAATAACATATGAAAAACTAACCTTAATAAAAAAGAATTATACAAAATACATCATGAAATATTCTAAAATAAATAACTTTACTACAACATTGTTAATATTTAATATAATTTTAATCACATTGAGCTGTAATATTAATTCCAATATAAACAATGATAATCATATCAAAAAAACATCTTCCCTTAATGCACCAAGAATATTAACTTCTAAAGTAAACATTCATCCCAACAATTCACTAATTGCTCAGATAACTGGAGAAATTGAGTATGCAGGAGAAATTTATGTTGAGTATTGGAGTACAAATTCTGGGAAATACAGATCTCAGACTGAAAAAACAAATAGTAGAGACTATAATATTAATATCTATAGACTAACAGCTAATACTGAATATAATTACAAAGTTTTTTCAACAATTAATGGAAATATAAGCGATTCAAGTAAAACAGGGAATTTCTTAACAGGTGAACTACCTGGATCTTTAAAAGATTCTCAATTAGAAATAATTGGAGGTAACTCATCTTATGATCTAACATATATGGAATTTAGACAGGAAGGGTTTTTAGGCTTAGCTGCTTATAATTCAAAAGGTAAAATAGTTTGGTATTTTCAACCTAACAATGAAGATCAACCGTATGTCATGTCTAAAAAAGAAAATGGAAACATAGTATATATTGCTGGTTATGAAGGAGGAACAACCTCTAATGGACTAGTTGAAATCACACCAGATGGAAAAGAAATTAACAGATTAGATGATATATGCAAACCTTATGGGCCAATTCATCATGAAATATTAGCCTTACCAAATGATCAAATAATGTATCTTTCAAGAGAAATTAAAGAATTTGAATTCCCTAATAAAATAGCTAAACAAGAAGGAGACACCATTGGTCTATGGGATCAAAACACGAATTCAAATACAATACTATGGAGTATATTTGATCATATTTCTCCACTAGAAAGAACTCCGTCTTCAAATAAAACATTACCTGGGAATCCTCTATGGGGGGGATGTGACAGAGATAAAAAAGTTGAAGATTGGTCTCATGGCAATTCTATTAATATAGGAAATAGAGGTAATATTATTTTATCACTTGCACATCTTAACCAAATAATATCATTATCTCCAGATCTTAAAAAAATAGAGTGGCGACTTGGTGGAGAAGGAAGCGATTTTGAATTTGAAAATCCAAGAGACAAATTCTATCATCAACATACAGCAACTCAATTAGAAAATGGAAATATACTATTATTCGATAATGGTAACTTTAGACCTAGTGATGAAGGTGGGCAATATTCTAGAGCTTTAGAATTGAGATTAGATATAGATAACATGATAGCAAGTTCAGTTTGGGAATTTCCTGATGGACCACAACCAGTAGAATTAGGGATATTTGCTCCATGCTGTTCAAGTGTAGAAAGATTAATTACAGGTAATACGCTTGTGATGTTTGGCAGTGGAATGTCAACTTATGGCTGCTGTGGACCATTTATAATTGTTGAAGTTGATAATACTGGACTTGTAATATGGGAAGCTTTACATAAATCTTTAAATAAAAGCAATCAATATAGAATATACCCAGAAGAATCTATATATAATGAAATAAAAATAAGTGATTAATTCTTAAGCAAAATTAGCTAAAATATTTAAAGGTACCCAATATGGTAAAGAACATAAAAACAATACAAATAAAATAGATTTATGAAACACTGATAATTTATATATTTTTAAGTTTAAATTAATAACCAAATATGATATAGGTCCTACAATCCAACCAACCTTAAAACTAGATGCTAAAATTGGAACCCCCGAAATCATTATATTCATTGGAGCTCTAAAGAATACATCAATACTTCCATTAACAAATTCTTTAAAACTAATCAAATTTTCAAAAAAAGCATACGTAAGTCCCGAAAACGGAATAAATATTGCACCACCCATAACAGGATAGGTGAAAAAAGAAAAAAGAAAACCCAATAATATCCATTTTAATAAATCTATAAAAGATAATGATGTTTTTTTATTTGAATTCGAATCTACATCATACGAAAAATAAAAAAATATGGTCCCCATAACAAATCCAGCAATAATATTTCCACTTGCTAATATTAATTCATCATTTAAATTATAACGCGCTGGTTCTCTAAATACAGGTGTTTTAGATAAAAAGTTGCAAACCATAATTAACCAACCAGTTATTGCAGCTATTAATCCAAAAGAAAATGAGGAAATTAAACGATTATAAATATTAAACTCTCTTTATTTCATTATCATATAACTATATTTAATATGATCAATTTATGTCAAATAATCATTCCCAAGAAGACATTTCATCACGTATATCTTCAAGATCCATATTGTATGCATTAATAGCATTTTTTAAATGGTCAGAGGATTTTGCACCAGCTAAAGCTGCAGTAACTGATTTATGAGACATTACCCAAGCCATAGCAAGTTGAGTAATAGGTACACCTAATTCTTTAGATTTAATTTTCAGTTTATCAACAATATTAAAGCTACGGTCATTAAAATATATATCAATATGACCAGGCGCAACATCCATACGAGTACCTTTAGGGATTGAATCTCTGTTACCTCTTGTATATTTACCAGTTAGGAATCCTCCACCAAGGGGACTATATGGAGTAATAGCAATTTCTTCTTTTGCACAAAGAGGAAAAATATCATTTTCTGCATCTGGAACAGCCAAGCTATAATTAGGTTGCATAATTTCAAATCTTTTATAACTATGTTTTTTAGCAGAATCAAGCATTTCTGATATTTGAGCTTGAGTGTAATTTGAACCACCTATAGTTTTAGTTTTACCTAAATTAACTTGATTCGTTAATTCATCAAGGGTTTCATCAATGGATGTATTTACATCAGGAGCATGTATTTTATATATATCTATATAATCAGTACCTAAGCGCTCTAAACTTGCATCTATTGATTTACGTATCTCTTCAGCTTTAGCCCTACCTCCACTTATTTTTGTGCAAATTTCAATATCTTTTCTAGTACCTCTAGATTTCAACCATCTTCCTATAATTAATTCAGAAGAACTCATTTCCATACTTTTTTCTCTAACATCAGTAGTTCCATAAGCATTTTTTCTGTTTTCAAATGCCTGTCCACCTCCATAAGCTTCAGCAGTATCAAAGAATGTAATACCATTTTCTAGAGCATAGTCCATAATTTCAAATGCGGTTTCCTCACCTATTTCTCTTCCAAACGTAGTTGTACCTAATCCTATAGCACTGATTTCGACATCAGATTTACCTACTTTTTTCCTGTCCATAATAACTCCTAATTAAGTAATTTTAAGTTTTATACCTTTGGAACTCCCGCATTTTTCATTAATTTTCTTAATACTTCCATATGTTCTTTAGTAGGTCGAATTGAAGGAGGGCGTGGTGGTCCAGCTTTTAATCCAACTTCTTCCATTGCAGCTTTAATAAAGGGGCCTTCACCTCCAGTATGTTTAACTACTGACCCTACCCATTCTTGCCATCCCCATTTGAATTCTGAAAGAATTGCAGGTACAGATTTATAGTCTTTTGCTTGTAAAGCTTTCCAAATCCTATCTGGATAATCAGGCCAAAAGCTGCTTAAATGAGTTATAAAACCATTAGCACCTAAAATATTACTCCAAACATGAGACCCACTATTATCTATAACAACTAAATCATTTGCAAAAGCTCTTAATCCATCTTGAAATAATTTAGAATCTGGTGCTGACCATTTAACAGCTTTAACACTATCAATTTCACCTATTTGTTTCACTAGATCAACGCTCATAGTCAAACCTTCCCACCAAGTATGATAAAGCATAATAGTTACATCAGATTCAGAATCAATAATTTCAAATAATCTTAAAGCGTCACTCTCAGAAGGTTCATAATAATATGTTGGTCCAAGTTGAACACCATCAAGTCCGATATCAGATGCATGTTTAGCTAATTTTATTATGTCTCTATAATCGGTATGTTGAATACTACTTAATACAGGAACTCTTCCTTTAGCAACTTCCAAAGCAACAGACATAAGTTCTTTTCTTTCTTCTATATTTAAAGCAGGATGTTCCCCTCCAGCTCCAGCAACTAATAATGAACCATTACCCGTAACTACTCCTCCTTTAATCATAAATTCCAAATTATCTTTGTAAGCATCTAAATCTAGGGAAAAATCTTCTTTAAATGGAGTTGCTACCGCAACCATAGGACCACAAAGCCAATCTCTTATATTGTTTTCAGGCATAGCCATTTTTAACTCCTTAATTATAATTTCAATATTTACATAATTTAATTATAGTATACATATATTATATATTCATATAATAATTCTATTGAAATATAATCAAATTATTATTAAAATAAAAAAAACTAATTGAAAATATTAAGGAATTTTAAATGAGAAAAAATATTTTAAGAGAATTATTAAATAGTAATAAACCGTCAATAGGAACTCATGTTCATACTTTATGGCCTGGAATGGCAGAAGTTATTGGATACGCTAAAACAATAGATTATGTAGAATTTACCGGAACTTATGCTCCTCACGACCTATTTTCATTAGAAAATTTTGGTAGAGCTATTGATCTATTTGATAATATGTCATCAATGATTAAACTAGATCAACAACCAAGAACTTATTTAGCTAAAAAAGCTGTGAATTCTGGAATTCAAAACATTCTTTTTGCAGATGTAAGATCATTAGAAGATGCAAAAGAATGTATAGCAGCAATGAGACCTGACACACCTGAAGGTAAAGGTAAACAGGGAGTGTCAATGAGTCGAGATATGGGTTATATTTACCCAGGACTTACTACTGCTGATTATGTAAAAAATGCTGAAGAAGGTATCGTAGCTTTAATGATAGAAAAAAAAGGTGCTGTTGAGGATTTGAAATCTATACTATCCTTAACTGGAATTGATATGGTTCAGTTTGGTGCAGGTGATTATGCATTAAATATTGGCAAATATAATACTAGTAATAATGAAGAAGTAAAAGAAGCTGAACTATATACTATAAACACAGCAATAAAAATGAATGTAAGACCTAGAGTAGAAATTACAAAATGGGAAGAAGCGGAACCCTACATAGAACTTGGTGTGAAAGATTTTTCAATTGGTACTGACATAGTAGTTGTACATGAATTCTGTAAAACTCAAGGAAAGCAATTAAGTAAACTACTTAATAGTTGAAATTAATCAAAGTGAATATTAAATTCCCTAGAAGCATTATTCCAAAATATTTTGTCAATATCAGTTTTACCTAGTTGAGCAATTTCTGCAGCGTGCTTTATAGATAAAAGTTGTTCATAAAGACATAATATTGGTCGATTATTTGTGTGTTTAAAAGGTATATCTAGTTTATCGTGATCAATAGATTGCCAGGATCTACCGAATGCTCCATAAGTACCATGATAAGAAGTAGAATCTACTCCATCAGATCCATAGAATATTCTATTCAAATTTTCATTTTCAAATAATGTAATAAATGGTCGAACATCAGTAACAGCAGATAAATCATAATAAATATTCGGCATTTCTTTAAGTCTATCGACTGCTTTTCTAATAGGTTCATATGTAAAACTTCTAGCACAATGAGCTAATATCCATTTAATATTCGGGTACCTTTTGTTAGTATATTCTTCTAAATCTTTTAAGTTTTCTTCATCTCCACATCCATCAGAGCGAGACATATGTAATGTAACCCATAATCCTAAAGAATTAGCTAATTCCATTTGCTCATGAGTTAAAAATTCATGAATTCTACAATTAGCAGGATCTCCGGTCACAGAATAAATCCTGTATATTTTTAAACCAACGAAACCTCTATTAATATCTTTTTTTATATCTTCAATTGTACAATCAGGGGTAGTCAAACGATTCATAACTGAAGAAGAATCTTTTAAAGTTTGTTGATACATGAATTCATTATGTTTAGCAGTATCTGTACCTAATTTCGGGAAACCTAAATACAATGAATTAACACTCCGATTTGGAAAAACTAGTTCATGATAATTTTCAATAAGTTTAAAATCTGCATCAGCTATCTGGCATTCAGACCGATATTTGTGATAAAGTGCTTCTTTATTAAACATATGAATATGACAGTCAAATATTTTATCAGGAACAAATTTGTCAAGCTCGTCATTCCAAAATTCTCTGTCACTTTCACGATAATCTAAATTAGGATGAATATTATCAAACATTATTAAACCTTAAAATTCATTTTTAAATTATTAAATAAGGAGTTTTTATGATACTAGCTACTGAAAATACAATCAAGTTAATTTATTCATTAGATTCTGCAACGGTATTTAACGCTGTTGTAGAAAGTATGGGCGGAAGTCAAGGTGGTTTAGAATTAGAAGCTAAAGGAGGAGTTCCTGTAAATTACATGGGCCCAGAAATCCATTCTTTAATTCCTCAACTAGGTAAATCCGTAGGATATGCAGTAACTGCAGAATTAACTAGTAACGATTCTGATTCTCCCAGTTTACCATGGGATGAACATTATACAGCTTTGAACAATTCACCTAATCCAACAATAGCAATAATTAAAGACGTAGACTCTAATCCGGGAAGAGGAGCATGTTTTGGTGATGGAATGGCTGCAAAATATTCAACTTTAGGAGTTAGCGGAGTAATTGTTGAAGGATCAGCTAGAGATATAACAGGTATCACTGAAGTAGGCATGCCTCTATGGGCAACTGGTAGTGTTCCTGGACATGGAGTTTTTAATTTAATCAGTGTTAACAAATCAATAGTCGTTGGAAGGCTTAGAATACACCCAGGAGAATTATTAATTGCAGATTTAGATGGATGCACTAAAATACCATTAGGTATGGATCCTAATAAAATAGCTGATATTGCAAAAATAATTCAAATACGAGAATTAGAAGGAAGAAAAAAAATATTAGAATCTTAAACTAATTCTAAAAAAAATCATGGATAAATACAAAATATCTACACAAATAGATAATAAAACAGTTGAAGAATTATCAATTTTCTGGGGTGGCATTTTTGGAATCGATCCAATACCTGATGTCCCAAAAGAAGTATTTTTAGGTAGTGAAAATAAATTCAATACTACTAAAGTATTCTATTACTCAGAAAAAGAGTCGATAATAGCTACTTGTGCAACAGTTATAAGTAATAACATTAATATATTAGGTGGATTAGCTGAAGTAGCTACACATGAAAAATTTAGAGGTAATGGCTTTGCAAAAGATTTATGTAAAAAAGCTTTAGAAAGATTTTTTACAGATAAAGGTGAAGCATTATTTTTAGGAACAAGTAATCCTATAGCTGAAAAATTATATATAAAACTAGGTTGGCAAAAAATTTACAATTCAAATGTTTTAGTTAATATTAAAAATAATGCAACTTATGAAGAATTTTCAAAAAATTATTTCAAAGATGATTCTTCAATTCTAATTAATCAATCCAATCCATCTGCCAGAATACCAATGATCCCATTAATTATTTATCCTCATCAATCAGAGTTACTTGATTCAAATATAAATATTTATTCAACTAAATATCATAACCAAAGTTCATGTATGGGGCTATACAATAAATTTAACATAATCAAAAACAAAAACAATGGTACTTGGTTTGTAGTCAAAACAAAATCAGGAAAAGTCGTGGGCATTTCAACTAGCCAATTAATCGATTATAAAACCTTCAACATTGATGGATTCATACACCCCAATTTCAAGCAAAACATAGATTTGTTAATTAATAAATCCATCAAATGGAGTATCAATCAAGGTGCGAAAAAAATAACCGCAGAAGCAAGCATTAACGATTTCGTAAAACAGTCAACTTTTGAAAAACTAAATTTTAAGAAAGATCCAATCAATCCAAAAGATAATAAAATATACTATTTATATAAATAGTATATAGATTATCGAACTAATCTTCTAAAAGGTTCTTTTTTAACATCAGCAACTAAAAGTTTATCTAAGTCTCCTTCTAAGGCTTTCTGTATGACTATTAATGAAGCCTCTATTGCTTCAGCTGTTTTCTTTATATCTTCTTCAGTGTGAGATAAAGTAGGAGTAAAACCCATATTAGCATGAACTCCATTCTTAGCCATTTCTTGTATAAATAAAGTATTTATCTTTGGCCTTAAGCTCTCATCTGGTAAATCTATAGATAAAGACGATCTATAATGAAATCCCGAAGATTGAGCTGGAATCCCCACAGATAAAATTACTTCATCAATTGTTTTACGCATAAGTGCACCTATATTTTCAAATTGATCTTCAGAATTTCTAGCTTTTAGCTCATTAATAGTAGTTATAGATGCTACTAACCCAACATTATCACTCCAATAAGAACTAGATATGAACATTTCAGATGCAGGTTCCATTACGTCTCTTGAACCAACAGTAACTCCCATTGGATAACCATTAGACATAGCTTTAGCAAAAACTGACATGTCAGGAATTACGTTTAAAAATTCTTGGATACCCCCAATACGTGTGCGCCAACCACAAGAAACTTCATCAAATATTAGAATCGCATTATTTTCTTTTGCTAATTTTTGAACTCCTTCTAAATAACCTTTTTCTGGAATATCTGATCTTAAAGGCTCCATCATAATAGCAGCAACTTCACCTTTGTTTTCATTAAATAATTGTTCTAAACTTTTTAAATCCCCGTATATAAAAGGCAATGCAGTACCAGCTAAGACCTTAGGAACTCCAATAGGCTCTATGCCAGCAAAAGGAAATTCCCCTGATTCAGGATCTACCAAGTAATTTGCAGATTGGTACCAATCATGCCATCCATGATAACCAGAAAATAAAACTTTATCTTTACCAGTAACTCCTCTAGCTATTCTAATAGCTACAGAGCAAGCCTCTCCTCCTCCTTTAGAGTACCTAACCATTTCAGCACTTGGAATAGTGTCAATTAAAAGTTCAGCCAATTCAATTTCCATAGTACTATTTAATGTATATATGCTACCTTTATCAATTTGTTCCTTAACCGCTGTATCTACTACATTATCTGAATGGCCAAGTATAACTGCACTTACAGCATTAACCCAGTCAATATATTCATTTCCATCAACATCAATAAATTTAGAACCCTTAGCTGATTTAGCATAAACTGGACTAACTCCAGAAGCAAATTGACTAGCCCTACGACTAATTAATTGGGTCTTTCCTGGTATTAAACCAGAAGCCTTTTTGTAATATTCATTTGATATATTAGTTCCGGATTTTCGAGTCATAAATTCCTCCAAGTTAACATTTAATTTTTATTATCCCCTTCATCACGAAAACCTGCATAATCAGAGTTTAAGTTCCCATGAGAAAAATGCAATCTATATCCATTTAATATATCTTCTATTTCATTAAGATCTTTATTAGTTAATTCCCAATTCCCTGCCCTAGCATTTAAAATTGCCTGTTCGGGTTTCTTAAACCCAACAATACTAGAAGTAACAACTTCGTGAGCAGTGGGCCAAGCTATTGCAAGTTCAGATAGTTCACGGCCTTGTGAATGAGACCATTCTTTTAAAATATCAGTAACTATAAAAACATCTTTAAACTCATTACCATTATAATATTCCCAAGAGTCTCTTTGATCATCTGAAGAAAATTTATGCCCTGGCAAATATTTACCGGCTAATAATCCTTTTGCCATTACTGAATGAGCAATAGCACCAATACCATTTTTTAAAGTTACTGGGAGTAGTTCTTCTTCAACATCTCTAAATAATATATTATATCTAGGCTGTGAACTATGGATTTGGGTATATTGGGCAGCTTCAATTGTTTGCTCAGGAGTAAAATTAGATATGCCAAAATATCTAATATTACCTAAATCTCTATGATGAATAAATCTTTCTAAAGTATATTCGATTGGATACTTTTCTTGTGGACCATGTATTTGATAAAGATCAATACAATCTGTTTTTAATTTTTTCAAGCTTTGTTCTATTGCTTCATCAATATTATCAAAAGAATGATTTTTCCGAGAAATTTTGGTAGCTAAAAATACTTCATTTCTTCTATCTGCTAAAGCTTCACCTAATATTTCTTCTGCATCATTATAACCTTCAGCAGTATCAATGAAATTTATCCCAGCATCTAAAGCTGCATGAACAGTTTTAATAGCTTGATTTCTAGGTACAGATCCAAAACCTCCTCCTATAGGAAATGTTCCAAAACAAACTACTGATACTTCAGGTCCATTTAAACCCAATTTCTTTTTCCTCATATAATGTCTCCTGTTTATTATACTATTTAAAGATTAAGGACCGAATTCCTCTCTCAATTGACCAAAAATCTTTTTTGATTCAGAAATACCAAAGCCCAAAACACTACCTACATTCATCATCCTATATCCTTCTTTAATCCAACGTCTACAATGTTCAACTTCACCAAAAGTAGTAGCCAGTGCTTTGTTTGTACCTTTCATTTTCGCAGCTAAATCAATCATAATATTTTCAACTTTAGGGTGATGTGTTTGCCCTGGCACACCTAAGGATGCAGATAAATCTGCAGGACCTACTAATACAACTTCAAAATTTGGGTTTTTTAATATCTCATCTATGTTTTCCCAGGCTTCCAAACTTTCCATTTGTAAAATAAGCATAGTTTCATCATTTGCATGTTGGATCACATCGTCTTGAGTAGCACCTAAATGACCAGCAAACCAAGGAGCAATACCTCTTTCACCAACTGGAGGATATTTACCGAATTTAACTGCATCGGCTACTTCTTCGGGAGTATCAACTTGAGGAACCATTACTCCTACTGCACCTACATCATATGCTTTTTTTATATAAGAAGGTGTGTTCCATGGAATTCTTATAACTCCAGCAACACCATTTTGGCGAGCCATAATACAAGACATGCCTACTGACTCAATACCCCAAGGCGCATGTTCAGTATCAATCCAAATCCAATCAGGTTTAGTTTGACAGACTATTGAAGTTATATGAGGCTCTATAGAAAACATTGCTGTTCCTAATAAAAGTTCATTATTAAGAATTCTTTTTCTGATATTACTTGGATACATATTTCACCTTCCTTTTAAAATTAATATTAATTTTTAATAATGGGGAAGGGGAGACTCGAACTCCCACGCTTATAAAAGCACATGATCCTAAATCATGCTCGTCTACCAATTCCGACACTTCCCCCTATTTATATAAACTATCTAATTTGACGTAAACTAATTTGACGTAAACTTTGCTCAAAAACATTAGCAGTTTCATCAATTTCTTCTTGACTATGTACAGTTGAAATATAAAAACTAGTACCATGAGAAAAAATACCACGTTTCATTAATTCAATAGACATATTATCATGTAATTCATTATCTTTTTTCAAGCTTGATCTATAGTCCTTTATAGGATTATCACTGAATTTCAAATCTACTGTAGGTCCTTGCTTAGAAATTACTGCTGGAACTTCTAAATACTCACATATTTTTTGCAGATTAGAACTTAATCTGTCAGCCATCGAATAAAGTGATTCATAAGTACCAGGTTTTTCTAATACATTTAAAGCTGCTAAGCCTGCAGTAGTTGCCAATGGATTACCTGTAAATGTACCGCTGCCTTGTACATATTCACCTGTTGATTTTCTGGATGGATCTAAATACTGCATGATCTCATCAGGTCCTACTAAACAACCGATACCTATTCCTCCACCAAGTGCTTTACCCAAAATAGTTAAATCAGGCTTCACATCATAATGTGATTGTGCTCCGCCCCATGCTACGCGAAAGCCAGTTACAACTTCATCAAGTATAAATAAAACTCCATGTTCTTTTGTAGCACTTCTAACAGCATCAATAAATTCTTGTTCTGCTGGAATATGCAATGTTTGTGGACATAAAATTACAGCAGCTAAGTCATCTTTATTCTCCCTAATTATTTGTGTAGCATAATCTGCATCATTATATGGAGCTACTAATACAGTATCTTTTACTCCTTTAGGAATACCTTGTGTATCAGGTTCAGGATTAGGGAAATCAAAATTCTGAGTAGGAATAGTACTAAATGAAACATAATCACATGTTCCGTGAAAAGCACCTTCAAATTTTAGAATCTTAGATTTCCCTGTATAGCCTCTAGCTAATCTTAAAGCTATAAAAACTGCTTCACTTCCAGTTCCTGTATATTTAATTTTTTGAGCACCTGAAATTGCACTTACAACTTTTTTTGCATGCTTTAACATTATATCTGTAGGTTGCATGAATTGAGTACCATTTTCAATTCGCTCATGTAAAGCTTTAGTAACTTCTGGATGTGCATGACCTAATATCATTGGAGCAGAACCTAAAATATAATCAATATATTCATTACCATCTACATCCCATAACCTACTTCCACGACCATGAGAAAAAACAGTTCTCACAGCTTTATCTTGTGTACCTCTATAAACAATTCCTCCTGGGAGGAATTCTTCAAGATCATATAATAATTCTTCAGAAGTTTTACCTTTTATTACTTCATTCAACATATTATTCTCCTCTATTTATAATGAGTAGATTTAAATATAATATAATTTGATCAACAATAACATAACACATATATTATTTCTGACAAATATTTAAAATCACATATTGAAAAAATCCAATCGTAAGATCTATAATGTAAATTATTATTAAATTCAATCTAAATATTTATTTAGAAATAGAGAGGAAACTAATAAAAATGAAACTTGGTTTATTTGCTATGCCTTTACATGATCCCAAAAGACCTCATCATGAAACTTATGAAGAAGATCTCAATATAATTAAAAGAGGAGATCAATTAGGATTTGTAGAATCTTGGATTGGGCAACATTTCACCCTGCCATGGGAAAATATGCCAGCCCCAGATTTATTTATGGCTAAAGCTTTAGCCTTAACAGAGCAAATGACATTAGCAACTGGAGTTACTTTACTTCACTATCATAATCCAGTTGAAATTGCTTTAAGAATGGCAATGTTCGATCATTTAGCAAAAGGGAGATTTTATTTTGGTATAGGCTCAGGAGCTTCTGCAGAAGAAACAAAGGCTTTTGGTATAGATGTTGACTCCGGTTCACCTAGGGATAGAATGAATGAATCTATAGAATTGATTTTAAAACTTTGGACGGAAGATGGTCCTTTTAATTTTAAAGGTAAATACTTTAATTCTGAAATGTACTCTAAGATGAATGATAGACAAATGTGGCATCATATGAAACCATATCAAAATCCACATCCACCAATTGCAGTTGCAGGCACAAGTCCTAAATCAGAAACATTACAAATAGCAGGAAGAAAAAATTGGATGCCTTTAAGTTCTGCATTTGTTCACTCTTCATTTTTACCAATGCAGTGGGAGATGGTTGAAGAAGGAGCTAAAGAAGTTGGAAAAGTTGCAAATAGAGATAAATGGAGAATTTCAAGGGAAGTTCATGTTGCTAATACAACTGAACAAGCTAAAGACGATATTTTAAATGGTCCATTTGCAGAAGGATTTTTAAATTATTGGTTAAAGTTAATTGGAAATGGACCTCGAGGGAAAAAAGCTTTTAAAGTAGATCAAAGTACCCCTGATAAAGATTTAACTCCAGAGTACATGCTTGAAAATTATTGGATTGTAGGTAGTCCTGACGAAGTAACTCGAAAAATTAAAGATTTGCAAGACTTAACTGGAGGTTTTGGGACACTACTAACTCAAACGCATGACTGGGGTAAAGATATAAATAAAGCCTATAATTCTATGGAATTACTATCTAAAGAAGTATTACCCGGAATAAACAGTTAATATAAATAATTCCTTATATTTTATAGATACGGTGATATAAATGTCATTCTATTTTATTCAAATGGCAGACCTTCAATTTGGGATGTATGAAGATTTCAGTAAGCTTAATGATAAAGAAATTCAAAATATTCGAATTCATAAAGGTATGAATATTTTAAAAAAACATCCGCAACCAGGTTTGGATTTTGAGATTGAAAATTATAATAAAGCTATACATGAAGCTAACAGATTAAATCCAGAATTTGTAATTATATGTGGCGATATGATTAACTCTACACAAGATTCTAGACAATTTCAAAATTTTATTAAAATTACAAACAAATTATCTAAAAATATTAAAATTTATTGGGCAGCTGGTAATCATGATATTGATAATCAAGAATTAACTGATAAATCTCTAAATAATTATAGGAAAGACTTTGGAAGTGACCAATATTATTTTGATTACAATCGCTATAGATTCATTGTAATTAACAGTAATATTACATTTAACCCAACAAAGTTACCTAAAGAATGGAATAAACAATTGGAGTTTTTAACTACCACATTAAAAGATTCAATTAATATAAATAATAAAATTGTCTTCCTTCATCATCCGTTATTTATAAAAAGTCCTTATGAAGAAAATAATTTTATTTCTATACACAAACCTCATAGAAATATACTCTTAAGTTTATTTGATCAATACAATGTTAAAGCTGTTTTTGCTGGTCACTGGCATAGGAATTCATATTCCAAGTACAAAGGTATTGAAATGATAACATCAGGCCCAGTTGGGTACCCGTTAGGTAAAGATCCTTCAGGTTTTAGAATAGTTAAAGCTAGTGATAACGAATTAATACATAAATATTATTCTTTAGAATCCATGCCAGATGAAATTAACATATAATATTGACAACATATTTCAATAACCTTTAAACTCATTAAAATGTTATTTAGTCATAATTTAAAATTGGAGTTAATTAGTGCCTAGTCAAATATCTATAGAAGAAGAAATATTTATTAAGCGATCTACCAAATCTAAAAACACATTTGAAAGAGCATTGAAATATCTTCCAGATGGCGTAACTAGAGGTACATCTACAGAACCTTACCCTTTATTTTGGGATAAAGGTGAAGACCAATATGTTTATGATATTGATGGAATAAAACGAATAGATTTCTTTGGGAATAATTCCTCCCTACCTTTAGGACATGCTAATGCTAATATTTTCAAAAAAGTAAATGAACAAATTAGTAAAGGAATTTCTTTTAATGCTCCACATGAATCACATATAGAATTAGCTCATATTCTTTGTCAAAGAATAAAATCAATTGAATCTGTAAGATTTACTAATTCTGGTACCGAAGCAACTATGAATTGCATACACGCTGCGCGAGCCTTCACTGGCAAATCAAAGATAGTTAAGGTAGATGGAGCATACCATGGTATATACGACGCTGTCGCATATAATACACCTGGTAGTACTAGTGATACTCAAAGCAGATATCCCTCAAATAATCCCAGTATACCTAATATGTCAGAATCAAACCAAAATGATGTAATAATTATACCTTTCAACAATCCTGATATAGCTTATGAAATAATTGAAAATAATAAGAAAGAAATAGCTGCAGTAATTGTAGAACCTATGATGGGTGGAGCTGGTTTTATACAAGCTGAAAAATCATTTTTACAATCTATAAGAGATATAACAAATCAAGAAAATATTATTTTAATTTTTGATGAAGTATGTAGTTTAAGAGCTGGATATGGTGCGGGACAAGGTTATTTCGATATTTACCCAGATTTATCTGCCTTTGGTAAATCTTTAGGTGGAGGTACTCCAATAGGAGCATTTGGTGGTAAAAAAGAAATAATGGATTTATATTCAAAAAATGAAATCAATAGACATGTCCAACATTCAGGATCATTTAATGGCAATCCACTTAGTATGGTTTCAGGAGTTGCAACATTTAATCAATTAACTCAGCCAGTTTATGATCATCTAGATAATATAGCAAATAAACTTAGAGATGGAATTAAATCTGTATGTGCAGAATTTGAAGTACCTGTCCAAGTAACAGGTATAGGCTCATTATTTTGCGTACATTTCAATAATAATACTATTTTAAATAGTAATGATGCTGCTAAAAATGACAAGTCAAAAACTCAACAAGTCTTCCTAGGTCTGCTTAATGAAGGTATTTGGCCATCTTCAAATTTATTAGGAGCAGTTTCTGCACCAATGACATCAGAAAATATTGATTCTTATTTAAATGCTTTAAGTAATGTTTTAGCCAGAAACAGCTAAGTATGGAGAAATTCATGGCTACTAGTTGTGATACATTTGTTACTTTAGGTAACTCTACAATAACAAAATCAACTATTATCGCAAAAACAGTGACATTCTAAAAGACGAATGCCAAAGTTTGATTGAAGTTCCTAGATTAAAGCATGAAAAGAAATTAATTAATTTAATTTCAAATCAGATAATTTTGGTAAAACTTCATTCGCTAATAATTCTAAAGAATTTTTCTGTAATTGATGATCATCCGGATCATAAGTAACAGTTAATAAATGCCCAAAACCTCCAACTAAATTATATAGATCTCGGATTTTATGTGCACATTCATCAGGGTCACCAACTATCCAAACATCATTCATTATTTTTTCCAAAGAACTAGCGTTACTCTCTCTATCAACTGCAGGAGCTAAATCAGATTTATTTGCTTCTGCTTTAAATTGATTCAAATACTTATGAGCTTTACCGAAAACTTCTAAAACTTCTCTTCTAGCATTTTCTGGAGTATCACTGACATAAACATGTCTAGCTATTCTCCAATCAGACCTATTAGCATTTTTATTTGCAGATTCTGCTCCCTTTACAATGACATTCCATTGAGGCTTAATATCTTTAGGTAACATAGTTGATCCACTCATAGGCATCCAACCTCTTTTACCAGCTATACTTAGAGTTTCTGAACCAGGAGAATTACTTGCTACTCCAATAGGAGGGTGAGGTGTTTGGAATGGTTTTAACCAAATCCTAGCCCCCTGACTCCTGTAATTTTCAGGGCTTTTTATATCATAATATTTTCCTTTAAATTCAAAAGGCGTATCTTCATCAGATCTCCAAATAGCTAGTATTGCTTCCAAACATTCATGACCACGGTCTCTAACTTTATTCATATCAGAAGTATCAACACCAAAAATTTCCAAATCAGAAGGCATTGATCTTACTCCAATACCCCAATAAAACCTACCTTGAGCCATATGATCTAACATCGCTATTCTATGAGCTAAATCAACTGGATGATGAATTGGTAATTGAGAAACACCTGTACCTAGTTTAATATTTTTTGTTAGAACAAGTGCTTGAGATATTAATAATTCGGGGCAAGGAACATTTTCCCAAGGTAAAGTAGTATGCTCTCCAATCCATGCTTCATGATATCCTAATTTATCTGCAAGTATAATTAAATCTAAATCTCTTTGCCAGGATTCAATTAAAGGTCTATATGGCATATGAAATGGCATTTGAAACAAACCAAGTTGCATTAATTTTCTCCTTTACAAATATTATTAAACTGTTTTAAAAGTTAACATCCGTTTAGGATTTTCAATTAATAAAGAATTTATTGATTCTTCAGAATAACCTCTAGATCTCATTCTAGGGATTATATGTGAAAGAATATAATGAAGCCCATGTCCACCATATTTGGTTAATCTCATCTTATTACACAAATCATGTGCTATTAAAATCTGATCTCTATATCCTTCCTCAATTAAGAAGTCAATTTGGTCTATTCTACCTGCATCAGTTGGTCTAGCTTTTATTTTATAATGACCATAATAAGAATCTTCTTCACCAATTAAATCCCAATTTATATAACAACCACTCTCAGCTATTTTTAATAAGGTATTTTTTTGAAAAACTGTTCTTTCCACATGACCCATTACAGTATTTGAAAGATCTGCACCTACATCATTAAGTATTTCAATTATTTCATAAGGAGCATGTTCATCTCTACCCGGATGAATTAGTAATGGTGCACCTGTAAGTTTTTGAGCTATACCAGAAGCTCTTAAAACTTTAAGTTCATTTTTATAAATTGGGTAACCTAAACCTACTTCACCAATTATTCCAGATTTGATATTTGTATTATTAACACCTATAGTTATATCTTTAATAATTTCTTCAGTGATTTCTTCTTCAGATTTATCATCCATGTCATCAGGGTGAGATAAATTTTGATAATATGAAGTGCCCATAATTATATTAAGTCCGGTAGCATTAGCAACCCTAAATAAACCTACAGCGTCTCTACCAACACCAATGCTTGTTACATCTACAAGTCCTTGGCCACCAAATTGTTTGTACAAATTTGCTTCGTTTAAAGCTGATTCAATTTTCCATAATTGACCATTGTCTGCATTAGCAAAATAATGATGTCTAATATATCCTAAATTTCCTTGTGAAACTTGATCAAAAAACACGCTGCGTTTGGTAGCTTCTGAAGGAATTTGTGAAAAACCTGATTGGTCACAAAATAAATGCTCGTGAGTTAAAGTTATCCCAAGATCCTTTGGATCGATTAATCCTTTAACTGTTTGTATTTTTCCAACAATATTTATATCAATCATAATGAAAACTTTATATTATTAAATAAATTACTTTTTTATAATATTACATATAGATAATATTAAAATCTACAAATTTATATCAAATTTATATCAAATTTATATCAAATTTATATCAGGAAGTATTCCTTAAACACTTGTTGTAAACAATTAAATACAATAAAATCCACTTATATAAACTTAATTTTTGAAAATATTAACATTATTCGTAAATTATTCAAGGGAGCATTTTAGTGAAATTAAATACTATTAAAAAATATATTAAATATACTACGTTAGTAATAACTATAACTTTAGTTTTATCTTGCGGAGGAACAAAAGAAGAAATCAATGGGCCTGTAAACGCTAGCATATTATTAGATTCAGCTCCTAATGCAAATCACTTAGGGATTTATTTAGCCCTAGAAAAAGGTTATTTTTCAGCTGAAAATATAACATTAACAATAAACACACCATCAAATGAATCTGAAGTAATAAATTCTGTTATAAACGGAACTAACGATTTTGCAATTGGTCATCAATTAGAACTTTTAAAAGCGATAGATGATGGTGCATCTCTTAAAGGAATAACTGCAATAACACAAAATTCTTTACACGCGCTAGTTTCATCAAAAGATTCAATTGAAATTAAATCACCAAAAGACATAATAGGAAAGACTGTAGGGTACCCAGGAACTATTTACAGTGAAAAACTTCTTAAAACAATGTTAACCACTGAAGGTTCTCAATTAAGTGAAATAAATTTAATTCCTTACCTAGGTAAAGATATAGATCAAGCTTTAATAAATGGTGAAGTAGATATAATTATTAGTCCAAATTGGCCTCGCTTAAAATCTAGATTAAATTCACTAGGGAAAGACTCTTCAATAATAGAATTTACAGGCTGGGCTGTACCAGAATTTTATGAATTAGTATTAATTACAACAACTGAAACTACTAAAGATAGAGAAAATCTTACTAAGCGATTTGTTAGAGCACTAAGAAAAGGCTATGAAGATTCTATAAATGATCCAGCATCTGGTGTCCAAGCTATGATAAATCAAGCTCAAAATATAGAATTTGATACTAATCTAGAAAATGAGAATGCGAAAAATCTAATAGATTTATGGAAACCTTTTCGACCAGTTAGAGGTTCAAGAACACCTCTATATGGAGACCAAGATGCTGAAATGTATCAAGTCTTAATAAGATGGATGCGTAAACATCAACTTGTTGGTAGTACAGTAAATTACGCTGATTCCTATTTAAATAAATTCAATTTAACTGAATAATTTATAATAACTGATATATTTACTTGATAATATAAAATCAGATGTAAAAGTTATTCACTTTACATCTTTATTAGAAAATTTTAATTTTATTAAAGATCGGAGTCGATATTGAAAAATAATTATCAAGTTAATATGTTATTAGATGTAAAAGTACCTATGAAAGATGGAGTTAATCTTTCAACCGATATATATCTGCCAAAATCAAACGAAAAACTCCCTACTGTATTAATGCGTACGCCTTATAGTAATAATACAGATGAAATGATATCTAAAGCTAAAAGTCTAGCAAAAAATGGTTATGTTTGCGTAATGCAAGACTGTAGAGGAAGATGGGATTCAGATGGAGTTTTTTATCCATTTATAGATGATGGAGAAGATGGATTTACTACTCAAGAATGGATTGGAAAACAGCCCTGGAGTAACGGGAAAATTGGTATGTCAGGAGCATCTTACTTAGGATCAGTGCAATGGGCAAGTGCGCCTTACAGATCCAAATACCTTACTGCTATGGCTCCTAGAGTTATTTGTTGTGATTTTTACAATGGATTAATTTATCCTGGTGGCGCACTACAATTAAACGTAGCATTATCATGGGGAATGCGTAGTAACAGTAGAACTGGTCAAAACATAGATTTTCATAATTGGACTGAAGCATTTCATAACTTACCAGTAATTGAAATGGATGAAAAAGCTGGAAGAAATCTAAACTTTTGGAAAGATTGGATACAACACTCAAATTATGACGAATACTGGGATGAAATTAACGTAGAAAAAAAATGGAATAAAATTGAAGCTCCAGCTTTTAACATGGGAGGCTGGTTTGATTTATATTCAAAAGAAACTTTTACAAATTATAATGGATTAAAACATAATGGGAAAAATGAATCAGCAAAAAAAAGTAAGCTTATTATTGGACCCTGGCCTCATGCATTAAGTACTTCAACCAAAACAGGTGATATTGATTTCGGACCTGATTCAATGATTGATTTAGATAGTCTAGAATTAAAATGGTTTGATTATTGGCTAAGAGATATTAATAATGGAATCACTGATGAACCTCCAATAGATATCTTTGTAATGGGTATTAATAAATGGAGAAGCGAGAATGAATGGCCATTAAAAAGAACTAATTACCAAAAATGGAATTTACATTCAAATGGCAATGCAAATTCTATTATGGGTAAAGGAATATTATCTACAAAAAAACATACAGATAATAAATCTGATACTTTCAAATATGATCCAAGATTCCCTGTCCAAACTGTAGGAGGAGCAACATGCTGCTCTCCTCATATTGTACCTTGGGGACCATATGACCAAAGAGTAGTAGAATCTAGAAATGACGTATTATGTTATACAAGTGAAGTATTAAAAGATGATTTAGAAGTAACAGGGCCAATCACATTAATACTTTATGCCTCGACAAATGTAACTAACACAGACTGGACAGGTAAACTAGTAGACGTATTTGAAAATGGATATGCAATGAACTTATGTGATGGAATTTTAAGAGCTTCACATAGAAATAGTATGTCTAATCCTGAAGAAGTAATCCCTGGGAAAATATATAAATATGAAATTGAAATAGGTGTTACCTCTAATGTATTCAAAAAAGGACATAAAATACGATTAGAAATTTCCTCATCAAATTTCCCTAAATTTGATAGGAATCCTAACACAGGTAACAAATTTGGAACAGACGCAGATTTAAAAACTGCAACTCAAGTAATACATCATAATAAGGAATATCCCTCACATTTAATTTTACCAATTATATAAATTAAATTATGTATATAAAAAATAATTTATTATCAGGTATGGAATGGCGAAGTATTGGTCCATTTAGGGGTGGTAGAGCTGTTGCTGTAACAGGACACCCAACTAATCAAATGACTTTCTATTTAGGTTGCGCTGGTGGAGTATGGAAAACTGACGATGGTGGAACTTACTGGCAAAATATTTCAGATGGATTCTTTAAAACATCTGCTGTTGGTGCTATAGCTATATCTAATTCAGATCCAAATATTTTATACGTCGGTATGGGGGAAGCATGTACTGCTGTACCAAGATTACATTGGACTTCACAAGCCGATGGGATTTACAAATCAACTGATGCAGGTAAAACATGGATAAATACAGGCCTAGAAACATCAGAACATATCTCTAGAATAAGAATACATCCTACTAATCCAGATATAGTATATGTTGGAGTACTAGGACATCTAGAAGGCCCACGTAAAGACAAAGGTGTTTATAAATCTATAGATGGTGGAAAAACATGGAAACAAGTACTATTTAGAAAAGAAGATGTAGGCTGTAATGACCTATCTATAGATCCAAATAATCCAAGAATAATCTATGCTAGTATGTGGCAAACTCAACGTAATTTCTGGAATTCATATAATGGTGGAGAAGATACCAGTCTATATAGATCAGATGATGGTGGTGAAACGTGGATCGATTTAACTAAAAACCCTGGGTTAGGTAATACTATTAAAGGTAAAATAGGCGTCTCAGCTGGTATTCAACCAGGTATGGTTTGGGCTCTGTTTGATAAAGGTAACGCTCCAGCTGTAACAGGTTTATCCATAGAAGGTGTAGAGTTGGGAGGTTTATTTTTATCTGAAGATTATGGAAACTCATGGAAACTTGTAAATAATGATCCAGATTTAACTACAAGGCCTCAATATTACAATCATGTGTTTGCTGATACAAAAGACCCAAATACTGTATACGTTTTAAACCAACCATTCTTTAAATCTAAAAATAAAGGAAAAACTTTTGAAATTGTAGAAGTTACACATGTAGATCAACACGATTTATGGATAGACCCTATAAATCCTAATCGCATGATAAATGGTCATGATGGAGGTGCGTCTATCTCTTTTAATCAAGGAGATTCATGGTCAACTATTAATAACCAACCAACTGCCGAATTCTACCACCTCACAGCTGATAACCAAACTCCATATAGACTTTATGCTACACAACAAGATAATACTGCGATAAGTGTGCCGAGTAGATCTAACTCAGGAGCTATACTTTGGCAAGATTGCTATAATGTTGGAAATGCAGAAAGTGGACACATAATAGTCAATCCTGAAGATAGCAATATAGTATACGCAGGCGCTCTTGGTAGTTCTCCAGGAGCAGGCTTAATAATTCTTAGATACGACCATAAAACAGGTGAACAAAAAAGCGTTACCGTTTGGCCAGATCTCATCGGATTAACTATAAAAAATAAAAAATATAGATTCCAGTGGGATTGCCCTCTAGCTTTATCTCCTCATAACTCAGAAGTTATTTATT